>NICF_comb_assmDRAFT_10002130_pt1 | contig 15203 bp, 14 predicted proteins | sample NewIslPassag4_SG_FD_11279 | JGI IMG/M metagenome (IMG submission 11279) | reverse complement strand
GGTGCAGTCCGGGTTCACCGGCTTCCCAGCCGACGATTGTGCGATCGGTCTCGGCGGCTTCCCCCTGCCGCTCACGCTGCACCCGGTCATTGCCCCGCCCGTCGGCGCCCAGGCGGTGCTCCTCCTGCAGGAGACATGGACAAGAAAGGAGACCCGCGCCGGCCGCTTCTTGGACCTGGAAGCGGGGGAGGCGAGCCAACACACGACCATCACCGTCCGGGTCCAGTGCCGCATGATCCAGCCTGATCCCCTCACCGGAAACCCGCGCATCGCCATCGAGGCGCTGCCCATCGACGCCCGCACGGCGTCGCGTTTCCGGAAGAAGCCTTGGCGGGCTACGTACGTCTTGGCCGCGGGCCACGCCCCGCCTGCGCCCTGAGGGGGGGGGGAATCCAGCGTGAAGTTCTGGCGGCGTTTCCGCCCAGCCCCGTTTCGACGCCTGGGGGAGTTTCTGGCGTGGCCTTGGCGGACGCCCGACCCAGCGCAGCCCACCACCGACGAGCTGGGGAGGGACCCGGCGCAAGACCCCGTGGGGAGCTTTGGAGAAACCGGCGAACCGAGCATCATGCTGGAACCGCTCATCGCCCCTCCCCCCGGAACGACGGCCGCCTACGTGGTCACGGAAACCTGGGTGACCCGCTTCGAGGAGATCTCCGGTCTCTTCTTGGACCTCCTATGCCCCAGGGGAGACGAACTCACAGAGGACACGACGGTCTCCGCCATGGCTCTATTCACGATGTTGCCCCCCGACCCCAACACGGGCGATCCGCGGGTGCAGGTGCGGGCGCTGCCTATCAAGCCCCATACCGACACCGCCTTGCGGGCCCGGCCATGGCGCGCCACGTACCGTCTCGCCGACGGCGAAGCGCACTGGCAGACGGGCGACCTCCTTCCCGGCCCGTACCGTTCGCTTGTGCGACCTGACTGGATGGCCAGCTGGACCCTCTGCCTGCCGGAACAGCTGCCCCAGCACCCCATCGCCCCGGGTGCCACGTGGCCGGCCCGCAGCACCGTCTCCGGCGCACGAGCTTTCTGGTTCGACAGCGATCTGGTACCGGTCGGCTCCTTCGTGGGCTGGGTGGACATCCCCGAGGAGGCCCCCGGTGCTGCGGCCCACGTCCAGGAGGCGAAACTGGTCACCGCATTCATGACCGAGGAGGTCGACAACGGTATCCGCGCCGACGTGGGCTACGAGGCGCGGATAGGCTCCGACTTTTGGCTCATCCCGAAACGTTTCCCGTACAGGGCTTCTCTGTATCACCAGGCCAGCGTCGTCGTAGCCGTCGATGAGGACACCGGCGCGCCACCGGGGATTGAGGGCCGCTTTCACGGCCACGTCCTGTGCAACCGTTCCATCACCCGCCTCGTCGACCCGGTGCGCATGACCGGTTGGTTGGTGTAACGCCGGTGGCGAGGCGACTGCGCCGCGTGCCGCCCGGCCCGGCCAGACGCGCATGTATGACGGATGCAGCGGGAGGAAATTGGCCCGCCCGCAGGAACGTTACTCTAGACGCTCTCGGCGTACCGGGAGATGTGTCAATTTTCCTTTATATCCTGAAAGGAGTTGGGGATAGGATGCGACGACTCGGCCGGTGGCTGGCGCTGGTATGGGGACTGGTGCTCGTCGTGGCCCTAGGGGTTGGCGCGGAAACGCCCCGCTACGGCGGCACGTGGATGGGTGCCATCGCCAACGACCCGCCCACCTTGGACCCGGCGTATTCGGTGGCGGTCGTGGACGGCATGCTCATCGCGCTGCTCTACGACGGCCTGATCGGTTTCGACACGGAAGGGAAGCCTGTTCCCAACTTGGCCCGCCGCTGGGAGATCAGCGCCGACAACCGCACCTACACGTTCTACTTGGTGGACAACGCCTACTTCCACAACGGCAAGCATTTCACCGCCGCCGACGTCAAGTACTCCTTTGAACGGGTGCTACACCCGGACACCGCCTCGCCCCGCACCTGGGTGCTGGAGCGCATCGCAGGCGCCAAGGCCTACATGGCCGGGGAGGCCCGGGAGGTGACGGGCATCCGCGTGATCGATCCGTACACCGTCGAGATCACGCTGGAGGAGCCCTTCGCGCCGTTCTTGTCCATGCTGGGCATGCCCGCAGCACACATCGTAGACCGGGAGGAGATCGAGAAGTACGCCGACCCGCGCACCGAATACGCGTTCCGGCCCGTGGGCACGGGGCCGTATAAGCTGGCCGGTTTCAACCCGGGCGATCGCATCAGCTTCGCGGCCAACGAGCGCTACCACTACGGCCGGCCGTACCTGGACGGCATCGTGTACCGGGTGATTTCGGACCAGGCCACGCTCATCGCCGAATTTGAGGCGGGCACGCTGCACGCCGTCGGCTTGTCGGCCAGCGACCTGCCCCGGTTTCGCAACGACCCCCGTTACCGGGACTACATCCGCAGCCAGAACAACTTCTCGCTGTACTTCATCGGCCTGAACGCCACGCGACCGCCCTTCGACGACGTGCGGGTGCGGCAGGCGGTGAGCTGGGCCGTGGACCGGGAGCTGCTGGCGGAAACCGTGGTCAAGGACACGATGGTGCCAGCCAAGGGGCCCATCCCGCCGGGGCTTGACGGCTACCGGGAAGACTTGGTGGGCTACGGCTACGACCCGGAGAAGGCGCGGCAGCTCTTGGCCGAGGCGGGCTATCCCGACGGGCTCGAGTTTGAAGTGCACATGCGCAACTCCGACGTCAACGTGCAGCTGTTTGAGCCCATCCAGCAGATGATGGCCGCAGCGGGCATCCGCATGGAGATCGTGCTGCGGGACTTCAGCGCCGTGCTCGAGGACACCACCCGCAACGCGCTGGACGCCTTCTACGCCTCGTGGGGCGCGGACTACCCGGACGCGGAGAACTACCTGTTCCCGCTGTTCCACAGCGCCAACTTCGGCGCTGGCGGAAACCGGACCAGCTTCAGTCATCCGGAGGTGGACCGCCTCATCGAGCTGGCCCAGCGGACGACGGACCGGAATGAGCGGATCGCGCTGTACCACCAGATCGAGGACTTGGTCCTCGAGCAGGCGCCGCGAGTGTTCTTGTTCTACGGCCAGACGTGGGTCGTCACCCGGCCGGAAGTGCGGGGGTACCAGCTCCACCGCATCTTCAACGCCGACAAGATGACCGGCATCTGGTTGGCCGAGTAGTTCCTGGCGGTAGGCGGAGGAGCTCTGGCGGTAGGCGAGGAGCTCCTGGCGCCCCGGGAGTACCTGCCGGCCTTTGCTGCCGGGCCCCTGCCGGCGGAGCCGGATCGCCGACGGATGCCGTTGTCTGTTGGCGCCTGCTCCGCCGGCGGGATGGCGCCTGGGCCGCCGGCGGAGGGGCGCCTGTTCGACTGGCCCACCGCCTGCGGCCAGCTGTGACGCCTGCGGTGCTAGCGGGGTAACCCTGTCTCAAACGGCTCGGCGACCGCGTCAGCGGCTGTCTCGGTGCAAGGCCGTCGTTGCAGAAAGGGAAGATGAATGTCGCGCTACTTCATCCGGCGCCTCTTGCTGGTGGTGCCGGTGCTGTTCGGCGTATCGCTTTTCACCTTCATCCTCTTTTTCATCGTGCCCGGGGACCCGGTGCTCTCGGTGGTGGGCGAACGCGCCTCGCCCGAGACGGTGGCCCTCATCCGGGCGGAGCTGGGTTTGGACAAGCCCTTGCCTGTCCAGTACGTGACGTGGGTGGGCCGGGCGCTCAAGGGAGATCTCGGTCGCTCGTTCCTGACACGGCGGTCGATCACGGAAAGCATTCAAGCCCGGTTTCCCGTGACGCTGCGGCTGGCGCTGTTGTCCCTCGCCATCGCCATCGTGCTGGGCATCCCCGCTGGCGTGTGGGCGGCGGTCCATAAGGGGACATGGATTGATGCCGCCTTGCGCAACGTGTCGCTCGTCGGCGTCTGCACGCCGGTCATTTTCCAGGGGCTGGCGCTGCAGTACATCTTCGGCGTGTGGCTCGGGTGGCTGCCGGTTTCCGGCATCGGCGATGGGAGCTGGCGGCACTATCTGCTCCCGGCCTTGGTGCTTGGCACTAACATCGCCGCGTTCCAGGCGCGGCTGTCCCGTGCTGTGATGCTCGAAGTGCTGGACCAGGACTACATCCGCACCGCCCGGGCCAAGGGCTTGAGCCAACGGGTGGTCGTGTACAAGCACGCCCTGCGCAACGCCCTGATCCCCATCGTGACTGCCCTGGGAGGGTCCCTGGGGAGCCTGCTGGTCGGGTCGGCCTTGACGGAGATCATTTTCGCCCTGCCCGGCATCGGCAGCTACACGCTGGATGCCGTGTTCGCCCGGGACCTGCCGGTGGTCATGGGGGCGTTCTTGTTCCAGTCGGTGGTGTTTGTGGGCGTCAATGTGCTCTTGGACGGCTTGTACGTCCTCATCGACCCGCGGGTGCGGTATGACTGAGACCCGGCAATATCAGGCGAAACCGCCTGGAATGAATCCGCCTACGTTGCGACCACCTTTTGAACCGCCCAACTTGAAACCGCGCTGTGAAGGCGGACGGGGGGAAAGGCGGACGGAAGGAAAGGCGGACGGGAGGACACGCAACGATGACGGCTGGGAAACCATCCAGGAACCTTGTGACGGCCACGGAAACAGCAGCAACAGGCAACGTGTACCTGGGCGAAACCCCGCTGGCGCTGGCCTGGCGGCGGCTGCGGCGGGACCGGGTGGCGATGGTCGGCCTTGTACTTGTGCTCTTCCTGTCGCTGGTGGCCGTCTTGGCGCCTTGGATCGCGCCCTACGACCCCGTCACGGACTACAACCTGCGCAACCGCCTGCAGCCGCCCAGCAAGGAGCACTGGCTGGGGACCGATGCGTCGGGGCGGGATGTATTCAGCCGCATCGTGTACGGGGCCCGCATCTCCCTCACCGTCGGTCTTACCTCCCGCTTCGTCACGCTGCTCCTTGGGGTCGGCCTCGGCGTCCTGGCCGGCTACTTTGCCGGTACGTGGGTCGACATGCTGGTGATGCGGTTGTCCGAAATCGTGGACGCCCTGCCGAGCCTGTTTGTAGCCATCGCCATCGCCGTGGCTATCGGGCCCGGAATTTACACCGTTTTCATCGCCCTCGGGTTCGTTGGCTGGGCCGACATGTGCCGGCTCATCCGCGGGCAGGTCCTCACCATCCGGGAGCAGCAATTCGTCGAGGCCGCCCGGGCCATCGGCTGCTCCACCGGACGCATCGTGTTCCGCCACATCCTGCCCCAGGTGACGGCGCCCATCATCGTCAGCCTCACCATGGGCATCGCCGGCGCCATCATGGCGGAGACGGCCCTCTCCTTCCTGGGCCTTGGCGCCCAGCCGCCCACGCCCACCTGGGGCTCCATGATGAACTACGCCCGGCAGTACATCTACATCGCCCCGCACCTGGTGTTCGCGCCCGGCGTGGCCATTCTCATCACCGTCTACGCCTTCAACCTCCTGGGCGACGGCCTGCGGGACGCGCTGGACCCGCGCACGCAAACGTGAGCACGGAATCCCGCGCCGGTGCTTGGGCCTGAGGAGACGGGTATAACCCCCGAGATGCAGTTCAAGCCGGGGTTTGTGTATACTGTATACATAGCATTGTGGGCACAAAGAAACGGAAGCGCCTTCTCAAAGAGAGGGTGACCCAACCCGCTCTTCCCACTTGGACAGGCGCCGCAAGGTCTCGAGCTTGTCCCGGTTTCCGAGGCGCGCCTGCTCGATGGCCTGCTGCAGCACGCGAATGGACGTGTCGTAATCCCGCCGGTTGACCGGGCGCGGGTGCCCGTCCTTGCCGCCGTGGGCGAAGCTGTAGCGTACCGGGTCCTCGCGGCTGGGCTTGGCGCCGTAGACGACTTCCGCTACCATAGCGAGTGCCCGCAGGGTGCTGGCCCCCACCCCGCTCATGCCCACCAGGTCCCGGTAGGTTGCCGGCCTGACCTCGTAGATCCGGTAGAGAATCTTGTCCAGCCGGTCCGCGTTGGGCACGGCGTGGCCCGGCGGCAGGTGCAGCGTCTTGGCGTATCGACCGGCGTGGATCTCCCGCAACACCCGCAGCACTTCCTTTGGATCGGTCACCAGCTCGGTCGACGCTTGGCGCACGGCCTCCGACTCCCGGGCCACCAGGTTGAGCACATCGCGGCTCGTGTCCCCGAGGATGCCGCTGTGGGGCTCCAGGACAAAGTCCTCGAGCCCCTTGCTCAGCCAGTGATAACGGCGGGCGTAGCGGCTCGACTCGTCCATTCCCTGCTGGATGACGCACCACGTGCCGTCGGCCGTGAAGACAAACAGGTGATGGTATAGCTGAAACCCATCCTGCAGGGCGTTGTTGTCCACCTTGGCCGCCATGCGGCTGGCATATTGCAGTCCCGCCACGTCCACCCCGAGGCTGTACCGTTCGGCAGCCGCTTCGATCTCCTGCGGCGTCTTGCGGGAGGCCCGCCCCTTGCCCCCGGCCACGAAGATGCCCAGGTCCCCCTGGCGCTCGACCAGCCCTTCCTTGATGGCCCCGCACACGACCGTCGTCAAACCCGACGAATGCCAGTCAAAGCCGAGGACGTTACCGAAGGCTTGAAACCAGATGGGGTCCGCAAGGCGGGCCAGCACTTCCTGCGGCCCGAAGGCGTGCACAATGGCCTCAATGATGGCCGCCGACAGCTGCCGCATCCGCTCAAACAGCCACGGCGGGCAATGGCCGGTATGCAGGGGTGACTGGACGACACCTGTTCGCACAGGCCGGCCCTCGCTCTCGGTATCGTCTCGGCTTCAGTCTACCACAAGCAGGCCGCTTCGGCCCTCGATGGCAGGGACCGCACACCCAGCCACGAACTCACTGGTTGGACACCAGATTGAGTCGTAGGAGGGATCTGTGTGGCCATTGTCGCCGTCAGCGTCACGCCCATCGGGACGGGCGAAACCAGCGTCAGCCGCTATGTGGCGGCGGCAGAGAAGGTGCTCCGGGAATATCCCAATCTGCGCTACCGCCTCGACCCTATGTTCACCACCATCGAAGGCGACCTGCGGGACATCTTCGACTGTATCATGCGCATGCACGACGCCGTCGCTGCCATGGGCGCAGGCCGCATCTCGTCGGTGATCAAGATCGACGACCGGCGAGACAAGACGGCCACGATGGAGGACAAAATCAAGGCGGTGGAGGAGAAACTCGGAGGGTAAACACCGCCTTGAGCCAGAGTTGTTTCCGCCCCCAAATGGCCCGTTGACGTTCCACTACGGTCGGCCGAGCCTGGCCGCAATCGCCTCGGCGTAGACGGTCCGGGTACGGTCTACCATACGCCCCAGTTGGAACTTTTGTAGGAACCTGACCCGCCCCGCCTGGCCCATGTGCCGGGCCAGCGCGGGGTCTTTTAGCAGTCGCGCAAGGGCGCTCGTTAAAGCCCCGACATCTTCGGCTCTGAAGACAAGACCCGTAACCCCGTCCGCCACCATCTCCGGTAATCCACCGGCGTCAGAGGCGATTACCGGGCATCCAGCCGCCATAGCTTCTAGGCACACCAGCGGTAGACCGTCCTGGCGCGACGGGATGACCGTTACGTCAAACCCTCCGAATGCCCTCCAGCTGTCGCCTCGGAAGCCGGCGAAATAAACCCTGTCCCCCAAGCCCAGCTCCCGAGCCTGGCGTTGGAGAGCCTCGCGCTCAGAGCCGTCACCCACGACCACAAGGCGCGGGGGTGACGGATAGTCCGCGGGATCCAGGCGCGCAAAGGCCTCGATGAGCAGGTCAAAGCCTTTCGGGGCCTCCAACCGCCCCACAGCACCCACGACCGGAGCCCGCTCGGGCCAACCCAGCTCCCGCCGCCAGTCGATGGCCAGGGCACTTACTGGTTTAGGGGCGTCGCGCGCCGGGTCGTACGCGCTCGCCTGTGCACCATCCAGCGCGGCCCACCGGTCGAGCACTCCGTTGTAGACGATTGTGAGGGTCGGCTCCCGAAGCCCCCCTTGCCGTAGCCGCCGGGCCTCGGACTCCGCCACCGCAATCACCCGGTCAACCCGTGCAAGGCGCGCCAAGCGGGCGGCCAGCCGGTAGTTGGCGTCTGCGTGCCGTCCGTGGAAAGCATGGATCGTCAGCACCACGGGAACGGAACGGGTGACGGTCCGCACCAGGAGCGCCAGCTCTGCACCGGCATGCACGTGGATGACATCAGGAGACAACTCGCGGAGCAGCTCCCGCAGCCCGCGGCGAAACGCCCGGATTCCCTGCAGCCCACCCTGCTCGAGGCGCGGGAAAGGGCGATAATCGACACCTAGACCTAGAAACTCGTCCAGCAGGGGTCCTGGGGGCGCCAGAAGTCCAAGAGCGACCTCACCCTGCAGCCCCTGGGCCAGGGCAAGAACGTGCCGCTCGGTGCCCCCGGTTTCCAGATAGGGCAGCACCATGAGCACAGATCGAGCCTGTTTACTCGTCATCGGCCGTCCCCCAACCGATGGCCACGACGATTCCGTTTGCTGGACGCAAGCGCCGCCAGGTAGGCCTGGTTGACCGCGCCTGCAAGCCACACCCGTCCCAGCCCCACCCGTCCCAGCCCCGTCCAGCCCCGTCGATTCGCCCAGTCCACCCATGCCAGCACATTGTCCTCCGTGATGGACCCACCACAGCACATGAGCGAGTTGAGAAACACATGAAAGGCCGTATCTTGCGCCGTCAGGCGGGCGGAAAACTCCGGGTGCTTGTCCAGAAACCGCAACGCCGTGCGGCCCCGCTCACGGTCTTTCTGCAGCCGCGCCGCCAGCTGCTCTTGGGTGGTGATGGGCGGGTCGACGTGGTAGGCGACAGCGCCCTTCACTTCCACGCGGGCCAACCCGGCCTTCTTGAGGCGCCGACCGAGGTCCAGGTCCTCCCAGCCGTAGGCGTCGTGGCCGTCATCGAACACGCCGAGCTCAAGCAGGCTCCGGCGGGACGGACGCGGCCTCCCGGGAGCGACGCAACAGCTTGTCCACAGGCACCTGCAAGCTCCTCGGCGCTGGCGATGAGCCACACGTCGGGGAACTCCCGGCGCACCATCTCGGCGGTGCCATCGTTGGAAGCGTTGTCCACCACCACGACCTTGACCGGCATGCCGGTCAGCCTCGCCTGTTCAGCCCGCACCGACAGGAGGAAAACCCGCAGCAGGGCACACCCTTCAGTGGTGCAGCACCTCAACTGCCCGCGAAGAACTGGTCCCGATCCGACCGAACTGCGGCTACGATCGCCGCGTCCCCACTTTACCAAGGGCCGCACGTTTGGTCGCTGCGAGGCTGTCCAGGTATGCCTTGTTGAAGACGCCTGCCAGCCACATCCTTTCGAGGCCTCTGAACCCTCGGCGGCGAGCCCAGGCCACCCAGGAGAGGACATTCCCCACGTGGACCAATCCGCCGAATCTGAAGACCCAAGTTAGAACCCGGTGGAGCATGGTATCCTGGGCAGTTAAGCGAGCCGACCACTCCGGATGCTTTTTCATGAAGTGCACAGCCGTCATGCCCCGCTCCCGTTCCTTCTCAAGGCGGCTGACCAGTTGCTGCTGCGTCTCAATAGGCGGTTGGATATGGTACGCCACGGCGTCTGTAACCGCAAGGCGGGTCAGACCGTGCTTCTTGAGGCGGCGTCCCAAGTCCAAATCCTCCCACCCATACACAGTGAACCCGCTGTCGAAACCACCGAGTTCGTCAAGTACCTTCCGAGGCACAGAGGAGTTCGCTGTATCAAGGCTTGCCCGTGAAGTGTCCCACACCGTCGGTGCGGGAAACTGCAGCGCTTCCCCAAGGGAGGGAACCGACACGAGAGTACCAACGCCGTATGCCCGGCGGCCGTTGACCTGCGCTTCGTGATGAACCCGCCAGTGAGCCTCCAGCAACCCCTCTGTTACGATCACGTCGCTGTCGATGAAGACAACCAGCTCGCCCGTCGCCTCTGCCAGCGCCGCATTACGGGCTCGACCGGGGCCGTGCCGATGCGACAACTGCACCAATCGGATGGGAATCGGATGCGGATGATCGTGAGCCGCGTGAGCAAGCTTCTGAACCACCTCGGGACTGCCGTCCCGCGATGCATCATCCACAACCACCAATTCGACGCCGACCCCGCGGGCAATCACTCGCTGGCCAGACGCAAGCAGGTGCTCTAGGCATGGTCCAATCAACTGGGCCCGGTTGTGGACGGGAATGATGACCGAGATGGATTGCGGGAACGCTGTCATCCAGCGACACCTCTATCAACGTTCGACCGTAAGTGGTTCTTCGTAACGGCGACGAGCCCCCGTCCCTATCTTCTCGAGCAGAAGCGGATCCGCCAAGAGTTGCGCCAACCCCTCTTCAAGGGGCCTCTTGCTTCTGATTACGCCGAAATTGGGGCCTGGGTACACCGCTTCCAGGCTCATCTCTCGTACGTGCTGCTGGACCGCGTTGCGGTTGCCTGAGATCAGCAGGCGCAAGCGGCCAGAACGACTCAACGTCGAACGCCTGGTTTTAGGCCAGCTTAGCTGGGCGCTGGGCCGGCCAATCTCGGCGTGTACAATCTGCGGCGCACATCAGTCCGTTGTAGAACGGTCCTGGGAGAGATGCGACCTGTTCTCAGACCTCCGCGTCGACCTGGCGACGGTCAGCTGCCTGTTTAAGCCCGTATCCAACAAGGGTAGCCCCAAGCCAATTGAGCAGGAACGCGAGATTCAGGTTAAGCAAGGTTCCGTCGAACTGGTCCCGCACCAACAGGGCGACAAGGAGCGCGTACAACCACAATACATCCTTGCGAGCCCCGGAAGATGGAAAACCGCGAACCAGCCAGAGTCCGAGGAGAAAAACAACTGACATCAGTCCAAAAATTCCTGTTTCACCAAGCACTTGGAGAAACATGTTGTGCGCCAACCCGTGAATTGCGAGTCTTTCGTCCAGACGATACCGCCCGTATTCATACTTGATGTTATTCAGACCAACACCGAGCCAAGGATGGTCCGCGATCAGGCGCACCATCGTTCGGTAAATTGTGACGCGGTCCATGTTGGATTCGACGTCAAAGATGGAAAGAACCCGGTCCTGAAACGTTGCGCCTGCCATATGGAAAACAGTCGCGCCTATGACGAGCGCAAGGAAAAGGTACCGAATTGTTGTTCGCAACCCTCGCCTTGGATGTTCGCGATATATCTTTCGGAGGTGTAATCCCGCAACAACAACTAGGCCCGCTACAGTCGCAACCCATGACCCTCTAGACCCACTCACCAACAATCCTGCAAGAATGATCAGTCCGTACGGGATACTGAGCCACTTTAACCAATTCCGCCTAGGTACTAGGTAGGCGGCGCCGATAAAACCCGCGATAACCATTAAGGTGCCGAAGTGGTTAGGGTTTATAGTGGTCCCCGCCGCGCGGGCATGCGTAGTGATATATTGGTGGATCCCCAACAGAGCGTGGATAGTTCCTGCGATGGATGCTGGCCAAAGGTACCGGCTAAGCACCACGTCAGCCAGTCCCGCCCGCGCCAGTCGGAAAGAATAATCAGCTCCGAAGAGTAATGTCAGGGTAAACCCGAGAGCTGTTCCGAACGCCTCGAGTGGATGGGCCGCAGCGGCACTTGTGAGAATAAAAACACCAACGAGACTTAGGACGGCCACTCGATAGGTAGTGGGCAATTCAGCTCTCAGACCACGGCGCGTCAAAAGCCAATCGACTACCAACAGAAACAGGCCAGGTGTACTCCAGCCCTTAAAGGGAACCCCGGCAAAGAACAGGGGCCAGCCTATCCTGAACCACAGGGTCGGTTCCGGCGAAGAGGTGAGTTGCCCAGATCTGCTCGGCATATATTCAGATCCCCCAAGGAAGCGGCCCCGCTAGCGGCTACCCCTTCAATCTCACCGCTTCTCCCCCGTAGAGTCGGGTGCTTTGCCGTCGAAGCCCAGTAGCAACTGAAGTAGCGAGATCCGGCGAAAGTGCGAGAGCCTTCCAGGTGACTCGGGCTAGTTCAATACGAGTATACCCCATACCCGTGCACTAAGGAACACCGACCAGTTGGCGAGATGGGCAGCTAGGCATAGACGACCGTCAGATGAACCGCCGCGAGCGGAACGTCTCCTAGAATAGGTCGGAAGAGCCTACTGGAGATAGAACGCGTACCACTGAAGTAGAGAGTTTTATCCGCTGGAGATCGCCTCTGCCAAGCAGCAGCCACAGGCCGAGGTCAGCTACGCCATCCTCGTGAGACGTCGGCCTAAGTACAACTCGCTGATCCGTCCCCATCAGGATCAGGAAGTCAATCGTGGATCTCATCTGGCCCCCCTGCCCGTTAGCATAACCCACGCCGTCTTCACAGCGATGGCGAGATCGAGCCAAGGGGACAGATGTTTAACGTAATATAAATCATATTCTAGCTTTGTCGTTGTGTCCTCGAACCCGCTGGCATATCCTTGCTGAACCTGAGCCCAACCCGTTATACCCGGCTTAACCCGATGACGCCAGCTGTAAAAAGGAATCTCCCTGTCGAACTGGCGCACGAAGGGCACCTGCTCAGGACGCGGACCGATCAAACTCATTTCACCGCGAAGCACGTTCCAAAGCTGAGGCAGTTCATCCAACCGCAACCGTCGGAGAACCCGACCGACGCGTGTCACACGTGCGTCGTTATCCTCGGCAAACTGAGCTCCTTCTTTCTCGGCGTCCACTCGCATCGAACGAAACTTCACCAAGCAAAATGGTCGGCCATGCTGGCCCACGCGCAATTGCCAGAAAAGAACCGGGCGCCCTGAATCAACCCAGATAGCCGTGGCAATGATCATGCATAGAGGTACCGTGACGGGAAGGCTCACCAGCACAACAAGCACGTCAAGCACTCGTTTCAGAGGGAGATAGGGGCTCGTACCGTTGAAAAGTTCTCCTACCCAGCCGTCGCTAAGATAGTCCAGTGGTACGCGACTGGTCGCCGTCTCGTAAATGGCCGCGGCGTGATACACAGGACGTCCAGTGGCCGCCCATTCAGCAACGAAGCGTGCCCACTGTGGTGACAGAGGCTGGTGCATGTCCACGACCAGCCCGTCAACTGCTTCCTCCAACATCGGGTGTTGCAGCGTTATCAGCTCCACCCCACGTAAACCCTTGAGCCTTTCAACGCCTGGCGATGGGATGGCCGCAAATCGTAGGGTACGGCTGCTACTTCGAATGAGGAGCGTGTCAACCGCCTGCCAGAACAGAAGAGCGGTAAGAGAAGTGACGAGAAATGAACGTGAATAGTAAGCTCTGGTTAACAGAAGATAAGCCATTGTTGTCCCGTACACCGCTCCTACCCACAAGACTGCCACACGAAGTTGCTCCGCAGGTGTACGGTTGCGGTACCGAAGGACCAGAAACTTGCCCGCAACGACCGCAAGCCAAAGAATGGCGACATCTGGCCAAAAGAAAGGTAGATTCCAAACGTCGGGCCTCGACCAGGCGCTGTACGAGGCCAGTATCATGGCACCAGCGCTAGCAAGGCCATCGAGCCCGACCCGAGCTATCCCTGAAAGCTGAGGCTGTCGAGAACGGTCTACGGCGGTTTTAGCGACGTTCGTCGCAAGCTCAATTTTCATTGTCACGCCAGACCCCGCATCCGCCAAGCATTCCCGCACTTCCGTAGATACTCAGGTCGCGACAGTAAGCGCCGTCCTAATTCCCCGCGGCATTGTGCACTTCCTATCATACATTTTCCAGCACGGTACTCGTAGGCGGTTATGGCTTAATCTGTCTGCAAAAAGCGAGTGGTCTGGACTACCATCGGTGATCGGAGAAAAACCCGTATACCGAGGAGGCCCAAACCTATGGCAAGAATACCACCTGCCGAGCAGCTTGGGCAATTGGCCGAGCAATTGGCGATGGGGGCAAGGCAAGGAACGGAGGCTGAAGACCTCACCAGCACGCTCGTCCGATTGGGAGCTCGTAAGCTCATTGAAGCTGCTGGAAGCGGAAGCGTTGAACATCCTGGGATACTCAAACCCGCGCGTCGGAGAAGTCTCCACATTGTCAACGGCGAAATGATGTTGGGTCTCCCGCAAGTTCGATGCTACTGGTCAGCGTGGATAATATGGCAGCCCAGTCTTCCTCCTCACCGTCCCATCGCCAGGAACCTCCGCCTTAACAGCTCAATCCCTGCCCGCCCATACATCTGCCGTTTCAGCAGTTTCAACTTGTTGATGTAACCTTCCACCGGCCCGTTGCTCCATGGCAACGTCAACGCGTTCATCACCGCGTCCATGTCCTGCTCAATGCTCCTCGCAAAGCCTCGGATCGGCCCCAGCGATGAGCGGCTGGCCTGCTCAAGCCAGGAGCGCAAACCTTCGGCGTTTCGTTCCCCGAGGATCTTCCGAAAGGCTTGCAACAACCTATACGCCTCCCGAAGTTCGGGTGAGGCATCGAGAACCAAGCCCAGCAGACGGCGCTCCTCGTCGCCAAGCTTCTCCGGAGCACGAGCGAACCACCGCCGCAGCCGTTTGGGACCCAGGCGGACATGGCGGATGACCGGTTCTGGTGCCGGTCGCTTGCGCAGTGTCTGGACGAAATCCTTCACAATGGTGATTCCGCCGCGATAACCCTGACCAACGATTTCCCGGTACAACGCTGCAGCATTGTGGCACCCTTCCTGCCACCGAGCGAGGATGTAGGCGCGATACGGATCGAGGATGCTCGTTCGCTTTCCCCTTGGTTTCGGAAGGGGACATTCGGGTGCGTCGAGGTATCGGCGCACGGTCCGGCGGTCGATTCCCAACTGGACCGCGACGGCACCGATGGAATGGGTCTTGCGGTACAGTTCGTGAACCTGTTCATACAGGGCTTGCCGCCGCTGGTGGCGTTGCCGCCGTTCAGCCTCCCGACGTGTCTCCCGAGCGCTGGGTTGTGGCGAAGCGGACGCGTTCTCCACGGGCTGGGCGGACTCGACGGGAATGGATGGGATGGACACACCGACAAGCACTCGTTCCGCCACGTCGCCGAGGTTCCTCAGGAGGTGCCAGCGGTCGGCTACTTGCAGGGCGTGAGGAGCTCCTGAGGCGGCCCCGTCTGCATACACGCCGGCGCGGTCCCGAGTGACAATCTCAATGCCGGGATATTGGCCTAGCCATTGGGCAAGCACGTCCGTTCGGGCCTCCGGCAACAAGTCCACGGGACGCCTTCTTGTCATCGTCGAGGTAAAATTGGGTCTCCCGCAATTTTGATGCTATCGGGAGGCCCAGGGACGGAGGTCAAATCTTCGCCTCTCAACGTCCCATAGCAAGAAACCGTCGCCTCAG
>NICF_comb_assmDRAFT_10002125_pt1 | contig 15229 bp, 10 predicted proteins | sample NewIslPassag4_SG_FD_11279 | JGI IMG/M metagenome (IMG submission 11279) | reverse complement strand
CAGCCGCCCTAGGAGCTATGATCTTCTCGTATTTTAACGATAGCCTATTCTGGGTCATTAACCGTATGCTTGGAATAAAAGAAGTGAAAGAACAAATTTTAACATGGTCAATCCCAACAACTCTTGCATGGGCTGTATCCTTAATCATGCTACTAATCGTTAATGCATTTTTTGGATAATATATAAATAGTCTCTTGCTTTGTTTCTCTAAAAATTCATCCTAAAATCACCTGCAAAATCGCGGCCTTTTCCCATTACTTATTAGGGAAAAGGCCGATTGGTTTGCTCTAGGAACAGATAATAAGCGCCCCGCTGTGATATACTCCCCTTATAGTCGACAGAAAAAAGAAAGCTCACTAATCTGTTTACTATGGAGGGGGATTTTTCTATGGAAAAGCATATGATGTAGCGTTTAAAGAGAAAGTCGTAGATTTCGATTTCAAAGAGGGCATGGACTACAAAACACTCGAGGCAGAAATTATTTTCTTTCCTGCGATAGGCATACGTTTGGGCATCAATGACACAATCGTGAAAACTGAATTACCCCTTNTCCCCCTTCCCCTAAACCAATGGAAATCCCCATCTAAAATCATTCGCAAAAAACTTAGCACATTCTTTCAGAAAAGGAGAAGGGAAATTCTGAAGGAATGTGCCAAAAAATCACCGCTTTGTTTTGAGATCAAGTGATCCATTTATACTGTCTCAGACAAAAAAATCCCCCTAGTGTTTTCAATAACAGTGTGGGTATTTTCTTAACTGTCTACACTAGAGAGATCATATCATCACGTCAAGGGATGGTCTTGTTCTATCTTACAGCTCATTAATAAACCTTCTCAACAGACGAACAAAAGTCATCCGGGCGTTGTTCAGCAAGGCCGAAATGATAAAGAAGGGCTTGGACAATACGGCGCGAGGCTTCCCCGTCACCGTATGGATTCGACGCCTTCGCCATTCGGGCATACGCCTCTTCATCGACAAGCAGTTCCTTCGTTAGCTTGTAAACCATCTCCCGGCTAGTTCCCGCCAATTTCAGTGTCCCTGCCTCAATGCCTTCTGGCCGCTCAGTCGTATCCCTCAACACTAGAACCGGCTTGCCAAGGGATGGTGCCTCCTCTTGAACACCTCCCGAATCCGTTAAAATCAGGTAAGCACTCGAAGCAAAGTTATGAAAATCGATGACATCGAGCGGTTCGATCAAATGAACCCGTTCATGCTGCCCTAATATGTCTTGAGCTGCCTCACGAACCAGAGGATTCAAATGGACAGGATAGACAACTTGGACATCACTAAACTCCTCAACAATGTCCCTAACAGCCTTGAAAATATTCCGCATCGGCTCACCTAGGTTTTCGCGCCGATGGGCTGTTAATAAAATCATACGATCCGAACCGATTTGTTCTAAAATCGGATGGGTATAGTTTGAACGCACTGTCGTTTTTAACGCATCAATGGCCGTGTTTCCTGTAATATAAATCGTTTCCTTTTCCTTATTTTCTACAAACAAGTTTTCCGCTGCCTTTTCTGTCGGGGCAAAATGCAAATCAGCGAGCACCCCGGTCAGCTGACGGTTCATTTCCTCTGGGAAAGGAGAATATTTGTTCCATGTGCGCAACCCGGCCTCCACATGACCGATCTTGACTTGATTGTACAAAGCAGCCAAAGAAGCAGCGAACGTTGTCGTCGTATCCCCATGCACAAGCACAATATCCGGCTGAACTTCTTTGATCACCTGATCCAGCCCAGTCAACGCCTTCGTTGTGATATCCACAAGCGTTTGACGTGACTGCATAATATTTAAATCATAGTCAGGCCGCACATCAAATATGTGCAACACTTGATCGAGCATCTCGCGGTGCTGAGCCGTTACGGTGACAAAAGATTGGATCTTATCCTTATGCTTCTCAAGCTCCTTGACAACAGGTGCCATTTTAATAGCCTCAGGTCTCGTTCCAAACACTGTCATTACCTTAATATACGTCACCACACGTCCCCCTCTATTTGGTTATTTTTGCTTACCGCCCCTTAGACCTTCAGAGCGCATTCGTAACCAAGCAGGTATGTTCATCGCAATTCTCTAGCTAATAGGCTGGAAAATCGCGTTTTTTTCTTTTACATTAATCAACACTTTAAACCGGTCAATCGCAAAATACAATAAGGTTTGATCCTTGGAGACGATGGTCGCTTGGCGTTTCAGCTCTCCGAAATATTCACTGTCCGTCTTGATATTGCGAACCTCGATCATCTCAGATTTCCCTTCCTGATTGATCCGGTAGCTGAGATCATCAAATTGGTAGACCAGATGTTTATAGCCGCTCTCATCAACAAACTCGTTTGTCAAGCCCTCGAGTTTTTGTTTAATCATTCCTTCTTCTTCATTTAAAAAAGCAAAAAAATATTGATAAGATTGAACAAACGATTCTGGCAAAATCGGCAGAAAATTCTCCATGGACAAACGCGAAGCAGATAGGCTGGAGCTTGTAACCTCTACGTCAGTCTTCAGCACATAGCCGCTGCCTCGGCTCGTTTCAATTTTAACAGCATCACCGATTTGTTCCTTAATGAATACTTTTTCTGAAAAACGTACATCAAATCGCTTTTGATTCAGTTGATGGTCAGAAAACACAGGTGAGGTTTCCGCTATAATTACTCCTTCCCTATTAACAGGCGAAGGCTTAACCTCCTTCGGTGCAGCTTCCCGGCGTTCCGTCAGTCCCTTCGCGTACATTTCAATATGCTTCAACGAAGCATCAGCAAACATCAGCGCCACCGCAAACAAATAGATAAGGAAAAACGTCATCGGGCCCAAGAAGTGACGCTTTTTTTTCTTGGCGCGCTTTCGCGTCAACCGTTTCAAAATATCTCCCTCAACATTCATCGGTTCCTCATTTTGCTGCTTCAACAGTTGCTCTTGTCTATAGCGTTTTTGTTCTTCCTTATCGAGCCCATTAAACCATTTAATAAACTCCTGGTAATCTTTAATCACTTGATCAGCAGGACCAAATTCCCTAATTCTTCCAAAATGAAGCCACATCACCCGATCCGACATCGACTTCACTTGGGACAACGAATGGCTGATAAAAATAATCGTTTTGCCTGCTCTTTTAAATTCCTTGATTTTCTCGATACATTTATTGTAAAAAGTCTGGTCGCCGACAGATAATGCTTCATCGATAATTAATATATCCGGATTTGTGTATACGGAAATGGCAAATCCTAAGCGTGACTTCATACCGCTCGAATAATTTTTCACAGGCTGGTAGATGAAATCACCAATATCCGCAAACTCAATGATTTGCGGCATCACTTTTTTAATCTCATCTCGTTTCAAGCCATGCATTAAACATTTCAGTTGGATATTTTCAATCCCTGATAACTGATTATTTAGCCCGGCAGAGATCGCAATGAGCGACGAATGGCCATTAATTCGGATCTTACCTGAAGTAGGCGGAATCACTTGCGCTAACAAATTCGACAACGTCGACTTCCCAGAGCCATTGATTCCGATAACGCCGATCGTTTCCCCTTCGTAGATCTCGAACGAAACGTTTCGCAAAGCATAAAAGCTTTTACTTTTCGAAGAAGAAAACAATATATCCATCAACTTATCTGACTGTTTGCTGTATAGCGCATACTTTTTGGAAACATCCTGAAAAATCACTTTTGGCTTCATCAAGCATAAGCCCCCGATGTTTATAAATAATCCACAAATTTATGACGGAACTTCATATGCAACGTAGAACCTAAGTATAAAAAAAATAACGTTGTTACCCAAAAATAAATCGTGTAAATCGGATCCTCAAAAAACCAACCTTCACCTAAGAAAGTCTGACGAAATCCTGTAATAATATAGAAGAATGGATTTAGCTTCAAAACCGTTACCACCATCTCCGGCAACCGATGCACATCCCATAAGATTGGCAATAAATAAAGCATCATTCTGACTGCCGACTGAAGAATGCTTTGGACATCGCGGACAATCGTCGACATCGTTGAAAACAACAGCGTGAACGCATATAAGAAGACAAAGGTACATATCATATAGTAGGGCAGTTGCAGCACATACAAGCCCGGATTAATACGGTAAACAAGCAAAATCAGCGCTTGCAACAGAAGCATGACGAGAAAATCGAACATATTGCCAACAATCGAAATGGCCGGCAGAACGCTGACTGGAAAGTTCATCTTTGAGACAAGACTAATTTTCGCGTACACGCTGTTCGCCCCTTGTACAATTGAAGGGGAAATAAATAGCCAAGGAATGAGACCAGCTATTAGCCAAACAAAGTATGGAGTGTCCCCAACTGGGGACCCTCCTCGAATACCAAGTCCAAAAACGAGCCAATACGTCAAAATCACGAGCAAGGGCTGAATGATGTTCCATAAAACACCTAAATAATGCGTTTGATATTTACCTTTTGCTTCAAACAAGGCCAAGCGGAAGATTAAATCAATGTGATTCAACTGTTCCCGAATAACTTGCAAAACAACGCTCATAAAACCGTTGCTTCCTTTTTCTTAGATTTAAGAAACTGATACAAGTTTCCAAAATAGATATATTCAAAATCATCCCGGTAATGCTGCACAACATATTTCGTGTCGAAAATTCGTTTCGATTTCATCGTCGATAAAGCATCCCAGTCAAGCGATTTGAACTCATTATGATCTGCTAACACGACGATTAGATCAGAATCGCGAACAGCCTCTTCAACATCTTGGTAGACCCAGTCAAGCTGAACGTGCGGATCAAAGGCTCGAACTTCATACGTATTTTGCTCTCTCAACATTTCCAAAATCTCCATCGCTGGACTTTCGCGAATATCATCGACATTTCCTTTATACGTAAGTCCAAATAAAGTAACTACTTTACCATCTACTTGCTCCATGAGCTGATTAATGTTCTCAACAACATAAAACGGCATCGATGAATTAATCGAACGAGCCAAATGGATCAATTGAGCCGTCTCTGGCGCTTTCGCGACGATAAAATATGGGTCAACGGCTAGGCAATGCCCTCCGACTCCCGGACCAGGCGTATGCAAATTTACCCGTGGATGTTTGTTGGCCATGCGAATGACTTCAAGGGCGTTGATCTCCAGTTCATTGCATATTTTCGTCAATTCGTTCGCTAGCGCAATATTCACGTCACGGAACGTATTTTCCATCAGTTTCGACATTTCCGCCGTTTTCGCATCTGTCTTAATGATCTCACCTTTGACAAACGTGCCGTACACCATAGCTCCGGCTTCCGTGCAGGCTGGAGTAATCCCCCCGACAATGCGGTTATTATAAACAAGCTCATGAAGGATTTGTCCTGGCAAGACACGTTCTGGGCAATGGACGAGGAAAATGTCTTCACCGACCGTAAAACCTGCTTGCTCCACCAAAGGTTTGACATAGTCGTCCATGCTTCTTGGCGCAATGGTTGATTCCACAATAAGTACGTTTCCTTTTTCCAAATACGGAATAACCGTGTTAACCGCACTTAACACAAACGACAAATCGCACGATTTATATAAGTCGTCATTATTTGGCGTCGGCACAGAAATGATGAACGCATCCGCTTTTTCGGGCGTCAGCGAGGCACGGAAAGTGCCTGCCGCAACAACTTCCTCCAATGCCTCTTGTAACCCGGGCTCTTCAATGTGAATTTTCCCTGCATTTAACGATGCGACCACTTCCGGTTTGATGTCTACCCCAACAACCTCGACGCCGTGTTTAGCAAACATGATCGATGTTGGCAAGCCGATGTACCCTAATCCGATTGTGCAAATTTTCAATTTTTATCCTCCCAGTCTGTAAATTTTGGAATAAGGACTGCTGCATGAAACATGGTTTTCCCCAATTTTCGGCATTGAATTTATCTCTAGACGTTTAATCAACAGTTGGGCAGCTTTCCCCCAATTCCAAGGCTCACAGTCTCGCAAAACATCTAACCTAATAGTAAGTTCATGCTTCGATGATTGCGGATTGAAATATATATGGATACAGTTATCATAATTCCAGTCCGATATATCCTCTTCCACTAGAACATTAGAATCAAGTAAAACAGAGTATTTAAACCTGTTTCTATAGGATACGGACTTATATTCCGACAGAATTTGCAAATCTATGTGATAGGATTTGTTTATATCCAAATGCTCAAAAATATATGTAATTGTTAAATAATCTCCCTTATTAGGTGCTGACTTATCAATGTAGACATTATATCCCCCCCTGTAATCCTCCCACGCCTTATAAGGGACTTCTTCATGCGTATATTGATTTAACGCCTTGATCTGATGCTTATACATGATATTAAAATTATGAACTGTACTATCAATAATGTTTTGAACAACCTCTTTTTGGTCAATGCTATTTCGATTTTCTAACTTTATTGGATATTGAAGATCAAAATCAATCTTTGTTTTTTGATTACCATAGAAAACTTCTATTACCCTATCATTTGAATACGATACGTGCTCGTTTAATATCTCTTTAATTTGTTTTTCGAAAGGCAACTTCAATTGTTTCAACGCCGGTAGCGAATATTTTTCCAGCTGTCTATACTCTTTATTCCCAAACCATTCCTTTAACTGGTTAAGAACCTCTATAGATTTTGCACTCAATTTTTCCGACCAATACTGAACATCAATCGAGTTCACAATATGACAAAAAGACATAAAGTGCGTAGGTGATACTAAACCCTCAAACCACATAACATTCCCATCGCTATTTCTGTATTCCGCCCCTGCAGCTGCCTTTGATAGGAGCTTTTGTATAAAGTCACTAGTCTGCAAAAATTCATCTAAATCAAAATCGGGACTTTCATGCTTATAACTTAAACTATATAAAGCAAACTCCCCACACTTATAGCACTTTTTGCACCACTTATGTTTAGTATCTATCACAGCCTCACACATCATTATTTCATTAACTGCACTATACCGCTCCTTAAGCAGCTGAAATGCCTGGATTTCTGATAGGGAGTAGTTGCCGTTATATACTTGAAAAGCTGATCCTAATCTTTGCTGCATATAATTGGACACAAATAGATCAAATTCAGGACGTGACTTCTTAAAATGGAAGTACTTTTGTTGTTGTTGGTTATAATTCCAATATAGAGTTAATTCATAGCTATATGTCAAATATCTGAGTCCATATTTCACATATAATGGATAACTTGTTAAATAATAAAAACTCGTATGGATATTATTAAAATAAGAATATTGCGCAAACACACTTCTAAAATTAGTATATATTTTTTGGACAGAAACACCTGCTTCTCGAATCTTCTTAAGGGCAAAATTTTCCCTTCTTATATCCAAGTCCTTCAAACGAGAATGATCTAAAGGAAATACATAAGAGATTACTAACAACTCGGAAGGGTCAAATATTTCCTTACTTAAATAATAGGAGAATAAAGAATCTTTCCCCCCTCCGAATAAAATCCCTAATTTTTTCTCGCATTTGATATCATTAACCTTCATAGGAAAGTGATTGGTTGGAAAAACTTTTATATTGTCTGCTTCATTATAGCTCAACCAAAAGTTAACAATATCATTATCAATTTCTTCGGGAAGCAAAATCAAATATTCTTTATCGATTTCCTTAAGTACTGGAATCATTAGCCCTATAAATATTTCGTAAAAAAAGCTGCTATCTATATGATGAATATCTAGACCATCATATTTAATATAAAACTCATTCTTTTTAAAAATTCGAGGGTCCCTACTGAAACTCCAGCTAAAATAAACCGTATCGCCCTCTATTTTCGGTTTATGGGTATATAATACCTCCACACTATTTCATTCCTTCCAGATGAAAATTTATATTGTTACCGGTGTTTTATAATCAGTTGTAAACGAATGGGAATGGGAATTTCTTAAAATTTCATCTGTATCTACTTTCCAAGTGTGACTACCGGTATCAGCCCTTCTGTATAAACAAAAGTTATATGAGTCATTTGAGTAAATTAAAAAACCTTTTTCTTTAGCTCGGAGAAGTAAATCCGTGTCCTCTCCCCTACTTCTATCGGCAAACCCATTAAGTTGCTCAAAAACTTCTCGTTTAAATACCAAGGTCGCCCCTGAAACAAAGTCCGAGTAACTTTCGGCTCCGGAACCAACCGTTTTAACAACCAACATATTTTTTTCTTCTATATACACATAGTGCGCACTTTTTCCTACAATATCAGCGTTGGAATAATCCATAGCAAGAACCATATCTAAAAGATAATTAGGAGCATAATAGTCATCATCATCAAACTTGGCAATGATTTCACCGTTTGAATGTTTAATCGCCTCATTTAAGCAATGACCCAACGAAAAGTTTTCATCTATTTTTAAAATTTTTACTTTACAATCCAACTGATTGAATTGCTTCTCCCATTTTGAAATATTCATTGAATTTTTATTCAATACGATAATAACTTCAATATTTTCATACGTCTGATGACGGATGTTATGAAATAAATTCAACATAAACTCTTCTCTTTGAGTAGAAGACACAATGCTTACTTTTGGTGTTTGAAGGAGATTCGCTTTTATGCCGATCCGGTCACAAATCTCCTGCAACCGATTTCGATACGTATGATGACGAAGAACGAAGCGAAACCCTTCTTTTACAACCTTTCTTCTTAAATCAGGATTTTTTAGGTAAATCTTCAAAAGATTATTGATTTCTTTTTCAGATTTTGCAATAGGAACATAGCCTTTAAACATCTCCTCAACGCCCACCGAAGGACCAGATACAACCATTGTCCCCGAAGCTAATAGCTCAAACACCCGTCTAGCAAACATATACTTGCTATTCTGAACTGAGTTGACATTGATAAAAATATCGTAGTTCTTATAAGCTTCTACCATTTGTGCGTAATCTAAACTTCCTACGATATTCTTGCTATATTCCTCCGGCCATTGGTTATTGGGATATTTTTGTGGATCTTTACCGTAATAGCGGTCAAAAATATCTATGCCATATTTTAAAGAAGGTTTAATAAGGTTCTCTATATCCTTTTTTCTTAAATCATGTTTATTATTATAGTAAGACCCTGCAAATGCCAAACTACCTAAATAGTTTCTGTTTCTATAGATTGGATTGTGAATCTGAGGCTGCGCCGCAAATGGCAATACAAAAACATTTTCATTTCCTGTATGGCGTTTAAAATTCTGAATATTATTTTCATCTGCAGTAAAAATATAATCAAAATATTCTGAAGCTGTTTTGAAAAAGTCGAAGTTTTCACAACCCTCTTTATCCCAAAAAACGGTTTTAATCCCTTCCTGCTTACAATAATCAGTTAGCTCCTTCAGCTTAGTTCGATGCTTATTGATATGGAGATTCGCTACCTCGTAAGCCCATTCACCTTTATTTCCTTGCCAACACGATTCTACAAATAAGAAATCTGGTTTGAAGGTCTGAATTTCTTCTTTCCAATTATCTTTACTCAATGGCAACAAATCACATTCATATCGGAAACATTCATAGCTAAAATCATCTAATATGGTGGCTACTTTTAAACCATTATTTCTTACCTTTCTATAATATTTAAGCCCTTTAATTTTCTCCTTAAATTTTTCAATCTTTGCGCTACTATCTTGCACAATTTCATTTCTAGTTTGTTTACTATTGTTGAAACTTAATCCCTGCTTGATTAATAGCTGATTAAGCTGGATGGATCCTTCTCCTTCGAGTCTGATAGCTACCCGGAAAGAAACAGCTTCATTAGGACACTGTATGGTTGCTTCCAGTGTCTTTCCTACTTGATCCCAAACATGGGAGTCAATCATTTTTTCTTGATCATAAAACATAAGATATAACGAACAATTTACAAATCCAGAAATTACGGTATCAAATTTAATGTATAGCTCATTGCCATACAACATTGTTTTGGAACTTGTAGGTAGCTTTCCAAAGTTCGTCGTTTTTTCAAACAACGATAAATAAACTTTCTGACGTTGAAGATGAATTTCTTGTTTGCTGTATTGGAATCCTATATTGACGGGTTGGTCAGCAAAAAAATCACCAGAAAACCCCTTTATAGAAATATGAGGAAAAGAATCCATATTTCTTATAAATGTCTTTTGCTTCTGTGTTTCTGATTTTACCTTTTTTAAGTAAGTCTCAATATAATCATTAGTTACATTACTTCTTCTTAACATGTTTTTTCTTTCTTCTCCTTTCCCAAATCCATACCGTGATACGTCCTAGTTTTGACTGCCTCAAATTACGATATCTTTCTTCAATATATTTTTTTTCTTTTAAGAGTTCTTCACAAATTGATACTAACTTTTCTTTTTCCTCAATGGCTTTTAACAACTCCCCCCTCAAAAAACTATTTTCCATCAACAATTCTTTCATTTGTTGATAATCCTGCTTCAACTCTCTCACACCCTTTTGATGCCATCAAAAATTTCATACTCTCAAACACGAAATGTTTACCCCTCAAAGCTTCTCTCAAGTCGGGAAGTTTTTAATCCATGAGCAAACTTTGTTCTCCACCCAAACGTGAAAATGGCGGCCCAAGGCGCGCACATTTTCACAAAAGCAGTTTATCCTCATTTTTTAAATGCTGTGATAAACATATAAAAGATTCTTTTTCTCTACTTCCCAGTTATATTTTAATCGCGCCACCTTACAGTTTTCACTCAATTCGTTGCGCAACTTCTCGTCTTCCAACAGAGTGTTTACAGCACTAGCAATCTCTTGATAATTGTGTGAGTCAATACACAATCCTATTCTGTCCCCTTCAACGACTCTCTTAATCTCCGGAAAGCTGCACGCTACCACCGGCACTCCACACATCATATATTCAAACAACTTATTGGATGAAGCTGAATAATGGTTAAAACAAACATTATTCAGCACCTGAAACCCTAGATAGGCATTCCTTGTATAATAAAGCAGCTCTTCAACCGGGACTTTGGGTAAAAATTTAACTTTATGTTGCAATTGGTTCTCTTCCACCATTTTTTGAAGCTCCGGCTTGATGCGGCCATCTCCTATAAAAACGACCACTCCTCGCTTAAACAACGGTGCAGCCTGCACAATCTTTTCCAGTCCCCGTCCTGTTTGAATTCCACCTTGATATAAAAGAATCGGCTCCTCTTTTGGAATGTTTAACAACTTATACAAGTCAATTTTCTTATTATCTTCCATATGTTGAGCAAACGGATAATTGTGCACTACATACGGATAAAACCCGTATAATTCCTCGTTATACTTTGCTCTTGTATGGTTCTCGACAATCATCGCGTCAATTTTTTTTATTAAAAAAGCTTCAATCTTTCCATAGATCGGGCTGTTGTAGCCTGTCCGGCTTGTTTGCACTTCGTGAGAATCATAAATAAGCTTCTTCTTATTCCAACGCCACTTCGCACAAATGTACCCCTGCCAAAGCGTATTTAAATCATTGGAATGGTAAATGTCATAACGGTCTTGGAATCCTCTAGCAATCATTCGCAAGCAAATGTTTGCTTTGATCCAAAAGGATCGGACTTTTGTTCTCCACAGTATGAGAACAAAGGCGGTTAAAAGTAACGTAGGCCACAGCGCCCAGTACGCAGCAACCGCCCACAAGACCAATGCCAGCACAGCGGCTGGCTTATATTTCAGAAAAAATCGGTAGCCCTTCTGTAAGATCTCAAGCAATAATGGATATCTCCTTACCCGATAAATGCGAAAGCGATCATTTCGCTGTTCGAATTTCGGGAGCTTCGGATCTTTCGGATCATGAATACAAATTAAATCAACCGAATAGCCATCTTCGGATAACGCTGTGCATTCCCTCAGCACGCGCGCGTCGTTTGTAAAGTGATTCCATACAAACATGCACACTTTCTTGCTCAACCGTTTCACCCCCCCTGCTTATAAGTGATTCTCTAATACATCTACCAGCCTTTCGATGTTTTTCTCCCACCGAAATCGCCGTTTTACATAATTCGTGCAGTTGTTGGCCATTTCTTCCGCCAAGTCGGGGTTGTTTTTCAAATACAAAATATAATTTATCATTTCTTGTCTATCACGATTTTCAGATACAAACCCGACCTGCTCGGACTCGATCACCTGTTTTGAATAGCCTGACACCGCCGCAACAATAGGCACGCCGCACGTCATATAATCGATGATTTTACCAGGCAACACGGTCTTGAACACTTCGCTGCTGTTTAATGTGACAATCGCAGCTTGATGGGTTGCAATAAACTCAAGGCATTCCTTTCTTGACAGTGCGGGCATAATTTTCACATTATTTAAGTTGTTCACCTTCACAAAATCGGCAAACTGTTTCCGTCTCAACCCATACCCAACCACACTGATGGTAATTTCATGCTTCCTTAGTTCTTCAGCCAACTCCATAAGCAACAACGAATCTTGCGCCAAACCGATGTTGCCGGCATAAACGACACTAAAGCGTGGTGGCTTCCGACTGTGTCGATCAATGATTTCCACTTCCCTGGCGGCATTCGGAATAAAAGAGACATTCTCAGCAGGGACGCTGCTTTTTGTGCATATATGCTCCAAAAAGCCAAGGCTGTTGATGACAATGTGGTCAGATTCATTATATAATTTCTTTTCAAGCCATTGAAAGACTGCGAGAATCAGCCGATTATTAAACACGTTTACGCCTTTAAGCGATTCCGGCCATAAATCCCTCACGTCCAAAACCAGTTTCGCCCGGTATTTTCGTTTCGCGAGCATGCCGGTGAACCCGATAAAAATCGGTGGAGACGATACAAACACAACGTCATATTTCCGTTGGTCTGTTAAGATAAAAAGGATGAACCTCAACATGATCTCCAAATAATATATTAAGCGATTCCAAATCGTTCGGGCATACTTCCGATTTTTAACGGAAACTCGATGAATGTTCCTTTCACGGTTTAGCTGTTCATCATTCCAAAATCGGCTGTCGCTGTATAGCTCCCGATTCGGATACGTTGGCTCAGTCGTTAATACAAATACATGGTACCCTCGTTCGGTTAACAACTCGAAAATATTTTTGATCCTATTCCCTGCGCTACCGATTTCAGGGTAAAAATGCTGCGAAATAAGAAGGATCTTCTTTTTTTTCATTCGTTTCCACCTTTGCACATTAACCTAGCATAACAGCATGCTGCGTCCAAACAGGAGGAGCTGCCACCTAACCATTTGCCCGCCCTACTTGCGTATTCCAGAAAAAGGCAGCGAGCAGGATATATTGTACGGAGTGACAACACCTGTGATGAACTACTAGACCTAGTCAAAAAGTCCTTTTCTATAAAAATCAATGTATTAAAAACATAGACAGCCTAGCTATAATTTCAATGTAACCCCTATTTTTGACACTATTCGACAAAACTTAAATAAAAAGAAAACGCGTCTCACGACGGCCATACTCTTTCTAATAAAACGTTACAGGCTATCAAAACGTTACAGGGGCAAGTGATTCGGCTCAAAAAACTCTCTGAAATAGAGCATGAACCCCGCAGAAACAACCCTCTCCTCATACCAATACACTGACAGTTGTTCCTCACGAAACGATTTTTAAAGAAATCACAGTTCCCCAAAAAAATCTCCTTTTTTTCTTCCATCCAAACACAATTTATATTAACATAGGAGTTTAGGTCTATCAATCGTTATTTTTTGTAGTTTTTTGTCGAAAAACCTCTTATATGCCACAGCCAGGAGAAATTCCTATATTCAAAAAGAAAATCGGAAGTATGGTATATCTATGACGATGAATGGCCCTTAAAGATCATTTAAGAAAAATAGACTATATCATTTTACCTATATCACTTCCTGGCTTTCTCACCCTTACTTCACGATTATCCGTCTGCCTATACCGGATTGGATCTTTAAGGAGAAAAAAGAAAAATGGGTTTCGCCATCTGCTTCGCTTTTTTGTTACACCTACTCTTATAACCCCACATGGTCTCTACAATTAAAATAGTAACCGCTCACTATGTGCTCTTAATTCGTCCGTTAACTGTTGTTGGTTGCTTTCATTGACTTCTTTGGCGATAATCTAAGCAATTGCAAGGTTGTAAGTTTGTCGTCGCACTATCTAACTGGCTCTAACGGTCTTTTCTCTTTGTCTGAGTAACTCCTGTCTTTTGATATAATAATCAATCATCTTTTTCTCCCTATAAACATGATGCACCCCCAGCCTCCATAAAACCCTCAAAAATCATCGTATCGAACAATCAGTAACGACAAATAACCAAACCGTCCACACTAAGGAACGGCTTGGTTACCCACATTCTTTCTCTCAAACCCCTATCTCCATAACGACTACTAGACAGTACGCCCCAAAAGCTAAATCGTTAAGCTTTCATTTCCATCATTAGATAGCGGCAACTGCTCCCGTTCCTCCTGCGTCTTCTTCATCTTCTTCAGTTCCTTTTTGATGTCGATAAGCAAGTGGTGTACCTTCGACGAAAGAACCCCGTCTTTTCTTTCCAACAGCCCTTCATCGATCATTTTCAAATGATCCCACGCTTTTTCAATCGTCTCTTCGTCGTAATTTCCAGGGTTAATGATGATCGCCAACAATTTCTCTTTTGTATAACTGAGACTTTTCACAATCTCTTTCAAACATTCGATCTCGACCTGTCTACTTTCTAGCAGCCATTGCATCTGTTCCTCTTGTTCCATTCAGCCTTCCCCTCTTCTTTCCGCGCTGTAATTTCTCACAACCAACTTCCCTCATCGAGAGCCTTCCAGCTGGCAGCGCTGCCTTCCACTCCCGCATCGTTTTGCGCCATCGCCTTGACACACCCTACTCGCCGCCCACACCTGATTCCACTGTTTTGTATGCCCATCAGTCAACTCCCACCCTCCAGCACTTCCGTCCTCGATTCCATCACCTTAGCGCCCCGTCCCCACGTTGAACAAAATGAACCTTATGATGTAGTACATCTTATTTCGCAACACCGCCGTTATGCATCATTTTACCGGCGTTTTGCGCTGTTTAGTCCGTTTCCGCACTTCCTTCCTTAAACGCTTTTATCCAGCAACGAGCCAAACGATCTGTTTTTTGTCTTTGGATTCAAATGTGAACATAGAGAGTTGGGCGAAAGAACTGCAATATGATATGATGCACCTAAAAAAATTCACTTCCCGCTGCACCACCCCAGACTTCCCCCGGACATTCATGGATGTCGTTCACAAACTGGATAATGGCTTGGACAGTATCTTCCCCTTTCCCATAAGCGTTCGATCGAATTCCGTTGCGGTGAATACGGAGGAAGGACACACTGTCCTTCCACAACAA
>NICF_comb_assmDRAFT_10002120_pt1 | contig 15242 bp, 14 predicted proteins | sample NewIslPassag4_SG_FD_11279 | JGI IMG/M metagenome (IMG submission 11279) | reverse complement strand
CTGTCGGGCAAATACGGCAATCTGCACCTCATGCTGCTCATCGGCATCATCATCGGCGCCGGGCTGAACTCGATGTCGGGCTTCATGCGTCGGGTGCTCTCGCCATCCGAGTTCGACCTGCTGCAATCGCGGCTGATCGGCTCGGTCAACAACGCGGACGCGGAATATTTCCCGATCGTCATTCCGCTCGTGCTGGCGGCGGCGCTGATGCTGTACCTGCTGTCCCGGAGGCTGAACGTCCTGTCGCTCGGCAGGGATGTGTCGACCGCGTTCGGCGTGAACTATCAGGCGCACGTCATCCTGTTCCTCGTCCTGATCGCCGTCCTGATGGCGACGACGACGGCGCTGATCGGGCCGATGACGTTCTTCGGCTTCCTCGTCGCGATGCTGAGCTATCAGGCGGCTCCGACCTACGACCACCGGTATGTGCTGCCGATGGCGTTCGCGATCGCATTCTGCGTCCTGACATCGGCGTATTTCCTGCTGTACCATGTGTTCCACGCGCAGACCGTCGTATCGGTCCTGATCGAACTGTTCGGCGGCATCGCGTTTCTGACCGTCCTGTTGAGAAAGAGGTCGCTGTGAGATGATCACGCTCAAGCATGTCCGGAAATCGTACGGTGAAGAAGTCAAGATTGGCCCGCTGAACATCGAGATTCCGAAGGCGGGGATCACCTCGCTGATCGGGCCGAACGGCGCGGGCAAGTCGACCGCGCTGCTCATGATCGGCCGGCTGCTGAACTTGGACGAGGGGCAGATCACGGTCGCGAACCTGGACATCGCCAGATCGAAATCGAACGACATCGCGAAGATTCTGACCATCCTGCGGCAGGAAAATCACTTCATCACGCGCCTTACGGTGCGGCAGCTCGTCGGCTTCGGCCGGTTCCCGTACTCGAAGGGGCGGCTGACGAAGGAAGACGAGGCGATCATCTCGAAGTACATCGATTTCTTCGAACTGACCGACCTCGAGCACCGGTTCCTCGACGAGCTGTCGGGCGGCCAGCGGCAGCGCGCCTACGTCGCGATGGTGCTCTGCCAGGAGACGGAGTACGTGCTGCTCGACGAGCCGCTGAACAACCTCGACATCGCGCGAGCCGTGCAGATGATGGAACATCTCCGCCGGGCGTCCAATGAGCTCGGCCGAACCATTCTGATGGTGCTCCACGACATCAACTTCGCGGCGCGCTACTCCGACCGGATCTGCGCGATGAAACACGGGCAGATCGCCGCCTTCGGCACGGTGGAGGAGATCATGCGGCCGGATCTGTTGTCCGACATCTTCGAGACGAAGATCGAGATCATCGACGGTCCGTACGGCAAACTCGCGGTATATTAGGTATATGAAATGATGCGATCGAAAGGCTTCGGCTTGCGCCGGAGCTTTTTTTCTGCAACAGACCGACTCCCACACAACGTTCCGCCTGGTGTGCCATCAATCCGCTCTTGGTCCAAATCCCGCCTCAGGTCCCCACGCCCCGATTTACGTGGCATTCGCGTTTCAAGCCCGGCATATCCGTTTCGATTTGTTGAACCTGATGTGCGCTCTCCGGCGGCGTCGGCGCGAGCGAAGGTGATTAATGTTTTCTTAAGGTGCTCTTTATTATGATACATGTTAACGGCATTGTCCCAATCATGGAGGTGTGAAGCGCATCTTGAGAAGACATTCGATTATGAACACACCGGAAAACCTGGCTTCGCTTGTGATCCTGTTGCAAACGATCAGGGATCCCCGACGAAGAGTGGAGAGGTAATAGGCGAAGGAGTCGGCGCACAGCAATTCTCTGAAATTAATGTGAAAGGTGCTGCATATGAAAGGGAATAAGATTTACGGCAAGAGATTCAGCCTGCTCCTGATCATCGCATGTTTGATGACGCTATTGGTCCCTGGTGAGGTGTTTGCGGCAAGCGGGAATATCATCAGCACGGTGGCGGGGAACGGAACGGCGGACTTTTCCGGAGACGGCGGCCCGGCGACGTCGGCTCAGATCAATATCCCGTACGGTTTGGCGGTGGACGGCGCCGGAAATCTCTATATCGCGGATGCCGTCAACAACCGGATACGGAAAGTGGATACGTCCGGGAACATCAGCACGGTGGCGGGGAACGGAATGTACGGCTCTTCCGGAGACGGCGGCCCGGCGACAATGGCTCAGTTGGCTGTTCCGACCGGAGTGGCGGTGGACAGTGCCGGAAATCTCTATATCGCGGATTCCGACAACAACCGGGTCAGGAAAGTGGACGCGTCCGGGAACATCAGCACGGTGGCGGGGAACGGAACGGCGGACTTTTCCGGATACGGCGGCCCGGCGACATCGGCTCAGTTAAGCATGCCGATGGGAGTGGCGGTGGACAGCTCCGGAAATCTCTATATCGCGGATACCGGCAACCACCGGATCCGGAAAGTGGATGCGTCCGGGAACATCAGCACGGTGGCGGGGAACGGTACGATTGGCTCATCCGGAGACGGCGGCCCGGCGACATCGGCTCAGCTAAAGTACCCGGATGATGTGGCGGTGGACAGCGCCGGAAATCTCTATATCGCGGATACCTACAACCACCGGATCCGGAAAGTGGATGCGTCCGGGAACATCAGCACGGTGGCGGGGAACGGTACGATTGGCTCATCCGGATACGGCGGCCCGGCGACATCGGCTCAGCTGAAAGCCCCGCACAGAGTGGCGGTGGACAGCGCCGGAAATCTCTATATCGCGGATACCTACAACCACCAGGTTCGGAAAGTGGATGCCCCGGTGCCCGCAGGCGGGCTGACGGTCACCGCCAGCGACGTGACGGGACCGGACACGGACGGCCGGACGAAGATCAGCGTCGCGGAGACGGCGGGAGCCGGCAACAAGTTCGTCTATAAGAACTTTGGGGCTGCCAACGTGACCGTGCCGAACGTGGGCGACACCTTGACCGGCTACAACGCCCTGCCCGCGAATGGCATCATCACGGCGGCCAACGGGGACAAAATCGCCGTCGCGGAAGTGGACGGCACGGACAAAGTCGTGCGGTTCGGACAGACGACGGCGGTGGTGGTGCCCGAGCCGTCACCTGAACCGGCGCCCGGTCCCGAACCTGGACCGTCACCCGAGCCGTCACTTGAACCGGCGCCCGGTCCTGAACCTGGACCGTCACCCGAGCCGGCACCTGAACCGTCACCCGAGCCGGCACCCGATCCGCAACCGGCACCCGGTCCGGTTCAGAACCTTACGGCGTCCGCAGGCAATCGTTTGGTGAACCTGAGCTGGAATCCGGAACGGACGCAACCTACTATAACGTGTATATGTCTGAAAAACCGAACGAATACGGCGAGACCGCGCTTGCGACCGTGACTGCAGCGACCTTCCAGGCGCAGGATCTTGCGAACGGCGTGACCTATTATTTTGTGGTGAAAGCCGGAAACGCGGGAGGTTTGAGCGCGGCATCCCATGAAGTGAGCGCAACGCCCTTCACCGTGCCCGCGGCTCCGACCCGTGTTGCGGCTGTCGCGGGAGACGGAAGCGCGACGGTTACCTTCACCGCGCCGACCGACAATGGCGGCAGCGCGATCACCGGGTACGAAGTGTTTGATTCCAATGGAAACAGAGTCGCATTCTTGCCGGGAAGTGTGGACGCCGCTTCGATTACGATCACCGGACTCGCCAACGGCACCACCTACGCCTTCACGGTGGTCGCCGTCAATGCGGCAGGCCCCGGCATTCCATCGTTGCCTTCGAACGCGGTCACACCGCGGGCAACCTCTGGCAATAGCGACTCGCCGGCTCAACCCGCGCCATCCGTGCCGGAGCGTGTGCCGACGGGAGTGGATGTTCTTGTGAACGGAAAGACCGAAAACACGGGAACCCTGACGACCTATGAAGCGGATGGCCAACGCACGGCCGTCATGGCGATGGATGAAGAAAAGCTGCGGCAACGCCTTGAAGCCGAAGGAGCGGGAGCGGTCGTCACGATTCCGGTTACGCTGGAGAGCGAAGTGGTCGTGGGCGAACTGAACGGCCAGATGATTAAAAACATGGAGAATCTGCAGGCGGTCGTGGAGCTTCGCACCGGGAAGGCGGCCTACGCCTTGCCTGCGGAGCGAATCCGGATCGATGCGATTGCCGAACGATTCGGCGAAAATCTCGCCCTGCAGGACATCAAGGTGACGATTGAAATTGTGGAGCCGCGCGAAGAGATGGTCCGCGTCGCCCATGCTGCGGCCAATCGCGAAGGCGTTACGCTTGTCGTGCCGCCGCTGGAGTTCAAAGTGACCGCCGTCTATGGCGGTCGGACGGAAGAAGTGGCGAAATTCAACGCCTATGTCGAGCGCACGATGGCGATTCCGGAAGGTGTCGATCCGCAGCGCATCACGACGGGCGTGGTGATCGAGCCGGATGGTTCGATGCGGCACGTACCGACCAAGGTGATCGAGATCGACGGCAAGTATTACGCCAAAATCAACAGCCTGACGAACAGTTCGTACTCGGTCGTATGGCATCCGGTCGAATTTGCCGATATGGCCGGCCACTGGGCGAAAGATGCGGTCAACGACATGGGATCGCGCATGATCATTGACGGCGTCGGAGGCGGGCTGTTCGAACCCGATCGGGACATTACCCGCGCGGAATTCGCGGCGATCGTCGTCCGGGCATTGGGACTCGGAACAGAGAGCGGAGCGGGCCTCTTCCCGGACGTGAACGAATCGGACTGGTATAACGGCGCCGTACGCACCGCTTATTCGTACCGGTTGGTGACCGGTTTCGAAGACGGTACGTTCCGGCCCAACGACAAGATCACGCGCGAGCAGGCGATGACCGTCCTCTCCAGGGCGATGGTGTTGACGGGTCTGAAAGCGAATCTGCCTGTGCGGCCTGGCGAAGAAATGATTCGTCCGTTCACGGACGCTGCGGAAGTGTCCGATTGGGCGATCAGCGGCGTTGCCGACTGTTTGCAGGCCGGCATCGCAACGGGACGGAACGGCACGGCGCTTGCGCCGCAGGCGTTCATCACCCGGGCCGAAGTTGCGGCAATGGTCGATCGGCTGCTGAAAAAGTCCGACCTGATCTGATGCGCGGGCCAAAGAGAGAGGTTGTTCCGTTCATGCCGGCAAGCGGCGTGAGCGGGATAACCTTTTTTTATATGACTGACCTCCCGAATGAAGAACCGCCGGCCGAACCGATGGAAGCGTATCGCTGGGCGGCGCTCGGGGCGACGGAGCTGGTGCTCCTCTCGGGGCCTCCCTGAATCGGAAAATCCGCTCTCGTGCTTGACATGCACCAGGTGGCCGAATGGGCGGCGGACAGCATGTCTGCCGCCGTGCAAGCGGGCATCCTGACCGGCAGAGACGGCGGACTGCTCGCCCCGAAGGATGACGTCACGCGCGCGGAAGCCGCGGTCATCCTGTACAGTCTGCTCAGATTTTCGGAATTGATCTGATCCATTCGCGGAGCCGCGGCGACGTCGTCCGACGTCGGGCGGCTCTTTATCTTTGCCATCGCAATGCTACAATGAAAAAAGAAACGCGAAATGCGGGACCCATGCGGGGAGGTGCGGGACGTGGAAGACGGCATCCGGACGCCGCGCCGGGCGGACAGATTCAGAAGAAGAAGACGAAGAAGGCTCGCCATATGGCTCGGCATCTTGGCGATCTTGGCGTCGGCGTCCGTCTGGCTGCTGTCGGACCTGCTCGCCGGGCAGGGACTTGGCAGCGGCGGCGCGGGCCGGGCTGCGGACGCCGGCGAGCCGGATTCCGGCCGGGCGGAGACGGCCTTTGCGGCCGAACCGGAACCGGAGCCCGCGAAGCGGACCATCGTCGATTTCCGCATGCTGGATCTGGACACGGGCTGGTACCGGTACGATGACGGCACCTTCATGGTGACCGAAGACGGCGGCGTCACCTGGCGCGAAGCCGTGCCGGATTGGACGATCCCGGAGGAAGGTGCCGAGGAATCAGCCGGCGGGGCATCGCCCGATGGCAATTTCCCGGCCGAAGACGAGACGGGCGCAAACGAGACGGGCGCAGGCGCGGCGAACACAGACGCACTGAACGCAGACACATCGAACGCGGATGAAGCGGGCGCAGCATCGAACGCGGACGCGGCGAACGGCGCCGATGCCGACGAACAGGCGGAGTTCCTCGCGGCGCTCCGCGAGATCGAGGCCGCGCATCTGGACTTCGACGCGTCCCTGCCGATCGTGATCGAAGGCAAAACGATTGCGGCGAAGCGGGTGCAGCCGGTCTCGGGCCGGATCGGCTGGGCGCTGGCCGACGGGAGCGGCGGATTGGACAACCCCCTGCTGGTGTCGGTCGATGGCGGGCTCACCTGGCATCGGGAGATGACGGCCGAAGTGCGCGCCGCGATCGAGGCGGAGCGCGAGCGGCGCAGGCTGCGGGCGGAAGAAGCGGCGCTGTACGCATCCCCGCAAGACGTGATGAAGCCGGGGCCCGGGGTGGTTTTGCTTCCGAATGTGACCTATCCCGGGGACGTGATTCTGGCGCGGAGCGGCGAGCCGGGGAAGTGGAATGGCAGGGGAAGACGTACGAACTGAAGCCCTACAAGGCCGGCTATTTCACCTATCTCCCGATCCCGAGGTCGACGAAGCCGGGCGCGTACACGGTCGGCGGCGCGCAGCTTGAAGTCAGGGAGAAGAAGTTCAACACGCAATACCTGACCGTGTCGGAAGAGATGGAGAGCATGCGGCGCAACACGGAGCGGATCGAAGCGGACCAGAAGAAGGTGAACGAGGCGAGATCGCGTTCCGCGGAGACGTTCCTGTTCGAGTCGGAATTTCTCCGGCCGATCGAAGGCCGGCTGTCGACGCCTTACGGCTATACCCGCTATATCAACGGGAAGCTGAGCAGCACGCACAACGCGATCGACCTCGCGGCTCCCGAGGGGACGCCGATCGCGGCGACGAACGACGGCGTCGTCGTCCTGTCGGAAGAATTGTATTTGACGGGGCTCACGATTTACATCGACCACGGCATGGGGCTGTTCTCGCAATACGCCCACCTGTCGGAGCTTCATGTGAACGTCGGCGACACCGTGAAGAAAGGCGACATCATCGGCCTAGTCGGTTCCACCGGCTTCTCCACGGGTCCGCATCTGCACTTCACGTTCTGGGCGCACAACACGCCGGCGAATCCGGACCTGTTCTTCGGCACGACGCCGTTCCGGTGGACGAATCCTTGACAAGAGCGCACAGAGCCGCCAGGCCCATAAGGAGGCCGGCGGCTCTTCTCATTCCCAATATGGCGCGCCGCTGAAAAGGAACGATTCGCCCCTGAGGTACGCCGACGCTTCACGATCGGCCAGCTTGCGGATGTGTTCGGGCAGCCATTCCTGCCAGTCCGGCAGGCCGAGCCAGAAGCTCATCGTATCGAGCTGCGAAGCGATATAGAAGCCTTCCAGCAGCTCGACATGGCGGTCCGGCAGTTCGCGAAGCCGGGCGTAGGAGCGAAGCAGACGTTCCCTGACTGACGGGGTGACATGACACAGGGTCCAACCGAGCTCATACAGATAATATCCGAACCCGCAGGCGCCGAAATCGATCGGCCGCGCCTCCGCGCCGTGGAACACGATGTTGCCGGGATTCAGATCGCCGTGGATCAATCCCCAGCTCTCCGCCGTCCGATCGAGCGCGTTCATCATGCAGACGGCCTTGAGACCGGCCCGCTGAAGCAGCGCCGTCTCGTCTCCGGGAAGCCTGCCCTCCCGGATATGCGCCTCAAGCCTCGCCAGCGTCTGCACGATGCGGGTATCGTCGAAAACGGGACGAACGAAGCCTTCCGGAACCGACCAGGCTGCCGAATGCCGGTGCAGCCTGCCGATCATGTCGCCGACGGCTTCGGCGTCCCCAACATCCGCAATGTGCGGCCGCTGCTCGCCGTCCACCCAGGTGAGCAGCGTGCAGGCGGCACCGTCCGCGAACGTCACCCATTCTCCCCGGCTGTTCTTCACCGGCGCGGGCGCGGTCAGACCCGGCTCCCGGCCGAGCGCCTCCAGCCAGACCATTTCGGACCGGATCGCCTCCGGCGCGGTCCAGTACTCTTCGAGGGTGCCGCTGGCCGACACGTGCAAGCGGAGCACATATCGCCCGCCCGCCGCATCGGTGACCCGATACACGGCGCTTGCGCTCCGGGAGATGAATTCGAGCGATTCGCACGCCACGGGATATTGCGCCAGCGCTTCCTCCGCGGTTCTCCGCAATTCGTCACGCAACTGCAACCCACCTCCCGCCGACTTCGCATGATGCATCATAGCACATTTTTCCGTCCCGAATCAGGCCATCGTCGGCTATAGCTGTTTTTTCCGCGAGTCGGAGGGCTTGTCGCGCTTCATATTTCATGGAAAAAGCGTATGCGGTTCCGGCCTTCCCGTTTTGCCGCTTTCATGGCGCTGTCGGCTTGCCGGATCAGGATGTCCGGATCTTCGGCGTCGTCCGGATACAGGCTGATGCCGATCGAGCAGGAGATCCGGATTTCATCCCGGTCGATCCGGTACGGACCGGTGATCGATCTCATGATCCGGTCCGCCAGAAGAACGCTGTCTTCACGGCTGCGGATGCCGGGCAGAATGAGCACCATCTCGTCGCTGTCGAACCTGGCGACCGTGTCGCTGGCCCGCAGGCATTGCCGGAGCCTTCGGCTCACCTGGACCAGCAGGCGGTCGCCTCCCCTGAATCCGAACCGGTCGTTGACGCTCATGAGATCGTCGATGTCGACGGCCATAACGGCCATTTTGCCGTTGTCCTGCTTCAGGTACCGGATCGCCTGATTCAGCCGGTCCAGCAGCAGCGTTCGATTGGGCAGGCCCGTCAGCGGGTCGTGGCGCTCCATCGCATGGATTCGATTTTCCAGTTCCCGGCGGGCCGTCGCGTCCTGGAACTTTCCGATATAATGGGTCGTCTCTCCGGCGGCGTCGCGCACCGGGGTGATGGACAGATCGAGCAGCACCAGCGAATCGTTCTTCCGCTTGTCCCAGACTTCGCCGCGCCAGAATCCGTTCTTCCGGATCGATTCCCACATCTCTTCGTAAAAATCGGGAGTATGCCAGCCCGTGCGGAACTTCCCCGGCGTGGCGCCGATCAGCTCATCCCTCGAATAGCCGGTCAGTCTGCAGAACGTCCGGTTGGCGTAGAGGATTCGGAGCTCGGAATCCGTCACGATGATCCCTTCGTCGATATGGTCCAGCACGGTATGGGCGAGCGATGGCTTCCGGCTGTCGTTGAGCGGTCCGGTCTTGTCGCGCATGACGGCCATGAAGCTGCGGATGCGACCGAGCCGGTTCCGATGCGGGATGATGATGATCTCGACCGGCAGCGGCCTGCCGTGACGCGTCAGAAGGATCGTCTCGCCGCTCCAGAAGCCGGCCGATATGGCGGAAGGGATCGCTTTGTTGTGAATGTGCCCGGCGCAATCGGGCGGATGCATGTCGCTGATCGTCAGCCGCTTCAGTTCGTCGAGATCCCGAATGCCGAGCTTCTCCCTTGCGGCCCTGTTGAAATAGAGCACGCGTCCGTTCCGGTCGGCCAGACCGATCAGGTCCGTGACCAGGTCCAAAATTTCGATGGAAACACCGGAAACCAGACGACCCATCCGCTTCTGATACAGCAACCGTGTCCAGCGATTCCATTTCCGATTCCACAAATTCATCATCTCAATCCCTTGTCTTCCTATCCTTCTACTGTTCTTTTTTTATTACCCATGTTATAACTAAAATATGGTCGGACTTTGTCGAATTTTCTCGAAATCGGTTCGTTCAGCTTCAATGCGGCCTGGGAGGGAAACCGCTTGAGCATTAAAGTCATGCTGGTGGATGATCACGCCGTCGTGCGGTCGGGATTGGCCATGCTGATCAACGCCCAGCCGGACATGAAGGTCATAGCGGAAGCGGCCTCCGGAGAAGAAGCGTTCCCGCTGGCTCTCGAAACCGAGCCGGATGTGATCCTGATGGACCTGAATCTGCCCGGAGAGAACGGGATCGCTTTGACCGGGAGAATCAAAAACGCGCTTCCGAACACGGAAATCGTCGTGCTGACCATGCTCGAAGACCGCCACAGCATGTATCAGGCGCTCAAGGCCGGCGCTTCGGGGTTCATCCGCAAAAGCGCGGAAGACCTGGACGTGATGACGGCGATCCGCGCGGCGGCCAGAGGCGGCATCTATCTGTATCCGGCCGAGGAAAAACCATGGCCATTCGACGAGAAGGCGGAAGAAAATCACGACCGAAACGTCCATCTGACCCGAAGGGAACAGGAGATTCTTGCGCTGGTGGCCAAGGGCCATTCCAACAAGGAGATCGCCGACATGCTGCACCTGTCCGTCAAGACGGTGGAGACGCACCGCTCGAATCTGATTGGCAAATTGCAGCTCCGGACGCGGGCTGAACTGGTGGAATACGCGATCCGGTCGGGGCTGCTGACGGTCGAATGAACAAGATACCGGAAAAATTGCCGGCGATGCCGACGGACGGCCGGCTGCGCTGCCGCAAGCTTGCGCTGAAGAATCTGGGATGCGTCCTTCCGTTTCTCTCGGGCGGCGTCACGGCTTTTGCCGCGGCGGCGGCCGCGGGGGTCTTCCGATGCGGCAAGACCGAATCCATCATCCTGCTGGGCCTGTCCGCCATGCTGATGGCCGCGACAATCGCGGTGATGCGTACGCTCAAGCGGCTTGAACGGACCAGTCAGCGGCAAATGATGGAGCGCATCGTTCAGGCGGTCGAACAGGATCGCGGCCGCATTTCCCGGGAACTGCACGACAGCGTCGGGCAGGCCCTGTACAGCGTGCTCATCGGCATCAAGGTTGTGGCGCAGTACAAGACGGACGATTCGGTCAAAGAGCACTTTCTCCAGGCGGAGCGGCTGACCGCGCGGGCTTTGCAGGAAGTCAAGCGGATAGCCCATGAACTCCGTCCGCCCGAGTTGGATCAGATGGACCTGTACGAGGCGCTAGGCGACTACCTCGAACGGTACGAGTATACGTTCGGCATCCGCGCCGTGCTGGAACAGGAAGGCAAGGCGCGGAGATACGGCAGGGAACTCGAGTCGGTGTTGTATCGAATCGCCCAGGAGGCGCTCACGAACGCGGCCAAGTACGCGGAAACGCCGAGAGTGGACGTGCGGCTCGTGCACGGTGCAAAATCGGTTGAGTTGATTGTGCGGGATTATGGGAAAGGATTGCCGCCGGACTTGCCGGACAACGACGGGGGAGATCATTCGGGAATCGGCCTTGCGAGCATACGGGAACGCGCCGCGTCGGTCGGCGGCCGTGCGGACATCGCATCCCGTCCGGGACAAGGCGTCACCGTCTCCGTCCGGGTGCCGGTGTAGAACCGTATATCAACATCAACGCACATATTATAATGAAGAAACGGGGAACAGCCAAGGGTGCTGTCCCCGTTTTTTTGGGGTTCTCCGGGTTTTCACCCGAGCCGGAGTTCAGGGGTTTGCCCGCAGATCGAATTACAGCGTACGCCTGATAGGCAATTCGTCGGAGAATTTCCATAATGGAATCACCTGAACCCGACTTGAGTCTCGGGAAGCAGGACCCATGAATCCATCAGGAGGTTGCGCCATGAAATGGCTTGAGAAATTCCGCAGTCTTCGCATGAAGATGATATTATGGTTCCTCGGCGTCGCGCTGATTCCGCTCATCGTCTCCACCTTCGTCAGCTATTCGGTCATTTCCGGGGATCTGATCGAAGATCAGCGGCGCTCGTCCGAGGAGTACGTCGCCGCGAACGCGCAGGCGATGAACGAATGGCTGAACCGCCGCATGGGGGAAGTTCGGCTCGCGGCGAGAACGGACGCGCTGAAGTCGGGCGACAATGAACAGATTGCCCGCTATCTGACGCTGGTTGCCGAACAGACGGACGCCTATCAGAATGTGCTGTTCGCGGGGTCCGACGGCGTCATCGTCGCCGCTTCCGGCGGCGGGCTCGGCCTCAACATCAGCGACAGGGAATACTTCCGGCGGGCGATGCGGGGCGAGGCCTCGTTCTCGGAAGTCTTGCATGCCAAGGACACCGGCGAACGGATCGTCAGCATCGCGGCGCCGGTTGCGGAAGACAACGGCGCGATCATCGGCGTCGTCGCCGCCGCGGTCCGGTTCGATGCGCTGGTCGAAACTTACCTGTCCGGCAAATCGGGAAGATTTCTGCTGATCGATGCGCAGGGCATCATCCAGCACATCGACAATGAGCAAATGATCGGCAAAGGCATCGAGGACGACGCCAACACGACCGATGAATTCAAGGCGCTGCTGTGGAAGGGCATGAAGGAGCAAGGCTCGGATTTCTACCGGAGCGCAAGCGGAGCGGAAAATCTGCTGGCGTTCGCGCCCATCGAGGAGGCGGGATACGGTCTGTACATCAGCATTCCGAAGGATACGATCGTCGCCAACGCCAAGAAGGCGCAAAGTTTCATGCTCGGCGTGGCGGCTGTCGCAACCGTCTTTATCATCCTGGTGTCGATTGCGGCCAGCGGCTCGATCGCGCGGCCGGTTCTCCGGATTGCGGAACAGGCCAGACGCGTCGCCCAGGGGGATCTCCGGGACATCAACTTGCGAATCAGAAGCAAGGACGAGATCGGCCAGCTCGCCGAGCAGTTTCGCATCATGGTCGACAACTTGCGCGATTCCGTGACGAGGATGGCCGAAAGCGCCGAACAACTGGCAGCCGCATCCCAGGAAATATCGGCCGGCAGCGAGGAGATCGCCAGCGGCAGCATGGAACAGGCGAATGCCGCGCAATCGATGAACCAGATGCTCAAGGAACTCACCCAGGCGATCGAGACGGTGGCGGTCGCCGCGGAAGCGGCTTCCCTGCTGAGCGACGAGACCGTGAGAATCGCGCAGGAAGGCGGCGTGGTCGTCAACCATTCCATCGAAGACATGACCGGCGTCAACGAGCAGATGCGTCAGCTCGAGGATGAGTCGAGCAAGATCGGCGAGATCATCGAGGTGATCGACGACATCGCCGAGCAGACGAATCTGCTGGCGCTCAACGCGGCCATCGAGGCGGCGCGGGCCGGCGAGCAGGGCCGGGGATTCGCGGTGGTGGCGGATGAGGTGCGCAAGCTGGCCGAACGAAGCGGGGAAGCGACGAAGCAGATCGCCGTCATCATCAAAGGCATGCAGCACAAAATCGAAACCAGCGTGCGGTCGGTGTCCGAGGCCGTGGAGAAAACGGCGCAGATTCGCGTCGCGTTCGACCGCGTGATCGACAAAGCCAACGAGTCCTCCTCCAAGGTGGGCGAAATCGCGGCGGCCAGCGAGGAACAGTCCGCCCAGTCGCGGGAAGTGCTGCGGTTCGTCGAGTCGATCTCGGCGACCAGCGAAGAGATGGCGGCATCCACGGAACAGACGGCCACCACGACGCAGTCGCTGGCGCAGTTGGCCGAGAATCTGCGCGAGTCCGTCGCGTTCTACAGGACGAATTGATGTCAATGGCGGTGTTCCGCATGAACGGACAGAAGGCGCAGCATATCCAGTTTCAAATCGGGGATGAAACCTACGCTGTGGCCATTTCGGACATCCGGGAAATCATCCGGATGCAGGAAATCCGTGAAATTCCGGGCGTCGCATCGTATGTCAGAGGCGTGATCCATCTGCGGGGCTCCATCGTGCCCGTCGTCAGTCTGCGGCTGTTGTTCGGGAAACGCGAAACGGAGCCGGGCAAGCAGACGCGCATCATCATCGTCAACCATCGGAGCGGCACGGTCGGCTTGATCGTGGACAAGGTGGACAGCGTTGTCACGTTTTCCGACATCCAGCCGCCGCCGGAACAGACGGGGAGCACGGCGGGCGTACGGTTCATCGGCATCGGCATTTTGCGGGACGCGCTGGTCGGCATTCTCAAGCTGGACCAGGTGCTGATCTAGGAGGAACAGAGGCGTCATGGAGGTGTCCGATTGGAAGACGGATCCGCTCACCGGCTTGCCGAGCTTTCACATGGCCAGGGCGTTCGCCGACCGGCGGCTGAAGGACCGGCGGAACGGAAGCGTCCTGCGCGCGATCTGCATCGATCTCGACGGCTTCCGGCGAATCAACGAATCGTTCGGATACGCGGCCGGCGATGAAATTCTGAAACTGTCGGCCGCGCGGATCCGGCAGACGGCGGGCGGATCGGGATTTGCGGCCCGGGTCGGCGCGGACAAATTCATGGTCCTGCTGGAAGATGCCCCGGATTCTGCGAATCGGGCGGACGGGGCGGAAGCGTTTTGCGAAGGGATGCTCCGGCGGCTGTCCGAACCGTATGAAGTATCCGGGACGCCATTGTTTCTGACGGCGAGCATCGGCGTCGCGGACGGCGCGGAGGCGAACCTGAGCGCGGACTTGCTGCTCATGCGCGCCGAAGCGGCCATGCGCCGGGCGAAGGAGACGGGAAACTGCGTCGTCCGATACCGCGAAGGCATGCCCGAATGGCGGAAGTCCGCGTTCAACCTGCTGAACGAATTGCAGAGGGGCGTGCGGCGGCGGGAATTCACGCTTCATTACCAACCGCAGTTCGACCTGTCGAGCGGCCGCATGCTCGGACTTGAGGCGCTGATCCGCTGGAATCATCCCGAGCGGGGGCTGCTGAGCGCCGGGGAGTTCGTGCCGATCTCCGAGCAGACCGGACTGATCGTGCAGCTCGATATGTGGATGCTGGGCGAGGCGTGCCGGCAGCTCGAGGAATGGCGGGAGGAGGGTTATCCGGACGTCCGCCTCTCCGTCAATCTGTCCGCGCGTTCCTTCCGCGATGAGCGCCTTGCCGGCATCGTCGCCGGCCTGATGGCGAAGCATGCGATCAAGCCGGGGCAACTGGAGATCGAGCTGACCGAGAGCGCCGCCCTCAAACATCCGGATGAGGCGGTCCGAACGCTCGGCAGCCTGAAGAAGCTGGGCGTCTCCATCGCGCTGGACGACTTCGGTTCGGAGTATTCTTCCTTGTCCTATCTGAAGCAATTGCCCGTCGACAGGCTGAAAATCGATCAAAGCTTCGTCCGCGGCATGGCGGATAGCGAGCCGGACCGGATTCTGACCGAGATGTTCGTCGATCTGGCGCACCGGCTCGGGCTCAAGACGGTCGGGGAAGGCGTCGAGAGCGAACGGCATCTGGCGATGCTGAAGGATATCGGATGCGATTGCGCGCAGGGTTATTGGCTGGGCCGGCCGCTGCCGGCGGCGGAAGCGGAGAAGCTGCTCGCGGCATCGGCGAGCGGGAGACGCGGGGGCTGAAAGCCCCCGCATGCCGTTTGGTGCAGCCCGGAGAAAA
>NICF_comb_assmDRAFT_10002117_pt1 | contig 15257 bp, 4 predicted proteins | sample NewIslPassag4_SG_FD_11279 | JGI IMG/M metagenome (IMG submission 11279) | reverse complement strand
CCGTATTCGATCGGCGTCAGCCGCACCGGCTCGCCGTTCAGCCGAAGTTCCTTCGCGTCCGGGTCGAGGGTGAGGCCGTTCAGCCGGATGACGCGGCTTCCGCCCTCGTACATGCCGAGCGTCATGTACCGCCTGAGCTGCGATTTCACCCGCGCGATCAGCTCCAGCGGATTGAACGGCTTCGTCACGTAATCGTCGGCGCCGACCTGCAGGCCGAGCACCTTGTCCGCGTCCTCGTTCTTCGCGCTCAGCATCAGGATCGGAATATTCTTCTTCTCCCGGATCCGGAACGTCGCGGCGAGCCCGTCAAGCCGCGGCATCATCACATCGAGGATGATGAGATGGACCTCATGCCGCTCGAGCATCTCCAGCGCCGCCTGGCCGTCTTCGGCTTCGAGCACGTTCAGCCCCTCGTTGCGGAGATAGATGCCGATCGCTTCGCGTATTTCCTTGTCGTCGTCCACGACGAGCACGGTCTGTGCGTCCATGTCAAGATCCCTCTTCCTCTCCCGTAATCGGCCGATTACGTCATCCATTATAGACGGCAATATTTGCGAAAGGGGTTGGGGAAAGATGAAGAATTTCTTAAGAAACGTTTCGACTTCCTTCCGACATGTTCCTTCCATTGAAAAAAGCCGCCGGGCCGTCATGGCCCGGCGGAATGCCGACGCGTTATTGCAGCGTGCGTCCCGTATTGTACAGCAAATCAATGATATTCCGGATCATCGCGGCGACTTCTTCGCGCGTGATCGTGTCGTACGGCCGGAATGTGCCGTCCGGATAGCCGCTAAGCACGCCGTTCGCCTTGAGCGATGCCACCGAGGGCGCCGCCCAGTCGGGGATGCGGCCGTCATCCTTGAAGCCGATTGCGCCGACGGGCGCCGGCTCCAGCACGCCGCCGAGCATGCGGGCGAACATGACCGCGGCTTCCGCACGCGTGATGGAGCGCTGCGGTTCCAGCTTCACGCGTCCGCCTTCATCCGGCGTCCCGGCAATCCAGCCGTTCGTCGCCGCCGCGGCCACATAAGGCCGCGCCCACGAGCTGACGTCGCCGGCGTCGGCGTACGCGTCCGGCACTTCCGCGTTCGCCGCCGTCTTCCCGGCGGTCGCGACGAGCAGCTTCGCGAACTCCTGCCGCGTGACGGGCCGCGTCGGCTCGAACCGGTAGACGCCGCCTTGCTCCACGCCGTCGATGATGCCGGCGGACGCCAGGCGATAGATGATGTCTTCGGACCAGCGCCCCGCGATATCCGCGAACAGCCGCATCGCTTCGTTATAGATCAGCGTGTATTTGCTGAAATGCGGCAGTCCGGCGGCAATGGAGCTTTCGAGCGGATTGTAGGAGCTGCCGATGTACTCCCAGCGCCCGCTCTGCTCGTTGTACCAGTAGATGCCGGCCTTGTCCGGATCCGCGATATCCTCCATCGCGAACCGGATCGTCAGCACCGGCGGCTGCTCGAATTTGACCGGTTTGTTCGTCTTGAACTCATAGATGTCGCCGATGATTTCCAGCGTGCCGTAAATGTACGCGCTCTTGTCGGTTACCCGGCCGACGCCGATGCCGACGCCGTCGTCCCACGGCTGCGGCGCGATCCGGAGCGAAGCGTGCTCGCTGATCGACACGACGATTTCCTCGCCGCTCTTCAGTACGACCGAGGTAATGAACTCCACGCCTTGCGCCGAACCGATGATCGATCTGAGCATGTCTTCCAGCATCGCGTCGATGTTGGCCGGAGCCGTCGAACCGCTTCCGCCGCTGCCGGAGCCGCTGCCGCCCGTTCCGCCGGAAGGCGGCTGATCGGACGGCGCATCTCCGCCGCCGGGCGCGTCCGGATCGGACGCCGGCACATACCATTCGTCGTAATTCACCGTATCCGCGCCGCCTTGCTGATCGGACACCGCCCTGACGATCAGGACATCCTCCAGCGCGTATTCGTTCGACAGCGCGAAGGCCGCCTTGACGACCATTTCGCCTTCCTCGACCGCCCGCAGCTTGCCGTCTTCAGAGATCGAACCGTAATCGCCGCCGAACAGGAGGTCCCACTCGACGCTCGCCGGATCAATCTTGAAGGCGCGGCCCTGGCGGTCGTAGCCGACCACTTCTAGCGCGATCGTTCCGCCGATCGGCAGCTCGGCGATCTTCGCATCCGCCCCCGAAGCGGCGGAGCCGACGGACAAGACGGAAGCCTGCGAAGCCTTCCGGATCTCGATCCGTTCGATGCCGTCGATCGTTTCGTTGATGGCGGACGCGATATATTCGGTGGTATTGCCGGCCGCGTCGCGCGCCGCGATCGTGATCGTCTGCGACAGATAACCGTCGAGCGACACTTCATGCTCGAACGAGCCGGTGCCGTCCACCTCGATCGGCAGCCCGTTGACCGTCACGGTGCTTCCGGGATCCGTGGCGCCCCGGACCAACACGATGCCGTCTTCCGCGGCGTACACCGGTCCCGGGGATTCGATCTTCAGATCCGGCGGCAGCGTGTCGACCTGAATCCGGATGCTGCTTTCCGACATGTCGCCCTGCTCGTTGAATGCGGCGAACCGGATCAGATTCATGCCCTCCTGCAGCGTCACGGCATGCGTCCATGACGTGCCCATGGGCAGCGTCTCGGGATCTTCTCCATCGTCCAGCGAAACCAGCACTTCGGCCGTCTGATCGGACGCGATGTTCAGGTCCACCGTTTGCCGGTTCACCACATAGTAGGTTCCGAGTTCGTCCTGCGCCGCATGAACCTCTCCGGCCACCGCAATCGCCAGTTCCGCCGGATCCGGCTCGGGCAGATAGATCGGCGCGGATACGGCTCGCTTGCCGAACAAGGTTCCCGATTCCGTGGCCTTGAACGGCGATACGCCGATGACATACGTTTGACCGGGAATCAGACCCGACTGCTCGCCTTCCGGGCTTTCGACGACACCGCCGATCATCGCTTCGCGCGCCGTGCCGTCGACTTCAATCACGCCCGCATCGAGCGGCCGGCCGTTCTCGTCCAGAATTTCAATCATGTAGCCGTCCGGCGTATCTGCGGATTCCCATGTCACATGGAACGCCCCGTTGCCGGCCGGCGTCACTTCCACATTCGTCGGCTGAGCCGGCTCGTTGGCATTCTCATGCCGGATGATCGTCGCGCTGTCCATGCTGTGCAGGTTCGATTCGCCTTCGGACAGGACCGCCTTGATGACATATTCGCCCGACTCCAGCGATTCCGGCAGCGTGACGGTCGCCTTGCCCGCGGCTGCGCCAACGGCGCTGACCAGAATCCGGCCGTAATCGTTGGAACCCGGCTGCGTCAGAAGCAGGGTGACGTTCTCATTGCCCTTCAGATTTTCGGCGTTCCAGGTTACCTCGTACACGCCGCTGTCTTTGCGTTCGACATCCACATGCTTCAGGGCGGGCAGATCATCGACCGCGTACACCTTGCGGCCGAGCTCCTTGTCGGAACGGACGATCCAGGCGCCCATCTGCGGATCGTGGATCGACACGTAGATCCGCTGTTCGAGCCGGCCCGAGTCGCTGACGTCGGCCGGAATTTCCTGCACCAGGTAATTGACCTCTTTCTCGAGCGGGTACAGGTTGCCCTGCGGGTCGTAGATTTCCAGATTCGGCAATTCGCCGTTATATTCAAATTCCAGCAGCGCGTGATCCATGTCCCCGATCTCGATCTTGTACTCATGGTTGGCGGCCAGCACGGCATAACGGCCGGATTTGCCCTGTTCGACAAGCTCGTCGGCGGACAGCAGCCGGACGTTGGTGCCGTAAGTGATGTACCCCTGCGTATTGCCCTCTTCGTCCGTTACCTTCTGCACCAGCAGACCGTATTCCCCTTCATCCGAAAGGGTGAAGGTCGGCGCGCTGTCGCCCCATTTGTACCGGACTCCGATCGGGATGCCGATGATCCGGATTTCCCCGAAAATTTCTTCCGAGCTGATTTCAACCGTGCCTCCGATGAATCGCCATCCTCCGACCAGCGGGATTTTCTCGGGGATGCCGATGTCCACTTTGCCGCCGCCGACCAGTCTGACATGTCCCAACTTGCCCCAGAAGTTGGGATCGTACGCGATGAAGAGCCACACCTCGCCGACAATGATGTCCTCGATGTCGATCTCCGCGCTGGCCCCCAGTTTGAAGCCGATCTTGTAATCGTCGTCCCACAGCTCCGCGCCGAGTTTGACGCGTTTCAGATATTCCCTTTCGAAAATCTTGAAATTGGCTTCCATGGAGATTTCGCGCGGCGAAAACGTCCATACCACGGGGTCCGCCTTGAGAACCTTCTGAATATCGATGCCGATGATCCCGGTCAACTTGACGGGCGGCAGGATATTGTAATTGCCCATGACGGAATTATATAGATTATGGACCCCCGCGCCGCCCCTGACGATATAGGCGACAACCGGCGGCGGCACGAGCGGAATGCCGGGTTCGTTGCCCACCACGAGTTCCAGGGTATCGGGAATCGGAATCCACGATTCGGTCATGCCGAATCCGATGATCCCGCTGAATTCGATAACCTTGACCTTGACTTCCACTTCGGCCCGGAAAAGCCGTTCAAACGTATCAATGGACAGCTTGGCGCTCGCGCCGAACTGAAAACCCGGAATGTACTCCTTCGGGAAGCCGATCTCGCCTTCGACTTTGAAACCGTGGAAGACGAATTGATTTTCATCGTTTATGCCGAATTGAACCCGGTCAACGTTAAGGGAAGCCTTGAAAGGATTGTCCTCGTCATCGTCGTCTTTCTTGTTGTTCTTGCCGCCGCTCTTGGATCCCCCGCTGTTTTTGTCTCCGCTCTTGTCATCCTTCTTTTTGAACGGGCTGGCGCCGAGATTCAGCTTCAGGGAACCGCCGAACGCGATGGAACGATCGCCGAGTTCCGCAAACTTGATCTCGATCGGGAAGATGTCGATCTGTTGGACGTAAGTGAACCATTTGAAATCGTCCCACTCGATGACAATCGGCTCGCCTTCGTCGGTCGCGCCGAGCTTGTACTCGGTGCCGTCAACCAGCTCAATCGTGAAGTTCCCTTCCGCGAACGGGAAATTCGGAATGGAGAGGGAGCCGTAACCCGATACTTCGACATAATCGCCCGAATGAAACAGGTCACGCCGCTTCTTCTCCACGGTCATTTCCGACGGAACCGCGATATAGGCTTCCACATTCTTGCTCTCTTCGAACCGGACGATCGAGTTGATCGTCGCGCCCGGTTTGACATGGTAGGTCGTCGAACCGTCCGACTGAATCTCCGTAACGTCCCCGCGAATCTCCAGGTAGGTCCGGTTGTTCTTCTTCAACTGGGCAAGCTGGCTCTCGCCCTCCACCGGCACAATCCGATAGGCGTCGCCTTCTTTGATAACGGCGAGGATGCCGTAACTGCGCGTTTTGTACCTGGAGTCTTCCGTGAATTCGATCGTCTTCGAGAAGCTGCCGAATTCGCCGGCCAGGATTTCCAGCCGGTACACGCCCGCTTGCGGCGCGGCTCCCTTCAAGGCGCTGCCAAGGTCAAGCGACAGCCGGCTGTCGCCGGTTACGGTGAAGTTGTCGACCCGGAACCGCGTGCCGTCGCTTTCCCGGACCAATTCCACGACGGCGTCCCAGCTGCCCTTGAGCGCATCGAAGCCGACGCCCTTCACATATGCGGTCTTGTCCTCGTTATGCACGTAGATTTTGCCCGGCATGACGTCGTGAACCTGAACTTCCGGCGGCTCGCCCGACAGCGCCGGCAGCACGACATACCCGATCTGTATCACTTCTTCGTTGCCGGCCGTCTGGATGTTGATCCAATATTGCGCCGCCTTGTACGTATACTGCGGCCGCGGCTTGACCTTCCAGCTTACGGAGACCGTCTCGTTCACGCCGACGGCGGGAATGGTCTTCACCGCCTCTTCGCCCTGCGCCAGTTCGAGCTCCGCGGGCAAACCGAGCTCCACGACGACATCCTGGAGGAATTCGGCCTTCGAGGTCGTGTTGTCGATCTCGAGCTGGATTTCAAATTCTTCTTCCAGATAGCCGCTCTTGGCTTCGTTGACGGTCAGCATCTTCGGCGCGATGATCTGGCTCGCATACTTGGCCTGTTTCAACGACGTGACGAAGCTGCCGAGCCCGTAGAACGTCTCGTACACCCGGGTTTCGCCGGGCGCGAGCGTCTTCGGATCCCAATAGAGCGCGAAGGCGCTGTCCGCCGAGCCGTACTTGTTGCGCGAACTGGTGAAATCCAGCGTCGGATCGACCTGGTAGTCCCATTTCGTGCGGGAAATGCCTTCCCAATGGGCCGCGATGATCCGGTCCGGCGCGTCGTTGCCCCAGCCCTGCAAGAATCCGTACGCCATCACCTTCGGCGCGATCTCGTTGTCGACCGCCCGCCAATAGTAATGCTCGGGATTGACGATCTCGGTCTCCGTCCGGATATATTGGGTCGAGCCGGAGAGCGTGAACGGGGAGGCGTCCTGCGCCCCCGTCGTCGTGTCCAGCAGAATCCGGCTCCCCAGTTCCACCGGCTTGTCCGAGCGGTTGGTCGCTTCGTAGGTGATCTTGACGTTGCCGAGGTTCGGATTGTCCTTCTGATTGAACAGCGTGATCGTCTGCACGATCTCGACATCTTTCACGCGCCAGACGGATTGGTTCGTCAGCCCCTGCGAGACGGGGTCATAGACGAACCGGCCGTCCGAGCCGAGAAAGCCGTAATCGTTGCCGTAGATATAGTCCTTGCCGTCGATGCGGAACGTCGTGAACGACGTGTCCGGTTCGTTTTGGATGAACAGCAGCGGTTTGTTGTTGTCGCCGTCGCGCAGCGGATGGCCGGCCTTCGTGCGGACGCTGAACCGGCCGTTGTCGCCGCGGATCAACACATCGATATAGTCGTTCTCCAGATGCATGACCCCGCCGTTCGATTCGGCTTCGGCGATGCTTGCGATCGGCGTCAAAGCCAACAGCAGGCAGAGCATCGACAGGATCAGCTTCTTCATCGCTTCCGTTGCTCCTCTCCCAGACTTCCCGGGCCGTTACCGGACCGGGATCACATAGACGTGAACCAGCCGGTAACGGCGTTCCTGATCCTCGATGAGGAACGTGTAATAGCCTTGAGTATCGACCGCGAGGCCGTCTTCAGGGAAGGGCTGCTCGCGCAGCTTGAACTCCCCGAGCTGCAGCCGGCCGGGCGCCCAGCGCACCTTGACCTCGCCTTCCGCACCGAACCACTGCAGGTTCACGCGCGACGCGCGGATCATGATCTCGCCGGAGTCCGCCGGTTCGCGGTTGACGTACGCCACCAGCTCATCCGGGCCGATGACCATCACCTGCCGGACGGCGACCGCCTCGTTGCCGGCCGTATCCCGCACCCGATACATGATCTCGTAAGTGCCGGGCACGGTCGTATCGACCGCGTGATCCGCCTCGATCCGGTCCGTGATGTCGCCGTCCATGTAATCGTACGCTTCCACGTCCGCCAGCGGATTGACGGCTTCGCCTTGCGCGACGACGATCCGTTCGCCGTCAAGGAACCGGATCTCCGGCTCTCTCCGGTCGATGTTGCTCACCTGAATCGCAATGAGATAGCTGCGTCCGAGCGCGTCCGTCGCCTCCAGCACCTTGACTCCGTTGTTCGTGAAGGTTACCGAAGGACCTTGGCCTCCGACGAACGTCAGCGGCCGGTCGGATCGCACGGTGACCGTCACGTCATTCCGCGTCGGCTCCGTCTCGCTGTACTCGAGCGTGATCTCCGCCTCCGTCTTGTCGATGTTGGAGACCACCGCTTCAATCTCGGCGTAGTTCCCGGCCAGGTCCGTCACCTGGAAGACGAAGCTTCCGTTCTCCCGGAACAGGCGCTCGCGGCTTCTGTTGTTGTTCAGGACATAGATCGGTTCGTTGGCTTGAACAACCACCGTAACATCCCTGAAGGTCGGCTCGGTCGTGCTGTATTCGAGATGCAGCACCGGCGGCGTCCGGTCGATCCAGTCGACCCTTGCCGTCGCCGAGGACCGGTTGCCCGCCCGGTCGGCAAACTCGAAGGTGAACTCGCCGTTGTCCGTGAAGTCATAGACTTCACCGTCCGCATTCAGCACGGTGATCGGTTCGTTCGCCACGAGAACCGCGCGGACCGCGGTATTCGTCGGCCCCGTTATCGAATAAAAGATCTTCCCTTCCGGCGGCGTCCGGTCGATCCGGTCGACGACCGCCGTGAAGCTGCTCCGGTTCCCGGCCGCGTCTTCCACAATGAAGGTGTAGGCGCCGTTCTCCGTAAACCGGTGCACGCCGCCGCCTTCGCTTCCTCCCTCAATGAAGATCGGCGCTTGTCCCGAATTGTCCGTCACGTTCAGCGTGACGATCACATCGTCATGCGTCCAGTTCCTCGTGCTGTATTGCAGCGTGCCGGTCGGCGCTTCCCGGTCGATCCAGGTCACCGCGAGCGGCACCTGGCCTTTGTTGCCGGCCGCGTCCGCAAACCGCATCGTGAACGTGCCGTTGTCATGGAAGGTGTATTCGGGTCCGTCATGGTTCAGGATGTAAACCGGTCCCGCTTCGTTTGCGAAATAGACGGAAGCGATGACGGAATCCCGCGTCCAGCCGGACGGGCTGTACGTGACGACCGGCTGCGGAGCTTCCCGGTCGATGAAATGGACCTCTGCCGTGATGACGCCCTGGTTGCCGGCTTCATCCATAAACTCGAACGTGTACGTGCCGTTCTCCGTGAACTTATGGACCGCGTCGCCGAGCACGATGACCGAGCTCTTGTCGTCGACGGCCAGCAGCGTCACCGTCACGTCATCCCGCGTCCAGCTCGTATGGCTGTAAATCAGTTCAGCCGTCGGAGGGGTCCGGTCAATCTTGTCGACGGTGACCTGCTGATAAGTCTCAACGCCGGTCTCCAGGTCGACGATCGTAAAGCCGAGCGTTCCGTTCTCGGAGAAGCGATAGACCGCTTCGGCGAGCGCCCCCTCCGGTCCGCCCGCTGCCGGCGTGCTGCTCACCAGTTCGGCGGGAGCGGACGCCGTGAACCCGTACAGGGCCCTGGGCGGATTGCCGAAGACGCTGACATGCACATCGACATAATCCTTCGTCCAGGTGTCGGGCGTCATCGTGATCTGCGCCGTCGGCAGGCTGGGATCGATCCAGTCGACGATGGCCGTCGCGGTGCCGCGGTTGCCCGCGATATCCTCGAATTCGAAGGTGAACGTTCCGTTCTCGGTGAACGTGTATTCCCGCAAGCCGCCCGGCGTATTGGTTACCGTCGCCGGTTCCGACAGCGTGATCGTCGCCGTGACCGGCATTGCGGTCCGCGTCGTCGTGCTGTACGTGATCGACGCCGTCGGCGGCGTATTGTCGAGCAGGAACGGCTGGCTGGCGACCACCGTCTCATTGCCCGCTTCGTCGATTGCCCGTATCCACAGGTATCTGTTCCCGTCCTCGTCTTTCAGCGGCGTGATGCCGCCCGACAGCGGGGTCCATGTATCCGGCGCTTCCGTCTGGCTGGCCGACCATGCCCACCAGACCTGGAGCTTGTCCGGCGCGCTGGCGTTGTCCGTCACGGTGACCTCCGCGGACGCCGACTGCTGCGGAACCGTCGAACCGTTCGGATCGAATATGACCGTCGGCTTGACCGTGTCAATATTCGTGACCTCAACGTCCACCGTGTTCGTGTTGCCCGCCAGATCGTCGAAGGTGACCGCATACGTGCCGTTCTCCTCGAACGTCTTCGTCACGGTGCCATCCGGCGCCAGATTGTCCGTATATTCCAGCGTCACCGTGACCGGCCCCTTCGTCAGGCCGTCCGGGCTGAGGCTGTGCGACTTGTACGTCGGCGGCGTGATGTCGTAGACGATCTGCGCGCTGTATACCGGGCTGACATTACCGGCCTGGTCCCGGTATTGCACTTCAAACTTCTGCTGCCCTTCCTCGTCGGTGAGCGTGACGGTGAACGTCGGCGTGAATCCGATCCAGACTGACCAGGTGCCTTCATTCAGCCTGTAACGGAACTCGGGGGTCACTCCGCTCTCTTCCGACGCCTGCAGCGCGGCGCTGACCAGCCTGTTTTTCGTATATTCGGCCGGAAGCGATACGCTGCCCGTCGGCGGCTGCACGTCGAGGCGGAACGGCTGGCTCGTTTCGTACTTCACGTTGCCGGCCTTGTCCGTCACCCGGACGTGGATGTAATAGATCCCCGACTTGCCCGACAGCGTGATGCGGCCGTCCGTCGAAACCGGCCAGTCGTCGCCGCTCTCGCCCGTCGTCGCTTGATCGGAAATCTTGTAGCGGATCTCATAGTCCGCGATCGAATTGCCGCCGTCGATCGAGAGCTGCACCTCGGCCGACTTCACGAACACGCTGGTTCCGTCCTGATCAAAGCCCACGGCGGGCGGCGTATTGTCGAGCACGAAACCGCTTGACGTGACGGCGGACGCCGTATTGCCCACATCGTCCGCCGCTTTCACATGCAGATACCAGGTGCCGTTCTGTCCCTCCGGCGTTTCGATGGCGCGCCAGTCCATCGGGAACTCGCCGTTGTGGATTTCCTGCCAGTTCGGGTCGTCCGCGTCCGGCGAAGTCAAGCTTTGCGTCCATTGAACATGCACTATGCCGGACTCGCCCGCCGCGCCGGTCACCCGCACATTGGCTTCGTGCTTTTTCGCCGGCGTTGCGTCCCCATCCTTGAAGAACTCGATCTGCGGCCGAGTCAGGTCGATGACGTAATTGCCGCTTGTTTCGGTCTTCGCATTGCCGGCGTAGTCCTCCGCGGTTACGGTGAGCACGTAAGTTTCATCGATCAGCGGCGTCTCGACCGTCGCGGAATTGCCGATGACCTCGTCCTGAACGGCCAGCTGATCCTTCTGATCCTTCAATTGGTAGGTCAGCTTCTTCACGCCGGACAGGTTGTCTGTCGCCTGGACGTTGATCGAGATCTTCTTGTTGTCTCTCCACTGTTCCTGCGTAAAGGTCACGTTGGGAGGCGTGTTGTCGTATTGGATCGGACCGAACGTCTGGACCGTCTCATTGCCCGCTTCATCCCTCACCAGCACGTGGAGATGGTAATCGCCGTTCGCATTCGACGGATTCGGAACCGGCATGCCGGCGGCCGCGCCGATTCCGTTGATGAGTGAATGATCGGCGGGCGCGCTCGACGAGTTGTTCCACAGATAACGGATATACAGGCTGCTCGTGTTCTCGTTCTTCACCTGCAGCACCAGATTGTGTTCCTTGGCATACCCGGTGGTCAGCACATCAAGATTGACAACCGGCGCCTGCGTGTCGACGATCCACGGTCCGCCTGGAACAGTCAGCGATATCGGGTTATCGTCTCCGCTCTGATTGCCGGCCAGGTCCATCAGCGGCCCCAACAGAGCGGTGGGCTTCAGGTCGTTGGTGTTCGTGTCGCCCGCCTGAACGGTATATTCGAAGCGCACCGTGTTGCCGGTTTTGCTCTTGTACACCGCCGTTTTGCCGTTGTTCAACTGCAGCTGGAGATTCTGCGGATTGCCCACCGGTTCGCTGAACGTGACGACGAACGGCACGATATCGCCCGCCTTGAACGCGTACTTGGACGGAGAATCCACCGCCACGGAGCTGATCGCAGGCGGAGTTTTGTCGAACCGGATGCCGTCGGGCAGCCGATCGCGATAATAGGTGTAAATCTTGTTGGTTGAAACTTTGGAGCCGATGTTGAACTGATACCTTCCGTCTACCCAGCAGTTTCCGGCATCATCGACATCCGGATCGCCGAAATCGTACAGATAGTAGACGCCTTCCTCATCGGAATTGGTAAAGGTGTACTCGAATATGAGAAGAGTATCTCCATTGGTCTGTGACTTGAAGGGAATTTTGAGGCGCGCCGTCGATCCATCCTGCTTCATGATCACGAAGAGATTGGACGTATTTTCGGGAGAACAGGACCGGTTGAACTGGAGCGCCATTTCGATTTTATCTCCCGGTTTGTAGACCGTCTTGCCGTCGGTCAGCGTTACCGTGTCCACATGCAATGAGCCGACTTCGGAATCATCATGCGCAAACACCATGCCCGTGGGCATGATGAATCCCGTCCACATTATTACCGCTGTCAAAATGATTGCCAGCTTCCTTCTCATCGCTACCTCCCGTCCATCTTGCCAGGTTCGTTACCTCAAGCGTATCTACCATAGCAATTGAATTTAAAAATCAGTTAAAAAACGACAAGATCAAACAAAAAAAACCGCGCCTCCCGCGCGGTTGTATCGACGGATTGCGGCGGAACTTCGACAATCATTCCGCAACCCACTTGTAGCCGATGCCTCTTATGGTGACAATCCGATCCGGAAGGCCCAGATTCCGTTCCAGCTTGCGGCGCAGATTGTGGATATGCGCGTACACCGTCTTCGTGTCGCTGTCGCTGTCCAGTCCCCAGACGCTCTCGAAGAGTTCATCCAGCCCGAACACACGGTTCGGATGCTGGACGAGAAACTTCAGCAGCTGCATCTCCTTCGTGAACAGGCGCTCGGCGCGGCCGCCCGCCCTGATCTCCATGCGGCCGAAGTCGATCACCAGCCTGCCGTCACTCCAGATCGGCGGTTCTTGATGCTCCAGCGTCCTGAGCACGCCGCGCTTGCGCAAATGCCCCTGCACCCGCGCGACCAGTTCAGCCGGATCGAACGGTTTCGTCACGTAATCGTCGGCGCCGAGCGACAGTCCGTCGCGAATATCGTCCGCGTCCCTGCGGCAAGTCACGAAAATGATCGGCACATCCGACAACCGGCGAATCTCGCGGCAGATCTCCATGCCGTCCGAATCAGGCAGGCCGATGTCGAGCACAATCAGATCCGGCTTCATGGCGCGGAGCGCGTTCATCCCGTCCCGGCCCGAAGGCGCCAGCGTCACTTCGCAGCCGTGCCTCCGCAAATACAGCGCCATCAACTCCGCCAGATCAGCCTCGTCTTCGATGATCAGCACTCTGTCCGCCATGCCGCCTGGTCACCCCCGATGCTCCATATTCTCGCCTTCCATGACAGGCAGCCGGACATGGAACCGGCTGCCCCTGCCGGCCTCGCTCTCGACGCCGATGACGCCGCCGTGAATCTCGACGATCTCCTTGCAGATCGCAAGGCCGAGCCCCATGCCTTCCGAACCGCCGGATGAGGATCCCGCCCGGTAAAACCGATCGAACACAAGCGGCACCGCTTGCTTCGGAATGCCCGCGCCGTTGTCCGTCACCGTGATTTCCGCCATCCGTCGTCCGCCTTCGTCGACCGTTCCGCAGCCGATCCTGACGAAGCCGCCCGCCGGCACGGCCTTGAGGGCGTTGCGCAGCAGATTCGTCAGGACCTGCTCCAGCCGGACGGCGTCCGCCTTCACGAATATGCCGTCGGCCGCCTGCTCCCGCGGCGGATCTTCCAGCTCCAGCCGAATGTCCGCCCGCGAGAACAACTCGCGCATCGACTCGGCAACCCGTTCGACGAATGCCCGGATTTCAAGCTGCTCCCATTCGAACGTCACCATGCGGGCCTCCAGTTTCGCCAGATCGCCCAGGTCGCCGATCAGACGGTCGAGCGTGCGCATTTTCTCATAGATCAGACTGAGCGATTTCCGGTCGCCGGCCGGCACGACGCCGTCCAGCATCCCCTTCACGAACCCCTGCGCGACGGACAGCGGCGTGCCGAGCTCATGGGAGACGTTCGACATCAGCCTGCGGCGGGACTGCTCAATATCCGCGATCTTGTGCCAGGCCTCGCGCAGCTGCTCGTTCGCCTGTTCCAGTTCGGCCGTCCGTTCGCGGATCTTCGTCTCGAGCGATTCGTTGAAGCGCGCGAGTTCGCCGGACATCCGCCGAATGTCGCGATACGCGCGGGCTTGCTGCACCGACAGCATGAGGGACTGGATGACAACGGCCGTCAGAATGCCGACCGGCAGCATGTCGCCGGTTTCGATAAACTGGTTGTAGAACAGCATGTCGTTCAACGCGGTGGCCAGCACGAACAGCCAGGCGATCGCGTGGAGCCAGGCGTACGGACGCGAGCGGATCAGCGCGAGCGCAAGCGCCAGGCCGAGGTACAGAATGACGGCTATTCCGATCAGGCTGAACGGCAGCAGCAGCTCGGTGTACAGCCTGGCGGGCAGAACCGTGACCATAAGCAAGGACAACGAGAGCAACGCAGCCGCCGCCAGCGAGATCCGGCGGCTCAACTCCCGCGGGAACAATGTGCCGTAGTAGAGCAGAAAAAGCAGCGCCGCCCCCAGAAATCCCCAATACTCCATCTTGACGCCGAGCTCCCAATCCAGACCCGGCAGCAGCCGATAGAGCAGCGATTGGCCGGTCACCGATACGCGAAGTCCGATCACCAGGCTGAACAGTCCGAAATAGAGGGCTTCTTTGTTTTCACGATGGAGCAGGAAAAGCAGCAGGTGATGGACGCCGATCATGAGGTAGATGCCCGCCAGTACCGCCTCGGCCACCATTTCCCGAACCGCGCCGCGCACCACACGATCCTCGTATCCGAGCAGGAGGGCATCCCACAGACCGCCCTTGCGCTGAACGAAGTTGGCGACCTGAAGCACGATCTCCGTCTCCGAAGACTCGAGCGCAAAGCTGTAGGTGCGGCTGTAATTGGCGGGCACCATGCTGTCGCGGTCCGTGCCGACGACGCCGTTGCCGCCGAGCTCCCGCCCGCCGATCCAGAGCCTGTACGCCGTCGCGGCGTTGTTGATGCGCAGCGCGAAGCGCCGTCCGATTTCGGATTCGTCGAAGCGAAGGATGAGCCGGTAGGTGGCGTAGCCCCCAGCCGGAAGCCGGCGTCCGTCCAACGTGTAGGACCGCCATGATTCCGGCACTTGCACGAATTGTCCCGCATCGGCACTGTCCAGGCTTCCGCCGGCGAAATCGTCCGGCTCGAGCAGCCGCATCCAGTAGAACCGCCACTCGCCGTTCAGCTCGACGACGCCATGTTCGAAGGAGAAATCCGACAGATCGAACACGCCGGCTTCCGCTGCGCCTGCCCCGGCGGCGAAAGCCGTGCGCTGCGGAACGATCCACGCCGCGGAAAGAAGCACGATCATCAACAGGACACAGGCCATGCGGCATGTGTAACGTCTATGTATCTTGGATCACCGCCTCAAGGATCGGTTGGCTTGTCATTCCGTCGACGATCGTTTCGTTTAGAGCATGTCTGGTATGTTTATATAATATACCTGAATCCGTGATCATTAACTGATGAAAATGCGAGAAAAAGCAGGCAAATACACCCCCGAAGGCGAATGACATAAACAAGATAACATTCACCTGCGGGGTGTCATATATGAAAATCAA
>NICF_comb_assmDRAFT_10002114_pt1 | contig 15274 bp, 12 predicted proteins | sample NewIslPassag4_SG_FD_11279 | JGI IMG/M metagenome (IMG submission 11279) | reverse complement strand
CTCTCATTGGCCGAGGTCCGAGGATTGCGCCCCGAATGGACCGTTTTGAGCTTCGCCCCGACCCGGCTCGTGGTCGACGTCCCCTGCGAGCCTCAGGGGCCGGGTGGCTTCATCCGGGAAAGAGACGGCCTCGTAGCCATTTTCTCCGGGATCGCCGACGGTTGTCATAAGCTGATGGAGCTCACCGATTTAAAGGTGGAAACCCTTCCCCTTGAGGCCCAAGAGGCGCTAAGGCGCGGGATCGAGTACGACGAGCGCTCAGATCTTCCGCAGATCCTGGAAGGGTTGACGTCCACCCGGTGACGGACTGCTCCAAAAGGCCGGAAAAGCGCGGTGCGAAGGAGTCGTCCCGATTTGTCCCGAAAGAGTCCCGATGATCCGGACCGGATTGACGCACTCTCTAGGAGGCAAGAGAGTTTTGATCATCATGGGGATCGATCCGGGGACGGCGACCACCGGCTACGGGGTGGTCGTGTTGCGCGCAGGCGCGCTGACGTCGCTCGAATACGGAACCATCGACACACCTGCGGGGCTGAGTTTACCGGCGCGCCTAGAGCAGATCTTCAACCGGATGCACGCCCTGCTCGAGGCGTTTCAGCCCGATGCGGTCGCGGTTGAAGAGCTGTTCTTTAGCCGCAACACCACCACCGCCTTCTCCGTGGGCCAGGCGCGAGGCGTCTTCCTTCTCGCCGCCGCGCAGCGGCGGGTTCCCGTCGCAGAGTACACTCCCCATCAGGTAAAACAGGCGGTCACCGGTCAAGGGAGAGCGGAGAAGCGGCAAGTGGCCTTCATGGTGCGTGCGCTATTAGGCCTTAAGGAGTTTCCCAAACCCGACGACGCGGCGGACGCATTGGCCATCGCCATCTGCCATGCCCATCATCACATGACCGCAACCCGTATGGCCCGCCTTGACGCAGGCGGCGCCGGCATTCTTGGGGGAAGGGAGCGATGATCCGCTATTTGAGAGGGATCCCCCTTGATCGCCTGCCGGGTGAGCTCATCCTCGATGTTGGAGGCGTCGGNTACCAGGTGTTCGTCCCTGACACGCTGGGCGTGGCTGGCGGCCGGATGGACGGAGAGATGTCTCTGTACGTCCACACCCACGTGCGCGAAGACGCGATCCAGCTCTACGGGTTCGCTACTCGAGAGGAACTGATGATGTTTGAGACCCTGCTCGGCGTGAGCGGCGTCGGACCACGGCTCGGGCTTGCTATCGTCTCACACCTGTCGCCCGAGGCCCTGATCCGGGCGGTGATGAACGGGGAGGAGCGGGTGCTTACCAGGATTCCCGGCGTGGGAAAAAAGATGGCGGCGCGCATGCTGCTCGAGCTCAAAGATAAGCTGAAGGATAGAACGGGGGGGGCCCCGATGAGATCGGCCGCAACCTACACCGCAGGTCACCCGGAGGCGGCTTCGGCCCCCGTGGACGATGCCGTGGCCGCACTGGTCACCTTGGGTTTTACCGAAGAGACGGCGCGACAGGCGGTCTCACAGGCCGCCCAAGAAGCGGGGACCTCGGACGTCGAAGCTCTGGTGAAAGCCGCGCTGAGGCGCCTCGATCGGAAAGGATAGCACCCGGAGGGATGAGAGCGCCGAAGAAGGCAGCCGATGGGTGCGGACATGAAGGAGGCGATGGGAAATGGCCCTCGGCGAAGAGCGCATCCTCGGTCCAACCAGGAGATACGAAGACGATGCGGTGGAGGCCTCGCTCAGACCCCGCAGGCTTTCGGAATACGTGGGTCAGTCCCGCGTGAAGGAGAAGCTCAGTGTCTTTGTGGAGGCCGCGAAAGCCCGCGGCGACGCGCTTGACCACGTCCTCCTGCACGGCCCGCCCGGCCTAGGCAAGACCACGCTCGCCCACATCATCGCCAACGAGATGGGGGTGGGCATCCGTGTGACGTCGGGGCCGGCCATCGAACGGCAGGGAGACTTGGTGGCGATCCTCACCAACCTCGAACCCCGGGACGTGCTCTTCATCGACGAGATCCACCGGCTGAGCCGAACGGTCGAGGAGGTCCTGTATCCCGCCATGGAAGACAGGGCGATCGACATCGTCATCGGCAAGGGGCCCGGGGCGCGCTCGGTGAGGATTGAGCTTCCCGAATTCACCCTCGTCGGTGCGACCACCCGTGCGGGAATGCTCACGTCGCCTCTGAGAGACCGGTTCGGCGTCATTGAATCGCTGGAGTTTTACACGGCATCCGAGCTGACGGAGGTAGTGACGAGAGCCGCACGCGTCCTCGACATCCCCGTGGACGCGGAGGGTGCCGAGGAGATCGCACGCTGTTCGCGGGGCACGCCCCGGATCGCGCTGCGCCTTTTGCGGAGAGTGCGGGACTACGCTCAAGTGCGGGCGGAGGGGCGAATCACGCGTGCGGTGGCCCGGGAGGCGCTCGACCTCTTGGAGGTGGACGAAATCGGGCTCGACCGGACGGACCGAAAGCTCCTTTCGGCCATCATCGACAAGTTCGAGGGCGGGCCGGTAGGGATTGAGACGCTGGCCGCAGCGACCAGCGAAGACGTGGATACCATAGAGGATGTGTATGAACCTTATCTGATGCAGCTAGGATATTTGCAGCGTACGCCGCGCGGCAGGGTAGCGACGGCGTTAGCCTACCGCCATCTGGGGCGCGAGCTGCCCCGCGAAAGGCGTGCCAAAGCGGCCGACGGTGTCCAGGAAGCGCTTTTTTGACCGCACGGGGTGAAGAGGAATGACCGATTTCGGGAGGACTTTGATCATCCTGGGCGTGGTGCTGGCGGGCCTTGGGCTATTGTTGAGCGTGGTCGGCAAGGTGCCGTTCATCGGCCGGCTTCCGGGGGACATTTACATTAGAAGAGAAGGTTTCGTCTTTTACTTTCCGCTGGCTACCTCGATTCTCATCAGCGTGATCCTTTCGCTCCTGTTTGCCCTATTTCGCAGGTAAGCCGCATAAAGCCCCCGGCGATGCTCCACGATAACAGCGAGTATCGTGGGAGGTTTGCCAAGAGGCATGACCAAACAGGACTTGTTTTGGCGGCTGTTTCAAGCGTCGGGACACGTGGGCGCTTACCTCTTGTATTCGTGGTCTCGCGCGGACGGGGCGGGCAGCCAAGCAGAGGGTGCGATCGAAGGAGATGGCCCTACCGCGGCGGTGGCCTGCCGCAAGCTGAGCGGCGGCGGTGTAGTTGCTTCTGCAAATGGTCGGAAAGGCCTGACCGCCTCCGGCCGGGCAGGGGGTTGATGGCTTGGCGCTCTATAAGACAGAGGCGATCGTGTTGCGGACACGCAACATCGGCGAGGCTGATCGGATCGTCACTCTCTACTCCCGCGACAAGGGGAAGATCGAGGGCGTCGCGAGGGGGAGCCGGAGAGCCAAAAGCCGGCTGATGGGTTCGACGCAAGTTTTCACCTACGGCAGGTTTTTGCTTTTCAGCGGTCGTTCGCTCGATACGGTCAGCCAGGTGGAGATTCAAGAGAGCTTCGCGAGCCTCAGGGAAGACCTGGTGAGAATGGCCTACGCGAGCTACATCGCCGAGCTGCTCGACGTCAGCCTCGAGCCAGGAGAGCCCAGCGAAGACCTCTTCGAGCTCTTGTACGACGCCTTTGAGGCCCTCGACGAGGGCCTTTCGCCAAGCCTCGTCACGCGCTGGTTCGAGCTGCGGCTGATGGGCCTGCTCGGTTATCGACCGCAGCTTGCTGCATGCGTCGGCTGCGGGGGGGAGGTCGTCGAGGCGCGCTTTAGCGTGCGAGAAGGTGGCCTCCTCTGCCCCCGCTGCTTTCCCAAGGACCCGACCTCTATCGCCGTGGCACGCTCGAGCATTGAGTGGATGAAGCGCCTGCTGGTGACGGAAGCGGGGCGGCTCGGCGTGATGCGTCCTTCTGAGCGGGATGAATCCTCCCTCGAGGCGATCAGCCGCGCCTACATCGACTTTCGCCTGCCGCGCCCTCTTAAGTCCCTGGGGTTTCTTGCGTCGATCAAGGACCTTGCTTAAGCGGTGTCCACCGGCTCGGAGTTGACGCGCCGAAGCGCTTGTGGTATGTTGACGCTGACTTGGTGTTTCTTGCTGCTTGACAATGGATCTCGAAGGCGCAGATGAAAAAGAGGAGTAAGCGGAGCGTGCGTCCTCGCCGCACAACGCGCGGCACAGAGACCCGGGTCACCGGCTGCAAGCCCGGGGAGGACGCGCCGCTGAAGGCGCTTTGGATGCGCTGGACGTCTCAGTGAGGGGGTCGGGGGCAATCTCCGGCCAAACAGGGTGGAACCGCGGAAACTCCTTCCGTCCCTGCGTCAAGCAGGGCGGAAGGTTTTTTGATGTCTGTGAGAGGAGGCGCGTGATGAACTTTCAAGAGCTGATCTTCGCGCTCAACCGCTATTGGGCGGAGCAGGGCTGCGTCGTGGTACAGCCCTACGACATGGAGGTGGGCGCAGGTACGTTTCATCCTTCTACCTTTTTGCGGGTGCTCGGTCCCGAGCCGTGGAAGACCGCGTACGTGCAGCCGTCGCGCAGACCGACCGATGGGCGCTACGGCGAAAACCCCAACCGGCTGCAGCATTATTATCAGTACCAGGTGATCCTGAAGCCCTCTCCCGACAATGTCCTCGAGCTTTACCTTGACTCTCTTAGGAGCCTCGGAATCGACCCGAAGGAGCACGACATCCGCTTCGTCGAGGATGACTGGGAGTCGCCGACTTTGGGGGCGTGGGGACTCGGCTGGGAGGTGTGGCTCGACGGGATGGAGATCACCCAGTTTACCTACTTCCAACAAGTGGGGGGGATCGAGCTGAAGCCGGTCTCGGCCGAAATCACCTACGGCGTCGAGCGGATCGCCATGTACATGCAGGGTGTGGACAACGTGTACGCTCTCGAGTGGGTGGACGGCATCACGTACGGTGACGTCTTTCATCAAAACGAAGTCGAACAGTCACACTACAACTTTGAGATCGCCGATACGGCCATGCTCTTTCAGCTCTTTGAAAACTACGAGCGGGAAGCCCTGCGTGTCTTGGACCGGGGGTACGTGCTGCCGGCGTACGATTGGGTCCTCAAGTGCTCCCACACCTTCAACCTCCTGGACGCCCGCGGGGCGATCAGCGTTACGGAGCGGACGAGCTACATCGGCCGCGTCCGCCAGCTTGCCCGGCGCGTCGCGGAAAGCTATTTGGAGTCACGATCGCGTCTTGGGTTTCCTCTCCTTTCGAAGGCCGCCAAGGAGGTGGCTGTGCGATGAGCGAGAGGACGCTGCTCCTTGAGATCGGGATGGAGGAGTGCCCGGCGCGATTCATCGGTCCTGCGCTCGCCGATCTTTCCCGGCTGGTGGCGGAGCGCCTTGAGGCGGAGCGGCTCGCCCACGGCGCGATCCGCACTTTCGGCACGCCCCGCCGCCTCGCTGTGGTCGTCGAAGCCGTAAGCGATCACCAAGCCGATCTTAACCAAGAGGTGAAGGGGCCTCCGGCCCGCATCGCATTCGACACGAACGGGGCTCCTACGAAAGCGGCACTGGGCTTTGCGGCAAACCAAGGGGTCCGGATCGAGGACCTGGTCGTTAAAGAGACGGAGGGCGGCGCGTACGTCGTCGCGGTGCGCAAAGAGGCCGGCAAGCCCGCGTCTTCGGTGCTTCCTCATCTCCTCGCTTCGGTCATCACGGCGCTTCGCTTTCCCAAATCGATGCGGTGGGGAGACGGGACGATCCGGTTCGCACGGCCCATTCGCTGGGTAGTGGCGCTCTTTGGTGACGAAGTCATTCCTTTTGAACTCGAAGGCGTGGTCGCAGGCCGGATGACCAGGGGCCACCGCGTCCTGGCCGACCGCGCCATCGAGCTTCGGGACGCCGGTGCCTACGTTGACACGCTGCGCGAGGCGGGAAAGGTCCTCGTCGACGTCGAGGAGCGAAAGGAATGGATCCGCCGGCAGGTGGAGCAGCTCGCGTCCGAAGCCGGCGGTGAGCTGGTGATGGACGAGGGACTGCTCGAGGAAGTGACCCATCTTGTCGAATGGCCCACCGCGCTGGTCGGTGCGTTTGACGAACGCTATCTCGACGTGCCCGAAGAGATCCTCATCACCACGATGAAGGAGCATCAAAAGTACTTCCCGGTTCGCAACGAGCGGCTCCTTCCCGTCTTTGTGACAGTGAGAAACGGAGACGATCACGCGCTCGACGTCGTGCGCCGGGGAAACGAAAAGGTGCTGGCCGCCCGTCTCGCCGACGCCCGGTTCTTTTATGAAGAAGACTTAAGGCGGCCTCTGATCGAACGCGTGGAGGAGCTCAAGGGGATCCTGTTCCAGGAGCGCCTCGGAACCCTGTGGGACAAGGTTGAGCGGATCCGGCGGATCATCCGGCGGGTGGGGGAGGGATACTCGCAAGAGACAAGGGAAAAGGCCGACCGCGCGGCTCTCCTTTGCAAGGCGGATCTCGTCACGCATGTGGTCTACGAGTTCCCGGAGCTTCAAGGGGTGATGGGGCGGGAGTACGCGCTGGCCTCGGGAGAAGATGCCCTGGTGGCCGAAGCGATCCTCGAACACTACATGCCCCGCCATGCTCAGGACAGCTTGCCCCAGAGCGCGCCGGGTATCCTGGTGAGCTTCGCCGACAAGGCGGACACCATCGTCGGCTGCTTTGCCATCGGCCTTGAGCCTACAGGCTCGACAGACCCCTATGCCCTGCGCCGGCAGGCCCTGGGAATCATCCGCACGACCATCGCGCAACGGCCTCCGGTAAACTTGCGGCATCTGATCGAGGTCGCAGCCGAGGAGCATGCGGGCGTCATCGCCGACCGCACCCAGGTCGTAGCTCGCGTGTTGGACTTTTTCGCCGGGCGGATGCGCAGTCTCCTCGTCGAAGAGGGACTGCGCTACGATCTGGTCGATGCCGCCCTCGCGCTGGGCGTCGATGACCTCCTCGCCGCCAGGGCGCGGGCCATGGCCCTAAGCGAGCTGGCGGGTACGTCCACCTTTGATGCGTTGATCGCCGCCTACCAGCGGGCCGCCAACCTGGCCAAGAAGGCCACTCCGGGGGTGCGCGTCGACCCGGGTCTTTTCGTCCATGACGCCGAGAAGGAGCTTTGGGACGCGCTCCTGACGACTCGCGGGGCGGCGGCGGAACACGTGGCGGCCGGCAGGTACGATCTGGCACTGGCGGCGCTCTCGGAGCTTCGCCCGCGGGTCGACGCCTTCTTCGAGGGCGTCCTGGTCATGGCGGAAGACCCAGCCGTACGCGCGAACCGCCTCGCACTCCTCGCTGAGGTGGTCGGGGCGTTTCGCAGCGTCGCTGACCTGTCGCTGGTGGCGGGGAAGTGATGGAGGAGAAAACCGGCAAGCCGGCGAAAATCTCTCATCGCATGAATGTGTACCGGGAGGGACCGATTTTGTCCCGCCAGTGACAGCAGGCGCCTCGTGCGCGCATGGTAAGTCGGCGGCCATGCGCGGGTCGGTGGGCGCGCGGCGAATGGGCCGGCCGCGTCGCAATCTAGATGAAGAAGGGGAGGATCACGATGTCAGGGAAGAAGATGGTGTACTTCTTCGGCAACGGACAAGCCGAAGGCGACCGGGAAATGCGCAACCTTCTGGGCGGCAAGGGTGCGAACCTGGCCGAGATGACAAGCCTCGGCATTCCCGTTCCCGCGGGGTTTACCATCACCACGGAAGTCTGTAATGAGTACTACAAGAACGGCAAGAAGTGGCCCGAAGGCCTCGAGGAGCAGGTACGGGAGGGCCTCGCCAAGGTCGAACAGGCGATGGGAGCCAAGTTCGGCTCGGTCGAAAACCCGCTGCTTCTTTCGGTCCGCTCGGGCGCCCGTGTCTCCATGCCCGGCATGATGGACACCATCCTCAACCTGGGCCTCAACGACACGGTCGTCGAGGGCCTAGCGCGCAAGTCGAGCAATCCCCGGTTCGCGTACGACAGCTACCGCCGTTTCATCCAGATGTACGGCGACGTGGTGCTCGGCGTCGACCATTCCAAGTTCGAGCGCCTCATCGATGAGATGAAGGAGAAGAAGGGTGTTAAGCTCGACACCGAGTTGGACGAGAACGACCTGAAGCAGCTGGTCGACCAGTTCAAGGCTCTGGTGAAGCAAGAGGTGGGTGGCTTCCCGGAGGATCCGTGGGAGCAGCTCAAAGGTGCGATCAACGCGGTGTTCAACTCCTGGAACAACCCGCGCGCGATCCGCTATCGCAAGATCCACGACATCCCGGGCGACTGGGGCACCGCGGTCAACGTCCAGAGCATGGTCTTCGGTAACCTGGGCGAGACCAGCGGCACGGGCGTCGCCTTTACCCGCGACCCAGGCACGGGCGAAAAGGTGTACTACGGCGAGTACCTCATCAACGCTCAGGGTGAGGACGTGGTGGCGGGCATCCGCACGCCCGAGCCTATCTCCGCGCTGGAGAAGCAAATGCCGGACGTCTATCGCCAGCTGACCGAGGTGTTTGACCGCCTCGAGAACCACTACCGGGATATGCAGGACGTGGAGTTTACCATCCAGGAGGGTAAGCTCTACCTGCTGCAGACGAGAAGCGGCAAGCGGACGGCCCAGGCCGCGGTGCGCATTGCGGTGGAAATGGTCCGCGAAGGGCTCATCGATGAAAAGACCGCCGTGTTGCGCGTGCAGCCTGAGCAGTTGGACCAGCTCCTCCACCCCACCATCAGCGATGCGGCGCGCAGATCCGCCACCGTGCTCACCACGGGCATCGCTGCGTCGCCCGGCGCCGCCGTGGGTCGCGTCGTGTTCACCGCCGCCGACGCCGAGGCCTGGAAGGAGCGGGGCGAGGAGGTCATCCTCGTGCGCCTCGAGACGTCTCCCGAAGACATCGGCGGTATGGACGCTGCCAAGGGGATTCTCACCGCCCGGGGCGGCAAGACGTCTCACGCGGCGGTGGTGGCCCGAGGCATGGGTAAATGCTGTGTCACCGGCGCGGGCGAGATCAAGATCGACGAGGAGAGCCGCCAGTTTACCGTCGGCCAGTACACTATCAAAGAGGGCGACTGGATCACCCTTGACGGCAGCAGCGGCGAGGTGTTCCTCGGGAAGCTGGAGCTGGTCCTACCCGAGGTGACCGGCGACTTCGCACAGATTATGGAGTGGGCCGATAAGTATCGGGCCCTCAAGGTGCGCACCAATGCGGACACGCCGCATGACGCCGAAGTGGCACGCAAGTTCGGCGCGGAGGGAATTGGCCTGTGCCGCACGGAGCACATGTTCTTCGGCGAGGGCCGCATCAAGGCCGTGCGTGAAATGATCCTGGCCGAAGATACGGAGAGCAGGAAGAAGGCCCTGGCCAAGCTCCTTCCCATGCAGCGGAGCGACTTCTACGGCATCTTCAAGGCGATGGAGGGTTATCCGGTCACCATCCGCCTGTTGGATCCGCCGCTGCATGAGTTCCTGCCGCACGAGGCGGAGGCGCAGGCGGAGGTCGCGAAGGAGCTGGGCGTCAGCGTCGAGGAGGTCCGCCGCCGGGTGCAGGCGCTGCACGAGTTCAACCCGATGCTGGGCCATCGCGGTGTGCGCCTTGCCGTCACCTATCCCGAGATCTACGAGATGCAGGTGCGGGCTATCTTCGAGGCCGCGACGCAGCTGGCCAAGGAAGGCGTCAAGGTGATTCCGGAAGTGATGATTCCGCTGGTGGGCACCTTGCGCGAGCTGGAGGAGGCCAAGGCTTCTCTCGTCAAAGTGGCCGAGGAAGTGATGAGCGAGGCGGGCATCAGGGTGGAGTACCAGTTTGGTACCATGATTGAGGTACCCAGGGCTGCGCTCCTCGCTGACAAGATCGCCCGGGAAGCCGAGTTCTTCTCCTTCGGTACCAACGATCTCACGCAGCTCACCTTCGGCTACAGCCGTGACGATGCCGGCCACTTCCTCGGGACGTATCTGGACAAGGGCATTCTCGAGAAGGATCCCTTCCAGAGCCTCGACCAGGAAGGCGTCGGCCAGCTGGTGGAGATCGGCGTCACCCGCGGCCGCAGCACTCGGCCCAATCTGAAGATCGGCATCTGCGGCGAGCACGGCGGCGATCCGTCGTCCGTGAAGTTCTGCCATCGAGTGGGTATGGACTACGTCAGCTGCTCGCCGTTCCGGGTGCCCATCGCCCGGTTGGCGGCGGCTCAAGCCAACATCGAGTCGCCGCGGTGATGTGGGCCCGAACGGGCCGCGAGAATTCGGTGTAAGACGATAGGCGCTGGCGGGGCGCGCGGTTGCCAAACGCTTGTTTGGGTAAAGCTTGTGGTGGGGAGGAGTTGGCGCTCCCTTGCCGAAGTGATTAGCCCAAGACGAGGTGGTCCGCGGTGCCCCGCCACCTGCCTCCTGAGTTGATCGATGAAGTGAGAGAACGCACCGACATTGTCGATGTGGTCTCTCGTTACGTGAAGCTAGAGCGATCGGGGCGGAGGTTTCGGGGGCTTTGCCCCTTTCATGCGGAAAAGACACCGTCGTTTTATGTGGAACCGGAAAAGCAGCTCTTTCATTGTTTTGGTTGCCACGCTGGGGGAAATGTATTTAACTTCCTCATGCGCCTTGAAAATGCGCCTTTTGCCGAGGTAGTGAGCCGCTTGGCGGAAGAGGCGGGGATCGCCGTCGAGACCAGGGAGCTCACTCCCCAAGAGGTCAAAAAGCAGAGGGAGCTCGAGCAGATCCGGCGGGCGCTGGAGCTGGCGGCTGGATATTATGCACGTATGCTCTTCTCCGATGAAGGAGCCGGAGCTCGGCGCTATCTGAAAGGCCGAGGGCTCGACGCGAAGGTCGCCAAAGTGTTTGGCCTGGGATTCGCTCCACCCTCTTGGCACGGGCTCCATGAGTACCTGCGGGCGCAGGGAGTTCCCGATGACGTCGCCATTAAAGCAGGACTTTTGGGGCAAGGAGAGAGAGGGCCATACGACTGGTTGCGAAACCGGATCACTTTCCCCATCGTCGACGTGAAAGGGGCCGTCGTCGGCTTCGGAGGGCGCAGCCTTGAAGCGGGCGGTCCTAAGTACCTCAACACGGCGGAGTCGCCGGTTTTCTCCAAGCGGAGGCAGCTCTACGGCCTCAATGTAGCCAAAGAGTACGCTTTGCGCACCGGCAAGCTCGTGGTCGTCGAAGGGTACATGGACGTGGTAGGCCTATACCGGCACGGATTTCCCGGCGCCGTAGCGACGCTGGGAACGGCCTTCACCCCCGAGCAGGCTCGCCTCATCAAGCGATATGCCAGGGAAGTAGTGCTCGCGTACGACGCCGACGCGGCCGGGCACGCCGCGACCATGCGGGGGCTCGAGGTCCTACGTGCTGCAGGCCTGGAAGTGCGGGTCGTCGAACTGCCCGAGGGACATGATCCCGACTCCCTCGTGCTCGAACAAGGGCTCGCTGCCTTTGAGGAGCTCCTTCAGCGCAGTTTGCCATTGGTAGAGTATCAGATCCATGAGGCGCTGCGAGGCGTCGACCTCAGCAGCGTTCAAGGCAAGATGGCCGCTACGGAGCGGCTCCTTCCGATCCTCGCAGGGATCGAAAACCCGGTGGGTCGGGAGGGGTATATCACCCAGCTGGCTGGTCGGCTCGGCGTCTCCCGGGCGTCCCTCATGGAAGCGCTAAACGGGTACTTGTCCAAGAAAAATGAGGACCCCAAGGCCCGGCCTGCTGAGGCTACTCGGCATAATTTGTCAAGGGGACGTTATACTATTAGGGATCTTGGGCCCCCCAGTGCAGCTGGTTCCGCCGCTTTGAATTCAGCGACCAGGGGGATGGCGCCCCGCCGAGGAGTGCATGCCAGCGAACGTGATCTCCTGCGGTGCTTGATCGATGAGCCCGGGAGGGCCGCCGAAGTGCACCGGGAGCTGGGCGATGCGCCCTTCAGCGTGCCAGGATACAATAGGCTTTTTCAATGGCTTCTGGCACAAGGGGAGTCGGAGGTGCATGGCGAAACAGTGGTGGGCCGCATTGACGACCCCGACTTAGCCCAGATCGCCGGGGCGCTGGTCATCGAGGGCCAGCGGCCGCCGGGCCCCTTTGAGGCTTACCTCAGTCGGGTCAAGGAAATTTGGCTCCGGCGGCAAGTGAACGAGTTGGAGGCGACGCTCACCCAATTGATGGACGAAGACGTGCCAAGTCCGGTCCAGATCGGCCGGTTGGTCGAGCGATACAAGGATCTGCGCGATCGCTTGGGCATGGCGATGGGCAGTAAGAAATCGCTGGGATGAGAGGAGGGATGCGAGATGGCGAGCAAGGAAGAGCTGGTGGAGCTGGAAAGCATCAAGGAGCTCATGGAAAAAGGGAAAAAGCAGGGGAATCTCACCTACAACGAGATCATGAACGCCCTGCAGGACGTCGACCTCACGGCGGATCAGATCGACGAGATCTACGAGCGCTTCAGCAATCAGGGGATTGACATCTTGCCCGACGGCGCCGACGCAGCCGGCGATGAGAAGGGGCATGTCGACGAGGTCGACCCAGCTGATCATGACGACCACGAGCACGTCGAGGACCTGGATTTGTCGGTCCCAGAGGGGATCGGCCTCGACGACCCGGTGAGGATGTACCTCAAAGAGATCGGTCGCGTCCCTCTGCTTACCGCCGAAGAGGAAGTGGAGCTAGCCAAGAGGATCGAGCAGGGCGATGAGCTAGCGAAGCGGAGGCTGGCGGAAGCGAACTTAAGGCTCGTCGTCAGCATTGCCAAACGGTATGTGGGTCGTGGTATGCTTTTCCTCGACCTGATCCAAGAGGGAAACCTCGGATTGATCAAGGCCGTGGAGAAGTTCGACTTCCGGAAAGGATTCAAGTTTAGCACCTATGCGACCTGGTGGATCCGGCAAGCCATCACACGAGCGATCGCCGATCAAGCGCGTACGATCCGCATCCCCGTGCATATGGTGGAGACCATCAACAAGTTGATCCGCGTCTCCCGGCAGCTTCTGCAGGAGCTGGGGCGTGAGCCGACGCCCGAAGAGATCGCAAAAGAGATGGATCTTCCGGTCGAGCGGGTGCGGGAGATCATGAAGATCGCCCAGGAGCCGGTCTCCCTGGAGACGCCCATTGGCGAAGAGGAAGACAGCCACCTCGGCGACTTCATCGAGGATCAGGAAGCGCCAGCCCCGGCGGAAGAGGCTTCCTTCCTGATGCTCAGGGAGCAGCTGGAAGGGGTGCTCGACACCCTGACGCCCCGAGAGGAGAAGGTGCTGCGACTCCGCTTCGGATTGGACGACGGGCGCTCCCGCACGCTGGAGGAAGTGGGGCAAGTGTTCGGCGTGACGCGAGAGCGGATCCGCCAGATCGAAGCGAAGGCTCTAAGAAAGCTGCGCCACCCGAGCCGGAGCAAAAAGTTGAAGGACTTCCTGGATTAATCACGTTGCACTTGTGAGCGTCAACTGATTCAGCAGCCACCGCCAAACTCGTTTTGGAGGTGGCTTTTTCCCTTTTATGGAGGGGACGCTCGAGTCTTGCGCGGGGGAGACGGTGGATGGACGCATATGAGCAGTTGGACGTGGTCTTTTACGGGGTGCGCGGCTCTCGGCCCGTCGTCAGCGCTCGCCACCTGGAATACGGCGGTAACACGGCCTGCGTAGGCGTGCGCGCGGGATCGAAGTGGATCCTTTTGGATGCTGGCAGCGGCATCGCTGGGGCTTCCCATCCCTTCAGCGCCGACGAGACGGTTGACGTCTTTTTGTCCCATCTCCACCACGATCACGTGATGGGACTGATGTTCTTCCGGCGCATTCAAAGTCGGGAGCGCGTCTCGATCTACCTTCACGAATCGTTTCTCGCATCTCTGGAGCCGTACTGGGCCTCTCCGTACTTTCCGATCCACCTGCGCGACGCGTCGCCGCGGGTAAGCCTTTGTCCCTTAGGGGCCAAGACGAGCATGCGCTGGATCGGTTCCGGCTGGACCGCCGGCGACCCTTGCGAGCAAGAAGGTCTCTGGCTGCATGCGATGTTCCTGCCCGAAGTCGCCCACCCGCGCGACGGCGTCATGGTTTACAAAGTGGTCTACCATGGGAAGAGCGTCGTCTACGCCAGCGACGTCGAACTGGGAGATGCCCGCGTGATGGAGGCGGTGGCCGACTTTTCCCACGGCGCGACCGTATTGATCTGTGATGCGCATTACACGGATGAGGAGTACCGCACGTATCGCGGCTGGGGACACAGCAGCCTCGAGATGGCGATCCGCCTGGCCGAGCGCTGCGAGGCGGACCAGCTCGTTCTGTTTCACCACCACCCCGACCGGGACGACGACGCGATGAGGGCCTTGGAGGCCGACGCTCGGCGTCGATTTGGGCGGGCGGTCGCGGCTCGAGAGGGACTCCGCATCACCTGTTAGCTGTCTCGCCAGCGAAGCGGAGATATGCTATAATAATCGAGGCGACTCCGAAGACGGGGCCTTAGCTCAGTGGTGAGAGCAGTCGACTCATAATCGATTGGTCCAGGGTTCGAGTCCCTGAGGCCCCACCATGTTTTTATCGGCAACACGGGACGAGCCGGTCTAGACGAGGAGGCTGGTCCTGTGATATGATAGGGTATGTGGCGCCCATCGAGCGGTCATGCCCCCATCGTCTAGGGGCCTAGGACGCCGCCCTTTCAAGGCGGAAACACGGGTTCGAATCCCGTTGGGGGTACCATGAAGAGAGGCGCAGCCTGTCAACGCAAGCGGCCCCAAGCGGCTGTGTGACACCGATGCTCACGGTGGTCGCCGGCGCTTGGGGCCCCGTGTTTCGCTGCGGTCTAGCGGCGCATGTCGATCACCCACAGCTTGGTGATGCGCCAAGCGCCCTCGCTGCGGTCCAAGGTCCAACCGTAGGTGAGTTGAAAGGCGTCGTCGGTTTCAAAGATCCTCATGTCGACGGCGTAAGTCACCTCGACGCCAGCGCTCTCGCCCTCTACCGCCACGGTCGAGTCGACCAGGTCGTAGCGGCGCACTTCTTGGATGTTGGCGAAGTCGGAGCGGAACATCTCACGGAGAGCCACCGCCGAGAACTCGGCCTCGCCCCGATGGGGATCGATGAAGACGACGGGATCGGAAAAGAGCGTGGCCAGCGCCTCGGGATCCTGCGCCCTAAAATGCGCCGCAAAGGCGTCGATGACCAATTGGATGGATGCGGCCTCGTCGATCATCGAAGAGCCGGCTTCAGCGAAAGGACTGGAGATGCTGCCCAGGAGTAGGGCGAAAACGAGGAAGACCAGTCGGTTCACGACAACCACCCCCATGCGGTTTCGTCCTAAGCACCAAATTCCACCGTGAAATTCCGACACCTTCATGAGGTTGGAACATTCCGTCTTGTTTGCGAAGGCTTAGTGAATGGTGCAGCGAGAGAGCTTCGCCACCGGGCCAGATTCCCTCA
>NICF_comb_assmDRAFT_10002113_pt1 | contig 15284 bp, 13 predicted proteins | sample NewIslPassag4_SG_FD_11279 | JGI IMG/M metagenome (IMG submission 11279) | reverse complement strand
CCCCCGCCGCGCCGGCCGGACGCGCCGCGTTCCGTCCCGCCGCCGCGGAAGACCCGGAACCGCCGGCGCGCGCGTCCGGCCGCGGTTCCGCTTCCCCGTCGGAGCTTTCCATCCGCGCGTCGACCATGAGCCGGAACGCCTCCAGATGCCGGAGCGCCTCCTCCTCCGTGCGGCATTCCCACAGCCGGTTGAGCAGGTCGATGCTGTCCGAGCGATGCGTATGAAGCAGGCGCTCCTTGACCGGCAGAATGGAGTGGGACGACATGCTGATGCTGTCCACGTCAAGGCCGAGCCAGATCGGAAGCGCCCTCGGATCGCCCGCCATTTCGCCGCAGACGGCGACGTGAATGCCCCGGCGTTTCGCCGCGTCCACCGTCATCCGCAGCATGCGGAGCACGGCGGGATGGAACGGCTGGTACAGGCGCGAGATCCGCTCGTTCATCCGGTCGACGGCCAGCGCGAACTGGATCAGATCGTTCGTGCCGATGCTGAAGAAATCGACCTCCTCCGCGAGCAGGTCGGCGATCATGACGGCGGAAGGCAGCTCGATCATGATGCCGCACGGCACGTTCGGGTCGAACGGCACCCCCTCCGCCTCCAGTTCGCGCTTCACCTCCTCCAGGATCCGGTTCGCGGCGCGCACCTCCTCGACGGACGAGATGAGCGGGTACATGATTTTGACCTTGCCGTATGCGCCGGCCCGGAGGATGGCCCTGAGCTGCGTCTTGAACAGATCCGGCCGGTCCAGACAGATCCGGATCGCGCGGTAGCCGAGGAACGGATTGTCCTCCTCGCCGATCTCGAAATAATCGAGGTTCTTGTCGCCGCCGATGTCCAGCGTCCGGATGATGAGCGGACGTCCCGCCAGCTTCTCCGCCACCGCCCGGTAGACCTCGAACTGCTCTTCCTCGCTCGGAAACTGGTGGCGGTCCATGTACAGGAATTCCGTCCGGAACAGCCCGACGCCGGCGGCGCCGGACGAAAGCGCCGCTTCGAGCTCCTTCAGCGAGCTGATGTTCGCTTCCAGCGCGATCTCCTTGCCGTCGGGCGTGACGGAGCGGACGCCGGCCAGACGGCGCAGCCTGCTGCGGTGCTCATGCTGGCGGCGCTGTTGCTCGGCGTACGTCCGAATCTGCTCCTCCGTCGGCCGCGGAATGACGATGCCCGCATCGCCGTCGATGATCATCATGTCGCCGGTCTCGGCCAGCGACTCCAGCGGAACGTCCAGCCCGGTGACCAGCGGCAGGCCGAGCGCGCGGGCCATGATCGAAGCGTGCGACGTCATGCTGCCGGCGATCGTCACGATGCCGAGCACGTGCTGGGGATTGAGATGGACGAGCTGGGAAGGCGAAATTTCGCGCGCCACGAGAATGAACGGCTGCGCGTCCGTCGGCAGCGAAATCTCCGGCATGCCGAGCAGATGCTTGAGCAGCCGGTTGCCCACGTCCTTGATATCGAGCGCCCGCTCCTTCATGTACTCGTCGTCGAGCAGATCGAACATCGCCACGAAATGGTCGATCGCTTCCTTGACCGCCGCTTCGGCGGCCTTGTATTGGCGCCTGATGATGCCCTGGATCTCGTTCATGAAGACCGGATCGTTCAGAATGGCGAGATGGGCGTCGAAGATGCTCCGCTCTTCGCTGCCGACGACATCGGCAAGCTCGCCCTTGATTTGCTCGATCTCCCGCTTCGAAGAACGGATGCCTTCATACAGGCGCTCGAATTCCCGGGCGAGGTCCGTGACGTCGATCCGCTGATCCGGCACGTCCCATTCCCAGTTCGGCAAGACGAACGCTTTCCCGATCGCAATGCCCGATGATGCGCCTATCCCTTGAATCATTGACTCTCTCCTCCGTCTCTCTCTTCCAGCACAACGGACATGACCGACGCCTGCCCTTTCTTCACGGCCGTATACGGGGCGAACACCCACGAACGGACGCGTTCCGGATTGGTGATGACCATCGGCGTGACCGGCGACTTGCCGGCGGCGCGGATATGTCCAAGATCAAACCGGAGCAGCGGCTGGCCGGGAACGACCGTGTCGCCTTCCTTCACGAACGGCAGGAATCCCGCGCCGTTCAGCTCCATCGTGTCGATACCGACGTGCAGCAGCACCTCCAGCCCTTCCGGCGTGCGGATCCCGATGGCGTGTTTTGCCGGATGAACATGGATGACGACCCCCCCGACCGGCGCCGCCGCCTCGCCGCGTTCCGGCACGAAGGCGACGCCGTTTCCGACCATTTTCCCCGCGAAGATCGGATCGGGCACTTCCTCGAGCGGAATCATCCGCCCGTGTACGGGTGACTTGAACTGCACCCGCCTCAAATCGCGCTTCATCACCTTCAGAATCTCTTCGCGGATCAGTTCGGAGAACGTGCCGAACACGACCTGCACATGGCCGCCGCCCAGCCGGATGACGCCGGCCGCGCCGAGGCTGCGCAGCGCCGTCGCGTCGATCAGCCGGTCGTCGTGCAATTTCAGCCGGAGACGCGTGATGCAGGCTTCGATCTGGATGATGTTGTCCTTGCCGCCGACCGCCTGCAGAATAAGCGGCGCGCGGTACGGGATATCCCCCGCCCATTCGTCAAGCTGCGAACCCTCTTCGCGGCCCGGCGTCGGAATGTCGAACCGCCGGATCGCCCATCGGAACAGCCAGTAGTAGCCGATCCCGACGGCGAGGCCGATCGGCAGCAGCAGCCAGCCCTTCGTGGAGAGATGCAGGTTGATGAAAAAATCGAACGCGCCCGCGGAGAACGAAAAACCGTGCAAGATGCCGAGTTCCCAGGTGAGCCACATGATGAGTCCGGACAGAAACGCGTGCAGCACGAACAGATACGGCGCCGCGAACACGAAGGCGAACTCGACCGGCTCCGTCACGCCCGTCAGGAACGAAGACAGGGCGGCGGAGATGAACGTCTTCCTCACCTTCGGCTTCAGGTCTTCCCGGGCTTCGCGGATGATCGCGAGCGCGATCGCCGGCAGGCCGAACATCATGATCGGATACAGACCGGCCATGTATGCGCCGGCCGTCGGGTCGCCGGAGAAGTAGCGCGGCAGATCGCCGTACACCATCGTGCCGGCTTCCGTCTCGTAGACGCCGACCTGGAACCAGAACGCGTGACTGACGAGATGGTGAAGACCGAAGGCGACGAGGATCCGGTAGGTGAATCCGAACAGGAAGATGCCGAACCCGCCCGCCCGCCGGGCCGCATCGCCGATGGCGGCCATCGCGTCCTGTATGGGCGGCGCGATCTCGATCATGATGATCGAGAAGGCGAGCGCCGTGAAACTGACGAACAGCGGCACAAAGCGCGGGCCCCCGAAAAACTGCAGATATTCGGGCAGGCGGAAATCTTTGAACTGCTCGTAGCTGTAACCGGCCGCAATGCCGATGACGACGCCGATCAGCACCGTCGGCTGGATGTCCAGACCGGCGTACGATCCGGTGACGGCGGTATAGATGAACATGCCCGCGAGCGCCGAGACGCCCGCCGCCACCGCGTTGCCGGTCAGGCCGAGCGCGACGCCGAGCGCGAACAGATAGGGAAGCGCCTGGAACAGGATGTCGCCGGCCTTCGTCAGATGGCCGGCCATCGGCGTCAGGCCCCAGGCATCCCAGGGCAGCCCGCTCAGGAACAGAAAAACGGCAGCCGCCGGGAGCGCCATCATCGGAAGCATGAGCGCCCGGCCGAATTGCTGCAGATTGCCGATGAGCTTCACGCGTTATCCTCCCGCGCATCGCAATTCGCTGCATGGAGTTCGCGGCAATCGTCCGCGAAGTCTATTTCGATGGTACGCCCTCGACCGCCGTTTGTCAAAAACAAATGAGAGCGGACCTTGACAGTCCGCCCCGCGATCAATCCGATTCAGAAGCTGTATCGATTTTGCATGCCGGCCGAGCCCGCCTGATAGCCGGCGTGCTGGATGACCGGACCGTCCTGCTGGCGCGCGTTCGTCACGCTGTAGACCGGGTGCTGCTGCCATCCCTGCTGCGCGCCGAACGAAGCCGCGCCGGACTGAACCGCGATCCCCTGCTGGCCGATCGGCTTCCGGAAGCTCTGCTGCGCGCCCGCCTGATAGCCGACGTGCTGGATGACCGGACCGTCCTGCTGGCGCGCGTTCGTCACGCTGTAGACCGGGTGCTGCTGCCATCCCTGCTGCGCGCCGAACGAGGCCGCGCCGGACTGAACCGCGATCCCCTGCTGGCCGATCGGCTTCTGGAAGTTCTGCTGCGCGCCCGCCTGATAGCCGGTGCGTTGTATGACCGGGCCTTCCTGCTGGTACGCGTTCGTCGCGCGGTAGACCGGATGCTGTTCGCCCTGCTGCGCCGTGAACGCGTTCGTCCGGAACATGCCGGTCTGACCGGTGAACGCCTGCTGTCCGATCGGCTGAATGCCGAACGTCTGCTGCTGGCCGGCCTGATAGCCGAACTTCGCCGTCACCGGCCCGGATGCCGCCGAACGCGACAGCTGTCCCTGATACTGGGACTGCACGAAACCGGCCGGTTGGTAGCGGTTCTGACCGGCGCCGAAAGACTGCCCGCCCTGGAACGAAGTCTGGTTGTACATTCGGCGTTTGCCTCCCCGTCTGATGGTTAGTCTCCCGGACGCGCGAAGACGTCGGAAGCCAACCTTATTGTTGGAGGCGCGCGCCGCTTTTATCCCGAACGGCGGTTGGGTTTGCCTTCCGGCAGCAGGATCGAATCCTCGACCTTGATGCAGCGGTCCATGATGACATTCATGCCCGCGGCTTCCGCGATCTCCGCCGCTTCTTCGCTGACGATGCCGAGCTGCAGCCAGAGCGTCTTCGCGCCGATCTCCGCCGCCTCCCGCGCGACGTCCGCGCAATATTCGCTGCGCCGGAAGACGTTGACGAGGTCGACGGGGAACGGGATGTCCTTCAGCGACTTGTAGCAGGTTTCGCCCAGGATGACGTCCGCGTTCGGGTTCACCGGCACGATCCGGTATCCCTTCGCCTGCATGGCGGCGGACACCTGGTAGGACGTGCGGTCGGGCTTGTCGGACAGACCGACGACGGCGATCGTGTCGGTCTCCTCCAGAATGCGCTTGATCGTCTCCCGGTCGGGATGCCGGTAGGCCATTGCCGCTCACTCCTTGCGATCCGAGCTTCAGAGCCGCTCGACGCGGCCGCCGATGCTCGTCAGATGTTCGAAGAAATTCGGGTACGACTTCGCCACGTGATGCGCGTCGCGGATCACGATCGGCTCCTTCGCGCGCAAGCCGACGATCGAGAGCGCCATGATCACGCGATGGTCGAAATGCGAATCGATGACGGCGCCGCCCGCGACGCCCTCCGGCTTGCCGTGCACGATGATCTCGCTGCGGCGCTCCTCGACGTCGGCGCCCGCCTTGCGCAGCTCCGCGACGAAGTCGGAGATCCGGTCGCATTCCTTGTAGCGCAGGTTCTCGACGTTATAGAAGCGCGACGTGCCCTCCGCGAACACGGACGCCGCGACCATCGCGAGCACGCCGTCGGTGAAGGCGTCGCCGTCGAACTCGCCCGCCTTCAGGCGGCCGTCTCCCCGTACGCGCACGCTGCCGTTATCATGCGTCAGCGGCGCGTTCATCATCCGGAGCACGTCGACGACCGCGCGCTCGCCCTGCAGGCTGTCCTCCCGGAGCCGATGAACGGTGACGTCCGACCGCGTGACCGCGGCCGCGGCGAGGATGGCCGCCGAGCCGGGATAGTCGCCTTCCACGGTGTACGTCCGCGCCTGATAGCGCTGGCCGCCGGGCACGCGGTAGCGCATCAGATCTTCGCCCGCCTCCACGGCGATGCCGGCCTGCTTCAGCACGTCGAGCGTCTGTCTGACGACCACCTTCGATTTCAGATCGCGCAGCACCTCGATCTCGCTGTCCTCGTCAAGCAGCGGCGTCAGGAACAGCAACGCGCTCAAGTATTGCGAGCTGATCGCGCCGGAGACGCGGATCTTGCCGCCTCTGGGATTTCCGCCGCGAATCGTGATCGGCAGCTTGCCGGCATTGTGCTCCACCCGCACGCCGAGCTGGCCGAGCGCGTCGATCAGGTCGTCGTGCGGCCGCTGCCCGAGCGACTTCGGATAAGCGTTCACGAACGTCACTTCCGGCAAGAGGGAAGCGACCGCCATCAGGAAGCGGAGCACCGCGCCCGCGTTGCCGACGTTCAGCTCCTTCGCCGCCTTCGGCCGGCGGCCGAAGCCGGTGATCGTCATCCGCTCGCCGTCTTCCTCCAGCGCGGCGCCGAGATCGCGGAGGCACCGGCGCATCGCGTCGCTGTCGTCGCTGCGGGCGGGGTACAGAATCTCGCTTCTTCCCTCCGCCAGCGCGGCGGCCAGCATGTACCGCGTCGTGTAATTCTTCGAGCTCAGCGCCTGAATCTCGCCCTTCAGCTCGGGCGTCGGAATGATGCGGACGTCCATCGTCAGAAATCCAGCTCCTTCTTCCCTTGTCGGGTATGTACTGCATCTTAAAAAAAAAAACACCGTCCCGCCGGGCGCCTCAGAACCATCTCCCGACGGCACAGCCCGCGGCCGCCAGCAGCAGACCGCAGCCGAACGTGGCCAGGGCGTAACCGGCCGCCGTTTTCCATCGCCGCGCGCGCATCAGTTCCGTCAGCTGCGCCATGACGGTCGAGAACGTCGTCAGGCCGCCAAGGAAGCCGGTGCCGACCAGAAGCTGCGCCGCGCGGCTCTCCGCGGCATGCGACATGCCGAGCAGCAGGCCGAGCGCGAAAGTGCCGATCAGATTGACGAGCAGCGTGCCGGTCCGCGCATGGCCTGTCCGCGCGACGGAGATGCGCTGCGCGGCGTGGCGGAGCAGCGCCCCCGCGCCGCCGCCCAGCGCGACCAGCAGGAAGGCGCTCATGCGGCGTCCCTCCGGGCGCGGAAGGCCGCTCCCGCGAGCGCGTAACCGGCCGACGCCGCGCCGAGTCCCGCCCCGATCGACAGCACGGCGTAGAGCAATGCCATGGCGAAGTATCCGTCCGTTGCGAGCCGAACCGTCTCGAAGCCGAACGCGGACAGCGTCGTGAATCCGCCGAGGAAACCGGTCCCGGCAAGTTCCCGCAGCGCCTCGGGCAGCGTCCGCACCGCCAGAAAGCCGCCGAGCAGGCCGATGAGCAGGCTTCCGGCAATGTTCGCCAGGAACGTGGCGGCGGGAAACGCGCCGGCCGGGGGTGCGCCCAGCGCCCATGAAACGCCGTAACGGGCCAGCGCGCCGAGCGCGCCGCCAAATGCGACGCACGCCGCCGTCCTCATGCGGACGCGCTCCTTGCGGCGGACAGGATCCGGTCCGCGACCTCTTCCGGCGTCAAGTCGGTCGTGTCGATCTTGACATGGGCAAAATCGTACGCCGTCCTGCGCTCGCTCATCAGCCGCCGCACCCGCTCTTCGACATCGCCGCGCAGCAGCGGCCGCGACGCGTCGCCTGAGACGCGCTCGACGATCCGCCCGGGCGAGGCGGTGAGCGCCGCGACGAACCCCGAGCGCAGCATCGCCGCGCGGTTCGCCTCGCGCAGCACGGCGCCGCCTCCCGTCGCCAGCACGAGCGGCCGTTCCGCCGCAAGCAGCCGCGCAAGCGCGGCGCTCTCCAGATCGCGGAAATGCGCTTCGCCCTTCGTATCGAAAATTTCGGCGATCGCGCATCCCGCTTCCCGTTCGATCTCCTCGTCAAGATCGGCGTGTTCGACGCCGAGCCGTTCGGCCAGCAGCCGCGCGACGGTCGACTTGCCCGTGCCCATGAAGCCGACGAGCACGATTTTGTCCGTATGGACGTTCACCCCGTTCTTCCTCCCGACAACCTTTCTCGAAAGCTCCAATGTTTCCATGATAACACAGCGCCGAAGCCGCGGACAACGCGGCCGCCCGCGGCCCCGCGGCATAGTCCGGACGATCCCGGCGTAAGGATGATAGCAGCAACCTGACGGGAGGAATCGCCATGACGATCCCCGCCGCGGCGCGGATTGACCGGATCCGGGACCCGGCCCGTCCGGCATGCAGGGAAGACATCGTCTGGCTGCTTCATGCGGTCAAGAAAAAAGTGGCCGACGGCGCTCCTGCGCTGCAGGAAATGCCGCGGCCACAGCTGCTCTTGCTCTTCCGCGATTTCGCCGAGGCGGCGCTGGACCTGCTGGCGCACAGCCATATCGCCGCCGGCGATCTGGAGCGGGCGCGCCGCCGGCTGGCCGATGCGCTGGTCCTGCTCCATGAATGATGCGCCGACGCGGAATGCGACGGGACGGTCAGTTTTGCAGCCAGTCGAAATGGAACACGCCTTCCCTGTCGACGCGCTGGAACGTGTGCGCGCCGAAGTAGTCGCGCTGCGCCTGCAGCAGATTGGCGGGAAGCCGCTCGCTGCGGTACGAATCGTAGTACGCCAGCGCGCTGGAGAACGCCGGCACCGGGATGCCGTGCGTGACCGCCGTCGCCACCACTTCGCGCCACGCGTCCTGATAGTTCTCGACGACCGATCTGAAATATTCGTCCAGCAGCAGATTGCTGAGGTTCGGGTTGCGGTCGTAGGCCTCCTTGATCTTGTGCAGGAAGCGCGCGCGGATGATGCAGCCGCCGCGGAAAATCATCGCGATGTCGCCGAGGCGCAGATTCCAGCCGTACTCCTCCGAAGCGATTCGCATCTGGGCGAAACCTTGCGCGTAGGAGCAGATCTTGCTCGCGTACAGCGCCCTGCGCACCGATTCGATGAACGCCTTCCGGTCCCCCGTGAACGGCTTCGTCTCCGGCCCCTTGAGCAGCTTGCTCGCGGCGACGCGCTCCTGCTTCATCGCCGAGATGAAGCGGGCGAAGACGGATTCGGTGATGATGGAGAGCGGCACGCCGAGATCGAGCGCGCTCTGGCTCGTCCACTTGCCCGTGCCCTTCTGGCCGGCCGAGTCGAGAATGACGTCGACCATGGGCTTGCCGGTTTCCGGATCGTACTTCGCGAAGATTTCCTTCGTAATCTCGATCAGGTAGCTGTCGAGCTCGCCTTCGTTCCATTCCGCGAAAATTTCATGCAGCTCCCGCGCCGACAGGCCGAGCAGCGACGAGAGCAGATGATACGCCTCGCAAATGAGCTGCATGTCGCCGTACTCGATGCCGTTGTGCACCATTTTCACGTAATGGCCGGCACCGTCCGGTCCGATGTAGGTGCAGCAGGGATCGCCGTCCACCTTCGCGGAAATGGCGGTCAGAATCGGCTCGACCAGCCTGTAGGCCGACTCCTGGCCGCCGGGCATGATCGCCGGTCCCTTCAGCGCGCCTTCCTCGCCGCCCGACACGCCGGCGCCGATGAAGCGGATGCCCTTCGCTTCGAGCTCGCGGCTGCGCCGCTGCGTATCCGGATAGTGGGCATTCCCGCCGTCGATGATGATGTCGCCTTCGTCCAGATGCGGCACGAGCGCGTTGATCGTCGCGTCCGTTCCCGCGCCGGCCTGCACCATGATCAAAATTTTGCGCGGCTTCTCGAGGGATTCGACGAACTCTTCAATCGAATACGTCGGGTGGAGATTGCGTCCGGGATTCTGGCTGATCACCTCGTCGGTCTTCTCCCGCGACCGGTTGTAGATCGATACGGTAAAGCCCCTGCTCTCGATGTTGAGGGCCAGATTGCGTCCCATGACGGCCATGCCGATGACGCCGATTTGCTGTTTTGCCATTTCCGACAGTCCCATCCTTTGCGATCTGGAATTTGTCAACGCCCCTATTTTACTCGTTTTGGGGAATGATGAAAACCTATAGATTCCATCTATATCCGTATTGCCCAGGGTTTCATCCGCCGGACCGGAAAGCGTCGAGTTCGGCGAAGGTGTCCGAGACGCGGTCGTACAGCCGGCGGAACATCCCGTGGATCCGGTCGTAGACGGGCTTGAGCTCCGGATTCGGCACGCGCCGGTCCGTCACGGCCGAGGCGGACGCCGCCTCAAGATCCGGCAGCAGGCCGAGCGCGTGCAGGGCGAGCCGGGCGGCGCCGAGCGCGGAGGCGTCCTCGCTGTCCGTGCGCACGACCGGCCGGCCGAGACAGTCGGCCAGAAGCTGCCGCAGCGCCGCCGAGCGGGCGAAGCCGCCGGACACCCGGATCTCCCGCGGCTCGCCCGCAAGTTCCGCGATCGCGTCCGTCACCGAGCGCAGATGCAGCGCGATGCCTTCGAGGCCGGCGCGCAGCATGTGCCGCCGGTCATGCCCGAGCGACAGCCCGATAAATACGCCGCGCGCCCGCTCGTCCCAATGCGGGGCGCGCTCGCCGGACAGGTGCGGCAGGAACAGCAGCCCGTCCGCGCCGGGCGGCGCCTCCATCGCCAGCTCGACGAGCCGCGCGTAGCCGGCGTCGCCGCCGCCGTCCGCCAGATCGGGAGCGAGCTTGTCCTTCAGCCAGCGGAAGACAACGCCGCCGCTGTTCACCGACCCGCCGGCGATCCACCATCCTTCGGCCAGCGGGTAGCAGAACAGCCGCCCGTCGGCCTCCGCGGCCGGCCGCCGGACGGCGACGCGCACCGCGCCGCTCGTGCCGATCGTCATCGCCGCGATGCCCGGCTCAAGCGCGCCGCCGCCGAGATTGGCGAGCGGACCGTCGGCCGCGCCGAGCACGACGGGCACGCCGGGCGCAAGGCCGAGGCGCGCGGCCGCTTCGGGCCGAAGCCCGCGCAGCACATGCGTCGAAGGCTTGAGGCCGGGCAGCCGCTCCGGGCCGATGCCGGCGATCCGCAGCGCGCCCGGGTCCCATGCCCGGTCATGCAAGTTATAGAGTCCGGTGCCTCCCGCGGTCGACTCGTCCATCGGAACGGGCCGTCCGAACCAGCGCTCCAGCACGTATTCCTTGATGCCGATGAACCTTGCGGCGGAGGCGAACAGACCCGCCTTGTGCTCCCGCAGCCAGAGCAGCTTCGCGAGCGGCGTCATCGCGTGGAGCGGCGCGCCCGTGCGGGACGGCAAGGCCGCCGTTTCCGCCGATTCGCGCAGCATGCGGGCATGGCCGGCGGCGCGCAGATCGGCCCAGGTCATCACCGGCGTCAGCGCGTCGCCGCGCGGGTCCACGGCGATCAGCGAATGCATCGCCGTGCTGAACGCGACGGCCAGCACGCCGTCCGGACCGCGGCCGGCCCCCTCCGCCGCTTCGCGCACCGCTTCGGCCGCAGCTTCGGCGATGCGTTTCGGATCCTGCTCCGCATACCCGGGCTCGGGCGACAGAAGCGGATATTCCCGCTCCGCCCTGGCCGCGATCAGCGCCCGGCCATCCCCGACAAGACCGCCGGCTTCGAACGCCAGCGCCTTGGCGCTGGTCGTCCCGAGATCGACGGCCAGCACAATCTTTCCCTCATGCCCGCTGCCGTTCACTCCGTCGTCCTCCCGAACCTTCCGATAATCAGCCCTATTCTAGTGCAAGCCGGCTCCCCGCGCAACCGGCCCGCAGGGCGCGCCGAAACTGAAACAGGCTTCCCTTCCTCCGCTTCGGAGCAAGAGAAGCCTGTCAGTCATAAGGGGTCCGTTGATTCGCGATCATATGCACAACCTTCCATGCTTTTGCTCAAGTTTACATTTCAAGCTGGAGCATTTCCGTCCGCATCTCCATCAACCGCTTCTTCGACGCTTCGGCGTCATCGAGACGGCCTTCGGCCAACGCCTCGTGCAGCGCCGCCAGCTCGTAATCGAGCTCCATTCTCAGGACGCGCACGCGCTCTTCCGCCCGCTTGTTCTGAAATGCGCGAATCATCTCTTCCGTCGTAACCGTCGTATTCTTCTGGTAGATGACGCGATGTTCCATACCCGACACCTCCACCAATCGGATGATTTCGCCGAACATGATGTCTTCGATCAGCATGCGGCGGTCCCTGATCCGCTTGACGACTGCATGGCCGCGGGAATCGTTGATCATGCGTTCCAGCAGCTCCGACAGTCTCGCGTCCCGAATCGTGTAGTCGCCGATCATCTTGTAGCAGTTCCGGATGCGCCGGAAACGCAGCTTGACCAGCCTGCGTCCGGTGCGAATCGAGATGAAGAACATCCCGTTCGCCTCGCTCCAGAACAGGGAGTAGCCGGCCTGGATGAGCTCTCGGATCAGATCGTGAATCTTCCGCCGGTCGAACCGGATCTCCAGGTTGCAATACTCCACCTCGTCGCTTTTGTTCACGGCGATCCCTCCCTTGCGCGGGAATCGGCGGAATGTTCTGAAATTTCGGTCTTACCTTCAGTTTATACTCCATTTTATGTTCTGGCAACTTGGTTTATTGACGAAATTTGCGCGGCGGACAAGCCGGGACAACTCCGCCAAGGCGAAAAAAAGGCTTCCCTGCCGCGCCGGGCGCGGCGGAAAGCCTATAAAGCCTTGATCGCGGTCAGACGGCCGGCTGCGTCCCGGACGCTTCCCGCCGGTCGAGCGTGCGGAAGCGCCGCAGCAAGAGCAATGCGGCGACCGAAAGCGCGCCGCTGACGAGGAGCGGCAGCGTCATCTCGATGCGGTACAGGACGGCGCCGAAGAGCGGCCCCGCGATCCGCCCGAGGCTGTCCATCGCCGAATTCAGGCCGGAGGCGACGCCTTGCCCGACCTTCGTGCGCTGCGTGATGAGCGACGTGACGCACGGCCGGACGAGCGCGTTGCCGACGCCGAATATCGCGAGGAACAGCGTCGCCGTCCACAGCGCATGCGACGTGACGAGCAGGAAAAACCCGGCCGCGGAGACGAGCAGTCCGATCGTGATGAAGAGCGGCTCCTGGCCCGGCTTGATCGCCCGCCGCACGACGCCGCCCTGCACGGCGGCGCCGACGAGGCCGCAGACGAAGAACATCATCCCGAACTGGAACGGCGTGACGTCAAAGCGCTCCATGCCGAACCATTGCAGCGTCGATTCGATGCCCGCCAGCGAAAACGTGACGAAGAAGGCCAGCACGTACAGATATTTGAGCGGCCCGGCGAACGCCGTCCAGCGCGAGGGGCGCTTCGTGAATTGGCTTCGGCGCTTCTCCGGAGCCAGCGATTCCTTCAGGGTGATGAGCGCCGAAACGAACAGCGCGGCGGCCAGCGCCGACGACGCGAAGAACGGCGTTTCGAGCGAAATGCGGCTGAGCAGCCCGCCGAGTCCCGGACCGATCGTGAAGCCGAGGCCGATCGACATGCCGACGAGTCCCATCCCGCGCGTTCGCTGCTCCGGCGGCGTGATGTCCGCCACATAAGCGACGATGACCGACACGACCGCGCCGGAGAACAGTCCGCCGAGCAGGCGCGCCGCGTACATGAGCGGCAGATGGCCGGACGCCAGCCCGAACAGGAGGAAGCTTACGGAGAAGCCGAGCACGCCGGTCAGGATGACCGGTCGCCGGCCGATCCGGTCGGACAGCGCGCCCCACAGCGGGGACGCCAGAAACGATACGAGGGAGTAGAGCGACAGCATGAGCGCATTGTGATATTCCGCCCGGCCGGGATCGATGCTTTTCACCAGCTCCGGCATGACGGGAATGATGATGCCGAATCCGATAAACACAGTCATCAGCACGAGCATGACTACGATGATCCGCCTGTCCATCTTGACCCGCTCCTTCCACCCGCTTATCGTACCATATCTTGCCCGCGCAGAAAAATGAACAAACTGCGACAGCCCGGACAGCCCGCCGCTTCCGCGCCGAACCGCGCTTGCATTCGCATCCCGTTTTGCTATACTCTAGCTTGTTTGGCGAAAATCGCATGGATGGAAAGGACGGGATGGGGCGTTGGATCAATCATCCACCCCGCTGTTTACCGCGCTTCGGCGGCACGCCGAACGCAACCCGCTGCAATTTCACATACCCGGCCACAAACAAGGAAGGGGCAGCGACGAAGAGTTCCGCGCGTTCATCGGGGAAAATGCGCTGTCCATCGACCTGATCAACATCGCGCCGCTGGACGACCTGCACCAGCCCGAAGGCGTCATCGAAGAAGCCCAGAAGCTGGCGGCCGAGGCGTTCGGAGCGGACTACACCTTCTTCTCCGTGCAGGGGACGAGCGGCGCGATCATGACGATGATTCTGTCCGTCTGCTCGCCCGGCGACAAAATCATCGTGCCGCGCAACGTGCACAAGTCGGTGCTGTCAGCGATCATTTTCGCAGGCGCCCGGCCGGTCTTCGTCTCTCCGGTCCGCGACCTGAATCTCGGCATCGACCACGGCGTCACGACCAGCGCGGTGCGGCGCGCCCTTGAGCGCCATCCCGACGCGAAGGCGGTGCTCGTCATCAATCCGACCTATTTCGGCGTCTGCGCCAACCTGCGCGAAATCGTCGAACTCGTCCATTCCTATGATATCCCGGTGCTGGTCGACGAAGCGCACGGATCGCTGATTCATTTCCACGACGAGCTGCCGCTGTCCGCCATGCAGGCCGGCGCGGACATGGCGGCGACGAGCGTGCACAAGCTCGGCGGCTCGATGACCCAGAGCTCGATTCTGAACGTGAAGGGCACGCGCGTCAATCCGCACCGGATCCAGACGATTTTCAGCATGCTCACGACGACGTCGACTTCGTATCTGCTGCTGGCGTCGCTGGACACCGCGCGCCGCAATCTCGCGCTGAACGGACGCGCGATGGCGGAGCGCGCGCTCGCCCTCGCCCGCTACGCCCGCCGGGAAATCAACGCCATCCCGGGACTGTATTGCTTCGGCGACGACATCCTGGGCGGCGAGGCGACGCACAGCTATGATCCGACGAAGATCACCGTCCACGTCCGCCATCTCGGCATCACGGGCTACGACGCGGAGAACTGGCTGCGCGAGCGTCATCGCATCGAAGTCGAGCTGAGCGACATGTACAACATTCTCGCGCTGATCACGCCCGGCGACACCCAGGAGACGGTCGACGCGCTGATTCATGCGCTGCGCGAATTGTCGGAGACGTTCTACCGCGTGAACGAGGCGAAGGATCTGGTCGTGAAGATTCCGGAAATTCCGCAGCTCTCGCTCACGCCGCGCGACGCCTTCTACGCCGAGACGGAATTCGTGCCGCTGGCGGAATCGGCCGGCCGGATCATCGCCGAGTTCATCTACATTTATCCGCCCGGCATCCCGATCCTGCTTCCCGGGGAGGTTATCTCGCAGGCGAACATCGACTATATTCTCGAGCATCTCGAGGTCGGTCTGCCCGTCAAGGGACCGGAAGATCCGACGCTCAAATATGTGAAGGTCATCGTCGAAGAGGCGCCGATCAGCTGAGCGGGCGCCCCGCGTCCGAAGCCGGTTAGAGTAAAATTTGCGTTGGGGAAAAGATTGGAAGAAGCGGACATAGAAAGAGAGCCTCTCCTTTGGTAAAGTGAGAATTGGTAAACACACACAC
>NICF_comb_assmDRAFT_10002112_pt1 | contig 15290 bp, 11 predicted proteins | sample NewIslPassag4_SG_FD_11279 | JGI IMG/M metagenome (IMG submission 11279) | reverse complement strand
CCAGCGTCCCCCCCCGGCTCAGCTTCGGCCGCGTCTCCCACGCCAGGTACGCCTCGACCACCGCCGCGATCCCGTCATCCGTCAGCACGTTCTTCGGCTTGCGCTTCTCGAAATGCCGGGAAGCATTGATCAGAATCATCTCCCCCCGCCGCTCCGCCGGCTTCGCCCGGTTCAGCAGCAGAATAATCCCCGGCGCCGTCGTGTTGTAGAACAGGTTGTCCGGCAGCAGCACCACCCCCTCGATCAGATCCGCTTCCACGATCGCCTTCCGGATCGCCCGCTCCCGGTTCGACGCCCGCGAGCCAGATCCCCGCGACACCGCCCCGGTATCCAGCACCACCGCCGCCCGTCCCGAATCCTGCAGCGACGCCAGGATGTGCTGCACCCAGCCCCAATCCGCCGACGACCGGGGCGGCACGCCGAAGGTGAAGCGGTTGTACGGGTCGTTCTCGTAGAACGCCTCGTCGTAGTTGTCCTGGTTCCACATCGGGTTGGCGACCACGTAGTCGAACCGGCGCAGGCTTCCCCGCCCACCCCCTCCGGCAGGCGCCCCAAAGCCCGGCCGCAAAAACGTATCCCCGATGGCGAAGTGCGCGTCGGTGATCCCGTGGAGAAACATATTCATTTTCGCCATCGCGAAGGTCGTCGGGTTCAGCTCCTGCCCGTAGAGCTTCGGCGGGAAGTGATCCGATGGATGGTTCTGCTGGAACACGAGCCGCGTCTTGATCAGCAGCCCTGCCGAGCCGCATGCCGGATCGTACACCTCTGTTGCCTGCCGCGGATTGATTAACTGCGCCATCAGCCAGGCGACTTCATACGGCGTGTAGAACTCCCCCGCGCTCTGCCCCTGTCCCTCGGCGAACTTCCGCAGCAGGTACTCGTACGCCCGCCCCAGGATATCCGGCTCCGCATTCTTCAGACCCAGCCGGTGCCGCGAGATCACCTCGACCAGCGCCGCCAGCCGCTCGTCGTCAATCGTCCGCTGCCCGCTCTGCCGCTCGTTGTAGTCCCGCACGTCCAGCACGCCTTGCAGCGCCGGATTCAGCCGCGCCACCTCCCGCATTGCCGTCGTGATGAACTGCCCCAGCGTCCCGTCTGCCGGATGGTTGCGGATCGCCCGCCAGTTGTACTCCGGCGGGATGAAAAACCCCGTGATCGTCAGCCGCCCGGTCGCCACCGCGTCCTCATGATCCTCCCGCACCATCTCCCACGCAAACGCCTCGTCACCAAACTCGGCAACCTTCTCCGCAAAGACATCGTCGAACACATCGGAGAGGCGCTTGAAGAACACCAGCGGCAGGATGAAATCCTTGAACTTCGGAGCATCGGCCGCCCCGCGCACCGCGCAGGCCGCGTCCCACAGCCACGTCTCCAGCGCCCCAAGATCGAGATGCTCCTCCGCGCTCGGCGCTGGCGGCAGCGCGATCTGCCGCGTCTCTCCCCATCCCCGCCGGCTCCGCCGCTGCGTGGCATCCACCGTCATTGCTTCCTCCCAACAGGCTCGAAAAAGCTCCCCGTCAATCCTCCGATCCGCCACGGCTCCCGTCAACCCGCGCCGAGCCCCGACTCGCGCTTGCGCATTCGAGCCGCGCTCAAGATCCTCGCCCCTTGTCGAGCATCGGGAGAGACGCTGGAGGAAAAGACGTTTCCGCGCCCTCGAGCAACTCATCCACCGGCAGCGCCAGCGCATCCGCGATCCGCTCCACGAACCGCACCAGCTCCCCGTCCGGCCCCTCGCCGACCATCTCCTGCACCCGCCGCACTCGCGCCGCCGCGCTCGCCACCCGGCTCACATTCCGCGCCAGCTTGTCCACATCCTCTTCTTCCAGCAGCACCCGCAACAGCACCAGTCGCAACGCCCCCAATTCTTCTCCCAAGTCCCGCGCCGCCCCCGCCTCGGCCAGCACCTCCCGCAACCGCGCCTCCAGCAGCGCCCGGTACCGCCCCAGCGCCAGCCGCTCCTCCCACACCGACACCTCGCCCGCATTGCCCCACGGCCCGCTCGCCACCGCCAAATCCTGCGCCAGCCGCCGCACCGCCCGGCTGATCGCCTGCCCCTCCGGCGTCCGCGCATGCTCCCGGCACACCGCCCGACCCCGCCGCACCAATCGCCCGCACCCTGGCACCGCGCACTGCCGCCCCGTCCGCTTGCCCATCGGCCACCCCCTTGACGAACAAGAACATATGTTCTATTCTAGCGCCCAAGCGGCACTCCCGGGCAGGGAGCGGGCCTGGGCAGCGCGTCACCTGCCCCGGGCATCCCACCCGATGCCCGACCGCCGGGCCCTTCCGTCCCCACCGGCCATCAGGACATGCCCCGCCGCCCGATTGGTCAAACCCACCGGCTGGGAGCGCACGCGAGGGAGCGCCCGGCACTCGCCTGGCAACGGGCAACGCCTCGCCGCGCCTCACCCCTGCCGGCGCCGCCGGTGGTTGACAACCGCCCGCCATCGGTTCACCATCCCTCTTGCTACCGTCCGGCGTGGCGAACGTCTCCGCCAGCGCCGGCAACGGCATCGCGCCGATCCATCTACGGCTCGGCTGGTCGGCCATCCGGCTCGCCGCCGGCGGGAACCGCGACGCTCAGCGCAACCCAGCGACAACGCTCGCGTCGCCCGCCCGCCCGCTCCGAGGCCCCGGCCCCAGCCACATACCGAGGGAGGCTCGCCGTGAAGTCAGATCCCTTCGCCATCTTCGAGCGCGGCACGCTTCCCCGCTGGCTCAAGGTTCGCCAGCGGCTCGAAGCCACCGAGATCACCGACATCCCCGCTGCCATCGCCGCCGAGTTCGCCAAACCCGGGATCGGCGAGTCCATCACCCCAGGCACCCGCGTCGCCATCACCGCGGGCAGTCGCGGCATCGACCGCATCGCCCAGGTCATCCGCGCCGTCGCCGATCAGGTCAAAGCGCGCGGCGGGCAACCCTTCATCGTCCCGGCCATGGGCAGCCACGGCGGCGCCACCGCCGAGGGTCAAACCGAGCTCCTCGCCCACTACGGCATCACCGAGGAGGCGATGGGCTGCCCGATCAAGGCGAGCATGGACACCGTCCTCCTCGGCGAGGTCCATCACGACGACGAGGACGTCCCCGTCTACTTCGATCGCATCGCCTTCGAGCAGGCCGATGCCGTCATCGTCGTCGGCCGCGTCAAGCCGCACACCGACTTCCACGGCCCGATCGAATCCGGCCTCATGAAGATGATCGCGATCGGCCTCGGCAAGCAGAAGGGCGCCGACGTCTTCCATTCCCGCGGCTTCCCGGTCTTCCACACCCTCATCCCCGCGGTCGGCCTCTTCACGCTCAGCCGCGTCAACATCCCCTTCGGGATCGCCCTCGTCGAGAACGGCTATTCCCGCATCGGCCTGATCGAGGCCGTTCCGAACAAGCGCGTGCTGGAGCGTGAACAGGAGCTCCTCAAGATCGCCCGCGAATGGCTCGGCCGACTCCCCGGCGAGCGGCTCGATCTCCTGATCGTCGATGAGATCGGTAAGGATGTCTCAGGCGACGGCGCCGACCCGAACGTCATCAACCGCGACATCTCCGGTCTCCTCGCCAAGAGCGAGCTCAACCCGCGCCCGACCATCCAGCGGATCATCTTCCGCGACCTCACCCGCGACACCGAGGGGAACGCGACCGGTATCGGCATGGCCGATGTCGTCCTGCGCCGCCTGGTCGATAAGGTCGATTGGGCCGCGACCTACATCAACGGCGTCACCGCCAAGCACCCGGAGGGCGGCAAGATCCCGCTCATCGCCGAGAACGATCGCCAGGCGATCTACATCGCGCTCGCCAGCTGTTTCCGCACTCAGCCGGAAACCGCGCGCATCGCCCGCATCCGCTCGACCAAGTACGTCGAGGAGTTCTGGATCTCCGAGCCGTTCCTGCCCGAGGCGCTCGCCAGCGGCCGTGTCGAGCCGCTCACCGAGCCCCAGCCGATTGTCTTCGACGAGCAGGGCATGCTCGCGACCCCGCTCTAACACTCGGTCGCTGAGCGCCCCATTCGCGCGACAGCCAGGCCCAGCCGGAGCGCTCCTCACGCCGTCGCCCACCACGGCGACGCGAGCCCCCGGCCTGTGCTGATTTCGTTCGTGCGAACCAGGGGGAAAGCCGGTCAGCCGTCTGGCCACTGCCGCCGGATCGCCTCCCGCAGGGCGACCAAAGCCGGCGCGTCGATCACCTCGGCCACCTCGGCCGCGAACGACGCCATCGGCCGGTCAGGGTGTCCCTCGCCATACTCGCGAGATTGCAAGTAGGTCTCGAGCTTGTCGGCCTGCTTGACGAAGCGCGCTTCAGGCGTCTGCCCCTCCTGCAGCTCCGCCCAGAGCGCGCCCAATTCGTCAGCGAGCCCCTGCGGCAGGTCGGCCAGCAGATCCGCCATCGCCGCCGCCTCCGCCGCGCGCTTGGCCGCCGCCCGCTCCTCGCTCCGCACCTGCCGCCGATTCAGCAGCTCCTGGCGCGTCGCCTCGTCCACCCCGGCGATCTCGTCCGGGTCATACGGCGGCAGATCGCCTGTCACCGCCTCGGCTAGGTCATGGATCAGCGCCAGTTGGAGCACCCGCGCCCGATCGAGCTCCGGCTGATCTGCCGCCGCCAGCCAAGCGAGCAGGGCCATCCGCCAGGTATGATCGGCCACCGACTCGGCCTCGGCCGGCGGCACGCCCCGGTGCAGCCAACCCGTCCGAGGCACGAACTTCAACTGCCCAGCGCGATGAAGAAACCGCGCCAGCCCTGAGCTTGGATCTGCATTCCGCGCGCCGCGCGCCCGTGAGTCCATCTCGTCGCCGATTCCGTAAGCCACCGTCTCGGGCCGGTCTTCCCCAATCCGCTCAGGGATCTCGAATCTCCCGCGCCGGACGAGTAATTCTGAGCGTCCGTGCGTCGCGCCGGCAAGACAACGCCCTCTTGTCTCCGCGCCCGGAGCGCCCGTCCCGGCCACCAAACGGGCCATTCCGGAGCCTGGTCAAACAATGCTATCCTGCCGCTCCGGAGAGGCCTGTCAGACCAGCCAAAACCGCTGGATCAACGCGAGGAGAGTGCCATGACGTTTGCGTTCCAAGACTGGCCACCGTTTCGCCCAGACGCGTTGTCGCGCATCGAGAAGAGCTTGCGCTCGGGCATCCTGGTCGATGGCCCAAACACGTCTGAGCTCGAGCGCGCTTGGGCCGAAGACACGGGCGCGCCCTATTGCCTCGCCTGCTCCAGCGGGACTGCCGCGCTCTATCTCGCCCTCGCGGCGCTCGGCGTCGAAGGCAAAGAGGTCATCGTCCCGGCCTTCACCTTCTCCGGCTCGGTCTTCCCGATCATCATGGCCGGGGCAAAGCCCGTCTTCGCCGATGTCGACCCGGCCACCTATTGCGTGACCGCGGAAACCGTCCAGCGCGTCCTCTCTCCCCGCACCGCCGCCGTCATGCCGGTCCACCTCCACGGCTATCCGGTCGATCTGCGCCCGATCCAGGAGATCCTCCCGCCGGGCGTCCACATCATCGAGGACGCGTGTCAGGCCGCCGGCACAACCCTGCCCGATGGACGACGCGCCGGGCGCTTCGGCCTCGCCGGCGCGTACTCGCTGAACCAAACGAAGGCGTTCCCCGCCGGCGAGGGCGGCTTGGTCGTCACCGACGATCCGGACTTCTACGAGCGCATGCGAACCCTGCGGCGCTTCGGCGAGAAGTGGGATGAGCGCTCGCCCCGGACCTACATCGTCGAAGACCGCCGGGGCGGCAATTACCGGATCGACGAGCTTTGCGCCGCCGTCGCCCTCAGCCACCTGCCGCACCTCGCCGAGGTCACCGAGCTCGCGCGCCGCAACGCCGAGACGCTCCTCGAATGCCTGTCAGGCCTCCCCGGTCTGCGCTTGCCCGCCTCCGACCCCGGCCACTCCTGGCAGAAGTTCCGCGTCCGCACCGCCTCGGCCGCCGCGCGCGACCGGGCGATGGCACGGATGGAGGCGGCGGGTATTCCCGTCTGCCGCTGGCAAGTCGCGGCCATGCCGGACCACACCGCCTTCCGTGACCCAAGCGCCGATGTGCCGGTGGCACGCGAGCTCTTGGAGGACTCGTTCCTCTTCTTCACCGAGCGATGGCCGCTGCATCACCAACCGGAAGGGCTCGTCGAGGCCGTCGGCGCGGCGATCCGGCAAGCTTGGCAAGACCCAACCTAGTCGTGCCGCCGTCACACGAGGGCCAGACTCATCGAAAGCGGCCCAGCGCGAGAAAGCCAACAGATCACGTTCGTGTGCGCGCCAGCGAGTAGAAGTCCTCGTCGCTCAGACAGTGCGTCGCCGCGTGGTATAACCGCGGGGATATCTACCAGCGGCGCCGCCCGAGCGCTCTGCTCGCCAGCGCCCGATTCACGGAGGGAGATTCGTCGTGCCTGATCCCCGCCTCGACGCCTGGGCGGATGTCCTCGTCCGGTACTCCGTCAACGTCCAACCTGGCCAGACCGTCGCCATCACCGGCGGCGTGGCCGGCGAGCCACTGATCCGCGCCGTCTATCGCCGCGTCGTGCGAGCCGGCGGTTTCCCGGTCGTCATCCCGACTTTCTCCGGCCTCCTCGGCGATCTCCTGCGCGAGGGTAACGACGAGCAGATTGCTTTCGTCAGCCCCCTCCAGCGTTTCGCCTACGAGCAAGCCGATGTGTTGATCCACATCGAGGCCGAGACGAATACCCGGAGCCTGGCCAGCGTCGACCCTGATCGTCAGGTTATTCGCCAACGCGCCCACGGTCCTCTCATCGAGACCTACCTCAAGCGCTCTGCCAGCGGCGAGCTTCGCTGGGTATTGACGCTCTACCCGACCGACGCCCACGCCCAGGACGCCGACATGTCGACCGAGGAATTCGCCGAGTTCGTCTTCAACGCCGGCAAGCTCCACCATCCCGATCCCGTCGCCTCCTGGCAGGCACAGGCCGCCGAGCAGGCGCGGCTCATCGAGTGGCTTACCGGCAAGCGACAGATTCACCTGACCGGCCCCGACACCGATCTCAAGCTCGATGTCACCGGCCGAACCTGGGTCAACGCCGACGGCACAAGTAACTTTCCCGACGGCGAGATCTTCACGAGCCCGGTCGAATCCTCGGCCGAGGGCACGGTGCGCTTCACCTACCCGGTCAGCGTCGCCGGCCGCGAGATCGCCGACGTCTGGCTCCGCTTCGAACGTGGGCGCGTCGTCGAGGCGCGCGCCGGCAAAGGCGAGGACTACCTGCTTCGCACCCTGGACGCGGATGAGGGCGCGCGCTTTCTCGGAGAGTTCGCGATCGGGACGAACTTCGACATTACCCGCTTCACCCGCAGTATCCTCTTCGATGAGAAGATCGGCGGCACCGTCCACATGGCGATCGGCGCCAGCATCCCAGAAGCCGGCGGCGTCAATCGCTCGGCAATCCACTGGGATCTCATCTGCGATCTGCGCCAAGGCGGGAGCCTGACGGTTGATGGAGAGCTCTTCCTGAAGGACGGCAAGATCGTCGTCTAACGCGCGGCCAGCACCGAACCGCGAGCAGCCTCGAATACACTGGATGTAGCGATAGATGATTGACAGCATTGAGATTCCGCCGGCGAGCCGCCCGATCGACGCGGTCGCGCGCATCCCCGGCTCGAAGAGCATCACGAACCGCGCCCTGCTCGTCGCCGCGCTCGCCGACGGCGAGAGCGAGCTGACCGGCGCGCTCCACAGCGACGACACCCGCTACATGGCCTCCGCGCTCAACGCGCTCGGCATCGCGGTCGAGAGCGATGAGGCCGGCGAGCGTTTCCACGTCCGCGGCGGAGGCGGTACCTTCCCCGCCGAGCAGGCCGATCTCTTCGTCGGCAATGCCGGGACCGCCATGCGCTTCCTGACCGCGGCGCTGCCCCTCGGTCGGGGCACCTTCCGCATTGATGGCATTCCGCGCATGCGCCAGCGCCCGATCGCGCCACTCCTCGATGCGCTCAACGCGCTCGGCGCCGACGCCGTTAGCGAGGCAGGGACGGGTTGCCCACCGGTCGTCGTCCGCGCCAATGGACTCCGTGGCGGCCGCGCCGCGATGGCCGGCGATCAGAGCAGTCAGTTCTTTTCTGCTCTCCTGCTCGCCGCACCGTACGCCGAGCAAGGCGTGGAGCTGGAGGTGATCGGCGATCTCGTCTCCAAGCCGTACATGACGATGACCGCCGCGGTCATGCGCGACTTCGGCGTCGAGGTCGAGCTGGACACGGATACGTGGCGCTGCTTCCGCGTCGCGCCCGGCCAGCGCTACACGGGTCGCGCCTATCACGTCGAGCCAGACGCATCGAACGCCTCCTACTTCTTCGCCGCCGCGGCAGTGACTGGCGGTCGTGTCCGCGTCGAGGGCCTCGGCGCGAGGTCAACCCAGGGAGATCTCAGGTTCATCGACGTTCTTGCCGCGATGGGCGCGCGGGTGACGATCACCGACTCATACGTCGAGGTGATCGGCCCGCCAGGCGGGAAGCTACGCGGCGTCGATCTCGACCTCAACGCGATCTCCGACACCGCCCAAACGCTTGCCGCGATCGCCCCCTTCGCCGAAGGACCGACCCGCATTCGCGGCATCGCCCACGCCCGTCTGAAGGAAACCGACCGCGTGTCGGCGCTCGCCACCGAGCTGCGTCGCCTCGGCCAAGGTGTCGAGGAGCACCCGGACGGCCTGACGATCCACCCGGCCCCGGTCACCCCGGCCGACATCCACACCTACGACGATCACCGCATGGCGATGAGCTTCTCGATCGCCGCGCTCCGGGCGCCCGGCATCCGCATCCTCGACCCAGGCTGCGTCGCCAAGACCTTCCCCGACTTCTTCACGCGACTCGAAGAGGTCGTGGCACGGGATTGAGAGACGAGAGGCGCTGGCGATTGCGCTACGCGGCGATTCGCTCCGGCGTTTCCAGTTCACTGGTCGTGTTACCAGTCGGTGGAGTCGCGTGCCGACGCCATGGTCGAGGCAGAAACGCCGGTACCAGCGCCGCGTATTCCGCGTAGTCAGGGAAGGTCGATCGCAGCACCGCTTCTTCGCGGTGAGCGCGGATGACCTGCGCCACCATCCCCGCGCCCGCGATCAGCACGGCCAGCACGCTCAGCCTCGGCAACGCGACCAGGACGTATCCCACCAGGTAGCTAGCATATAGGGGGTGGCGGACGATGCCATACGGGCCACGCGTCACGAGCTTGCGAGCCTCTGGAAAGACGCTGAACGACTGGCGCAACGTCAGCAGCGCCCAAATCTCCCAGGCAGTCCCGGCAACAAGACCGGCACTCGAGACCGTCAACAGCCAATCATCTCGCCAGGTAAGCGGCAGCATGGCGAGCGGGATGATCGCGTATCCGCCGATCGTGGCGACCACCTTCGGCGCCAGCCCGGCGTCGCGGGCGATCGCCCGCCCGCGGATGATCGGCAACACCGACATGATCGCCATCGCGACGAACGTGATCGCATGATTCGCCGCCTCCAGCCAGGCACCTTCCCGCGACGCCTCAATCGCGGCCAGGCCCCGGAACATCGCGAACAGCGTCAGCAGAAAGCACAACCCAATGTCGCCTAGCCGACGCCAATCTCGAGAATTAGCGACATTCAGGCTTTCCGCTCGTCCTGTGCTCACATCCCGCTCCCTAGATCTTTGGCATGACGGTCCACACGCCACCGCACGGCACTCTCCATCCTGCCTGGTCGCCGGCCGTGCCGCACTCGCCAAAAGGTCATTTCGCGGTCGCAGTCTGTCCTAGAGACCAGCCACCAATGCGAGCCCGCAATTCCTCGGGACCAGTCGCTACAAGCGCGGCCACATCCTGCCTTTGCTACACTCAGATGCTGATCGGTCGGTGTCGCAACCGGCTCTCGTACCTGCTCAGCCCGTGGCAGTCATCGCATGCAGAAGGTTCAAACCGGCCCTGATAGAGATCTGTCGCCAACGCGATGGCAAACATCCTTGCACCGGCGATGGTTGCCCGCCATACTCGCCCTCGTGCTCTTCGCCCTGAGCCTGCGGTGGAACCTAGCCGCAGTCCATGACTCGGCGTTCCACCCGGACGAATCGCGCTGGTTGAACCGCGCGCATTATTTGGCAGACATCCTTGAGCCCACTGGTCCTACCTGGCGCGACCAATACCTCATCCGCGGCCAACCCCCGGTCGGCTCATACATCGTCGGCTTGGGTCTGGTGCTCCAAGGACGCGATCTCGAGACGAATGAGGCCTGGGTCTTCGAGCGCGGTGACCATCGCAATGTCGTCTGGAACGTCGTCAAGGGGGCGATGCCGAGCCAGGACGACCTCGAAGCCGGGCGCCGCACTAGTGCCGTCATCGGCGCTCTGACTGTCGTCACGCTCTTCTTGCTCGTGACCCGCCTTTCGAACTGGGTCGGGGGAGTGATCGGCGCGCTCTTCTTTGCTATCCACCCGCTCCAGACATATCTCGCGGGCCTTGCAGTCGCCGATGCGGCCTTCACCTTCATCGTCGCGCTGACGACACTGTCATTTGCCGCCCTGGCCTCAAAGCCAACCTGGCCTCGAGCGATCCTCACCGGCGTGCTGCTCGGCATCGGCGCCGGCACCAAGCTCAGCCCGCTTTTCCTCGCAATCCCATTCGCGGGCTTGGGTCTGGCATTGCTTGGTGACAATCTCCTTCGCCGGCTCCCCCTTGTTGGCCGCCTTTGGTCGCTGCTGCATCCAACGCCAACGCACGCCGACCGCCGGCTCGGGTGGCTTCTCCTCACCCTGCCAATCGTGGCGACCACCTTCTTCGTGGTGTCCTATCCCTACCTATGGCCGGCCCCACTCGAGCGGACCCGCTATCTCTTCAAGTTCCGGCAGGACGAGATGGCGAATCAGGCCCGAATCTTCCCCTGGGCAGCGATTGACTCCCGCTTCGAGGCGCTCGAGCGCATGTGGACGATGCTCACCGAGCACTACAGCGCGACAGGTCGAATCGTTGCCCGCATCGGAGAAGCTATCGGTCGAGACTGGTCAGGGTTCGGAATCGACATCCCCATCGCCGTAGCTGGGTTGGCGCTGCTCATGTTCGCCGTGCTTCGTCGCGGCATGACGAGTAGCCACGGCCTGACCGCGGCCGCGCTCGCCGGGCAATGCGCGCTGATCCTCGGCGTTCTCCGCGTCGACTTCGATCGCTACTACCTGCCGATCGTCTTTACCTTCGCCGTCGGCATCGGCTATCTGATCAGTCAGATCGCGATCGGGGTGGAGACGCTGGTCGCGCGACGCACCGTACGGTCCCAGCCGCGGCCAGCCGCCTCCGTGCTTTCAACTCGTTCGCTTCCCCAGCCAATCGAGCGACGCTCTTGAGCTTTGGACCACTAACCGAACTGTTGCAGAAGCAGCGCCACTCGGAAGTGGGGATCGGCCGTGCTTTCGAGGATGAACCCCGGCCCGGCATCAAGCGCGACTTCGAACACGATCGCCAACTTCTGCGGCAAGTTAGGTCGAAGGAATGATACGAAACCGGGCCCATAAAGTTCATTCGTTGCGTTCAAGGAGATGAAATAGGCACGTCCCTGTGCATCAACGAGCCGCCATTCATCGAAAGAGAACCGTCGCGCTTCTGCCGCCCGGTTCGTAACCGTGACATTCACCTGGATCAGCTTGCCCGAAGTCGCTGATGCACCTGCCGGCGCGGGAGTGACGCCAGTAACGACAACCGTCCAATCCCCGACGTACTCCAGCTCCTCGCCCATCTGCGCCGGTGGCACGAGCGTGGGCGTTGGCGATGGAGCCGGTGTCTCCGTCGGCGTTGGCGATGGAGCTGGCGTGCAGACTGGCGGATGCGCCACCTGTGTCCGTAGCCGCTCTAACTCCTCCAGTTCGGCGACGCGCGTCGCGGTTGCATCCGGCTCTGTCGCCTCCGCGCTCACCCCGCTGCTGCCAGCGGCTCGACCGATCATGATCCCGACGACCAATGCCAGCGCTACCATCCACCAACCATCCCACCAGGCGCGGCCCACCGCATCGCTGCTCGATCTCTGAGCCCGATCTTCGGTCATCCTCGCACCCTCCATGCAATCGATTTCCGGCCCCATCTCAACGACAGCATCGGGATCGTGGATCTGCCCATCACCACTGGGATTCAGTTCATCCACGAACGATCTACGCTCACCTCGCACGGCAGTAAGCGCTGATTGGTCAGCGAACCGTTGCCCGGCAATCGCTCCGTCCTCCTACTGTGTCATCGGAGCGGGTAGTGCCAGGAAGCGCACGGGGCCGTGCTTACATGGAAGTTTGAGCCAGCATATAGCCGCGATCACCGGCGGCATTAGAGCCATAGGCTGCACGCCAATCACACGAACCAAGGGCCAGGTCATTCCGCCTACCAATAGCGCAACGAGCAGGAACTTTTGCTTCCGACTCAATCGAAAGCTCTCGGCAATGCCATCCTGTCCCTCCACCCATGAATCAACCAAAGCTACAATTGGAATTATCAAGAGAGTCGTCTCATAAAAAAGTGCATGCGGACTCAAGGCAAGGGCGATCCCTAGAGCTAGGCCGAATCGAAACGGGAATTGATCATCGAAGAGATCCGGTGATGACCAGGCGCGCAGAGTCAGCACCACAGCGGCCACTCCAATTGCAGCAATTAGTACCTTGAGCCCAGGCAGATTGGGAAACCAAATGGCGACGCCCTCCAGCAGCGATACATGGTACCGACCGCAACACTCGCGCTCATTCATCCGATACTCACTTCCGAGTACAAGCTGAGCGAAGCGGAGGGGCCAAATTGGACTGACGAACACTGCGGCTACCAATGTCAAGACGGATCCGGTAACCGCCGTAGAAATCACGGTGCGCCACTGGCGTCTCCATGCCAAGAGCCCCAATAACGGCAAGGCGATTTGCGGTTTGAACAGCAGCAATCCAAGCCAGATGCCCGCCGCGTGGTTGCGTTTGCGCATCAGAGCAGCGTAGGCGCCTGAGAGACAGAGCAGAGTTAGGCCGACGTTGAGTCCGCTGAACAACTGGCTAACAACCGGTTGATACGCGAGCAGGGCCAGGACAATGAGCAGCGGGAACCGGCGTACGGTTAGAGAGACTGATCGGAGGATCAAGACAGCGCCGACGAGAGTGGCCGTCATGCCGGCCAGAGCAAGACCAAATGCCCACAAGTAAGGCAGAGCGCTCAGCGGCACAAAGAGCAACGCGAAAAACGCTGGGTAGGCAAATCGCAGGGGGAATGAATCGTAACCAACCACTTGGTCGATTTCTGCCTGCTGTCGCTCCACGTCGTAAAGCTCGGCGCCGTCACCGGCGGTGATGATCTTTGCCGCGCTATAGAACACCACGAAATCGCGCCCGACCGGAAGAATGCTATTGGGGAGCATCACGCCCTGTCGCCGAACTATCGCGGACGACTCCGCTCCGATCCACAGAGCGCATAGCAGGGCAAGGACCATCATCCACGCTCGAGTCGACAGTCGGGGCAATCGCATCTTTACGCCCTCTTTCCGCGGTGGTCGCTCTTCTTTGCCACTAGGCCGTTGTAATGGCGAATCGCTTTGCACACACTCGCTCTAGAGTCGTTGTTCTGATCATAGATGGCGCATTCGGCCAGGTCTCTAGAACAATTGTCACGATTAATCGAAGAGACGATATGATGCCGCGTCGCGAGTCAACTCGATGAGCTTTGCGAAGGTGCTGCCCCCAGCATTTCCCGGCACATCAGCGCGAAGAGCACGACGAACGCGAGCAGTCCCCACGGCGCCGCCAGGACTGTAGTCGGCCACTTCGCGTCCTCGACCGCGAAGAACCGGTACGGTGTCGTCCAGAGGCAGAGATAGGCGATCAGGAGTGCGGAGCGGACCGCGCGTGGCTGCAAGCCCGCATTCAGCAGGACCAACACTGGTATGGCCAGCACGAGACAGTCATAGATGAAGAGGTGAGGACTCATCAGCGGCACAGCCAGCAGCGCCACACCGAAAGCCCAAGGAAGCGCCTCTGGCTGCAGCCGAACACTTGCTCCAGCCCGGATCAGGAACCAGAAAGCGACCAACCCAATAGCGACCGCAAGGGGTGTGACCGCGACATCGAAGACTGGCGGCAAGGCAATCCGCGCCATCGCGACAACGGACTGCATCTCCCAGCCCTTCCCCTCGACCACTGCCTGTCGATAGAAGTCCGAGCCAGGCAGTGCGGCATAGTCGTGAACGCCCTCCCAGCCCACCATCGCCATTGAGACAGCAGTCAACGTCCCTGCCACTGCCGTCCAGGCGCCGAGAGCACGCCAGCGCCGCTGCGCCAGCAGCAGAATCGGCACGACGGCGATCAGCTGTGGCTTGAAGACCCCCAATCCCAGCAACGCTCCGGCAGCGACGGATCGCCCGGCAAGTAGGAGGCGCAGCCCTCCGGCAAGAAGACAGAGCGAGAGCGCGGAGTCCTGTCCACCAAGCAGGACGTAGAGAGCGGGCGGGGCGACGAAGAGGTGCCCAAGGATCGTTCTCCGGCCGAACCGATGCAAGTTAGGGATGAGAGGCCACAGGAGGCACAGAGCCACCACAATCAGCGCGATCGTAAACGCACTCCAGATAGTCAGCGCAAGGCCGTACGGCATCGCGGCCAGCGGCGCATAGAACGCTGCCATGAAGGGCGGGGAAACGTACGGATTGAAATCCGCTCCCGGCAGCCATTCCTGCCAGAACTGCCGTTGATACTCGAGGTCGTACAGTCGGTGGAGATCTCCTTGAAGGAGCAGCCGCCCTCCGAGGAGATGAGAAGGCAGATCCCCTCCTATCGGCGCGCCCGACTCCCCAACAGGGAACTGTCCACGCGCAACATCGGCGCCAACCGCGACGGTGTATGGGAGAAGTGTCATGAGGCACAGGGCGAGCGCATACAGCAATATGCGACGCGGCGACCACACGGAGAATCCTCGTGCTCGCGAGTTCCCCAGCTCGCTCTTGTACGGCTGGCTAGCCAGTCGATTGGCCGCCCTGCGCTCAGCGTGCTCGATCATCGCGCCGCCCTGCTCGATCCATCGGGGACCGCCGCTCCACACCCACGTCCGCTATGCATTCTCTCCGCCGTGTGAGCCGCGCGGTCTCACCCATGCGTCACAATCGCCGTGCGCCAAATAGAAACAGAACGGTTCCGGCTCGCGAGCCGGAACCGTTCTGTTGTGCTCGTATGCCGCGAGGAAAAGCTTCCTCGCTGGGCGCACGTTAGAGATGGTCCGAAATCGTCTGGAAGACGTCCCGGACCTGTCCTCCAACGGTGGTCATGATCACGATCGCCGCGATGGAAATGAGCACGAGAATTAGGGCGTACTCAACGAGACCCTGCCCCTCCTCCTCGTCCGTGCGGT
>NICF_comb_assmDRAFT_10002111_pt1 | contig 15293 bp, 17 predicted proteins | sample NewIslPassag4_SG_FD_11279 | JGI IMG/M metagenome (IMG submission 11279) | reverse complement strand
GGCCCAAGCCGCTTGAACGGCCGAATTGCGGCAGGAATCGGCCCGATTCCCGCGGATGGGGCCGTGCCGCCGCCCCGTATCGTATGGGCCATGGGCCCCGGCCAGCGCCGGCGGTCCGATACGGAGGAATGAAGCGTGGTCCGTCACGACCCCATGCAAACCTTGCAGGAACGCGCCGAACAGGCAACGCGCGAGGCGCTGCAGCGTCTGTCCGAACTGATCAGCGCCTGCCGGGAAAGCGAATCCCGGCTCGGCCTGTTGCAACGCTACCGCGACGAATATCGCGCCAAGCTCGAAGCGGCCACACGCAAAGGCGTGTCGGCGCTGGAGCTGGCGAACTTCCGCAATTTCCTGGCCAAGCTCGACGAGGCGATCGCGCAGCAGCGCGCGGACGTGGCGCACCGGCAGGCGGCCGTGATGCGCGGCCGCGCCGACTGGCAGGAAGCCGAACGCCGCGCGCGCTCCTACGAAGTGTTGCTCGAACGCCGTGCCGAGGCCGCGCGCACGCATGCGCTGCGCGCCGAGCAGAAACAGACGGATGAATACGCCGCGCGGCTGGCCGCCGCGGCGCCGCGCCGGATTTGAGAAGCATGACGACCCTGCCCATTCTCCCGGCCGCGATGAGTGCGGCGGCGCCCGACGCCCCCGCCTCCGCGCCGGCCGAAGACAACCCGGAAGCTTTCGCGGCCGCCTTTGCCGAGCTGCTGGACGAGCGCATCCGGACGGAATCGCCGGCTTGGCTGCCTGAAACGGAGCGCGACGCACTGGCGGAGACCGAAGCGGACACGCAGGCGATTGCTGAGCCGCTCTCTTCCCTCCCGCTGCTGCCTGTCGCGCTGGCTTCGCCTCCGGCCGCCGTGGATGAAAGCGCCGCAAACGCCGCGACGGCCGTCGTCGGCGCACCGCAGCCGGCCGGACGCAATGTGCTGCCGGAAGCGGCAGCGTCCGATGCGCCGGCCGTCCCGTTTGACGCCGTGGCGGCCGAGGAACGGGCGGACGCCACCCTGAGCGCATCCTCTACCGAGCCGGTCGCGACCAAACCCGGCGAAGCCGGTTTGAACCCGATCGCGGCCACGCCTGCGGCGCCGCAAGCGGCGCGGGCGCAGCCGCTGCACGCGCCGGTCCAGTACACGCTGCAACAGCCGCTGGGCAGCGAACGCTGGCAGGGAGAATTCGGCCAGACCGTGCAGTTCCTGGTGCGCGCCGAACAACAGAGCGCGATCCTGCACGTCTCGCCGCCCGAGCTGGGGCCGATCGAAGTGCGCATCGATGTGGCGGGCGACCGCGCCAACCTGAGCTTCACCGCCCAGCACGCCGATACCCGCCAGGCGCTGGAGCACGCGTTGCCGCGTCTGCGCGACATGCTGGCCGAAAGCGGCATCGCCCTGGGCGACGCGCAGATCCACGCGCAGACCCGCGACCGGCAGGAGGCCGAACAGCCGCAACGCGCCGCGCGCGGCGATCACACGGCGACTGCCGCCGTGCAGGCGACGGCGATCGCGTCCGCCCCGGTCCGCGTGGGTCTGGTGGACACATTTGCCTGAAGGAATTGGCGTCCTTTACTCACCCTATTTCTTTCATTGCCGGGCGGCATGGCTGCCGATAATTCCACCATCGGCATAGCGGCCGACGTCACGGACGGGGAACGATGACCCTGCGCCGCCGCGGTGCCGCGGTCCGGCAAGACGCATGCACAGCAACATGAGCAAGAAATTCTGGTTCGCAACGGCATTGATCCTCGTTCTCGTCGCCGCAGGCGCAGTCATCGCCCTGCTCACGCTTCCGAGCGAAGCGGGCAACGATTCCAAGCCCGGCAAGGCTGCGGCTCCGGAGGTGCGCGCGCCCGTGTTCCTGCCCCTCGACCCCTTCGTCGTCAATCTGCGCGAGGACGAGTACGGCGCTCAGTTCCTGCGTCTGGGCGTGGTGCTGGAAGGCGCCGACGAGCAGGCGCTGGAGCCCGTCAAACAGCACATGCCGCGCATCCGCAACGACATCCTGCTGCTGCTGTCGGCCAAGAGCGGCAAGGAGCTCGCCACGGTGGAAGGCAAGCAGAAGCTGATCGAGGAGATCCTCGCCGCCGTCCGTGCGCCGATGACCAAGCCCGCCGCGGCCAAGGACATCAAGGGCGCCTATTTCTCCGAATTCATCATCCAGTAGGTCGAGTCCCGGTCGATCATGTCCGAGTATCTCTCCCAGGAAGAAGTCGACGCCCTGCTGAAAGGCGTGACGGGCGAAGTCGACGAACCGCAGGAGGTCGAGGTCACCGACGGGCCGCGTCCCTACAACCTCGCCACGCAGGAACGCATCGTGCGCGGGCGCATGCCCACGCTCGAGATCATCAACGAGCGTTTCGCGCGCCTGCTGCGGCTGGGCCTGTTCAATCTCATGCGCCGCAATCCGGAGATTTCGGTCGGTCCGGTGAAGGTGCAGAAGTACAACGAGTTCCTGCGCAATCTCGTCATCCCGTCGAACATCAACATCATGCAGTTGAAGCCGCTGCGCGGCTCCTGCCTGATCGTGTTCGATCCCAGCCTGGTGTTCGCGGTGGTGGACAACATGTTCGGCGGCGACGGGCGCTTCCACACCCGCGTGGAAGGGCGCGATTTCTCGCAGACCGAACAGCGCATCATCCAGCGCACGCTCGCGGCCGTGGTGGAGGATTACAAGAAGGCGTGGGCGCCGGTCTATCCGCTGGAACTGGATTACGTGCGTTCCGAGATGCACACCCAGTTCGTCAACATCGCCACGCCCAGCGAAGTCGTCATCACCACCTCGTTCTCGATCGAGCTCGGCCAGACCGGCGGCAGCCTGCACGTCTGCATCCCCTACTCGGTCGTCGAGCCGATCCGGGAGGGGCTGTATTGCTGTATTCGCAGACCCAGGGCGACAGCTACGAGCCCGACCGGCGCTGGCTGCGCATGCTGTCGCGCCAGGTGCAGATCGCCGAAGTCGAGATGGTGGTGAACTTCACCCACATACCGGCCACCGTCCGCAGCCTGTTAAGCATGAAACCCGGAGACGTGATACCGATCGAGTTGCCGGAACACGTGGTCGCGGAAGTCGACGGCGTGCCGATCTTCGAATGCAAGTACGGCACGCTCAACGGCCATCACGCCATCCGCGTCGAGAAGATCCTCGCCGTGTCGGCCAAGGAGAACAATCTGGGAGAAGACAATGGCTGATTCCATCGAAGACGAATGGGCTGCCGCCCTGGCGGAACAGGCGGCCGCCGAGAACGCGCAGTCGGCCGCGACGGGCAACGCCGCGCCCGCGGCCACCCCCAAGCCGGCGAATTTCGAACCGCTCGCCAAGACCGAGAAAAGCGCCGGCGGATCGGGCGAGTTCGCCAACGACATCGATCTGGTGCTCGACATCCCGGTGCAGCTCACCGTGGAACTGGGCCGCACCAAGATCCCGATCAAGAACATTCTCCAGCTCGCGCAAGGCTCTGTGGTCGAGCTCGACGGCCTGGCGGGTGAACCGATGGACGTGCTGGTGAACGGCTGTCTGATCGCGCAAGGCGAGGTCGTGGTGGTGAACGAGAAGTTCGGCATCCGTCTGACGGACATCATCACGCCTTCCGAACGCATCCGCCGTCTGGCCAACATGAAATGAAAGCCGCGGCGTTCCTGCTCGGTCTCGTCGCCCTGCCGGCTGCGGCGCAGTCCGCCGAGGCGGCGCCGGCCACACCGGTCGGCGCGATGCTGCAGTCGCTGCTCGCCCTCGCGCTGGTGCTCGCGGTCATCGCGGGCACGGCCTGGCTGCTCAGGCGCATCCAGCGCCTGCCCGGCAGCGGCAACGAGGTGCTGCGCAGCGTGGCGGCGGTGGCGGTCGGACCGAAGGAACGCGTCGTGGTCGTGGAAGTCGGCGACACCTGGCTCATCCTCGGCGTCGCCCCGGGGCAGGTGCGCACGCTGCACACGCTGCCGCGCCAAGCGGTGAATCCCGCATCCTCCGGCACGCCGAAATTCGCCGACTGGCTCGCGCGCATGCGCAAAGGAGACGAGCGTGTCTAGACGCCTGTGGACGGTTCTGCTGGCGCTCGTCGCGCTGACGCCCTGGCCCGCACTGGCGCAACAAGGCATCCCCGCCTTCACCAGCGCGCCCGCGCCGGGTGGAGGACAGACCTACACGCTGTCGATCCAGACGCTGCTCGCGCTGAGCTTTCTCACCTTCCTGCCGGCGGTGCTGCTGCTGATGACCTCGTTCACGCGCATCATCATCGTGCTGTCGCTGCTGCGCCACGCCCTCGGCACGCAGACTTCGCCGCCCAACCAGGTGCTCATCGGCCTAGCGCTGTTCCTGACCCTGTTCGTCATGGCGCCCACGCTAGACCGCGTCTACGCCGAGGCCTATCTGCCGTACGCGGAGGACAAGCTCTCGTTCAACGAGGCGCTCGTGCGCGCGGAAGCGCCGATGAAGGACTTCATGCTGAAGCAGACGCGCGAGTCCGACCTCGCCCTGTTCATGAAACTCGCCGACCAGCCTGCCGTACAGAGCCCGCAGGAGCTGCCGCTGCGCGTCGTCGTGCCCGCGTTCGTGACGAGCGAGCTGAAAACGGCGTTCCAGATCGGTTTCCTGGTCTTCATCCCCTTCCTCATCATCGACATGGTGGTCGCCTCGGTGCTGATGTCGATGGGGATGATGATGCTTTCGCCGGTGCTGATCTCGCTGCCGTTCAAGCTCATGCTGTTCGTGATGGTGGACGGCTGGAACCTGCTGATCGGCTCGCTAACGGCGAGCTTCGGATAGTCGCTCCAACCCCGGATTGCCGACCATGACCCCGCAAACCGTACTCACCATCGGCCAGCAGGCGCTGGAGATGACGCTGATGATCGCCGGCCCGCTGCTGCTCACCGCGTTGCTCGTGGGCCTCGCGGTCTCGGTGTTGCAGGCCGCCACGCAGATCAACGAAATGACGCTGTCCTTCATTCCCAAGCTGGTCGGGCTGTTCGTGGCGCTGATCTTCGCCGGCCCGTGGATGCTGACGACCATCACGGAATACACGCGCCGGCTGATCGAGAGCATTCCCTTCGTGATCGGCTGAACCCGCCCGCATCGAGCCGCAGCGACAGCGCCGCGACACCAGCGGAACGGCCATGATCAGCTTCACCTACGAACAAGTCAGTCTGTGGCTGGGCATGTACCTGTGGCCGTTCGTGCGCGTGCTGGCCCTGTTCATGACCGCCCCGATCCTGCACGACCAAGCGGTGCCGGCACGCGTGAAAATCGCCTTCAGCCTGCTCGTATCGCTGCTGGTCGCGCCGCTATTGCCGGCCGAGCAGCACGTGCCGATCTCCAGTCCCCATGCGCCGCTCGTGCTCGCGCAACAGGTGCTGATCGGCGCCACGATCGGCTTCGCCGTGCGGCTCGTGTTCGCCGCGCTGGAGCTGGCGGGCGACGTCATCGGCCTGCAGATGGGTCTGTCCTTCGCCGGCTTCATCAGCCCCGGCACGGGCGAGCAGACGCCGATCGTCGGCAGTTTCCTCGGCATGGTGGCGACGCTGATCTTTTTCGCCATCAACGGCCACCTGCTGCTCGTCGCCGCGGTGACCGAAAGCTTTCACAGCCTGCCGGTCACCGAAGGACCGGGGCCGCAGATCAACGTTGCCGCCATGGTGGCCGCGGGCGGCGAAGTGTTCCGCATCGGCCTGCACGTGGCGCTGCCGGTGCTGGCCACCATGCTCATCCTCAACCTCGCGCTCGGCGTGCTCGCGCGTGTGGCGCCGCAGTTGAACGTGTTCGCCATCGGTTTCCCGGCCACCCTGCTGGTCGGCATCATCGCGCTGATGTTCGCCCTGCCGACGCTGGGCCCGGTGCTGCAGCAGGTGCTCGCGCAAAGCGTGAGCTTCCTGCCCTTGCGTTGAGCGAACCCGGCGCGCGACCGTGTCGACCAGCGGCCGCAGCGCCGGGCCGGGAGACCCCGCGTCAGCGGGGCGTGGAATACGCTTCGCTTTAGCGGGCGCGGCGCGTGCGGCGCACCCCCGCCACGCCGAACAGCCCGAGCGCCAGCAGTCCCAGCATGTCCGGCTCGGGAACCAGCAGGGGCTGCGTGGTGATCGCGAAGGCGAACTGGATGGTGGTCACGGCATCCTCGTCGGTCACGATCCCGACGCAATTGGGCGCCGCGCCCGCGGCCGCGCACTGCTCCGGACCGAGCGTGGCGATGCTGCCGAGCAGGCCGCCCGCGGTGTAGGGGAAGATCGAGATCAGATACTCGATGCCCTCGTGCGTGAACGGCACGTTGAAACTCGTGGCCGAGACCAGTACGAAAATGTCGGCGCAGGGCTCGGGAGTGTTGTCGGCGCAGCCGGGATTGCCAGGCGGATCGTTGAGCGTCTCCACGAACAGGAAGTCGAACGTCAGATCGGGCAGTCCCACCACCGGCACGCCCTCGCTCGTCTCGAGCGTCAGCGAAGACGTGATCTGGCCGCTGCGCAGCGTCGCGTAGAGGTTGGAGATTTCGTTGTTCCAGTGCGTGATGGTGTTCGACAGGCCGATCCCCGGCACGCTGAGCGCGTTGGTCACGACGGTGCCGCTCACCGTTCCGCCGCCGGTGTGATTGTCGGGGCCGGTACCGATCGTGAGCGCGCTGCGCGTGCCGTTCGGCACGCCGAAGTCGCCGCCGCTTTCGCCCCACGACAATTCGAACTGCTGGTGGATCGGATCGCCCACGCCCGGTGTGAACGAAGCGTCCGTGAAGCGGAAAGAGATTTCGTAATTCCAGGATGTCACAGGCGCCGCCTGCGCCGGCATCGCCACGCCCAGTGCCGCCGCGAGGGCCGCCACGCCCAACCATTTGTTCATGCCGCACCTCCTTTGGGGTTGAAAGGCAGGGCGGCCAGAGCGAACGTCGTGCCAGGCGTCCAAGACATTGGCGCCATTGGCCTTTTTGCCCGATGTCCGGGACAAGCGCCGGCTTTCGTAAAAAAAGCCGACGCTATTGCAGCGTGAAATAGAACGTTGCACCGACGCCGGGTTGCGCCTCGGCCCAGATGCGCCCGCCGTGACGGCGCACGATGCGCTCGACCGTGGCGAGGCCGATGCCGGTGCCCTCGAACTCCCTCGGACTGTGCAGCCGCTGGAAGGGCGTGAACAGACGCCCCGCGTAGCGCATGTCGAAGCCCGCGCCTTCGTCGCGCACCACGAACACCCATTCGTGACCGATGCGGCGGCGGCTCATCTCGATCTTCACCACCGGTTTGTGGGCGCTGTACTTCCAGGCGTTGCCGAGCAGATTCTCGAGCACGCTGCGCAGCAGCGTCAGGTCGCCGTGGACCCGCATGTTCGGTTCGATGTAGATGTCCGTGGGACGCTCGGGTTCGGCTTCACGCAGTTCCTGGATGACGCTCTGCGCGAGCGCGGAGAGATTCACTTCCACGCGCTGCATCGGCTGCCGCGTCACGCGCGAAAGCTGCAGCAGGGCGTCGATCAGATCGGCCATGCGCTGGCTGGCCGCCGACACGCGTCTCAGCAGCTCGCGCGCATCGGCGTCGAGTTGCGCCGCGTGCTCCTGCAGCAGGATGGCCGAGAAGCCCGTCATCGCCCGCAGCGGCGCGCGCAGGTCGTGCGAGACGGAATAGCTGAAGGCTTCCAGTTCGCGGTTGGCCGCCTCCAGTTGCGCGGTGCGGTCGCGCACGCGCTGCTCGAGGGTTTCGTTGAGGCGGCGGATCTCCTCGGCGGCGCGCTGGCGTTCGGTGACGTCCTGCAGGAACGCCAGCACCAGTTTCTCGCCCGCGTATTCGAACAGCGAGGAGGACATGGATACATAGCCGGTGCGGCCGTCGCGGCAGCGGTACCAGCATTCCCGCACGGGCGAGCGTCCTTCCCCGTTCAGCACGGACGAGGCGGCGAGCTCGAAGGCGTCGGTCGCGAACAGCGCCTTCAGCTCGTCCGTGGTCATGCCGATCACCTCGTCGCGGCTGAAGCCGGCAATGCCGCACATCGCCGGGTTGACGTCCACCACCGTGCCGTCCTCGGCGCGAAACAGCACGATGCCTGCAGGCGTGCTTTCGAATATGCGGAAGAAGCGCACCTCGCTTTCGCGCAGCCACTCGCCGTGCTGGCGACGTTCGGTGATGTCCTGGAACGCGCCGTACAGACGCACCACGCGGCCTTCGCGCATTTCCGCCACGGTCTGGATATGTGCCCAGCGCGTATTGCCGCGCACGGTCACGAACGGCAGCTCGAGGTCGAAGGGTTCGCCGCATTCCACCGTGCGCGCCAGCGCCTGCTCGACGGTGCGGCGCGCATCTTCGCCGAAGGATTGCAGCAGCAGATCGATACCGACCTTGCCGTCCTCGGGATCGCGTTCGTAAATGCGGTAGAGCTCCTCGGTCCACTCCATTTCGCCGGTGGCCGGATCGAGCTCCCATCCGCCTACCTTGGCCACCGCGCCGGTCTGCCGCAGCAACTGGCCGCGGCGCAGCAGCTCGCGCTCCGTGCGGCGCTGCTCGGTGATGTCCGAGAGCGTGGACAGCAGCATCACCCGCCCGTCGAGCTCGATTTTCTCGAAGGAGCAGATCGCCTCGAAATGCCGGCCGTCGGCGCGGATGCATTCGGTGACGAAGTCGCGCATGGATTCGCCGCGGCGCAGCGCATCCAGCCGCGAGGCGCGATCGGCAAGATCGCCCCAGGCGCCCAGTTCGCGTACGCTGCGGCCGATGACTTGCTCGGCCCGCAGACCGAACAGGCGCTCCCAGGCCTCGTTGACGTCGATCAGCGCGCAGGTTTCCAGGTCGCTGATCGATATGGCGGTCGGGCTGGCGTGCAGGATGCGCTTCAGGTGCTCGCGCGCCTGGATCAGTTCCTGTTCGGCATGCTTGCGCTCCGTGACGTCCTGCACCGTGCCGTTGGCGCGCAGCGGCGTGCCGTCCGGCGCGTATTCGATTTCGCAGCGCTGTTCGACGTACTTGATGCGGTCGCCTTCGAGCAGCAGCCGGTGGCTGATCTCGTACGGCTTGTGTTGCGCGAGCAGCGTGGCGACCGCCTCGCGGTCCTCCGGATGCACGAGCGCGAGATAGCCCTCGTAGCTCGGCTCGAAAGTCGCGGGATTGCGCTCGAAAATGCGGAACACTTCGTCCGACCACGTGACCTTGCCGGTGTGCAAATCAAACGACCAGTTGCCGATCTTGGCGATGCGTTCGGCACGCTGCAGGCTCGCCAGCGCGCGCGCCCGTTCCCGTTCGGCCTGGTTGTGGGCGGTGACGTCCTGGAAGGTCGTGATGTAGTACTGCTCCCCGTCGATCTCCACCCGTTGCGTCCAGCGCTTGAGGTCGACCACCACGCCGTCCGGACGCTTGAAGGAAAATTCGTGGACGTAGTTGTCGCGCAGCATTTCGGCGCGCTGGGCAGCGTCTTGCCAGAACCCGAGCTCGACGGTGGTGCGGCCGACGAAGCGGTCGCGGGCATAGCCGGTCATGAGCAAGCCCGCGTCGTTCACATCCACGATCAGGCCGTCGTGATAACGCGTCACCATGATGCCGAGCGGCGAACGCTGGAAGATCACCTGTTGCCGCGCGCGGTCGGCCCGCAATTGCAGCTCGATCTTCTTGCTTTCGGTGATATCCACCATCGAGCCGGCGACGCGCGTCACCTGGCCGTCGGCGTCGAAGGTGGGCGCGCCGCTGATGCGCAGCCAGCGCTGTTCGCCGTCCGGGCGCGTGTACAGATGCTCGAAGGTGAACTTGCGGCGCCGCGCGATCGCTTCGTCGATAGCAGCCTGCAGGCGCGCGCCCGCCTCGGGTTCGAGGCTTTCGAGCAGCGCCTTGCCGGTCTGCGGCAGGGTGGCTGCCGAGTGGTGACCGAGGATCTGCACGTAGAGCGGTGACCGGTAGATGCGGTCGGTATGCGGGGTCCACTCCCAGATTCCCACCTCAGCACCGGTCACGGCCGCCTCGAAGCGTTCCTGGCTTTCGCGCAAGGCACGCTCCGCTTCCTGCCGCTCCCAGACGTCGCGCAGCACCACGCAGGCGTAATCCCTGCCGCGGTAGGTCATGTAGCGGGCGTGCGCCTCGGCCGGCCGCAACTGGCCGGTCGCGGTGCGGTATTCGAGGTGATAGACCTTGGCGCCCTGGGTCCGCAGCCGCTCGAAGACGTGCGCAAAGGCCTCCCGCGTCACGGCAGGAAAAATGTTGCTGATCGGCATGCCGATCAGCCGCTCGCGCGGAACGCCGAACCAGCGCGCGGCGGCGGGGTTCGCGAAGGCGAAGCGTCCTTCGGCGTCCACCCAGTAGATCGCGTCGTTGGTCTGATCGAGCGTAAAGCGCGTGACGTCGAGCTCCGCTGTGCTGCGTTCGATCTCGCGCAGCCGCTGCAGCAGGGAGCGCATGAGGCCCGCGGTGACGAGCAGTGCCAGCGCCAGCCCGGCGAGCAGCTCGGCCGCGCGCTTGCGCCAGGCCGTGTAGACGTCGGCGAGGGGCGTGGACACCACCACCGACAGCGGGCTTCTGGCGATCGACAAGGTCGCATGCAGGCGACCGTCGGCGCGCTCCACGCGGATCGCGCCGATCTGCATCGCCGCTTCGGCGTTCGGCGAAGACGGCAGCGCCTGCATCCCGCGCGGCAGATGGGCGACGAGCGCCCCGTCCGCATGACGGATGAAGATGTGGGTGCCGCCCAGATCGAGCTTGCGATGGATTTCCTCGATCGGCTGCAGCGTTTTCAGCACGCCCACGACACCGCCGTAACGACCGTCGGACAGCCGTACGCGGCGCGTGACTGCGATCATGGGCTGCCCGAACAGCTCCAGCGCCATGGGCGCGACGTGGATCGACGTATCAGCCCGCGCGGCATGCCAGGCATCCAGCTCGCGCAGGCGCTCGAGCACTTCGGGCTCCGCCCCTTCGGGTGTCATGTGCACGCTGCCGCCCGGTTCGATAATGAACGCCGGCCGCAAGGGTGTCCCACGCGTATCGAGGATATGCTGAATGACTGTCAGATCGGCGGCGCTGTCCGCGCCCGTCAGACGCCCCGCCTCGCTGGCGAAGCGCGCGAGCACCTGTTCCGCGCGGCCCACCTGGTAGGCGAGACTCGCACCGACCGTCTCGGCGAGCAGCGCGGTCTCGCGGGCGCGCGCCCCGATGCGGTCCTCTAGCTCGTGGCGGATGATCCAGGCAGCCAGCCCGATGAGGCTGAGCGCGATCACCAGGTAGCCGAGGAGAAAGCGCCGACGGACAGTGGAAATCGGGGTATGTGCCGGTGCGGCCGTGTCGTGCGCCGCTGCATGCGCTCCGGCGTGTCCGGCACTGTGATAAATGGCATTCATGCCCTTCGTCGCACGCTCCGCGGCAGCCCCCGGGGCGTATGCGTCTCCCTTCGCTAGCGGCAAATCAATGAACGCTGTGCTTCTATGCACTGGCGGCACAGTCGTACCGTGGCGGCAAAGGCGAAACTTAGCCGAGCGACACGCCGACGGCAGCGCAAATCTACCGGGGAAGCGGGTAAAAGTCAGGAGTCGCTTCGACTTATAATGCCCGCTGCCTGTCCCGGCCCCGGGCGGCGCACGTCGCGCCCTCGCTGAAAGGCCCATTAGCCACCTCATGCTGCAAGCGCACAACTTGGAATGCACACGCGGCGAACGCGTGCTGTTCCGCCATCTCGAATTCCGTCTCGGCGCCGGGGAGCTGTTGCGCGTGGAAGGGCCGAACGGCAGCGGCAAGACCAGTCTGCTGCGCATGCTGTGCGGCAGCCTCTCTCCCACCGCGGGCGAGCTGCGCTGGCAGGATACGGATATCCGCAAACTCGGCGAACGCTATCGCGCGGTGCTGGCCTACATCGGCCATCAGAACGGCCTGAAAGCCGATCTCAACGGTGTCGAGAATCTGCAGCTGGGCGAGGCCATCGCCGGAATGCCCGTCACGGCCGAGGCGGCCCGGCAAGCGCTCGCGCGTCTGGGGCTTGCCGCGCATGCCGAACTGCCCGTGCGCCTGCTGTCGCAGGGCCAGCGCCGCCGCGTGGCACTGGCGCGGCTCGCGTTCCGCGCACGTTGCCCGCTCTGGGTGCTAGACGAACCTTTCGTGGCACTGGACACGGCCGTGGTGCCGGAGATCGCCGCGCTGCTCGCCGCGCATCTGCGGCGCGGCGGCATGGTCGTCTACACCACCCATCAGGAGGTCCCCATCGAGGCGGCGGAGCAGCGCGTCCTGCGTCTGGGGCAAGCCGCATGAATCAGCCGAACACCGCGGCCACCCTCGACGCGCACGCCGAGATGCCGGAACCCCGCCTCGGCGCGGCTTTTCTTGCCGTGGTGCGGCGCGACGTGCTGCTCGCCATGCGCCGCCGCGCGGATCTGCTCACCACCCTGGTGTTCTTCATCATCGTGGCGAGCCTGTTCCCGCTCGGCATCGGCCCGGAGATGAACGTGTTGCGCGTCATCGGGCCGGGGGTATTGTGGGTCGCGGCGCTGCTGGCCGCGATGCTCGCGCTCAACCGCCTGTTCGCCGCCGATTTCGCCGACGGCACGCTCGAACAGCTGGCGCTTGCGCCCCACCCCCTGTCGGTGCTGGTGCTCGGCAAGGTCGCGGCGCTGTGGGTCACCACGGGGCTGCCGCTCGTCGTCATCGCCCCCTTGCTCGGCCTGCAGTACGACCTGCCGGCGGCGGCGCTCTACACCCTCGTCGCGGCGCTGGCGCTCGGTACGCCCACCCTGGCGCTGATCGGTGCGGTCGGCGCCGCGCTCACGCTGGGCGCGCGCGGGCGCGGCGTGCTGATATCGTTGCTGGTACTGCCGCTTTATATCCCCGTGCTGATCTTCGGCGCCGGCGCCGTCGACGCCGTCATGTCCGGCCTCGACGCCGGCGGCCACCTGTCTTTGCTGGGCGCGCTGCTGCTGGTCTCATTGGTCGTGGCCCCGCTCGCCAGCGCCGCAGCGCTCCGTATTGCGCTGGATTAAACGGAGGGCCCGTCAGACGCCTATCATTGGCAACGATCGATGGCTGAACAAAACAAATGAACCTCTTCAAATACGCCGCGCCGAGTACCTTCTATCCGCTCGCCGGCCGCCTGATCCCGTGGTTCTACGGCGCCGCGGCGGTGCTCACCGTGATCGGCCTGTACATCGGCTTCTTCGTCGCGCCCACCGATTTCCAGCAGGGCGAGGCCTACCGCATCATCTTCATCCACGTGCCCTCGGCCTGGATGTCGATGTTCGTCTATCTGGTGATGGCCTTCTGGGCGGCGATCGGCCTGGCGTTCAACACGCGGCTTTCCTCCATGATGGCGCTCGCGCTGGCGCCCACCGGCGCCCTGATGACCTTCATCGCGCTCTGGACCGGGGCGCTGTGGGGCAAGCCGATGTGGGGCACGTGGTGGGTCTGGGACGCGCGCCTGACCTCGGAGCTGATTTTGCTGTTCCTCTACATCGGGTTCATGGCGCTGCACGCCTCCATCGACGATCCGCGCCGCGCCGACCGCGCGGCGGCGGTGCTCGCCATCGTCGGCGCGATCAACGTGCCGATCATCTATTTCTCCGTGCAATGGTGGAACACGCTGCACCAGGGCGCCTCGGTCAGCCTGACCAAGAGCCCGAGCATGGCGACCACCATGCTGGCGGGCATGCTGGTGATGGCCGTCGCTTTCTGGATGTACTGCATCGGCGCGGCGCTGTCGCGCTGCCGCGCCATCATTCTCGAGCGCGAACGCAACGCCGACTGGGTGAAGGAGGTGGTGCTGTGATGGAATGGGGAAGCTGGAGCGCCTTCTGGGCGATGGGCGGTTACGGCGCCTATGTATGGGGTTCCTATGCCGTCACCGCCGTGGTGATGATCGCGGAACTCGTCCTGGTCCGGCGCCGCCATCGCGCCGCGCGCGAGGGCCTGAAGCGGGCACGACGCAACTAGGCCTCGCCTTCGGCGGAACCCGCCTGCTGCGCCCCGCNGTCCGCGACCGCGAACAGGGCCACCAGCTGGCTGCGGTTGGCGATCTCCAGTTTGCGGAAGATGTTGCGCAAATGCGTGCGCACGGTGTTGACACTGACGTGCAGCGTCTCGGCGATCGCGCCGTTGTCGACGCCGCGCGCCGCGACCCGCGCGACGCGGCGTTCCGCTTCGCTCAGCCGCTGCAACAGCCGCTCCGCCGATGCCGCATCGTGCCGCGTGCCTGCCGGTTCATGGATGCGCACCACCAGCGTCGGATGCGAAGCGAGCCGTTCTCCGGGCGGGACGATCAGTTGCAGATCCGCGTACCAGCCCGGCTGATGCGGATGCCTCACCGTGCATGGCTGCATAGGCGCCGCGCCCTCGGCAAGCAAGGCGTCGTGCCACTGTGCGACGAGCCTCTGCGCCGAGGTCGCAAGATCGGCCGGCAGGCCGGCCTCGTCGCGCGCGCCGCCCCGCCAACCCGCGCAAGCCCTGCTCCAGGCCCGATTGCTGTAGAGCAGCTTCAAACGGATATCGAAGGCGGCAAGCGGTAGCGAGGCGCGGTGCAGCGATCGCTCCAGCGACCGACGCGCCGCACGCTCCTCGTCGATGCGCATGATGCGCAATGCGGCACGTTCGAAATGCGGCTGCAAGGCGGCCAACGCCTCGAGTTCCGCGTCGCTGAAGTCACCCTGCTCCGCCGTCCGGATCGCGCTGAACAATCCGATGTAGCCGCCGTCCGCATTGCGCAAGGGCATCATGAAGGAGTAGCGCCAGCCGCCCGGCGCCATGAAATCGCGGTAGAGCGCCGTCTTCTGCAGGCTGTCCCCGGGAAACTGATCCGACAGACGCAGCACCCGTCGACCGGGGAACATCTTCATCGCATCCTCGATCGGCGCGGCGGCGTGGATGCGCGCGAAGTAGGCATCGCGATCCCCCTCCACCGGCAGGGTGGTGCGGATGAACACCGGCATCGTGCCTACCGAAGGCAAACCCATCATGTAATGGAAGCTCGGCACGACATGCCGCAGCAGTCGCAGACCGGCGCGCCAGACTTCTTCCGCCTCGATGGCCTGATAGAGCTCGAATACCAACTGCAGGATGCGCGGCTCCGTCGGACCGGGAAATGCGGACGGCTGCAAGCCCTCTTGCAGGTCGGGAGGTTCGAGCGACACGGAGTCCGGCATCCAGGCAGCCATCCGATAAAAAAATCATCGATTCGGACGATACCTCAAAGTCCTGTATGACGTCATCATCGCGCCGCCGCTGCGGGCCGGCCGCGCGGCATCCCCCAGCCGGACAGAAGCAGAAAAAAACAGGACTCGTCATGCGCCNCATCCGCTCGAATGCCCTCCGTTCCTTCCGTCTCAAACCCGTCGCGTGCCGGTTGGCACTCGCCGTCTGCAGCGCCTTTGCTGCGCCGCATGCGGTCGGCGC
>NICF_comb_assmDRAFT_10002106_pt1 | contig 15335 bp, 13 predicted proteins | sample NewIslPassag4_SG_FD_11279 | JGI IMG/M metagenome (IMG submission 11279) | reverse complement strand
AAAGAATCAGAAGCAAAAGGATTTTGGACATTAACTGCGGGGATTTTCCCTGAAAACATACCAAGTTTACGTTTACATCAAAGCGTTGGATTTCGTAAAGTTGGTATCCGACAACGTATAGGAAAGTTAAATGGGGTATGGCGTGATGTTATATTGCTTGAACGTCGTAGTCAAATTGTAGGTATAGATTGATTGATAATGACTTTTAGATGTGCAACGAGAAATTTTAAGAATAACCTAAAATAAGATAGGATGTGTCCAAAATTAGGGGAGCAATCCGGATTAGTGTAAACTTTATTAGGTAATTCATCAGTGAGTATTTATCGCGGAATCCGCTCTTGTTTCACATAGGATGATGCGCCTACCCAATTTATCATCACTAATTTTTCAATAAGTATAGACTTTTTCGAAGGAGGGGGCACTTGTGATTACTAAAATAAATTTTACAGAGGGAACCTTTATTGCTTCTAAAGACAAATTTGGATATCAGGAAGTGTTAGATGATTTTGATTGTTGTAAGAAAATTAGAATAATGACATATAATATTTCAAAAGAAGAAGATATTTTAATTGAGAAATTATTGGGATTAAAAGAAGATGTAGATATAGAGATAATTACAAACATTCCCGCTAGATTTGAATTTTACTATAACTCAGCCAAAGGGCAATATATGAGAAATACTGCGAGAACAAATATTAAGACTTACTTAACAAAGTTAAACCCAGATAATTTTAGTGCGAGAATGATTCCTTTTTTTAACTTTAATAATCATTGTAAAATTGTTGGTACTGAAAACATCGTCTACATTGGAAGCCAAAACTTTTCAGAAGAAAGTCAAAAAAATTATGAAACAGGAGTAATCATTAAAGACAAAATTTTTATTGAGAATCTATACTCTACATTTTTTGAGCATTTAAAAGAAGAATCGATACCATATTTTGATGAGAGCTATGATGAATTAAGGCTATTTTGTATAAGTATTTTAACGAGAATCAACAACCACTATAATCATATTAAAAATTCCATGTTCATTTATCACGAAAATATCGATGAATGGATTTTTATTGATAATGAGACCAAGTTTTCGGTTAACGATTTTTACGAGTTAAAGTACGATTTAATAGAACTTAAGCATATAAAAACATTAATTGAAAATTTAGATGTAGATGAATATGAATTAGAGGAAGTGGTTCAACGGTTACATGATATATTTTCTAGCATAAATTCAACTAACCCTATCCATCTATTATCAGATCAAGGCCCTTTTTATAATTACGTGAAATATAATTATGATGATGTGTTTTGGGAATGTTTTAATGAGTACAGTTTGGAAGCATATGATGAGTATCTCGGTGAATATCAAGAAAAAGCTATGAATGATGCTTCTAATATTTTGACAGATCTATTAGAAGAAGCAAAAGAAGATGTATACTTAATTTTTAACAGTTTAGAACGATTAATAACACATCTAAAGGAAATAAATGTGATTCTAGAAAAATACTCTCATAAAGCTGTAAATAATAAAATCGATAATACTTAATAGATGCGGGATGGTTGTCTCCTATGGAAGAACGAATTAACTGCCATCATCTGTAGTGCTATAAAGCGAGGCGTGGGTGGATAAAAAAAGACCGATGGATTTTTCGGTCTTTTTCTGTGGTCAAAAAATCAATATTGAAATTTAGGTTCAATCATTGCCAAAAGAATATCTTCAGTAGGTGGCATATACATTTTTTGATTTTCCCTACTTTAGTTCCTCTGCATTAGATAAATTAGTTGAAGAAAACACCACAAAGAGTAGAACTACAAACCTTTTCACAAACATGCATCCTTTTCTATAGAATCATGTTGATTATTGACGGCTTAAATTGTTTTGGTAAAATATATAAACAATTATTATATTTGGTAAGGGTAGGGGAATAGAATGAAGTTCAAAGAGTTGCATATCAAACATTTTAGAAATTTTAGTTGCGTAAAAATTGATTTGGACAATAAGAATGTAATTTTTGGAATGAATGATGTTGGAAAAACAAACTTTTTGTATGCAATAAGATATTTGTTAGACAAGGAGGTTAGAAAGCATAAATTTGTGCAATCGGATTTCCATAAAAATGACGTTACTAAAAAAATAGAAATAATTTTAAAACTAGATTTATCTGATTTTGACATTAATGAAGATACAAAAAAACTCGTAGCTCAAGCTAAAGGTGCAAGAACATCCGAGACAGATGTATTTTATATAAAATTAGAGTCTGAGTTTGATGAAAAAGAATTATATGGAGAGCCTATTTTAAAATGGGGAGTAGATTTAGAAAATCTTATAGATATACCAACTAGAGGAACTTCGTATGTACTTGATAATGTTTTTAAAATTGTTTACGTGAATCCATTAATTGACTTAGATCAGCTATTTATTAAAAATAAGAAAGCTATTTTTGACGATTTAGAAGGTGACAAAAGTGATGTGGAAATTATAAATGAAATAAAAAAAATAACAAATCAGTTAAATGATAAAATAGGCCAAATGAATATTATAAAAGAATTTCAAGAGGAAATAACGAATGAATATAAAGCTTTAAAAAATGAGAATATTTCTATCGAAATTAAATCCGAAATGGCTATTACAGGATTCTTTTCAGATATTGTTCCTTACATAAAAAAAGATGGAGATGATAATTATTATCCTACATCCGGGGATGGTAGGAGAAAGATACTTTCTTATTCAATATTAAACTATTTAATGAAAAAGAAACACCAAGATAAAATAGTCGTATTTCTAATTGAAGAGCCAGAAAATAGTTTACATAGATCAATGCAAATTGCATTATCTAAGCAATTATTTAAACAATCCACGTATAACTACTTTTTCTTATCCACACATTCTCCAGAGTTACTATACGAAATGGATAATACAAGATTAATTAGAATTTACTCAAAAGACAGAGTAATTTGCACTTCTCATTTGTATAAGGTTGATTCCAATTATAGGAATCTTAAAAAGAAACTTAATAGAGCTCTTTCTTCTGCAATTTTTGCGGAAAGAGTATTACTGGTTGAGGGGCCATCCGAAAGAGTATTATTTGAAAAGGTACTTGAAGAAACAAATCCTGAATATGAATTAGAAGGTGGATTTATACTTGAAGTGGATGGTATAAACTTTTCTCAATACACTAAAGTTTTAAATGATTTACAAATTAAAACGATTATTAAAACAGATAATGACTTAAAGAAAAAAAGGGGATCAAATTGCAGCTATGATCTCATCGGAATGAATAGATGTTTAGAATTATTGGGGAGAAAAAAACTAGATCCAATAGAAATCAAAATTCCAAGTAATGTTAGTAAAAAAAAGAAAAAAGAAATACTCAATGAAAAAAAAGTACAGATTTATAAAGATCATCAATCACTTGTTAAAGATTTATGTGCTAACAATATATATTTATCAGAAATAGATCTTGAGCATGATTTATACAGTGTTATTGGGGAAAGGATGCAAGAAATCCTAGAAACAAATGATCCAGTTAATTACCTGCAGGAAAGTAAGTTATTTAATATGGTTGAGTTAGCTAATGGTTTAAATAAAGAGGATTGCGAAATGATTTTACAAAGTGAACAATTTCGGTGCTTAAAGGAGCTGATAAATTGTGAGTGATGAGAGGATTCGGGAGAAAATAATTGAAGATAACGGAAATGTATTAGTAACAGCAGGCGCAGGATCTGGCAAAACGTCAATTTTAGTAAGGAAAATATATTCCGATTTATCGTCTAATAAAAGTCACTACAAAATTGCTGCCATTACTTTTACTAATAAGGCGGCAAAGGAAATTAAGGAGAGACTAGGCGGTAAACTTATAGGGAGTTTTATTGGTACAAATGATAGTTTTGTTGAACAGGAAATTATAAGACCTTTTATAAGAGACGCATTTGGAAATGAATATACTAATAACTTTGAAGTAGAATATTTGGATAATAAGTTTAGTACATTTACTGAAGGTTTAAATCTACTTAGGAATCAGCACATACTTGCTACGTATGACGACAATAGAAAGAATTTTAAATTTGAATTAGCATTGCATATCTTAAAGAATTCTAAAGCAGCAAGACAATATTTACGGGCGAAATATTTTAAGCTATTTATCGACGAATATCAGGATTGTGATAAGGATATGCATCATTTATTCATGTATATTAAAGATGAGCTAAATATAAAGCTATTTATTGTAGGTGATCCAAAGCAATCCATATATATTTGGCGAGGAGCCTCTCCTGAATATTTTAAGAATCTAATTACAAATCCGGGTGATTTTAATGTCTATTCATTAACTAATAACTTTAGATGTTGTATAGATATTCAAAATTATTCAAATGTGTTCCATGAAGAAACGAGACACTTATTTCTAGAACAAGAAGTTGTCAAAAACGTAGTTGGCATAAGATATAACTCTCCTTTAACAGATATATTAGATAAGTTGACTTCAGAGCTAGGCATATTGGATATGGAAAATGAAATAGCAATTTTGGTTAGAAGAAATGAGCAAGCTAAAATTATAGTAAGTGAGTTAAATGAAAATGGTCATAATTTCGTTTATATACCAAGAACCCCTTTAGATAGAGGGACAAAAAATGCTGGGATCCTAATAGAACTTGCAAAGTATGCTAAAAATCCTCGTTATTCAGTTTATGATTTTATTAATGAATTAGTAGGTGAATATAGTCCAAAAGAAATAAAAGAAATTAACAATATAATTAAAGTCTTTAAAGAAGAAAGAATTAACGAGGAGCAAGTAACAAGTGCACTGATTGAATTATTTAATAAATTAGGCTTATCAATTGACATAAATGAGCTAAAGTCTTTTTGTAAAGTCGTTTTAGGTACGGAATATGATATTGCTTTTAATGGAAGTGAATATAAACACAAAGTCATGACAGTACATTCAGCAAAAGGATTAGAGTTTGATCAGGTAATAATATTTGCATCCGACTATAGAGTATTTCAGGGCGATGGTTTAAATGAGCATTATGTTGCTACCACGAGAGGAAAAGATAAATTAATCATAATTCTAGATGATGAGAAGTATATATATCATTTGCTGGACATTAAAAGTAAATGTAATGTAAAATCAATAGAAAAACTAATAAGGATCATATAAAGTTCTTGAAAAAATTGGAACTATTAAAAAGAAAAAGGACCAAAAAACTGGTCCTTTTTCTTTTGGTGAAATATCAACACTAATCCTTAACGGAGCCATAAGAAAAGAACCACTATGCTGCTAAGAGGTTCGGTTCAGATTATAAAATATTAGCATTTTTCACCACTTATCTTAAAATAAGAGAACAAAATGAAAATCAATCTTTTATCGTAATTAGAATTTATTTTTTCGAAAGGGAGGAAAAATATTACCAAAACACAATAAAATAGAACTAGGTCAATAGAAGTAGAATGAAATCGAGTGATAAGGAAATGAAAACAGAACCACTCTCACTATTTACAAAATTTAAAGATCAACTTGCTCGGGAATTTTTCGAAGTAGAAAAACATCCACATTTAACCGCTGATCAGAAAGTCAATCAAGTCATTCGTGCTACCGCATTCATTACAGGCAGAATTACCATTAAAAAGAGTATGGGTTCCCGTTCAAAAAGATAAATAGGTTCACAATATATCCACGGATTTAGTTTTCGTAACTAGATGTGGGTTATTTTGTAAAATTCACATTAGATCGTACTTACACTATAGTAGAAGAGAAAGATTAATGGGTAGTGTCGTGATTGAAACGCAGGGGGAATAGAGATTCATGAATGTAGAAACAAGAAAATTTATTGCTGATTTCATAAAAGCATTGGAGACTGAAATTCAACACATTAAAAATAAAGATGGGAACATGAAAATTGAACTATTTTTCGGTCAACTTATTGATCAACTCGATAAACAGTTTATCTATAAATTCAAGTTGGAAAATGATTTTGTGTTGCCTGACGGCTCTCCAATTGAATTATTGGTGAAACCATATACTGTCGCCGGTCAAGTGGTACAAATCAAAGAACAAGAAATCATTTTAAGCGTAGACAAGAACCTCGGGGAACGCATACATGAAGCAATTCTTATTGTGAAGCCGTACCGCTTGCTAGAGTTGTTACAGAAGCATTATGACGAAATCCTGAAAAACGGGTCACCTCACCATTCTTTTGATACAGGATTGACCCTCTTTTCTTCGTCATATCAAAACAAAGGGGGTACCAACATTCCTGTTCCATCAATAGAGGAAGCAGGAAAAATGAACGAGGAGCAAACCGATGCCTTGCGAACTGCTGTGAATGAACGGATTTGTTTTATTTGGGGGCCTCCCGGAACGGGTAAATCAACGACGCTTGCCGCTATTACTAAGTTTTTAGCCGAACAACAGAAAAAGAAGATTCTCGTTCTCTCTCATACGAATGCAGCATTGGATTCTCTAGTTGATAAGATCATCGACAAATGGGAAAGAAATTCAGATGATGGGGATATTATTCGGATTGGAATATCTTCTGCTGACTATCGTTCCATTTATGAGAAACACCATATTCTACTTGATCGGTTGGTTCAGAAGAAGGGGCGGTATCTTAAAGAGGAACGAGACAACATTCAAAGCAAAGTGCAACATTTCACAGCGGAACGAGACGTTTTGTATGCCTATATACAGAAAGAAAATGAATTCCGTTCTTTGTCATTACAACTAGATTCTGATAAAAACTTGCTCAACCAAGAACAATCCCAATTCTCTTATATACAACAACAAGTAAACGAACTACAGTCACGATACCAAGAGATGGCAGCGGAACTAAAACGGGTCGAAAACAGTAACTTTCTGATGAAAATGTTGAAGTTGAAAAAACTGCAAAAACAGGTGAAAAATCTTCAGACTCAAATCACCAAAAGCCAACAAGAGGCAACTGAATAAGAGTCATTAATTAAACGTCTTTCCATACAGTTGACCACCAACGAAAAGCGGATAAAAGAACTTCAGAAGGAAATGGAATTGACTCCTAAGCCGTATCCAACCGAGACAAGTACTGAGTACCTGTTGTATCTGGATAAACAATTAGCGACTTTAAAACTATGGTTGGAGGAACTGAATAAACAACTTGAACAGTTGGAAGATACTATCTTAAACGAGTATCTTAAACGAGGCGAGTGTTATCTGTGCTACGCTTACTCAATCATATCTCAATACGAAAATTCTTCGCACATATGATTTGGTCATAATTGATGAGGGGGGTATGGAGCCTCTCCCGGTGGTATTTTACGCTGCCTCGTTAAGTAAAGAAAAAGTGATAGTTGGCGGAGATTTTAGGCAACTGTCTCCAATTGCCAAATCTCCGGAGCCGATTGTTCAAAAGTGGCTGAAACGAGACATCTTTGAGCAGGCGGGTATTGTTCGTAATGTTAAAGAGAACGTAAAGGATAACCGATTAGTGATGCTAAAGTGGCAGTTCCGTGCTCATCCTGACATAGCTGAGATTTACAATAAAGTTGTTTATGAAGGAAAACTTAAATCATGGAAAAATGGGGATGATTTTCCGCATGTTCATATGTGGCCGTTCGAAGGTTTTCCGATTGTTCTAATTGACACCTCTGACGTAGACCCGTGGTGTTCACGATCCTCAACAGGATCGAAGTATAATATCTACCATGCTATTTTAATTGGTGCAATGCTCAAACAAATGGGGAAAACAGGGAAAGAAGCGAATATCGGAGTTTTATCTCCTTATGTTGCCCAAGCCAAACTACTCAACAAAGTGGTAAAGGATTTGCATATATCCAGCCTTAAAATACGTGCTTCTACCATTCATAAATTTCAAGGATCTGAACAAGATGTGGTGATTCTTGATCTAAATGAAGGATTCCCTCAACATATTGGAAAATTTATTTCACAAGGCATGGACAGTGAGTCCATGCGACTTCTAAATGTGGGGGATTCAAGGGCAAAGAGCAAACTAATTGTTGTAGCAAATCTGAAATATTTAGAGAGTACTCTTCCAAAAGGTGCTATTCTCCGTGAATTCATAGAACAAATCAAATGCCGATGTGTGTTGTTTGAATCAAAGCAAATCATGACGCTAGAGGAAGTCACGTTTAGTTCCTTGTTCCGAGAGTATGCACCGGAGGAGCAATGGCTTTATAACGAGAGTGATTATTTCGATGCTTTGTGTTTAGACTTCGATTCGGCAAAGAAGAGTATTATAATTTACAGCCCATTTTTAACAACAAGGCAATTCCAAAACTTCATTCCATACTTGGAGATGAGATCCAAAATGGAAGTGAAAGTGATAGTTGTGACCTTTCCTTCATGGTCACATCGGCAATCATACATGCGGAGCAACGCTGAGCAAGTGATTACAGATTTGCAACGCAGAAAGATTAAGGTCACTTTTAAACCTAACATGCACGAAAAAATGATCATAATTGACAACCAAATTCTCTGGTTAGGAAGTCTCAACTGGCTATCCCACCGCAACACATCTGAACAAATAGTGAGGATAAAATTGAATAGCGCAGTTAAGGAAATTCATAAACTAATCGAATTAAATACTGTTCTCCGTCAGGAAACACAAACAATAAAACCGGAAGAGTTGCCTAAATACCTTCTGAACTATTTTAAAAGTACCTTCCATTATGATTGTGATTTGTGTGGAATGCCAATGGTCTGCATCATGGGTGCATTTGGTCCATTCTTTGTATGTTCAGATGAATCATGTAGCGGCAAAAAGAACATTCCGGTTAGATGGATTCAGGCTATTATTGAACGTACGGGCGTTACTTGTCGTTGCGGCGGGGAATTACTACATAAGACTTTTCAAAGTGGGGCTTTCATAGTTTGCTCCAAGAAATGTTACGAAAGAAAGATTTACTATAAGCCCTTTAAAGCAGTGAATAGGTGAGGAAAGTAAGGGGACTTATGGAAAGGATACGGGTTCAAAAGGTATCGCGTCATTAGTTCCATGATCGAATTTTCAAAAAGGAGTGCGATTATATCCAAGGATGTGGAAAGGAGAAATACTGACTTGAAAATCCCATATTAGTAATTGCTTTAACAAGTTGACTCTTCAGTAAAAACTTAACCTTTCAAACTTACTTAAAGGGATCTAATTATCTTTTGGAGGGGAACGGTAACTTAAATAATAAGTTAATTAATTACCTGTCTATTTTGTTATCCCTGAGCTTAATGCTAATCTTGCTAACTGCATGTGGAACAACTTCTGTTGAAAAAAGTAACACTTTCAGTAATGAGAATACCGCTAAAATTACAGAAAAATCAACTGAGGAAAAACAGAACAATGAAATAAGTGCAGAAACTATTTTGAAAAATGTTAAGTCCTTACTTGAGAGAGAAACTCCTACAGGATATTCTTTAATGGAATATAAACCTTTTTATTTTACCGGTCAAAAGCTGCCGGAAGTTTACGCTTTATATCGTCCGGAAACTGCTTCGGAAGGCGAATCTACCATCAATATTATTCGAGTTTATCAATATGATATAGATTCAAATAGGTGGAAGACTGTGTATAAGCAGTCTTTAGAAAACAGGCCCCAAATATCTGCTGGGGAAGCCATAAAGTTGACACAGGATAAACGAGAACAAGCAGTCATTAGTGTTCAAGAGGGAAGCGGTGCTTATTTGTCCTATATTTTACTCGGCAGTAAGGATGGAAAGACAATTCCCGCTTTGTTAGATTCTTTTCATAACAAAACAGACCCTGTTTATTTTCTGGGTAACTATAAGTTTATCGAGAATAAGTATTTAGTCTTTTATGAATCTGATAGAGTTGCTGCTGTTTATCAATGGGGAACTTCAGGATTAGAAAAGGTTGACCCATCTTCTATTCCAGAGCTTTCTTCTACAACAACAGCTTCGAAAGATAAGAGCATCGACGATATCGTAATCAAGTACAGTGTGAATGAAAATGAAGAGATTGTAGCGAATGTCCAACATCAAGAAACGATTTTTGGTAAAGTAGGGCAAAAGATTTTGTTAGTAAGAGAAGATGTTAACACCGTAAACACAAGAATTTTATATTCAGCTCAAAACAATCCATACTCTATTGATACAGAGACAGGAGAAATATTGGCACCTGTTATTATTACTGTGACCATTATTCCGAACGGATATGATTGGGGTAAAGCGTTTGAGGTGTATATCAATGCACTTGATGATACGATTGTAACCCCGCAATCAGATACTTATATGTCAGATGGAGATAGTAGTGAGTATAGTCGCAATCTGAATAGTAATAATACCACAGCGGGAGATGTAAATTGTTCTGATTTTTCTACACAGACAGAGGCACAAGCCTTTTTTGAATCAGCTGGACCGGGAGATCCATATGACTTAGATAGGGATGGAGATGGAATGGCTTGTGAGTCAAATTGATTATATACTTATACTAATGAAGCGAAAACAGAACTACCAGTATTGTTTATGATTAAGGACTAGCTTCGGCGTTAGGTATTCAATCAACACAGGTGGAATTAAAAAAACTGAAAACCTTTAAGTTTTCAGCTTTTCTTTTAGTTTGTTTAACAAAAAGATTAGTTGTCGAGAACGTAGGGAACTTGAACGACGAATGAAAAAAGAAATAAAAAGAGCGGTGAAGAACAGAATGAGGGACATAATGAAGGACATACACAACTAAAAATATTCACATTATTACCCTAAATAAAGAAGGACATGCTATATGAGGCATGTCCATTCTTTTCTTAAAGACGAAATACTGTTCACAAATATTTTGCTGTTATTTCATTCGTCGATGTGCCAATTTTTATTGGCATGGGTGTCTGGATAAGGAATGTTGTTGATTTTCTTCTTTCACCAACGGAGCAGTTAAGTTAAAAAAAGATTAGGGAAGATATGCCGTTGAAACGTTCTATTTAATAAGTTCACATTTAATATCCCATCAATTACTTAGTTTATCGGATTCAAACATATTTTTGATTCTTATAACCTTACTTACGGGTATTTCCAATTGATCGGAAATTTGTTCAATTGTCTTTCCTGCAAGTAGTAGCTTTACCACTTTTATTGTATCTTCTTCGTTTTTCTTTAGGCTTCTTTCCAACCATGAAATCATAAAAGATATCTCCCTTCGATTAAATTTTGTAGCTTGCTCATTCCCACAAAATTAATCAATTCGAAAGCGTTCTGTATTTGCCTTCGAATATACTTCTTGTGCTTTTCGCTCTCCTTCCTTTTTGAACTTTTCAAAGTTTATAACATCGTATTCGTTGCATTCAAATCGTTCGGAAAATTGTAAGTAAATATCTTTAACAATGTAACCGCGTGCTTGCAATAGTGCGATTATTTCATTGTACAGCTCTGTATCAAATTCCTCATATTCCTCGTCTTTCTTCGAACCGCTAACAACAGTATAAACATTCACACCTAAATGTCCATGACATTTCTTCATGTTAATCCGTTACCCCCAAACGCCGCATCGCTTCTTTGGTACTTAACAGAAAAGAAATCGTGTCTGCTAATGCTTGTTTGTAAGCTAGTAGAATTAGTGAATCAATTAAACAAAAGATTGATCTTTGCAAATCATCAAAATCCTTCTCATTGATTCCAAGTTTTTTGAAACTTTGATCAAGCTCTTTGTAGAGAGCTTGTAGCTCAATGTTTTCATCGTTTAACATAATTTGCTCGACACGATTGTAAACAAATTCATTAAATGCTTGCTCAAAGTCCATATGTCCACCTATCCCCTTCATTAACAAAATTGAATATTTTTTATTCATTTTTATAATAATACAAAATAGATTGATTGTAAAATGAGAAAACGATAAACTAATTACGAACTAAAAAGTAAAAGTCGGGGATGTAGGATGGATATAAATAAAAAAGTAGGAGAACGCATTAGGGAAGTTCGAAAAAAATATAATTTATCAATGATGCAATTGGCGGATGAGTTGGGAATTTCACAGCCGCGGCTCTCGAGAATCGAAAACGGAGATCAGGAAATTCCCATCAGTCTGATTTGTAAATTTTGTGAAAGGTTTGATATCCCGATCGACAGCTTTTTTAAATCGTTAGAAAATGATGAGGAAGCGGGAGATAACCTTATAAATGAGCAATTAGAACAAGTTTTAGCTTCATTAAATGATGAACAAAAGAAAGCGCTGTATGTATTTATCACTTCCTTTCAAAAATAAATATCTTTCATTTTAAAGTCCCCATACTGGGGATTTTTTATTTTACGGATGTTGTTTTCTTTCACTGTAACTTGTGTATTTCAAATTATTTGTGCTTTGTTATCTATGTGGTAAATTTTTTAGATAATATTATGTTGACTAAAAATGAAAAAGTATATAATAGAGCTTGGAAATAAAAAGGAGGTACATCATGCTTACAGGTGAGTTACGCAATAGAGTCGATAAAATATGGGAAACTTTTTGGACAGGTGGGATAACAAATCCGCTGACGGTCATTGAACAATTTACATACCTTTTATTTATTAAAGGTCTCGATGAGGCAGAAACTCAAAGAGAACAAGAAGCTGCTCTGTTAGGAATTGAGTTTGAACGAATCTTTCCTGAAGATAAACAACACTTGCGTTGGAGCAAGTTTAAAAATCTAGAAGCTTCCCAAATGTATGAAATTGTATCTAAGGAAGTATTCCCTTTTATTAAAAGCTTGCATGGCAATAAAAATTCTGCATATGCCAAGTATATGAGCGATGCGATTTTTATGATTCCTACGCCGCAACTGCTTTCTAAAATTGTGGACGGCATTGATAAGCTCCCGCTGAAAGACCGTGATTTACAAGGGGATTTATATGAATATTTGTTATCCAAAATCGCGACAGCGGGAACAAACGGGCAATTCCGCACGCCGCGTCATATTATCAAGATGATGGTAGAGTTAGTAAAACCAACACCGGAAGATATTATTGTCGATCCGGCCGCAGGTTCCGCAGGCTTCTTGGTAGCGGCAGGGGAATATTTGCGTAAACATCGCAGTGACTTGTTTTTAGTCCAAAGTTTAAAAGAACATTTTAATAACCATATGTTCTACGGTTTTGATATGGACCGCACGATGTTGCGCATCGGTGCGATGAACATGATGCTTCACGGCATTGAAAATCCGAATATCGAATATCGTGATTCATTATCCGAACAAAACAAAGATAAAGACAAATATACCCTTGTCCTTGCCAATCCACCTTTTAAGGGTTCATTAGATTATGAAGCCGTTTCAAGCGACCTATTAAAAATTACAAAAACAAAGAAAACAGAGCTTTTGTTCTTAGCCTTATTCTTGCGAATTTTAAAAACGGGTGGACGCTGCGCCTGCATCGTGCCAGATGGAGTATTGTTCGGGAGTTCGAAAGCACATAAAGAAATTCGCAAAGAAATCGTTGAAAATCATAAATTAGAAGCGATTATTTCTATGCCAAGCGGTGTGTTTAAACCATACGCCGGCGTTTCAACGGCGATTATGATTTTCACAAAAACAGGGGTTGGCGGAACGGATCAAGTATGGTTTTACGACATGAAAGCAGATGGCTATTCTTTGGACGATAAGCGCACCCCGATTGAGGAAAACGATATTCCGGACATCATTGCGCGCTTCCATAACCGTGAAGCGGAAAAAGAACGGAAACGCACGGAGCAATCGTTCTTTGTGCCGGTAGAAGAAATTCGTGAAAACGACTATGATCTTTCGATTAATAAGTACAAAGAGATTGAGTATGAAGAAGTGGAGTATGAAGCACCGAGTGTGATACTTGAAAGAGTGGAAACGTTGGAAAAAGAGATTATACAAGGATTACAAGAGTTGAAAGAAATGATTAGAGGGTAGTGAAAATATGTCCTATAAAATTTATAAAATAAAAGATATAGGGGAAGTAGTTTCAGGAACTACTCCGAGCACAAATAATGAATCATATTGGAATGGAAATATAAAATGGATTACTCCAGCTGAATTAATAGATGGCCATAATTGGTATTTATATGATACAAATAGAAAAATAACAGAAAAAGCATTTAAAGATTGTAATTTACGAATGTTACCAAGAGGTACAATTCTATTAACTTCTAGAGCCCCTATTGGAAAAGTGGCTATTGTCGGAGAAGAAATGTGTACTAATCAGGGTTTTAAAAGTATTATCTGCAATCCTAATTACGTTAATAGTGAGTATTTGTATTTTTGGTTGTTAAGTAAAAAAGACTACTTACACCATCTTGGAAGAGGAGCAACATTTAAGGAGATTTCAAAATCAATAGTTGAAAATATTGAAGTTCCGTTACCATCATTAGAAATCCAAAATAAAATTGTAGAGATACTAAAAAAAGCTTTAAATCTAATCGACAAACGAAAAGCTCAAATTGAAGCGTTAGACCAGTTAACGCAAAGTGTGTTTTTGGAGATGTTTGGGGATCCTTGGATAAATCCTAAAAAATGGAGGGTAAAAAAGATAAAAGAGGTGATAAAAAATAAACCTATTAACGGCTTTTTTGCAAAGAATGAGCAGTATTCTGATAAAGGGAATGCTAAGATAATTTGGATAAGTGATTTCATTAACAAACGTTCAGCTAACATACATGGACTAAAAAAAGTAGTTGCTACGGAAGAGGACATAAAAAAATATCAAGTAAAATACGGTGATATACTTTTTTGTCGCTCTTCTCTAAATGTTGACGGAATAGGAAAAGCAGCTTATGTTCCTGAATTTCCTAAAGACGAAAATATTATATTTGAATGTCATATTATAAAAATCACTCTTTCAGACGAGGTTTTACCGGAATTCTTTCAGGTATTAAGTGAGACAAAATTTTTTAGGAATCAGATAATTAAGCATTCAAAGACTTCCACTATGACTACTATTAGTCAGTCTGGAATAATGGAATGTAGTATCATTGTTCCACCAGTACAAATACAAAATCAATTTCTTCAAATACTAAAAAAAATAGAATATGAAAAACAAAAACTCCAGAATAGCTTATCATTGCTTAATGATAACTTTAATTCTCTCATGCAACGTGCATTTAAGGGAGAACTATTCAACGATTAATAAATGTGAAGGAAATTCATGTTGGTTTGGTCGAGGGAGGGGGATTTGTTGTTATCCAACTTTCATTTTTTAATAGGAAAACCTCATTATGAGAGCTTTACGAATGCTTGTTTAGAGGCGGAGAAAAGTTTGGTTGTGAGTCCGGCGACGTGCGCGATTTTGACGCGCCGTGCGCTGGAGCTTGCTGTTAAGTGGGTGTACAGCTTTGACAGCGCTTTGAAAGTTCCGTATCAAGATAATCTTTCCAGTTTGATTCATGACAACGTCTTTTTGTCCATTATTGATGAAGA
>NICF_comb_assmDRAFT_10002105_pt1 | contig 15337 bp, 14 predicted proteins | sample NewIslPassag4_SG_FD_11279 | JGI IMG/M metagenome (IMG submission 11279) | reverse complement strand
CGAACCTTACTGAACGCACGCCTCCCCTTTGAGCCCGCGGATCGCCAACGGTGTCAGCTCATGGGACGCCGAGGACCCGCGTACCAAGCAGTGAGTACGAGCCAGTGACTCCAGACATCACTCGATTGACGTAGCGCAGCGCAAGTAAGAAGAAGCACGCGGTCCGCGTGCAACGCAACTCCGTCTCGTAGCATGGGTCCATGAAGGCGACCCACTCCCAAAAACAGAACCGCTCGCGACGACCTGAAACCACCGCTGGTCCTGATAACATCTCATGTTCGTCACTACCGACCTATGCGTAAGGGGGACCGAGTGTGGCTACGGACCTCACAGCATGGCTCGATACCTCCAGCTTCACCGGTCCGTGGGCCGAGTGAATGTGCACACGCGCACCAGCACTGATACGGACCGATGCGCAACACATCGCTTCGCCGCATGGAGCGCCACCCGCTATGTGCGGTCAATATACACGGATAATCACGCAATCCTGTACAGCACGACGTGGCGCAACGAGATGGGAGCGTCGTTTCCTTTGCAACTTGGGCAGCGATGCGACGAGAACCTCCGAATTTCTCGATACAGCTCACGTTGGCTTGGATCCGAACCGCAGCGACCAACTCCCCAAGAACCCCCTGGACTCCGACGCTCGCCGCCGAAAAGAACCAGCTGATGACGCTGCTGCACCCGATGCATATCGACGTGGTCCGGCAACAGCAGAACGGCCTTGATGTAAAGATGCTGACCTACGAACTCGCCCCCTACGCTTGGGCCGGAGCGACTCCGGCGGGCTGCAGCGCACGTGATGCACCTGAGAAGACGACGGTGCATCAATACATTTCGATCTCCTGCGACACTCAGACCCTGACTTCCTCACGCGCTGCCAGCCGCTCCACGTACCAACGGTACGTTTCACGGACTCCGGTGGACAGACTGATCTGAGGACGCCAGCCGAGCGCAGCAAGGCGCGAGATGTCGAGCAACTTGCGCGGTGTACCATCAGGCATCGACGTATCGAAGCGGATGTTACCCCGAAAACCTGTGATCCCAGCTATCAAGTGCGCCAGCTCTCCGATGGAGATGTCCTCGCCCCACCCAACGTTGATGGGCAACTCATCATCATAGCGACGTATCAGAAACACCAGCGCGTCCGCGAGATCGTCGACATGAAGGAACTCTCTCCGTGGTGCCCCCGTACCCCATACGACAACTTCGCGGTCACCGCGCTCCCTCGCCTCGTGGCACTTGCGAATCAAGGCCGGCAGAACGTGCGAGGTCCGCAGATCAAAGTTGTCGCCTGGCCCATAGAGATTTGTCGGCATTACCGATATCGCATTGAAGCCATACTGCCGGCGGTAAGCTTGACACATCTTCAGCCCGGCAATCTTCGCGATGGCATACCATTCGTTTGTCGGCTCCAGCGACCCCGTCAGTAGATACTCCTCTTTCATTGGTTGCGGAGCGAACTTCGGATAGATACAGCTCGAGCCGAGAAACACGAGCTTCTTCACGCCGAACCGATACGCTGCATCGATCACGTTCGTCTGTATCTGCAGATTGTCACGGATGAAGTCCGCCGGCTGGGTGTTGTTGGCGTGAATTCCTCCTACCCGGGCCGCAGCCAGAAAGACGTAGTCAGGCTTCGCCGAAGCAAAGAATCGATCGACTGCAGGCGCATCGCGCAGGTCCAGCTCAGAGCGCGGCCGAGTAACAATCTCGGCCAAGCGCTCCCGCTCTAGCCTCCGTACGAGCGCCGAACCAACGAGGCCGCGATGCCCAGCTACGAAAACCCGATCATGTTCATTCATGACGTGCGAACACCCTGTGGCCGTTACGCGCGATCAGCTTATCGCGGCGCGCGAGAGCAAGGTCCGCCTCCACCATCTCCCTCACGAGCTGATCGAAGGTCACGGTGGGCCGCCAACCCAGTCGCTCACGAGCCTTGGTCGCATCACCCAAGAGTGTATCTACCTCTGTGGGCCGGAAGTAACGAGGGTCGACCCTGACGACGGTCCGGCCAGAAACGACGTCGACTCCCGTCTCGTTGATGCCTTCGCCGCGCCACTGGATGTGCATACCGAGAAGGCTCGCCGCCCTCTCTACAAACTCGCGCACCGAATGCTGCTCGCCCGTCGCGATTACAAAGTCCTCCGGCTGCGACTGCTGCAGTATCAGCCACTGCGCATGCACATAGTCGCGCGCGTGACCCCAGTCACGCCGTGCGTCCAGATTGCCCAAATACACTGTTTCCTGGAGACCCTCCTTGATCCGCGTGAGGCCACGGGTGATCTTCCGCGTAACGAAAGTTTCGCCCCTAAGAGGAGATTCGTGATTAAACAGAATGCCGTTGCATGCGAACATCCCGTACGCCTCCCGATAGTTTACCGTGATCCAGTAGGCGTAAACCTTCGCGGCACCGTATGGCGAACGGGGATAGAACGGCGTGGTTTCCCGCTGCGGAATCTCCACAACCTTACCGAACATTTCCGACGTTGAGGCCTGATAGAACCTCGTTGACTTCTCCAGGCCCAGAATGCGGATAGCCTCCAGAATTCGCAAAGTACCAAGCGCGTCCGCATTCGCCGTGTACTCCGGCGTCTCGAACGATACGGCGACATGACTCTGCGCGGCGAGGTTGTATATCTCGTCGGGTTGAACTTGCTGAATAATGCGAATGACGTTCGTGGCATCCGTCAGATCGCCGTAGTGGAGCACGAGACGGCGCCCGGATTCATGGGGGTCCTGATAGAGATGATCGATGCGGTCGGTGTTAAACAAAGACGCACGCCGCTTTACGCCATGGACTTCGTACCCCTTATTGAGTAGTAGTTCCGCAAGATATGCGCCATCCTGGCCAGTGATTCCCGTGATCAACGCCTTCTTTAGACGTGAGGCCATCAGATTCACCCGTTACTATCAAACCGTCAGCGCGATCCCGCGAGAAACTCAAGCCACATCGAGGTGAGGCTTGCTCAACGTTGCATCATCGGGGACCGAGCGCACACCGAGAGCGTGCATAATCCGCTGTGGCATCTCCTTGAGCGGGAAACGGCAGTTCTTGCCTCTGAAATCGCTTCCCGTATCGAGAAAATAGCCGACGCCGTTGTGCTGACCATTCTTGATGGCCACGAACACCACTTCCTTATCGAAGTCCGCGTAGCTCTCGCTCCCGATTGTGAATGCAAAACCGCGAGCGATTTCCCGAGGGTACGTCAGCATGACGAACAGGCTCGCACCTCGATTGTCAACTTCGAAGAGCGGAATTCCATCACTAGCCACCGCTGCAGAGAGGCGCCGTTCAGCCTCTTTTGCCTCCGCTTCAGTCGAGCATACCACGAGGAAATCACGTGACATCCGCGGCTCTACGCGCACGAATGGCACACGAATCCGCTTGAGAAAATCCGCATGCCTCCTCAGACGCCAGTAGAACGTCACCCGCTCATGTGGCTCCTGGTGAAGCCCAGTCGCAATCATTACTCGGGCCGTCGGAAAAGCCTCACGGACCGCGCGGAGAATGCGATCATATGCGATGTAAACCTCCTTCAGCGGATCACACCCGGGTGGAACATACCATTCCGGGTTGCGCTGCGCGCCAGGGTAGCAGGCAGCCGAACACATATAGTGATGCTGGATATGCGCAGCCGCATTGAGAAACAGAGAAACAAAATGTGGTTGCGCTCGAGTCGTCTCCTTTATGAAGACGTCGCTCAAGAGCAAGTCGAGCAGGATCGCCCGCCTCCATGGGAACCGCAGCCCCGTGGCAGCAAGACGTGCGTACCACGCAAGATTAGAGGTCCGGGCGTAAACGAGCATACCCTGAAGCAGGTTCCAGAGCGTCGCGATGCTAACTCGCGCCTGAGCGTTGTCATTCACCGCGCGCGAAATCGCCGCATGGAGCCGACACAGGACGGGTGACGCCGTGAGTTTCGTCGATGTCCATGGATCGGGGATGAAAAATGCCGGATTGCGCAACCGATGTTTCGCGTTCATCGGAGAAATCGCGCCGACACTTAACCCTAGCTCTTCAAGTCGTTCCCAGATCTGCGGAATGTCATGGTCAACGATGTCCCCAAGGCGGAACACGCCGTGCTCCGCAAGAGACAGCCCGGTGTGTGCCGTCACCCATTGAATCCAGGGCTCGATTTCCTCGTAACGTTCCTCGGAGGTCGTCGTCGCCCATCCGTTCTGCTCGATGAGTTCGCCAAGGGTCGGCAGGAACCCGAGTCGACTGTAAAATGCGACGTTCTCGAAGTTGACCTCATTGAGCTCAAGAAACAGAAGCTGCTGAGTCATACCGGTTACAAGCGAATTCGAACAATCGCCAAAGGAGAGGGATTTTGCGGTATCAAGGGCCGAATGTCGATTCGTATCCCGGCGAGCGGCGCGGACCGGCTGTACCATCGATCGGCGGAAGCGCCGATCCAGGCGTCCGTTCCGAAACGCCACAGAAGCAGCACACCGTTCCGCAGCGCGTGTCAGTGCTTGGATATCAGATCTTGAACGTACCCGCCCAAGTACTGTTCTCGACCATTTGCGATGAGTTTTCGCTGGGGCGGTGCCGTTCGTTCGTTTTCCTCAATCCTCATACCGTAGTCCTAGCCAACTCGGACGACGAGCTAGCACGCGCACTGGACTCTCCGACTGAGGCGATTTGCGACGGGGTCGGCTTGGCCCTCGCCAGCCTTGTGCTGAATCGAGAAAGACTTCACCGAATATGGGGCTGGGACTTTTTCATCGGCCTGAGTAAAGCCCTCTCCGATCGTGGCTTAGGCCGCGTGTTCTTCCTAGGCGGGCACGAGGAATTCGCAGGCGTGCTTGTCGACAAGTACCGGTCCCATTTCCCTGGTATCCAAAAAGTCGAAGTATTCGTGCCCCCCCACAAGGCCGAATTCGACGACGGCGACATTCTCGACATGGCTCGTCGGATTAAGGCGTTTAACACGGATGTTCTGTGGATCGGCGTCGGCTCTCCGAAGCAGGAAAAGCTGATGCGCCGGTTGTATGATGTATGCCCAGTACGCTGTGCTGCAGCCATCGGTGCCGTGTTTGATTTCTACTCCGGACGCGTACCTCTGGCGCCGCTTTGGGTGCGCGAAATGGGGCTTCAATGGGCATATCGGCTACTCTTGGAGCCGAAACGACTTTGGCGCCGAACGTTCGTTTCCGGCCCACTCTTCGTTTCGCAGGTGCTGCGCGACTTGCTCTCCCCACGTCAGCGCGCAAGGTGACTACCCGAATCAGTTTCCATGCGAAAGTAGACGTCGCCCCACGCAAGCTTGTCTCGCGCAACAAGACGCTCAATTGCATGCTGGACCTCGGGCGCCGAGACCCATCCCGGCAGGGCGAATGTCAATGATTCACCTAGGGACAGCTGAAATCGATAGGATCCAAGCGCCGCGACTCGCTCAATACACCGAATCGTACTGTCTATTGCCTCTGCGGCAAACTCCACTGAACCAGCATTAACGGCGTGCGTCAAACCCGAGAGTACTTCGATCTCAAACCCCTCAACATCAATCTTCACGAACGCCGGGCTACCAAACTTCTTGACCGCGGCGTCCAGGGTATTCACAACAACACGCTCGCGCCGGCTCCACTTCGAACTTTCAAAGCGTCCTGCACGTCCCGTCGCTTCGACCCATGCCCGAGACAATGTGGAGAGAACGTGTTGCTCGCTGATCAGCATCTCTGCCTCCCCGGACGAAGGACCAAGCGCCTCGCGCACAAGGGTGAACCGAGGATGCGCTCCTAGACCCCGCTGCAGGATGTCAGCCACCGCTTGTTGCGGCTCGAACGCAACCACCCTCGCACCGAGATTCAGGAAAACTTTCGTTCGATTGCCAACGTTCGCGCCAACGTCGAAGACCAAGTCTCCCGCCCGAACGAACTGTCGGTAGAAGTCACTGCGCAGCTCGTCTTCGTGCGTCCACCTACGCAGCGCACGCACTTGACGCCACTCCTGCAGCGCCGGATAGAACGGAGTTGCCCTCAGCATCCGCGCAACTGAATCTCGAAATGTCACTTTTTCCTTTTCTCCTGGGCAACGCAGGATCCACAGTGTGGACCCACTCGGCAATACCTCTGGGATCGCGACAGGATGCCGATTCGCCACTACTCTTCACTGCACGCGATGCGTGCGTTTTGCCCGCACTCGCATGGCCTCGGCATAGATCCTCGCTAGCTGTGCAAGATTCGATTCCCGAGTCATCGACTGCTCATATGACATACGTGCGCCATGACTCAGCCTCTCAAGACCCTCCTGATCGGCCCACACACGCCTGATGGTATTCAGGAGTGCTTCCGGGTCGCCGGGAGGGAACAGCACACCATTGTAGCCCGGTCTAATGAGATCACGCAGCGATCCTATCTCAGAAGCGCAAACCGGGACCCCGAGGGCGAAGGCTTCTCGTATCACCATCGGAAAGCCCTCGAATACGCGCGACGGAACAACAAGGAGTTTGCAAGTAGCAATCAGCTTCTGCGCATCTTCAAAACTCAGGGCGCCGAGCATCTTAACGCGCTCAATTGGACCATTCTCTTCAAGCCAGCGCGCTAGCGATGGTCCCTGCGGTCCATCACCTGCGACGACGAGTTCTGGAGCTTCCGCTCCCCAGCGGGACCATGCATGGAGCAGCGTATCCAGCCCCTTCTCAGGACTGATTCGACCCACGAAGGCGACTCGATTCGCCCGGCTGCTCCAGGGAACTGGAGTAGGCGCTGCATCGTAGAAATGAGGCTTTAGATGGATTCGATCCGCTGGAAGCCCCGCACGGATAAACATTTGGCGCTGAAACTTCGTTAGTGCAATGAATGCATCCACGTGTCGGGTCCAGGTTTGTATGGAACGGTGCAGCGCGATCGACGTAGTCAATGGAATGGTCGCCACCCTGCTGCCACGGTAGCATCCGAAGAAAAGCGAAGGAATCACGGAGCCGTCGTCCAGGCAACGCGTGCACGGAACGCCATCTTGCGAGAGCATTGCGGATGCGCAGACGAGGCGGAAGTTGTGGAGCGTGAGCACAGTAGCGGCTCGCACATCACGCAGTGCCCAGAGGATCGACGGAGAAACCAGCGGAAAGATGTTGTGAATATGAACGATATCGGGATCTTCCGTCTGCACACGCATACGCAGTGCCCGCGCGCTCTCGAAGCTCCAGATGTATGACAGACCGCCCCGTAGGAGACCGCGCAGTCCTTTTCCTCTGATCTCGTCACTGCTTCGTGTAAACTCCTTGACGTCGTAGCCCGCTGAAGATAGGAGCTCTCGTTCCGCGAGATACGCCGCGTTCTCGCCGCTCGGCGCAGCCGAACCGTAGAAGTTGTGAACGAGCAGCAGTCGCACTTCAGTAACGCCTGACGTGGCCTCGCCACAGCTTGCACAGTGCTCTGGACAGCGCACCCGCCTCGGGACGCCTCGGAATCGCGAGAGCTTTCATCAAGCTGTCGGCGAACGTACTCAGTGAGCAGACTTCATTGACGCGTTCCGCAGCCTGCCGACCTACGGCTCGCAACTCATCCAGCGATAGCGACGAGACATTAAGTAATAACTGCGCCAACCCATCGACGTCTCCTGGATCAAACTTCCAGCCCGTCTTTCCTTCGACGATAAGTGAGCGCGCGGCACCAACCATTCGACTGGCAATGACGGGAAGCGAAGCTGCCATCGCTTCGTTGATGACAAGACCCCATTGCTCAAACTCGCTCGGTACGACGAGCACCGTCGCGCTCCAGTACACCTTCCTAAGCTCGGTCGCGGATTGTGGACCAAGCATTACGACGCCCTCAGGCATCCCGCCATGCCCGGATATTGGTCCGGCAACCATTAGCTGCCAAGGACTACGCGCCTCTTTGCGATACTTGGCGTAGGCCGCAAGTAGCACACCTAGGCCCTTCCGGGGCAGGTCTCGCCCGACAAACAGGAACGCTCCCCCGCCAGACGAACTGTCGAGCTGCCAATCGCGCGGCCGCGCAAAGAAGTCGTTATCCACCACGTCCACACCAAACAGCAGCCGATCGTGGCCGAAACCGAACTGCTCGAAGTAGCTCGCGTACTCCGGCGCCGGAACAAACGCTCCATCAACGCACTTGTGGATCTGCCGCTTGACCCACCGGACCAGTCGCCCACGTGGATCGGTAGCTTCCCAAGAATCGTCCATTATGAAGACTCGCTTGCCGGTGAGCTGCCGGTACCGAACCGCCGCCATGCCTTCCGGAAAGGGAACGGCCGGAGCAAATACCACTTCGGGCCTGAGCTCGCACAATCGTTCCAGCACAGCCGATAGCACGCGCTTCGCTCCTGCGCCTTCGATACTCTCACCGGGAAGACAGGTCACGATTCCCTCGGAATACCCGTTACGGCTGCCCAGGAACTCGTAACCCACGCGGCTGCTTGTCGCCTCGAGCCCCACGATTCGCACACCCCTTAGCGCCGCATAATGCTGCGCATAAGTGATCCTCGCCTCGTGATATGGCAGGAAGCTCCGCCACACTATGCAGATCAGCGGCCTGACGTCGCTCTGCGATCGCGGTCGATGAGTCGCACCAGCTGCGCGACCAGATAGGCGAGTCAGTGGCATGAGAACGCGAGCAAGACACGCAGCTCGACTCTCCACCGACTGTTCCGTCGATGCGTGGGCCGTCTCAAGAAGAACGACCTGCTCTCCCGTGGCTCCCGCGCGCAGGTACTGCGCTGCGCGACCAGGAGAGCTCGTCACGCACAGTTGCGCCTGACGAACTATCCAGCCCTGAAAACGCCTTGACCAACGCTCATCAATCTGCTCGGGTGTCGTCCGGTCGTCCCAGACCACAACCGGGACACCGCGTCGCCGGGCCATGATGATCGCGCGCAATCCGGGAAGAAAGCCGGGAGCGTCCGGCACGACAACAAGACCCGCATCCTCCAGAGCGCAATCCGGAAGGTGGTGACAAATGAGGCGAACTGCCGTGCGGCCGCTATCACCCTGCTCAATGGTCACCGCCCACGGAAGGTACTCGCGCAGGGCAGCCCGGGTTACGTTGGAGTCAACCGTCACAATCAACCGGAAGTCGAACGCCCGGGCAGCCAGCTCCTGCCGCAACCGCACAAGAACCGGCATCTCCCCCGACTCAAGTCGATCCTTGATGACGACGATCGTCGCGACGCTCACACCGATCGAGCAGTCATCCAGGCGCGGTTCCTCACAACCGGAGATACCTCGCATTCTCATTCACATCGCGAGAAGGTATAGATACCACATCCGTGCTCCAGCCCTGCGCACCGCTCACGGATGCGGTCCATCGGTACATTCTCGTGAAGCTCCCCGTCGTCATCCACATAATCAAAGCATTCAAGGCGGAGCAGATCCGCCCGCGGCCAAGTGAGCGGCTCAAGACAACCGAAGATCCGATGAGCGTTGAACTCCACAGATGGTCTGCCGATAGGGACAGAGAGATAGAGTGTTCCACCCGGCTTCAACATATCGATGAGCGAAGAGAATCCACGCAGATGCCCGTCAGGGTCCAGGTGATCACCGTACCGACCGAGGCCGAAATGCTCCAGTGCATGGAGACAGGAAAGTGAGTCAGTACTCGCGCGAAGTGGACCCACATCGCTCATTAGATCGGCTTGAATGAAGCGTACGTTAGGTATTCGCGAGTGCATTGGCCTGATATCGAGCACTTCGATTTCACGAAACACAGCCACGTGTGCCACGAAGCCATCGATTCGGCTTCCGACATCGATATGGCGGACGGGACGACGCTCGTAGATACGCCGCGCGACCAGGAGATCCTGATGGAAATAGGCCCCTGATGCGTTTCCTGACTGATCGCACCAGTCGCCGAGCACGGGAAAGAGAGTCGAGACGTGGCCACCAGCTCGACGCCATCGACGCAGGTCGCGAAAGTAGCGCGGCAGATGAACGAGGCGACGGACCCGCCGTAGATCGAGTCCCAATTCCCGAACGAATCGAAAGGCGGCTGTAACGGTCATCGCTCAGATGCACCCTCGTTCTAAGTCATCCCTTGCAATCGGCGCCGAAAGTATGGTGCTCAGGCAGCGCCAGAGCAGCACGGCAAGGACACCTTCGGCAACCATGAGCGCTATGATCACGAATGCAGTTGACCCGGCGAGCAGGCTCACCGACAACAGGGTGATCGCAAGCACGCAGCTGAGCCCGTTATGCAGAAAGACGTGCCGGAACTCCAGAGCACTTCGCAGAAGACTGGATGCAACTGTGCTCAGACCCGCAAGGCTAAAGTATCCGATCCACAGCAGCGCGAGAGGCCGCGTCTCGCGGAACTCGGCCCCGAACAGCGCACTCGCATCCGTCGGAGCGATCACCACCAAGGCGATCGCATACAAGCTACAGATCGCGACGACGAGCACTGCCGAACGACGCGCAAGCCGCCCCAGCGCATCTGCACTCCCTGATTGAAGCAGTTGCGATCCTCTGGGAATCAGGACGTTGGCGTAGGACGCCCAGATCAGTGCAAGCGGCATCGCGAGCAGGCGGGCTGCGGAAATTTCCGCGGCCGCGGAGAGCCCTCCGAGAAGTGCCGCAAAGTATACGTACGTCTGAGAATACCCCCACGTGAGACATGATCCGAAAACATCCCACTTGCCCGTCTGCCATGCAGCAACAACACTCGACCTTATCCCTGCAAACGACGCTGCTGCATCGCGGGCGAGAGCTGTAAGCGGCCCAATACTGACCAACATACAAGCCCCCCCCGCACAGAGCAGCGTCGTCACCACCGAAACCCTTCCCGAATGGATAGCCCACAGCATCCCGAGCAGGGTGAGCAGTGCACACGCGCAGTCAAACCGCAGTACAAGATCGTGTCTGAACGCGGCAAATCGGGTGGCCCGCACAAACTCGCGCCACCACAGACCGATCAACGCTGCGGCCGCAGCAGCACACGTCGTCCAAGAGATCCCTTCCGCAACGAGCCTTGCTCCGATGAACATGATCGTAGCTGCAGCAAACGCCGAGATGAGCGTCAACCCCAATTCCGCTCGTGCCATCGCTGTCCGAAACCTGAGCAACTGTTCACCGCGGAACCTGAGGGACAGCGCAAGATAAGCGGAAACAAATACTCCTGCGTGAAAGGGACTGAACAAGGACTGCAGATTGATGAGCTGTGAGTAGAGTCCGTATTCCTCCTTGGTACCAAACCGGATAAGGAGAAGTGCCAACCCAAAGTTGACGCCGCTCAGAACCGCCTGATCCGCAACTGCTACGAGAATCCGGCGTATCAAGCCGCGGCCTCCGAAACCGCCAGATACATGAGCCTCGGATGAGAGAACTCTATTCCGGGCGGGAACCATCGCCCGACTTTGAATCCGAACCAATACCTCGGTCCGATGACCAGCTCCACGTTAGCCATCATAAGAGCCGCGGCAAGCGAGTAGGTACTGTTGGATAGAACGCCTGCTGTGCAGCCCGCCATGATTGCAAAATCCGTCGCCTCATCGGTAGAGACGACCGACTTCTCCGGAATGTCCGCGAAGCGCTCGGATACCCACTGCACATCGTCCGTGACGAACAGCAGATACAGCGAACCGAAACGTTCCTTCAATACACGGATTGCCGAACGATAGTAACTTTCGGGAAGAACCAGATCTGTCAAGCCATACGACGAGAACGACAGGTAGTCACCCCGACGCACATGGACAAAGGCAACTCGACGCCTGCCGCCCATCGAGGCCATGTCGACGTAGTATCGCGCTCTCGAACGTACTTCCTCTCTTATTCGAAGGAGCGACGATGGAAAGATTTCGGGCCAGTATCTACTGTTCTGGTAGTAGCCGCCGTCCACGAAAACGACGTTCCGAAGAAGGCCCGGCTCGTACGACATCTCACCACTGCTTCCGACATTCGGTGGGATGCCCGACAGCGGTTCGTGCGCATACCCGATGATCCGCAGATATCGCGCCAAGGGACGAAGTACGACTGGGCTTATGACGTACTTGATCAGTCGCTTGATCCATGGATTTCCAGAGAGAATGCGGACCTTCGCACCCTCCAGTTCGGCCACCCGACCGATTTCCTCCAACCCGATTGCGAAGATACGAGCATCGCGGCCGCCAAGAGAATTTAGCGCTTGGTATTGGAACACTTGGTTGCCCAGCCGCCCCTCACCATAAAACAGCAGGATCATGCCTGCGGTACCCGAGAAAGACACAACGATCCCATGCTCACCGCTTCCGGCCCGCTGTCGCTCAAGCGCGTGAATGGCCAAGTTCTTGGATCATGTCAGCCCTGATTGCGGTTCGGTGCATCTATGCCACTATGGCCCCGCTTCGCAGATCATTACCGGCACGCATCATTACCACCGCCGTGAATGCCGGCCGATTACGCATCGCTGCCACATAAAAGCCGATAAGTGCGAACTGGAGATTCCCAAAGAACGCTGCGTACAGCAGAACGTTGTCCGTAAACATGATCAGTAGGTAGGGAACGAACGACGATGCAAGGGCGTACTTCCACCACCGGAACTGCGGAAGCGGAGTCTCGAGACGCAGTAGAGCAAAGATCGTCCCGCCTACGGCCACTCCGAACAGGACCAGCCCAAGTACGCCGAATTCATAAAGTATCCGAAGATAGTCATTGTGCGGATGACTAAGGCCTGCCACATCCAGTAGCAGTGCCTCGGATGCGTTCGCCCCATGCCCGAACCATGGGCTGTCCGGCACACCCTGCAGCAACGTGAGCCAGAGAACAGAGCGCCCAGACATCTGCAGGTTCGCTCCCTGGTCAAGAATATCGGTTAGTTGTCCGGAACCGGAGAAGAACATCTTCTGCTGGAAGGAAGCAGTAGAGAAAACGGCAAACCCTGCGACTGCGAGAGCGACTGCGAGACACACGCGCCGCTTTAGGGGAAGCGGAGCAAGAGCAAGTGGCGCGGTGAGAACCGCAGCCGCGGTCGCCGCGCGCGACACCGTAAGGACCGGAACGAGAGAGACGGCCGCCCATAGAGCTCCCGATGCCCAGTGACGATCTATAAGAAAGCGTACGAGAAAAAGGCTACCGAGCAGCAGAGCGGAAATAGACTCCGCTGGGAAGAACAGCCGCTCCTCGGCAGGCCCGAACAGGAAACGAGTGAAAAAGATCAGCAAGAAGGCGATGGAGACCACCACTAGCGCCCGCCGAAGGGTTTCGAGCGCTTCAACACTCACTGCGAATGCCGAAGCGGCCAATCCGACAACGAGGGGAGTCACCATCAGGATACAGCGGACCAGCGCATTGGCGTGTGGAGATGAAAGCGCCTGAATGAAAAGGAAGAGGCACCATGGCGCCCATGGAAGGAAGAAGCGCCAGTGCACACGCGTAGCGCTAAGAATCAAAATCAATAGGCTGGCCCCGAGAGGAAGAAGCCATCCCACCGGAGTAAGCCGCAGCGTATCCGTGCCCTTTACGCAAGCAAGCAGCATCGCGGCCATAACCACAGATGCAAGCCACGGCAGAACCGACTTTCGATCATTGTCCGGGGCGGGTTCGACGAGCGTCACGGGACGTAGCTCGCGAGACGGTATTGGGTTTTCAGTCGGCGCTCCGCGAACTGGGCAGCGTCCGGTCCCGCGCTATGAAGTACCCACTGCTTGCGAGAAGGAACAGTGCAAACCCGAGTAAGGCCACTACTATGCGACGTGGTCCAGCGCGATCCTGCGGGTCGGGGACCACAGCTGGGTCGATCACACGGAAGGCGTATTCCGGCCTTGTTTCTGCGAGGGCAAGAGTACGCTGTTGAGCCTGCACGACTTGATAAAGTGACTGGCGCAGCTCCACGGACTGTGCCTTCGCGATCGCCTGCTCCAAGTACTCAAGCGTACGCCGAGTATCCCGAATTGTCGTTTCGCGGATTATAGTGTTTGCGAGCGCAACGAGTTCGTTGGCCCAAGAGGCGGCCTCCTCTCGGTCATACCAGTGCACAGTGAGGGTGACGATGCCGGACTGACGATCCTCACTGACCGAACGGATTTTCTCGTCAAAGTACCGGACGGCCTGCGCGCGGCTCGGTCGCTGCGCTCTCCAGTTCAGGAAGCGCCCAAGGCCGCGAGGTTCAAGGATCTTCTCTTCCAACCCCTTGGACTCGATGAAGCGGTCCAGGAGTGCTCGAGATTCAAGCACGGCAATGGCCTCGGCCTCTGCCCCCTCAAGACTAGGCAACGCACCAAGGAGTCCGCCGAGACCTGCAAGCTGGGTCCCGAGCATACGGTTGAGTCCGTCACCAGCGCCGCCGACAGCCGGAACCGCGACTACATGCGCTCGATAGCTCTCCGGTATCAAGTAACTGGCCGCGAACGCGAGAAAAAAGCCGATCGTTGCCCAGATCGAAATTGCACGCCAGTGTGCGCGAACGATTGGAATATAGTCGTTCGGCTCCAAAGCAGGCAATTGTCCGAGAACACCCGTGGGAATCACGTATGCATTGAACGCCACGCGGGCTCCTTCACGAACCTCTGGGCTCCCGGACGCCTCTGAGCTTCCATTATTCGGGCCCACTTAGCTCCCCCGTTTTTCAGCCCGAGTACCGCATTCACTGCGTGACTGCGCCTTTTCCGATCTCGCTGTCATGTACGTTAGAACGAGTTTACCGCCGCCGCCGAAATTGACAGGTTGTAAAGAATCTGCGTCACCGCCTGCCAGAATGGCAGTACCGGCAAACGCTCGGTATCCAGCGGCACGACCACGGTATCGCCCGGCCGGATTTCCACCGCACTGCCGCGACGGAACCAGCGGTTGCTCTCGGCGGCCACCACGCTTCCGTTGGCGCGCACGACATAGATCTTTCCGCGGTCCGCTCTGCGCGTCGTACCGCCGCTGAGCGCGATGTAGTCGTCTCTGGTGAGCTCGGGGTTGTAGAGGTGCGACGTCTCGTTCCGCACCTCGCCGATGACCGTCACTTCCTGTCTGAACTTGGGTATGAGCAGCTCGTCGCCGTCGCGCAAGACCACATCCGCGGGCGAGCCGATCGGGGCCCTGAGAGTGCGCTCGAGGTCGATCACCAGACGGCCCACTGCTTCGCTGGCGCGGAGCTGGCTGAGCAGTTGCTGACCGACCTGCAAGGCGGTAGCCGCCTGTGCCTGATTCGCTGCGGCACCCTGAAGGGCGAGAACGGCCAGATCGCTCTGCAGCCTCTCCGCGAGAATGTCGAGCTGCTCCTGCTCGCGCTGCTTGAGATCGCGACGCGTGAACACGGCACCCTGCGGGAACGCGAATTCGGTCACCCCCCCTGCCCGCTCGATGACCGATCGAAGGGTCTCGCCGCGTTTGATGGGATAGACCCCGGGGAAGCGCACCTCGCCGCGCAGCGTGACCTGCTCCTGACTGTCCCAGTCCGGGACTTCCTTGATGGA
>NICF_comb_assmDRAFT_10002104_pt1 | contig 15338 bp, 12 predicted proteins | sample NewIslPassag4_SG_FD_11279 | JGI IMG/M metagenome (IMG submission 11279) | reverse complement strand
CAGGGACAATCGTTTCGTGCGTGCAGGATCAAGCGCATCCGGTCCGTCTGGACGCGCCATGCCGATGGTCGTGCAAGAGTAATGGCGAGTCTTTGCAACCTTCGTCACGGCATTCCAAGGAGGTTGGAAACTGTGAGGAGCAGGGGCCCGCTACGAACCGCGCTCGTGTGGAAGAGCGCCGTCGTGCCGGCGAATTCAGCCGTGATGCTCATCGCAATTTGGGTTTTGGTGTTGGCCCTGATACCGGTTGATCTCACCCTGTCGGCCGCAGCGGTCCAAGCGGCGCCAGTGCAGTACAAGGAGGCGCCGGAACTGGCACGCCAGGTCGCCGCCGGGCTCTTGCCGCCGGTCGAGGAACGGTTGCCGCTTGAGCCTCTGGTCGTCGAGGTCGTGGAGGAGATCGGCCAGTACGGAGGCACGTGGCGTCGGGCCGCGCTGAGCGTGACGGACGATCAGATCATCGGCCGGTTGAGTTACGAGGGGCTCGTGCGGTGGAACGCCGACGGGTCCGATGTGGTCCCCAACGTGGCCAAGGCGTACGAGGTGAGCGAAGACGGCCGCGTCTTTACATTTTACCTCCGGGAAGGGATGAAGTGGTCGGACGGTCATCCCTTCACCGCCGACGACATCGCCTTCTGGTGGAATGACGTCATCCTCAACGAAGAGCTGACGCCGCTTCCCCCAAGCTGGCTCACCATCGACGGCGAGCTTCCCGTCTTTACGCAGATCGACAAGTACACCGTCCGCTGGGAATTCCCCAAGCCCTACGGCCTTTTCCTCCGCAACCTGGCTTCGTACACCAACTTCGAAGAGTCGATGACGCAATATCCGAAGCATTATCTCAGCCAATTCCACCCGACGTACACTTCGGAGGAAAGGCTCAGAGCGCTGGTGGCAGAGGCACAGCTTGACGAGTGGCACCAGCTGTTTCGCCAGCGAATGGACCCGAGGATCCACGCGGAGGTTCCCGTGATCTACGCCTGGCGGGTGACGCGCCCGTCGCCGGCCCAGCCGGTGGTCGCCGAGCGCAACCCGTACTACTGGAAAGTCGACCCGGAGGGGCATCAGCTCCCGTACATCGATCGGGTGACGCACTTCATCGTCGAGAACCTGGAAGTGCTCAACCTCCGGGCGGCAACCGGCGAAGTGGACATGCAGCTCAGGCATATTCTCATCGACAACCTGCCGGTCTTTGTTGAGAATCAAGAACGTTACGGTTACCGGATCCTTCTGTGGCAGGCGGCGGAGACCAGCAACTTTGTGCTCTACCCCAACCTCTTCGTCGAGGACGAAGGCCTGCGGGCGCTCAACCGGGACGTGCGCTTCCGCAGGGCACTTTCGCTGGCTATCGACCGCGACGAGATCAACAACTTGGCGTACCTCGGGCTTGGGCGGCCGCGGCAGGTGGGGGTGATTCCGCAGTCGCCGATCTACGTCGAGGGAGTGGATCAGGTCGACGTCGAGCGAAATCTGGCCGAGGCCAACCGCCTCTTAGACGAGATCGGCCTCACGCGTAGGGACAGCGAGGGCTACCGCCTCCGCCCGGACGGCAGCCGCTTGGAGATCACGATCGACCTGACGCCGGTTTTCGGCCCTTGGCCAAAAGTGGCGGAGCTCGTCGTCGACTACTGGCGCGAGATTGGCATCCGGGCGCGCCTCAACGTGATGGAGCGCTCGCTCTTCCAGGAACGGGCGGCTTCCGGCAACTGGCAGTGGGCCGTCTGGATGAGCGATCGAGGCCTGACGCCGGAGGTAGAACCTCTGTTCCTGCTTCCCGGACGCGGCCAGACGGCGTACTCACCTTGGATGGACTGGTTTAGCTCCAACGGTGCCAGGGGAGAGGCGCCTCCGGAAGGCACCCCCGAGCGCCGGGCCTACGACATCTACGCTCGCGTCAAGGCGACTCCCGACCGAGACGAGCTGATCGCTTTGATGCGCGAGCTGATCCAACTGAACATGGAAAACCTCTGGTACATTGGCACCGTGGGCGACATGCCCCACGTGGTCATCATAAAGAACAATTTCCGGAACGTGCCTGAGACGGCCGTTTCGGATTGGCTGCAAAAGACGCCCGGCAACACGTGGCCCGAACAGTACTTCTTCAAGCAGTGAAAACCTTGAGGCGCAGTGAGAACAATCTGGGCGCGGGCGTGTCCGGGGAGCCGGCCGGTGTCTTGCGGTTCTCCGGAGGGCGTCTGGTGGCATCGCGATCCCGGCGCTCATCCCGGCCGCCCGAAACGGGGTGGAGGAGTCGATGTGGCCGTACATCGGAAGACGCGTGCTCTACATGATTCCGACGCTGATCGTCATCTCCATCATCTCATTTGTGCTGATCCAGTTGCCTCCGGGTGATTTCCTGTCTTCGTATATGGCGACCCTGGCGGCGAGCGGCGACCACGTGGACGCCGCCCTGGAGGCGGCACTGCGCCGGCGTTACGGCCTCGATCAGCCCATTTACGTGCAGTACTTCAAATGGGTTTCGGGCATGCTCCGGGGCGATTTCGGCTACTCCTTCGAGTGGAACCGGCCGGTAAGCCAGCTGATCGGCGAGCGGCTTGCCCTGACGATGGTCGTCTCGGCCTCCTCGCTGCTCTTTGCGTGGATGGTGGCTCTTCCCATCGGCGTCATCTCGGCGGTGCGGCAGTACTCGTTTTTCGACTACTTCTTCACGTTTATCGGCTTTATCGGCCTTGCGGTGCCCAACTTCGTGCTGGCCCTGGTCTTGATGTACACGGCCAACCGGTATCTCGGCGTCAGCGTCGGGGGCCTCTTCTCGGCTGAATACGCCGACGCGCCCTGGAGCATCGGAAAAGTGATCGATCTCTTGAAGCATCTTTGGATTCCCATCGTCATCGTGGGAACGGCGGGCACGGCGGGGCTCATCCGCATCACCCGTGCCAACCTCCTCGACGAGCTGCGCAAACCCTACGTGGAGACGGCCCGGGCCAAGGGTATCAAAGAGTGGAGGCTGATCCTGAAGTACCCGGTCCGCGTCGCTCTCAACCCCTTTATCAGCACGATAGGCTTCATCTTTCCGCAGATGGTCGCGGGTGAAGTGGTCACCTCCGTCGTGTTGAGCTTGCCCACGACGGGGCCGCTGCTGTTGCGCGCCTTGCTCAGCCAGGACATGTACCTGGCGGGCAGCTTTGTCTTTCTCCTTGCGGCCTTGACGGTCATCGGTGTACTGATTTCCGACATCCTGCTTGCGTGGCTCGATCCGCGCATCCGCTACGACTGAGGCGGACGTGACGGTGGCGCGCGACGATTCTGCGCCGCACAGCGGCGTGACGGCGGAAAGCCACGTCTGGTAGGGAAGGCAAGGAGGGGTCCCGATGGCTCAACGGGTTGTGGAGCCTGTGGAAAGCGTACGACGTCGCGAAGCGGCCACGCCGCTTCAGCTCGTCTGGTGGAAGTTCTCGCAGCACCGGCTCGCAGTCGCCGGAGCGGTCGCTATCGTCGTGCTCTACTCCATCGCGTTGTTCGCGGACTTCCTCGCACCGTATTCGCCGCACCACCGGACGGGCCAGCCGTATGCCCCGCCGCAGGTTCCTCACTGGCGCACGGAGGACGGTTGGACGCTGCGCCCGCACGTGTACGCGCTGCGGGGCCAGCTCGATTCCCGGACGTTCCGGCGCGTGTACGTGCCTGATACATCCCGTTCGTACCCCGTCCGCTTTTTCGTCCGCGGCCACTCATACCGCCTCTTCGGGCTTCTTGAGACGGATGTCCATCTCTTTGGCACACCGGATGGAGGCAGCATTTACCTGATGGGGACCGACCAGCTGGGCCGGGACGTCTTCTCGCGGGTGATCTATGGAGCCCGGGTTTCGCTCACTATCGGCCTGGTGGGCGTCGCAATCAGCCTGGTTCTCGGCATCTTGTTGGGCGGCCTGTCCGGTTACTTCGGCGGCTGGACTGATATGCTCATTCAGCGGCTCATCGAAATTCTGCTCTCCTTTCCCTCTATCCCGCTGTGGATGGCCCTCGCCGCGGCCTTGCCCGAACACTGGTCGCCCCTCACGGTCTACTTTGGCATCACCGTGATCCTCTCGTTTATCGGTTGGACCAATCTGGCCCGGGTCGTGCGAGGCCGGTTCTTGTCGCTGCGGAACGAGGACTTCATCGTTGCCGCGAGGCTTTCGGGCTCGAGCGAGCTCCGGATCATCCGGAAGCATTTGCTCCCGTCGTTCATGAGCCACATCATTGCGTCGGTGACGCTTTCGATTCCGGGGATGATCCTTGCCGAAACGTCCCTCAGCTTTCTCGGAATCGGCCTGCGGCCTCCCGTGATCAGCTGGGGCGTGTTGCTTCAAGACGCTCAAAACATCCACGCGGTTGCCATGGCCCCTTGGCTGATGCTTCCCGGGCTGTTCGTCGTGGTGGCGGTCCTGGCGTTCAATTTCGTCGGCGACGGGCTGCGGGACGCAGCGGATCCGTACGCCATCACGGGCCCGTAGAAGGGAGCGAGAGCGTTGTCAGGTGAGAGGCTCCTCGAGATCGTCGACCTCCACGTGCACTTCGAGACCCAGGAGGGGACCGTGCGGGCGCTTCGAGGCGTCGACCTGGTGATCCGGCGCGGCGAGACGGTGGGGCTGGTTGGGGAGAGCGGCTGCGGCAAGAGCATGACCGCCCGGGCAATCCTTAACATGGTGCCGCGGCCGGGGCGGATCGTGAAGGGCGTCGTCCGGCTTTTCCGAGGCGGGGATCATCGAGCCGGAGCGCAGGTTGTGGAGATCACGAAGCTCGATCCCTTCGGACCCGAGATGCGTGCGATCCGGGGCAAAGAGATCGCGATGGTCTTTCAAGAGCCCATGGCCTCCTTTAGCCCGGTCCATACGGTGGGCAACCAGATCGTCGAAGCGATCGTGATTCACCAGGGTTTGAGCAAGCCGCAGGCGCGTGAGCGGGCGGCGGAGCTGCTCGATCTTGTGGGAATCCCAAACCCGCGCCAAAGGCTCGATTCGTACCCGTTTGAGCTCTCAGGCGGCATGCGTCAAAGGGCGATGATTGCGATGGCGCTCTCGTGCGATCCCGATCTGCTCATCGCCGACGAGCCCACCACGGCTCTCGACGTGACGATTCAGGCTCAGATCCTCGAGCTTTTGCAGCGCTTACAAGAGCAGCTGGGAATGGCGATTTTGCTCATTACCCACAACCTGGGGGTCGTCGCCGCCATGGCGCACCGGATGGCCGTCATGTACTTGGGAAAGGTCGTCGAGGAGGGAGAGAGCGTCGACATCTTCGATTCCCCTGCACACCCATACACTCGCGCTCTTCTGCGGTCCATGCCCAGAGCGGGCGAGAGAAGCGGGACGGGGCGAGGCAAGAGGAGACGGCTTTGGGCCATCGCAGGCAGCGTGCCGGGGTCCCACACGCACGTGTCCGGGTGCTCATTCCACCCGCGCTGTCCTGAAGCGATCCCCGGCCTCTGCGACCAGCAAGACCCGGAGCCGCTGGCGGTGGGGAGAAGCCAATGGGTGCGCTGCCTCCTTTATGAAGAAAGCCGCGCTGTGCCGGGGNCGGCCGCATCGACGCAAGTCCCGGGAGCATCACCGGCGGAAGCGGCGGTCCCCGGAACGGACACGTCCGAAAGGGGACCCAAGCGGGGGGGACAACCGGCGTGAGCGANAACGGGCTTCTGCTCGAAGTCAAGGATCTTAGAAAGTACTACCCGATCGTTCACGGGCTCTTNCGGCGGCGCGTGGGGGACGTAAAGGCAGTCGACGGTGTGAGCTTCACCATCCACCGGGCCGAGACGCTGGGNCTTGTGGGCGAGAGTGGTTCGGGCAAGACGACCACGGGCCGGGCGATTCTGCGAGCAATCGAACCGACCTCGGGGCAGATCCTGTTTCACCACGAGAACCAGGTGGTCGACATCGCGAAGTTGGACCGGCAGGGGTTACGCAAGGTGCGCCGGCGGATGCAGATGATCTTCCAGGACCCGTTCTCGTCGTTGAATCCCAGGCTCACGGTGGAGGAGATCGTCGCAGAGCCGCTGGTCTGCCACGGCGTGGGGGACCGGCGGCAGCGCCGGGAGCGGGTCGCCGAGCTCTTGCGCATCGTCGGGCTGGATCCCGGGATGATGAGCCGCTATCCCCATGCCTTTAGCGGCGGCCAAAGACAGCGCATTGGTATCGCCCGGGCGCTGGCGCTGCAACCTGACCTCATCGTTGCCGACGAGGCGGTGTCGGCGCTGGACGTCTCCATCCAGGCGCAGGTGCTCAATCTGCTTCAAGATTTGCAAGAACAGTTCCATCTCGCGTATCTTTTCATTAGCCACGACTTGAGCGTGGTCGAGCACCTCTGCGACCGCGTCGCGGTCATGTACGTCGGAAAGCTCGTGGAAATCGCCGACACCGAGGCGATTTTCACTCGCCCGCGGCATCCGTACGTCGAAGCGCTTCTCTCAGCGATGCCGCCGTCGCATCCTCGCCATAGGCGCGAGCGCAAAATCCTTCAGGGGGAAGTGGCGGATCCGTCTCGGCGCCCGCCGGGGTGCGCCTTTCATCCTCGTTGCCCGTACGCATCGGAGATTTGCCGGGTCGAAGAACCCTCTTTGGTCAATGTCGCGGCGCCCGGCGACAGGCCCCACCTTGCTGCTTGCCACTTCGCACACGAGCTTGAGCTTGCCGGCGCGGCGACGGCGTAGGCAGAGAAAGCGGTTTGGGTAGAGGCTCTGAAAGGATGAAGTGCGCCTTTCCGGTAGTGATCCAGGCCCCTGGAGGATCCACCGGTCCATCGGGGCCGGCCGAAGGCTCTTGGGAGTCGTGTCGAAGCGCGGGTCGCGGCGGGGAGAGCGGGAAGCCAGCAGAAGTTAGATAAATAGATTCAAAACATATAGAACAGGAAACGACCTGATAATACAAAATACAATACGTAAATATGGCATAAGGGGCTCTGCTCGGAAGTGGCAGTTGTCCCATCCGGTTTGCGGGAGGAGGTGAAACGAAAAGGTCGAGCCGGCGGTTGACGAGTGGAGCGTCTTTGCCGTGAAGATCTTGCAGGGGGGATCTGTGTGTGCAGGAGAAAGTCCGCTAGCTTTGCGCGGGCCGCGGGCGCCTTTGTCGCGGTTTTGGCGCTGTTGGGCGTTACGGGGCTTGTGGCTGCGCAACACAACGAAGCGCCGATGCTGGCTCAGCTGGTACAAGCAGGCCAGCTTCCTCCGGTGAACGAGAGGCTTCCCGAAAACCCTGCAGTCGTCGAGCCCGTCGAACGAATCGGCAAGTACGGCGGCACGCTGCGGACTACTACCATTGCGGCCAACAGCATCCTCGGGCCTCACGTGATCCTGATGGGCGAGGGGCTGCTCCGCACCGACACCGATTATTAGACCATCGTGCCGAACTTGGCCGAGGCGTGGGAGTTTTCGGATGACTACCGCGTCTTGACCCTGTATCTGCGCAAAGGAGTCCGTTGGTCGGACGGCGAGCCTTTCACCGCCGACGACATTCTCTTCTGGTGGGAGGACGTGCAGCTCAATCCAGATCTCTTCCCGTCGGGGCCGAGCCGGCGCAATTGGTACGCCGGGGGGGAGCGGATGAACCTGATCAAAGTGGATGACTACACCATTCGCCTCGAGTTCGCGGTGCCCAATCCCCTGATCTTGCGCCGCCTCGCGCACGGTCCCGGCATGGAGATGGTGGACTACCCCAAGCACTATCTCAAGCAGTTCCATCCCAAGTATACGCCGATGGAAGAGATCGAAAAGAAGCTAGTGGAGCACGGCGGTTTCGACTTTTGGTACCAGCTCTTCGAAGATCGGGCCGAGCGGTCGTTTTCGATGTCGATGAACCCTGACCTGCCCACCATCGACGCCTACTACCTCAAGACCAAAGAGCCTGAGCGCCTCGTCTTTGAACGCAATCCCTACTACTGGAAGACCGACCCTGCCGGGAACCAGCTGCCCTATATCGATCAGGTCGTCGTGCGCAAGGCCGCGGATATCACGACTGCCAACGCCTGGATCGTCACGGGTCAAGACGACTTCAACGGCTTTCACACCTCGCTCCAGCAGCTGCCCACCTATCGCCAGTACGAGCAGCAGAGCAACTACCGGATCCTGCTTTACCGGGGCACCTTCGGCACCGAGGTGCTGATTCAGTTTAACCAGACCATCGAGGATCCAGTGCTGCGAGCGATCTTCCAGGACGTCCGTTTTCGGCGGGCGATGTCGCACGCCATTAACAGGGAAGAAATCAACGAGGTCCTTTACTTCGGCCTCGGTGAACCTCGCAACACCACGGTCTTGCCCATCTCCAGCGCCTACCGGGAGGAGTTTGCCAAGAGCTACATCGAGTACGATCCTGATCTCGCCAACCGCCTTCTCGACGAGATGGGGCTCGACAAGCGTGACAGCGACGGGTTCAGGATCCGCCCCGACGGCCGGCGGCTTTCCATCACCATCGACTACACCGAGTCGGATACCCCCAAGACGCCCACTCTGGAACTCGTCAAGGAGTACTGGGAGGCCGTGGGCGTGCAAACGCAGCTCAATTATATGACCAATACGCTGGTCGCCGAGCGGGCGACGGCCAACCTGATCCAGGTAGGTATTCACCACGCCGATCGTTCCACTGACCCGCTGGTCTTCACCGAGCCGTTCTGGTACGCACCGGTTCAGGTGGGGTGGGAGCAGACGACCTGGCCGCTATATGCCCAGTGGTACAACTCGGGCGGCACCGCGGGCGAAGAGCCCCCGGATCACGTCAAGGAGCTGCTCGATATCTTCAATCGAATGCAGCGGACCACCGACGAGAACGAGCGGGTGAGCCTTCTCCAGCAATTGCTCCAACGCCAGGCCGAGAACCTGTGGACGCTGGGAACCGTGGGCAACGCCCCGTTCGTCATCATCGTGCAAAACGCCGTGCGCAACGTGCCCGAGACCGGCTGGTGGGGGTGGGACGGATACTTCGGCTACCCGTACCATCCCGAGCAGTTCTACCTCGATCGCTGATCTTACCTGACAGGTGATCTCGCCTGATTGACGAGCTCGGCCAACAGCTTTGCCGGTGCGTGTGCCGGATCCGTTGACCGGCGCCGGCGGGGATGCCCTCCGGCGCCGGTCAAGGCCGAGTCAGCCAGGCCGGTTCGGCGGTGACTCCACGGATACGTTGCTCCAACGACGATCGGGAGAGCGCCTGGGGTGTTGGGGGTGGTTGGGCCGTGGTTGCCTACGTCATTCGCCGGCTGATCTACATGGTGATCACGCTGGCGATCATCTCGGTGATCGTCTTTGCGATCATCCAGCTTCCGCCGGGGGATTACCTCACCAGTTACATCCTGCAGCTTCAGTCCAGCGGGCAGATCGTCGATGCGGAGCTGGTCGAAAGCCTCAAGCGTCGCTACGAGCTGGACCAGCCCTATTGGATGCAGTACTTGAAGTGGGTAAGCGGCCTTTTGCGCGGCGATTTCGGTCGTTCCTTCGAATGGAACATGGCCGTCGCCGACCTCATCGCGGAACGGCTTCCCATGACCATCGTCGTCTCCCTCGGCTCGTTGCTCTTCGCGTATCTGGTCGGCATCCTCATCGGCGTCGCCTCGGCGGTTTACAAGTACTCGATCATCGACTACCTCGCGACCTTCCTTGGTTTCGTAGGCCTGGCCACGCCCAACTTCCTCCTGGCCCTCGTGTTGATGTTCGCCTTTTACCAGTGGTTTGGCATCAGCGTGGGCGGCCTGTTTTCTCCGGGAATGGAAGACGCCCCGTGGAGCATGGCCAAGTTCATCGATCTCATCAACCACCTGTGGATTCCCGTCATCGTCGTCGGCACGGCCGGCACGGCCAGTACCGTTCGGGTCATGCGGGCGACTCTTCTGGACGAGCTGGGCCGGGATTACGTGAAAATCGCTCGTTCCAAGGGCCTTCCAGGCTGGCGGGTTGTATACCACGCCTTCCGGGTGGCGATCAACCCCATCGTCAGCACCATAGGCTGGGAGCTTCCCATGATCGTGTCGGGGGCCGAGATCACCTCGATCGTCCTCAACCTGCCGACGACCGGCCCCTTGCTTCTGCAGGCGCTTCAGACCCAGGACATGTTTCTTGCCGGCAGCTTCATCCTGATGCTGAGCGTCCTCACGGTCGTCGGGACGCTGATCTCCGACATCCTCTTGGCGGTGATCGATCCTAGGATTCGCTACGGTTGACCGGCGGCGCGGCGTGCCGAGCCGGACGGGCGGGCATACGGGAGGTGGAAGCATGATCGGAGAGGAGATTCGAGGCCGACTGGAAGGCGGGGACGCGCCCCACAGCGCGTCGCAGCTGCGGACGATCGTTCGCCGCTTCGTGCGGCATCGCCTCGCCGTGGTGGGGCTTACGATGATCGCCTTCTTTTACATCATGGCGATCTTCGCCGACACCATTGCACCGTACGACCCGTTGCAACGGTTTACAACGGCGATTCACCGGCCTCCCCAGCGCATCCGCTTCGTCGACGCCGAAGGGAAGTTTCACTGGCGGCCCTTTGTCTACGGGAGCCGAAGCCAGCTCGACCTGCAGACGTTTCAACGGATCTACGTGGAGGACACCTCCAAGAAGTACTTCATCCGCTTTTTCGTCGAGGGCTATCCCTACAAGCTGTTTGGACTTTTTCCCACCCGCATCCATCTCTTCGGCGTGGACGAGGGGGGCACCCTCTTTCTCTTTGGGACCGACCAGCTCGGCCGGGACATGTTCTCCCGCGTTGTGCACGGCTCTCGCATCTCCCTCAGCATCGGGCTGGTCGGGGTGTTCATCAGCCTGGTCATCGGGGTGCTGGTCGGCGGGGTGTCGGGCTATTTCGGCGGCGTCGTCGACGAGGTGACGCAGCGGGTCATCGAGACCTTGCGTTCCATCCCTCAAATCCCCTTGTGGTTGGGGCTGAGCGCCGCGCTGCCGCCGGATTGGAGCCCGATCAAGGTCTACTTCGCGATCACCATCATCCTGTCGCTGTTGGGATGGACGTATGTGGCCAGGGTGACGCGCAGCAAGTTCATTGCCTTGCGGGACGAGGATTTCATCGTGGCGGCGAGGGCGATCGGTTGCACGACCGCAAGGGTGATCCTCCGTCATCTCATCCCGTCCTTTGCCAGCTATATCATCGTCGCGGCGACCCTGGCGATTCCGGGGATGATCCTCGGCGAGACGGCTTTGAGCTTCCTTGGCATCGGATTGCGGCCGCCCGTGGTCAGCTGGGGCGTTTTGCTGCAGCAAGCCCAAAACATCGCAGCAGTTAACACCTATCCGTGGCTCATGCTCCCGGCGGCTTTCGTGATCTTGGCGGTCCTCGCCTTCAACTTCGTAGGCGATGCNCTGCGCGACGCGATCGACCCTTACAGCAGGTGATCGGTAAAGTGACGACGGGCAAAGACCGAGGAGTGTGCCATCAGGGGGGTGATCCGGTGGCGGAGCGAGACGGTCGTGAAGACGGCCGGGACAGGGAAGAGCACGCCCCTCTCTTGTCGGTCCGGGACCTTCGGACCACCTTTGCTACCGAAGACGGGATCGTCACTGCAGTGGACGGCGTCAGCTTCTCCATCGAAAAGGGGACGACGGTGGGGCTCGTGGGGGAGTCGGGCTCCGGCAAGAGTGTCACGTCCCTATCCATCATGAAGCTCATCCCGTCCCCGCCGGGAAAAGTCGAGGCGAAGGAGATCCTCTTCGACGGAAAAGACCTCTCCAGGTTAAAAGAGCGAGAAATGCGACGCATCCGGGGTAACGAGATTGCCATGGTCTTTCAAGAGCCGATGACCTCGCTGAACCCAGTGTTTAAGATCGGCGACCAGATCATGGAAGCCATTATCCTGCACCAGAAAGTGAATAAGCGGGAGGCCAGGGAGCGGGCCATTGAGCTCTTGCGGCTCGTGGGCATCCCCTCGCCCGAGAAGAGGGTAGACGAATACCCCCACCAGCTCTCCGGGGGAATGCGCCAGAGGGTGGTCATCGCGATGGCCCTCTCGTGCAGTCCCAAGCTGCTCATCGCCGACGAACCGACGACGGCGTTGGACGTCACGATCCAGGCGCAGATCCTCGACCTCCTGCGGCGATTACAGGAGGAGCTTGGTATGGCAATCCTGCTCATCACCCATGACCTCGGGGTGGTCGCGGAGACCTGTCGCCGGGTGATGGTGATGTACGCGGGCAAGATCGTGGAGGAAGGGCCAGTGGTGCCGCTCTTTCAGGAGCCGGCTCACCCCTACACGCGGGGACTTCTGGATTCTATTCCCAAGTTGAACGAGGACCGCCCGCGGCTTACGTCCATCCCGGGCGTCGTGCCCCATCCCGCCCGCATGCCCAAGGGATGTCGCTTTCACCCCAGATGCCCTCTGGCACGCCCCATCTGTGAAGAAGAGGAGCCGCCGCTCATTGACATCGACGAAGAGCGGACCGCCGCTTGTTGGGTACACACCGGCTTTGAACGGCTGGAGCAAGAGGCGGGAGAGGTGAGCGCTGGTGCAAGCCGCTGAGCAACCCCTGGTGCGGGTCGAGGGGCTCGTCAAGTATTTCCCTTTGCGCAAAGGGTTGTGGTCCCGGCACGCCGGAGTGGTCAAGGCCGTCGATCACGTCTCCTTTGACATCCGCCGCGGCGAGACTTTGTGCCTGGTGGGGGAGTCGGGGTGCGGCAAATCGACCACGGCGCGATTGATCTTGCGGCTCCTTGAACCCACGGCGGGCCGGGTTCTCTTCGAAGGGAAGAACATCTTCGAGCTGCCGCCGCGCGAGCTGCGGAGCCTGCGCAAGGAGATGCAGCTGATCTTCCAGGATCCATACTCCTCGCTCAACGCCCGCATGACGGTGGGCGAGATCATCGCCGAGCCGCTCATCGTCCATAAGCTCGCGAAGGGGTCTGCGCTCGACCGGCGGGTGAAGGAGCTGCTGGATGCCGTAGGCCTTGCTTCCTACCATGCCAAGCGCTTCCCGCACGAGTTTTCCGGGGGTCAAAGGCAGCGGATCGGGATCGCCCGGGCGTTGGCCGTCAATCCCAAACTCGTCGTCTGCGACGAACCCGTCTCCGCCCTGGACGTTTCGGTGCAAGCGCAAGTGCTGAACCTGCTCAAAGACCTTCAGGACCAGTATCATCTCACCTACCTCTTCATCGCCCACGACCTTTCAGTGGTAAAGCACATGGGCGACCGGATCGCCGTCATGTACTTGGGAAAAATCGTGGAACTGGCTGACAAACATTCGCTGTTTGAGAACCCGCAGCACCCCTACACCCGGGCGTTGATGTCGGCCATCCCCGTCGCCGATCCCACGGTGAAACGCGAGCGAATGTTGCTCGAGGGGGACGTGCCCAGCGCCATCGACCCGCCCCGCGGCTGCCGTTTTCACACTCGTTGTCCCATCGCTGAGGAGGTTTGCTCCCAAGAAGAACCTGAGCTGAGCGTGGGGGGAGATCGGCATGCGTGCGCGTGTCACTTGGTCTCCGCCGCCACCGCTGGCCGGAGGGCGGCTGGAACCGGGACGGCTCAGGATTGAGGTCGTGGTTTGGGTATGCCATCCGGCTCTTTCGCTCTTGGGTCGCTCATCCCGTTTCACGGGCCAAGCTGGGTCAAGGGGCTGGTTCGCCTGTCCATGACGGGATGGGCCATAGATATCGGAGCTCAGGGGAAAGGGGCAAGGCCGGGACGAGGACGGCGGGAGCGCGGCCGCCGGGGCCGAGGTTCGGCCTGCGTACAACTCTGCTTAGGGGAGGAAGTCGAATGAAAGTTCAAATCCAAATCCAAATGCAGGCTGTCAGTCGAATGCTCGGTGTGGTGGCGGTCTGTCTTGCGTTGGGTACGGCGACTTTGGTCCAGGCCGCGGGTGTTGAGATGACCCTCTGGATCAACTCGTGGCCGCAGGCGGGGATAAACGCCATTCAAGAAGTGGCCGATCGGTTCGCGGAGCGCCATCCCGACGTCAACAGTGTGACCGTGCAGGCAGTCAGTCAAGCACAACTTCTGGAGCGGCTGGCCGTGGCCGTCGCCGGGGGCTCTCCCCCCGACGTCATGGCACTTCCCGCGCCGTTGGCTCAACCCGCTCTCGGCGGCTTGCTCATGCCGCTGAACCGGTTCATTGACCAGAGCGCGGTGATCGACCGGGCTGACTATCCGCCGTTTATGCTGGAATCGCTCAGCTTCGAGGGCAGGGAGTACGGGGTTCCGGCGATCGAAGCCGCTCTGGGGCTCTTACTCGTCTACAACAGGGATTTGCTGCTCGAAGCGGGACTCGCGGATCGGGGACCGGACTCTCTGGACGAACTCTACGAAATGCATCTGAAACTGACCCGGATGGACGAGACGGGCGAGCGCTTGGAGCAAGTGGGGATCAACCCGTTGGATTCGATGGGAGGGCAGTATTTTCCGCTCATTTGGGGAACGGTGTTTGATGTCTCCTGGTACGACCTCTCCAGGCGCAAGCTCGATCTGATCGCAATTGAACCGGCGCTCGAATACCTGAAGCGGATCTACGATGCCCCTGGCTATGATCTGATCACCGGAGCGGGGATCGGGGGATGGACCGGGGGGCTTGCCTCTGGACGCTTGGCGATGCAAGTGAACGGCTCGTGGGTGCCCGGCGAGTTGACCACCTTTCCCGACGCCGGCAAGTTTGGCTACACGTGGATGCCGAGCCTGCCAGGGGATAAAGCCACGTCGTCATCCCCGTGGGGCCTCACCATTCCCGTCAACGCTCCCAGGCCCGATCTGTCTTTTGAACTGATTGAGTTTTTTGCTACCCCGGAGGCATTGCAGATCGTCTTTGACGCGGTGGGGTGGCTCAACGGCAACCTTTCGTCCATTCGAGAGCTCGACGTGTCGGCTGCCCCCGAGATCGTGCCGATCATCGGCATGTTTAACGAGGCCGACCGCTTTACCGCACCGCCGCCGCTTCCCATCCTCACCGACATCTACAACGTGATGAGCGGCCGGGTGACTCCCTTCCTTCGGGGAGAGGCGGACGGGCGCTCGATCCTCCTCACCCTGCAGGATGAGATGCAGGCCAGGCTCGACGAGGTGTTCCGGGCAGCCGGGCGATAACCCGGCTGCGTCCGGGGGAAGTGATCGCAAAGGCCTGGAAGGTGCACTGACGTAAGAATGCGACTGACGGGCAACGCGGGAGGACCTTGACATGGGAACGCGGGAAAGGGGCACCGGTCCATGGAACAGGATCATGACCAAGACCAACACCAGGACCAAGATCAAGACCAGGACCAGGACGAGGGTAGCCGTACTCGCCGCCGTCGTGCTAGCCGTATTTTCCGCAAGCGGTGCGTCGAGTGCAGGCGTGCAACACCCGCCCACCTGGTTTGGCGGTCACATCATGTTTATCACAAGCGGATCTCAGAACGTGGAGGAAGCCTGGCGCTTCCTGCATTTCATCA
>NICF_comb_assmDRAFT_10002103_pt1 | contig 15339 bp, 16 predicted proteins | sample NewIslPassag4_SG_FD_11279 | JGI IMG/M metagenome (IMG submission 11279) | reverse complement strand
CGCGCCGGAGCCCGCCCGGGCCGAAGAGACGGAGGCCGGCGGCGGGACGCGGACGGCCGGTGATATGGCGGGGGAAGCGGCCGAAGCCATGAGAAACAGCGATGGCCGTGAAAGCCGGTCAGGCGGTGCGGCCGTGCTGGCCGGATATGTGCTCGGCGCCGGTTGCCTCGCCGTCAGCCTGTTCGCGGCGCCGCCGCCGTGGGTGCGGCCTCCCGTGCTGGCCGGACTGACGAGCACGCAGTGGCTCTTCATCGCCGCCGCTCTCGCCGCGGCCGCGCTGGACGCATACATCGCCAGAAAAGGATAAGCGCGGCCTCCCGGGGCATACTAGCCTCGGAAGGAGGCGGCGTCAAATGGCCCGGAAACAAAACCGGAGCGAGCGCGATACGGAGACGTACGAGGGTCCGAGCGCGGAAGGACGGAGAAAACAAAGCCGCGTCGCGGCCGATCCGGCCGGGACGGGCTACGACAAGCATACCGACGGGCCGAACCGGCCGTCCGTCTGAAACGGGGTGAGCGACATGGACCGGAAAGCCGACGGTCGGTCCGGGCGCGAGTCCCTGCGGCGCCAATCCGACACGCGCAGGCGTGCGGATCTGAACGGAACCGGCGATCCGGAGCTTGATCCGTTCGAGATCAATTTCCGGCCCGAATTCCGGATCGGGCGCGGACCGCGCGGGCCGTTCGTGAACGAGCATGGCGTCGTCATCGGCGACCACGACTACGAATCGCCGAACTCGCCGCTCGAGAACTGGTCGAAGGATACGGACCCGTCCGTCATGAGCGGCGACGAATGGGTTCATCCGTACAAGGACATCGGCTTCCGCACGGCGGAGAACCGGCGGCTGTTCGAGGAAGGCATCCCGCCGCAGAGCGGCATTTTCATGCATCCCGACAAGGATGCCGGATACCAGTCGCACCGGTCGGACAATCCGGGCGGAGGAGCCGCCGAACCCGAAGCGGAGCAATCGGACTGAAGGCGGTCCCGGCATCCAGCAGGACCGGCCGCGGTCCGGTTGCTTTTCTTTTGCGTTCGGCAGGGGGTATAATAGTTTCCAGAATCCTGTTGAAGGAGTGAGCGAGTGTCATGTCGATGTCGTTCGAGCAATATATGCTGGACATGATCCAGCCGATGCGCGACGAATTGACGAGCATCGGTTTCAGGGAACTGAGGACGCCGGAAGAAGTGGAGGAGCATCTGCCGAACGCGAAGGGAACGGCGCTCGTCTTCGTGAACTCGGTGTGCGGATGCGCGGGCGGTCTGGCCCGTCCGGCCGCAAGGCTCGCGCTGCAGCACGAGGTGAAGCCGGATCATCTGTTCACCGTGTTCGCCGGCCAGGACAAGGAGGCGACGGCCAAGGCCCGCGAGTATTTCGCGCCGTATCCGCCGTCCTCGCCGTCGATCGCGCTGATGAAGGACGGGGAGCTTGTTCATTTCATCGAGCGTCACCAGATCGAGTGCCGGACGGCCGAAGAGATCGCGGCGGACCTGATCGCGGCGTTCGAAGCGCATTGCCGCTGACGAAGCGCCGGAGGCGAACGGGATGAGCATGCAGCAGGAGATCATCGCCAGGCTCGGCGTGAAGCCCGAGATCGACGTCGAACAGGAGATCCGCAGACGCGTCGATTTTCTGAAGCAGTATGTGAAGGAGGCCGGGGCGTCCGGCCTGCTGATCGCGATCAGCGGCGGCGTCGACAGCGCGACGGCGGCCGCCCTGTGCAAGCGGGCGACCGACGAGCTGACGGCGGAAACAGGCCGGGAGTACATGACGCTCGGCGTGTTCCAGCCTTATCACAAGCAGGAAGACATCGAGGACAGCTATGAGGTGGCGAAGGCGCTCGGTCTGAAACACACGGTCGAGACGAACATCGGCGAAGCGGTGGACGAAATCGCGCTGGAGGTCGAGCATGCGTTCAAGGCGCTAGGCCGGCCGCGCCATCTGAGCAAGGAAGCGAAGGGGAACGCGAAGGCGCGCACGCGCATGGTCGTCCAGTACGCGCTCGCGTTCGATCTGAATCTGCTCGTCGTCGGCACGGACCACGCGTCCGAGGCGATCACCGGATTCTACACGAAATGGGGCGACGGCGCGGTTGATCTGACGCCGCTCAGCTCGCTGAACAAGCGCCAGGTGCGGCAGCTCGCCCGGGCGCTCGGCGTCCCGGAACGGGTCGTGACCAAGGCGCCGACGGCCGGACTGTGGGAAGGGCAGACCGACGAAGGCGAACTCGGCATTTCGTACGAAGACAACAGCGATTATCTCGAAGGCAAGGCGATCGACCCGAAGGTCGCGGCCGAACTCGAGCGGCGCTATCTCGCCACCGAGCACAAGCGCCGGCCGATTCCGGGCATTTGACGCGGTCGCCGGCGACACGCAACGATCCGAATTTTGCGGGCATCATGACCATCTCCCCTCGAAACAAGCATCTCCGATTCGCGCGAGCGTGCTTGTTGCGGGGGAGTTTTTTTGTTCTGCGACAGACCAATTCACAAACAAAGGAGTTCCAAAGCGGCAGAGCGGAGTCCGGTCCGCTGTAACGTGGTTACCGCGTTACGGAGGCGCTCGGAGCCCGGACCGGCACGCTGTAACGTGGATACCGCGTTACGGAGGCGCGCGACCGAATTGAAGGCGCTGCAAATTGCGTGCCGCGCTTCAAATTGGCATGAAGCTGAATCGCCCGGATTTTGCCGCCTTGCCGGGCGCCGGCGGGTCCGTCTTCCGCAAACTCCGCCTGCACGTTCATTCCGCAACGAATTTCTCCGCTTGACAACTTGCTTCAAGGACATTATTTTTTACTTAAACCAAAAAGTTTACCTAGACAAAAACATTTGTCCCTGGACACTTAAATTGCTTGAACGCACAAAGAATCAGGATTGGAGTGGTGAAGCGGATATGTGGAAGCGCATGAAGGGCGGATGGATCGGACTTGCGCTGGTTCTGTTGACCGCGGTGCCGGCGCTTGCGGCGTGCGGATCGGCCGCCGGGGATGGAGAGGCCGGGGATGCCGATGGCGGCGTCATCCGCGTCGTCACGACGATCGCCCAGATCGCCGAACCGATCTCGGTCATCGGCGGCGACCGGGTCAGCGTTACCAGCCTGATGGGGCCGGGGGTCGATCCGCACCTCTACCAGGCGTCGCAGAGCGACATCCGGAAGCTGGAGGGCGCGGATGTCATTTTCTACAACGGGCTGCATCTGGAAGCGAACATGGTGCGGGCGTTCGAGGAGATCGGCAAGACCCGGCCGGCGCTGGCGGTCGGCGAGGCGATCGCGAAGGACCGGCTGCTCACCGACGAGACCGGCGCGATCGATCCGCACGTCTGGTTCGACATCGATCTGTGGAAGACCGCGCTGGAGGCGGCGACGGAGAAGCTCAAGGAGATGTCTCCGGACGATGCGGAACTGTTCGAGGCGAACAAGCGGGATTATTTTGCCAGGATGGATGAGCTGAAGGAAGAGTCCCTCGCCAAAATGTCGTCCATCCCGAAAGAGCGGCGGCTGCTCGTGACGGCGCACGACGCGTTCGGATACTTCGGCCGGATGCTGGATCTCGAAGTGGTCGGCCTGCAGGGGCTGAGCACGGAGGACGAGATCGGGCTGAGCGACATCGAGCGCACGATCGATCTGCTCGTCGAGCGCAAGGTGCCGGCGGTGTTCGTCGAGAGCAGCATCAACCCGAAGTCCATCGAGGCGGTCATCGAAGGGGCGAAATCCAGAGGCGTCGACGTCAGGCTCGGCGGCGAACTGTTCTCCGACGCGATGGGCGACGCCGGCACGGAGGAAGGCACGTATCTCGGCATGTTCCGGCACAATGTGAACACGATCCACGAGGCGTTGTCCGGGGGAGGATGATCGGGGATGGAACCGGTGATGCGGGAGAAAGGGACGGCAGCGGCACTGGAGGAAAAAGGGACGGAAGCGACACGTGGGGAAGAAGGGACGGCAGCGGCACCGCGGGATAACGGGCTGGAACCGATGCGGCAATCCGGCGGACCGGAAGCGGTGCTCGAGGTCAGCGGGCTCTCCGCGGCCTATCGCCGGAACAGGGTGCTGGAAGATGTGACGTTCAGGGTTGCGCCCGGCACGCTCACGGCCATCGTCGGACCGAACGGCGCGGGAAAATCGACGCTGCTGAAGACGATGCTGGATCTTCACCCGCGGCTCGGCGGGGAGGTCCGTTTCTTCGGCACGTCGTACCGGAAAGCGAAACGAAGGGTCGGATACGTGCCGCAGCGGGGTTCGGTGGACTGGGATTTTCCGACCGACGCGCTGGATGTGGTGATGATGGGCTTGTACGGGCAGATCGGCTGGCTCAGGCGGCCGGGCCGGCGGCACAGGGAGCTCGCGATGGCGGCGCTGGAGCAGATGGGCATGGGAGCTTACGCCAAGCGGCAGATCAGCGAGCTGTCCGGCGGCCAGCAGCAGCGGGTGTTCCTCGCGCGCGCGCTCGTGCAGGACGCCGATCTGTACCTGCTCGACGAGCCGCTGGCCGGCGTGGACGCCGCCACCGAGCGGGCGATCATGGATCTTCTGAAGACGCTGCGCGAATCCGGCAAGACGGTGATGGTCGTCCATCACGATCTTCAGACGGTGGAAGACTACTTCGATCACGTGCTGCTCTTGAACCGGACGGTCGTCGCCCACGGTCCGACCGCGGACATCTTCACGCGGGACCATATCGCGCGGACGTACGGCGGCCTGCTTCGCATGCGGGAGAAGGTGACGGGATGACGGGGCTGTCGCACAACGCGCAATGGGTGCTGGTCAGCACGTTGATGCTGGGCGCGGCGGCCGGCCTGATCGGCTGCTTCGCCTACTGGAAGCGGCAAAGCCTGATGAGCGACGCCCTGGCGCACGCGGCGCTGCCGGGCGTCGTCATCGGCTTCGCCGTTCTCGGTTTCAAGAGCCTGCCGGTCATGCTGCTCGGGGCGGCGGCGAGCGCCCTGCTCGGGGCGCTGGCGGTTCACGCGATCCGCTCCGGCACCCGGATCAAGGAAGATACCGCGATGGGCATCATCCTGTCCGTGTTCTTCGGGCTCGGCATCATGCTGCTGACCATCGTGAACCGCATGCCGGGCGGCCGGCAGAGCGGACTGGACAGTTTTATTTTCGGGCAGGCCGCGGCGATGGTGCGCCAGGATATGCTCACGATGACGGCCGCGGCGGTTGTCGTTCTGCTCGCGGTGCTGATTTCGTTCAAGGAATGGAAGCTGTATCTCTTCGATCCGGGATTCGCCCGCGGGCTCGGGCTGTCCGGACGGCTGATGGACGCGGCTTATATGACGCTCCTCGTCGCCATCATCGTGATCGGCATCCAGGCGGTCGGCGTCATCCTGATGGCCGCGCTGCTGATCGTTCCCGCCGTCAGCGCCCGGTACTGGACGAATGCGTTCGGCGGAATGCTGGCGCTGTCGGCGCTGTTCGGCGGAGGCGCGGGGGCCGCGGGCACCTATGTCAGCACGCTGGGAGACGGCTGGCCGACCGGACCGTTCATCGTGATCGCGGCGGCGGGAGTGTTCCTGACGTCGCTGCTGTTCGGTGTCAGAAAAGGGCTCCTCGTCAGGGCGATGCAGCGGCGGGAACAGATGCGGCGTCCCGGTGCGCGGGCCGTGATGAGCGATCCGCTGGCGGAAGGGAGGCGCTGCCATGAGTTATGACGGATGGATTCTGCTGACGGCTTCGCTCGTCGGCCTCTCCTGCGGTCTGGTCGGCGCGCTGCTCATCCTGCGGCGCATGGCGATGATGGCGGACGCGATCAGCCACACGGTGCTGCTCGGCATCGTGATCGCCTATCTCGTCACGCGCGAGCTCGCCGGCGCCCACATGCTGATCGGCGCCGCCGCGGCCGGCCTGCTCACGGCGGTGCTCGTGCAATGGCTGCATTCGCTCGGCGTGCGTCAGGAAGCGTCGATCGGGATCGTGTTCACGACGCTGTTCGCGATCGGCGTCGTGCTGATCGCGACGAAGGTCGGCAACGCGCACCTCGACGTGCAGCACGCGCTGATGGGCGAGATCACGTTCATTCCGTGGGAGCGGACGCGCGTACCCTGGATCGGCGAGATACCGGAGGCGGTGCTGATCCTGTCCGTCGTGCTGCTCGCCGTTGTCCTGCTGATCGCCGCTTTCTACAAGGAGTGGAAGATCACCTCGTTCGACCCCGCGCTGGCGGCGGCGCTCGGCATTCCGGTGACGTTCATGCACTACCTGTTCATGACGATGATCTCCGCGACGGCGGTCGCCGCCTTCGACGCGGTCGGGGCGATCCTGGTGATCGCGATGCTGATCACGCCGGCCGCGGCCGCCTATCTGTGGACGGACCGGCTGTCCGTCATGCTCGGGCTGAGCGGCCTGTTCGGCGCGGCATCCGCCTTCGCCGGCTACGGCATCGCCTGGCTGCTCGACACGTCGATCTCGGGTTCGATGGCGTTCGCGACCGGCTTGCTGTTCCTGGCCAGCTTCTTCTGCTCGCCGCGCCATGGTCTTGCGGCCAGGCGGCTGCGCGCACGGGCGGCCGGGGGAACGGATGTCGAGCGATCGGCGGCCGGGCGGACGGTTGCAGCCGAGCGATCGGCAGCCGGGCGAACGGCAGGCAGCTGAGCGATCGGCGGCCGGGCGGGCGGATGGCAGACATCTCCCGTGCAATCCCGAAGGCCCGTGTCCCCCTGTCGGCCGGATGTTTCTTGTCGGAACGCAGCATCAGTTGGTCGAAACGGAGGGCACGGGCGCGATTTTCATGTATAATGGATACGAATACGGGATTGCATCGGGAGGTTGACATTGGACAGACAGCATCTCTATCTGCAACGTAAACAAGACGGTTTGTGGCTTACCGAGGACGAACAGAACAACCTGAAGATCAGCTACCGGATCCGGGAAGTGCTGTTCGAAGAGCAAAGTCCGTTCCAGCATGTGATGGTGCTCGATTCGTACGATTTCGGGCCGATGCTGGTGCTTGACGGCGTCGTGCAGACGACGACGGTCGACGGGCACATCTACAATGAAATGCTCGCGCACATGCCGCTGGCGCTGCATCCCGCGCCGCGCCGCGTGCTCATCATCGGCGGCGGGGACTGCGGCGTCGCGAAGGAAGCGGCCAAATACGAATCCGTCGAGGCGATCGATCTCGTGGAGATCGACGAGGCCGTCGTTCGGGCGTGCAGACGGCACATGCCGGAAGTGTCCGGGGGCGAACATTCGGATCCGCGCGTCCGTCACCACTATACGGACGGCGTCGAATTCGTGAAGGGCCGGCGGAGCGAATACGATGTCATCATCGTCGATTCATCCGATCCGATCGGGCCCGCCGAGCAGTTGTTCAGCACCGAATTCTACCGCGATCTGCACGCCGCGCTGAACGAAGGCGGGCTGATGGTCTGCCAGAGCCAGTCGCCGATCTTCCATCAGGATGTCATGATGCGTTCGTATGAGCGGATCGGCGGGCTGTTCCCCCATATTCGCATGTTCACGGCCGTCGTTCCGACGTATCCGGGCGGGCTGTGGAGCTTCACGATCGGCTCCAAGCGGCCGCTGCCGGCGCCGGAGGATATCCGTTTCGATAAAGAAGCGCGATATGTGAACGAGAACGTGCTGCGGGCGTCGTTCGCGCTGCCCGCGTTTATTGAGAAGCTGATTGCGGAACGCGCCGCGAAATAAACGACGAGAAGCCTTGTCTGCGGGCGGATGATGCGCCCGGGGGCAAGGCTTCTCTCTTCGTTCCGAAGATGGTTCGGTGTCATCGGGTTACTTCCGGGTGTCTCCGTCCCGCAAAGGTTTTCCCGCTTCGCGCAGCGCCCGGCTGCCGGCCAGCCACAGCGCCATGAGGCTGAGCAGCGCGCCGCTGCCGACGAGCAGCCATTCGACCGGGACGATGTCGGCCGCCGGCCCGAAGATGAGCATGCCGATCGGCAGCATGGAGGTGGAGATCATGCCGAACACGCCGTACACCCGCCCCAGATACGCGTCGTCCACTTTTTCCTGCAGGATGACCTGGGCCGGGGTGTTGAACAGCGGCGTCGAGATGCCCGCCAGCCCCATGAAGATCAGGTATACCCAGAACGAGAAGGTGGCGGCGCCCAGGCCGACCGTGCACAGGCCGAACACCGCGCAGGCGAGCATGAGCGTATGCGTCCGGTTCCGGAAGCCGCCCCAGGCCGCGATCAGCGCGCCGCCCGCCATCATGCCGGCCGAGTAGACGATCTCGATCGCCGTCAGCCGCCAGTAGTCGCCGCCGAACGTGCGCGTCACCTGCAGCGGCGTCAGGAACGCGGCCGGCGCCATGAGCAGGAAGATCAGGGCGAAGAACGCGAAGTATGGCTTCAGGAACGCGTGGTCCCGAATATAGCGCAAGCCCAGCTTCAGGTCTTCGAAGTAGCCGCCCGTCTGCCCGGATGATTCGCCGCGATGGCCCGGGACGCGCACCCAGATGAGCAGGATGGCGATTCCGATCACGGCGGTGACGACATCGATGAGGAAAATGGCCTCGATCGACGCGTACGCAAGCAGCGAGGCGCTCACGATCGGCGCGACGATCGTCATGAACGCCTGCACGCTGCCGAATACGCCGTTCACCGCGGTCAGCCGCTCCGTCGGCACGAGGAGGGGCAGCAGCGCGCCGACCGCCGGCGTCTGGACGCCCGATCCCGCGGCGCGGACCGCCGATATGGCAAGCAGCAGCCAGAGCGCTTCATAGCCCGCCCGGAAGAGCAGGATCAGGACGAGGGTCGCCGCGGCGATGCCGGCGTCGGCGAGCGCGATCAGCAGCTTGCGGTTGCAGCGGTCCGCCCATACCCCGGCAAGCGGCGAGAGAAAGAAGGTCGGCAGGAAGCCGCAGATGATCGAGAGCGTCATCATGACGCCGGATTCCGTGGTCAGCGTAATATGCCACATGATGGCGTACTGCACCAGCAGGGAGCCGAACAGCGAGACGGTCTGGCCGCCCAGGAACAGCGCGGCGTTCTTCTTCCAGTCCGATGGCGCGTGCGTTGTTTCGATCATGGGGAATGTTCACTCCAATATGCTGCTCGTCTGTGTCCGCACCCCAACAGTATGACAAAAAAGCCGTCCCGTTGCCAACCTTGCCCCCGCCCGCCCGTTCCGCCGAAGATGTATGATCGGAGATGAAGCTCACGCGAATGCGGCAGGTGAACGCGAATGAGATTCGGCTTCGCGACGCCGTGGCCGCGGAGCTGCTCAAACCCTGCCTCGGGGCGCCCGGTGATCCGGAGCCTGCTGAGGCGTTCTGCGCTTGTGTGCTGCGGCCCGTCGGCGGCCGGCCGGGGGAATCGCGGCGGGTTGACGGATGATCAATTATTGTGCTACTAATATAACTAACTGATTAGTTAGTTATATATTGTCGAAAACCTTGTCGACAGGAGGTGCCCGCCATGCCGAGAAAAGGCGGCGAAGCGAGCCGCGCCCGGCTGCTCGAGGCGGCGGAACGGCTGTTCGCCGAGCGGGGCGTGAAGGGGACGACGGTCAGCGCGATCGTGGCGGAGGCCGGGCTGACGCAGGCGGCGTTCTATCTGTATTTCAAGAGCAAGGAAGAGATGGTGGAGGCGCTGGTGAACCGGTTCGGCGAGATGCTCGACCGGTACACGGACGCGGGCCGGCTGGCGGCGCATTACCCGCCGGAAGAACTGAAGGAGCGGGTGACGGCCGCGTTCGTCGGACTGTTCGAGCTGCTCGGCCGCAGCGCCAACCTCACCCGGATCGTCCTGCAGGACACGCCCGCCGGGGAACGATTCAGGGACCGGATCGTCGCGCAGATCGAGGGCAACATGCGCCGCAACCGGTCGCTCGGCATCGTCGACGCCGGGATCGAGCCGGAGATCGCTGCCGAGGCGATCGTCGCCGCCGTGGAGCGGCTCGTCGTCCGCTACATGGTGACGGGCGAGCGCTCGGCGGAGGAACTCGGGCGGCTCGTCGCGCATCTGTTCCTGAACGGCCTGCTGCCCGGCGGCGGGCCGGCGGGCGGGGAAGGAGCGCGGCGGGCATGAGCGTCCCGGATCTGCTGGCGGCGATCGACGCGAGGATCGACCTGACGAGCGTGCTGTGGCTGCTGCCGCTGACATTCATGTTCCATGATTTCGAGGAGATTCTGAAGGTCGAAGGGTGGCTGGCCCGGCGGGGGGAGGCGGTGCTCGGCGCGGTCCCGGCACGCTTCCGGAGGTTCCTCGAAGATACGTTCCGGATGAACGCGAGGCAGTTCGCGGAAGATGTGCTGTGGCTGTACACGGCCATTTTCGTCGTCACGGCGGCGGCGGTATTTTTCGATATGACGCTTCCGTACCTCGCGGTGCTGACCATCTATTTTCTGCACGTCTTCACGCATGTCGGCCAGGCGGCGCTGTTGCGCATGTATACGCCCGGCGTGGCGACGGCCGTGCTGATCGTGCTGCCGTACTCGCTCTATGCTTATTACCGGCTGCTTAAGGACGGCGTCGTCGGGTGGGATGATGTCCTGCTGGGCGCCGCGCTGGCCGCCGCGTGCCTGCCGTTCATCGTCTGGCTGGGCCTTGCGGGAAGGCGCCGGGCGGTCAACCGGCGTTGACGGGGATTGACAGAAGTTAGATTACAAGTGTAATCTATTGTTGATTACACTTGTAATTTTTTTAGAGGGGTTTGAAGCGGATGGGCGGAGTGCCGAGAATATCCGACGCGGAGTGGGAAGTGATGCAGGTGCTGTGGGCCGGCGAGGGGCCGATGACGGCGCAGGACGTGATCGACCGGCTCGCCGAGGCCAAGGATTGGAGTCCGCGCACGGTGAAGACGCTGCTGAACCGGCTGCTGAAGAAGGGCGCCATTCGCCACGAGGCCAGGGGCAAGATGTACGCCTACTCGCCGGCGGTCAGCGAAGAAGCATGCGTCCGGGAGGAGCGGCGAAGCTTCCTGCAACGGATTTACGGCGGCGCGCTGACTCCGATGATCGCCCATTTCCTGAAGGAGGAGCGGCTTAGCCGCGAGGAGATCGAAGAGCTGAAGCGCATTCTGGACGAGAAAGCCCGGGAAGTCGATGCGCCATGACGGATCCGGCGGCAATCGGGGAACTGTTTCGGATCGTCCTGCGCATGTCGCTCGCGATCGCGATCGTCGTCCCGCTCGCGCTGGCGTTGCGGAGTCTCCTCGGAAATCGGCGCGATCCGCGGCTCTTTCATGCGCTGTGGATCGCGCTGGCCGCGCGCATGCTTGTTCCGTGGTCGCCGCCGCTTGCATCCGGTTGGCGGGACGGGGCGGACGGGCTGGCGGGCATGCTGCCGCCTTCGCTGACCGGCATGCTGGCGCCTTCGCTGTCCGGTTCCGGCGCCCGGCCTTCCGAACAGCCCCCTTCGTTCGGGCCGCCGGCGGAATCGGGCGGTCTCGCGGACGGCGCGGCATTATTCGATTGGTTGGCGGCGGCCGGCGTTGTCTGGCTTGCGGGAGCGGCGGCGGTCGCCGCATTGACCGTGGCCGCGCATTGGCGGTTTCGGGCCGATGTGCTCAAGCGGGCGGAAGCGGTTGGCGCGGACGAGCGCGATTTGCGGAACATTTTCGACGAATGCCGGGAGAAGCTGGGCGTCCGCATGCCGGTCGGCTTGAGGATCGTTCCGGATCTGCCGTCGCCGGCCGCCCTTGGCCTGCGGAAGCCGGTTGTCCTGATCCCGCGGCGGCTCGTCGGGCGGCTCGGCCGCGAGGAATGGACGTGCGTGTTCGCCCATGAGCTGGTCCATGTGCGCAGGCGCGACGCGCTCTGGAACACGCTGATGACGGCGTTCGCCGCTGCGCACTGGTTCAACCCGCTCGCATGGATCGCCTGCCGGGCGATGCGGGAAGATCAGGAACTCGCCTGCGACGCGGCGCTCGGGCGCCATGTGAATCCCGTCCAGTACGGACGCATGCTGGCGCGGGCGGCGGAGCTTCAGACGCATGCCGCGCGCGGCGCCGCCATTCCGTTTCTGTCCGGCAGGTCGAAGTTGACGCGGAGGAGGATGGAGATGCTTTTCGCAAGAAAAAGAACAGCCCTTACCTTGATTGCGGTCGTCTGCATCCTGGCGGCTGCGGCGGTCATCGCGGCGGCTATGGACCCGGCTTCCGGCCGGGCGGCTTCCGGTCCGGGAGCTTCCGATCCGGATGCCGTGTTCGCCGCTCCGGTGCGCGGCACGATCACATTCAAATACGGCGAAGCCAAGAAGTACAACGTGCATGCCGTCTCGATCGCGGCCGAAGAGGGCACGCCCGTATACGCGGCCGCCGACGGCGTCGTGGCGCAGGCCGGATACGCGGCCGGCGACGGCAACCGCATTGCGATCGCGCATGGCGGCGGCTACGAATCGGTCTACAACCATCTTCAGCAGATTCTCGTGGAGGAAGGCGCGCAGGTGAAGCGGGGCCAACTGATCGGCACGGTGGGTTCCACCGGCAACAGCACCGGACCGCATCTGTCTTTTGAGCTGCTGCGCGACGGCGAGTTCATCGATCCCGAGAGCGTTATCGAATTCGATATGCCGCGCCGGGAATGATGAAGTAAGAGTGCGTGAAACCGTTGGTGAAGAACATAGGAATGCGGCCGTCCGATCCGGTTCGGAAAGGCCGCATTACTTTATCCGGATCATGGTGACGGCTTCGTGCTGTGGATCGGAACGGTGGTACTAGTCGCCTTTTTCGCGGGCGTGACGTCCATACTAGCGAAAATCAGCGTCCGGAACGCGGACTCCGATCAGCGGGAGTCGTTTGCGGTTTGACCCCCCAAAGTTTGGACACTATCGTATGAAAGCATGTCCTTTCGCCATCATGCTGTGATTCTCTGGGGCTGGATCATTCCAGCCGTCACCAGCTCCAAATATTCCGACGGGGGCAAGTCCTTCAGGCTTCCATGCAACCGCTCGGTGTTGTAAAACCGGATAAACCGGTCTACTGCGGCAAAGGCCTGCTCGAACGTCTCCTTGCTCTTGAACTGCGGGCCGTTGTCCGTCCGAATCACCGGCGGATGGGCTTGTCCCTGCACGTTCCGCTTCCACAGCGCCTTCTGCACCGCCTTGAGCACGTGCCGGGTGTGGCAGACCTTGTCCACGTGATACCCGACAATCTGCCGGTCGAACACATCGATGATGCTGACCATATAGAAATGCCGTTTTAAACCCGCCACATAGCCGTATTTGATGTCCATCCGCCACAGTTGGTTGGGACCGGTCACTACCCGGCTGCGGGCGATCCTGCGCGGCACCGGCTGCCGGATCTGTCGCCGGGCAAGCAGCACCCCCAGTTCCTTGCACAGCCGGTACACCTTTTTCTTGTCGATGATCAGGCGGTATTTCCGGCGCAACAGCCGGGTCAGCTTCCGGTAGCCGCAGGCATGATGCGGCCCTTGCAGCAACTGCCGAATCCAGGCTTTGATGCGGGCATCCGGCACACGATGGCCGTCCTGGTCACGGGAATAGCCCGGAATCGGACGGCCGCCGCCCGTGGCGGGGCGACGCTCCGGATGGTTCCGCCGCCAGTAGTACGTGGAACGCGGAACACCGCAGATCCTCAGCACGGTTCGGACGGGATAGCCTTTCGCAATCCAGCTCAGCGCGATTTGTAATCGGGGTACTTTTTTTTAACCAGGTCCCGCAGAATCTGGATTTCCACATCCTTTTCCCCGATCAGCTTGAGGGCTTCCTGGTATTTTTGTTGCAACTCCTCGTAATTGGCGGCCATCTCCTGCAGTTCGTGCTGCTCCCGTTGTTTCTGTTCCATGATCTCGCCCACCTCATCCCGGAATTGACGGACCCAGTCCCGCAACGTCTTGGGCGACAAACCGTAGCGACGCGCCACCGCCTCCGTGCGATAGCCCATCAGCACTTCTGCCACCAATTCCTTCTTGGTTTGGACCGGGCAACGAAACCGTCGTTTCATGGATAACTCCACCACCTTCAGTGTAATTGAGTGTAGTCGGAGTGTCCAAAGGGATTAGGGGGCTAAACAGCATCGTTCCGCTAAGTTCCGCTCTACTGTGTGTCAGGCGAGCCAAAGCTTACGTCACAGGGCAAAACCTCCAGTCGGGAGCCGCCGGACACGCAGTTAACGGTTCCGCGGACCGTTATCGCGCCGCCCGGCCCTGTCCGGATGGCCGTTAACGGTCCCGCAGTCCGCTAATGGCCGCATTCGGGCGGGTCGGGAGCCGCCGGACACGCAGTTAACGGTTCCGCGGACCGTTATCGCGCCGCCCGGCCCTGTCCGGATGGCCGTTAACGGTCCCACAGACCGCTAATGGCCCCAATGCCGCCGCAGGCAAGCCCCACGCCCCGATTTTCGCAGTATTTACTCCAGGTCCGGCATATCTGTTTCGATTTGTTGGCGAATTGGTCTGTCGCAGTTTTTTTATGGTTGCAATTGAAAATGAAACGCGGTCAGGTCGGAACCGTCCGCGATATGGCCGTGCGTGAGCGAAGCCGCCAGCGATTCTCCTACGGCGCTCGCGAACTTGAAGCCGTGGCCGGAGCCGCCGCCCGCGAACCAGACGCCCGGCCTGCCGGGAACGGGACCGATGAGAAACGCTTCGCCGGGCGCGTTCTCGTACAGGCAGACGGAGCCTTGCCGCAGGCCGCCGACTTGCGGCAGGTAGCGGTCAAGGAACCGGCGCAGGTCGCCTTCGTCCTGTTCGTAATGGCCGAACGGGGGAATCGGCTCTCCGAACGGAGCGGGATGGCCGCCGTCGTGGCGTCCGACTTTCAGTCCTTCTCCGTTCAGCGCGGGGAAGCCGAAATACTCGGCATCGCCGCCGTCATGGACAATGAAGACGGGAAAACGTCCTTCGCCGTACAGTTCCTCCGGCGCGTGGAACCAGGCGATCGGCTTGCGCACCGGCCGCACGAGTTCCTTCAGTTCCGGCAGCACTTCGGCTGAGTAGGCGCCCGCCGCCACCAGAACGCGCGACGCGAAGAATGCTCCGCGGTCGGTTTCGATGCGGGACGTGTTCGTCCGGCCGCTCTCCCTGACGATGCGCAGCGCGCGGGTATTCGTGAGCAAATGCGCGCCGCGGGCAAGCGCCAGTTCGCGGTACAAGCGAATGATGGTTTCACAGAACAGGATGCCGGCTTGCGGCTCGAACAGCGCCTCGGACGACGGCGGCACCCGAAGTCCCGGCCAGCGGGCGGCCGCTTCGCCGGCCGGCAAATGCTCGTGGGGAATGCCGAACTCGCGGCAGCTCGCAAGCTTGGTTTCGAGAAAACGCGAGCCGGACGGACCAATGCTCAAACAGCCGGTCTCGCGGTAGATCTCCGGCGCACCGCTTCCGTCCCCTCCCGCCCGGGACCGCGCCTCGGCGGCGAGTTCAAGCCACAGCCGGCGCGATCGGATCGCAAGCGACACATAGGCGGGNCCC
>NICF_comb_assmDRAFT_10002101_pt1 | contig 15343 bp, 11 predicted proteins | sample NewIslPassag4_SG_FD_11279 | JGI IMG/M metagenome (IMG submission 11279) | reverse complement strand
AAGCAAGCGGCGTGGTGCTGCGTGGGGAAGGGCGGGGGAACGCACCCGACGGGAAGCCATGGCAGGACGCGCTCGACCGGAAACCGGCCGATCCGATGCCGCCCGGCCCCGTCGAGCAACTGCGCCGGGCTCTCGAGGGGGAACCGGCCACCATCCTGCTCGCGACGGGCACCGTGCCTGCGAATTGGGACGGGTACTACGGGCTTCACCCGCCGATGACACCCCTCATCGAGGCCAAAGGCCCGGCCCGCCCGGTCGAGCGGCCCGAAACCCGGCAGCGCATCACGGACTGGTATGTGCCCGTGGGCGCCACGAGCTTTACGGTAGAGCGGGCCGGTGCATTTTCGGTGGGCGATACGATCTTGATCTACCGGCACGGCAACGAGGAGTGGATCCACGAAATCGGCATGGACCAGATCCCGCCCGCGGCCGACGGGACGCCGAGCGAGCCGTGGAGGCCCTTCAGCCTTGTGTTTGACCGCGTGATAACGGCCATCGAGGGAAACCGGATCACGGTCGACGCGCCGATCGCCAACGCCATCGAGCAGGTGTGGGGCGGCGGCGAGGTGGTGGCCTACACGGACCCGGGCCGCATTCGCAACGTCGGCGTCGAGAACCTGCGCGCCATCTCGGTATGGCAGCCCAACCACCTCGGCATCGACGACACCCGGCACGTGCCGCGCTTTTTGGCCTTCGATAATGTAGTAAACGCCTGGGCGCGGGACCTTGCGCTCGAACACTTCTTCGCCACGGACGGGGCGATCAGCACCGGGGAGGGTACGAAGTGGATCACCATCCAAGACGTCGCCTCCCTGATCGCACCGCGGCGCTACTACCAAGGCCCAGGATTTTCGCAGAACTTCTCGCTGGAGACTAACCTGTACGTCGGCCGCTACGGCATCCGCTTCCAGGGCCAACTCCACTTGGCGCACCGGGTCCTGGTGACGAACGGCCGGCACTCCTTCGCGGTCGGCGCCCACGTGCCCGGCCCGAACGTGTTCCTCAACTCGGCCGCGTACAACAGCCTGGTTTACAGCGAGCCCCACCTGCACTGGTCCGTGGGCGGGCTGTACGACAACGTGTACGACAACATCGCGATCCAGGATCGGCTCTGGTACGGCAACAGTCACGGCTGGTCGGGGGCGAACTACGTCGCGTGGAACACCCGGGGCGAACTCGTCTCCCAAAAGCCGCCGACAGCCCAGAACTGGGCGATCGGCCACGTCGGGCCGCGGGCGCCGGGCAGCCACGTGGCGGAAAAGCCGGAACTCGTCGACGGGTACTGGGAATCCCACGGAAGGCACGTGACCCCGCGGAGCCTCTACCTGCAGCAACTGCGCGACCGGTTGGGCGACGACGCCGTCCGCGCCTTGGGGTACGAACCGGATGCGCTTTCGGCGTGCCCCTGTGCCGGAGGAGGCGAGCACGGCCCCGAGCCGCCCGAGGCGATCGCCTTGGAGTTCCCCCGGGGCGCCGACGGTTACGTAAGGATCGGCAACCAGCCGGCCTTTGACCTGGATGGTCCGCTCACCCTAGAAGCGCTTGTGTATGCCGACAATCACCGCGATTACAGCCCGATCATTTCTAAGGGAAGCGAGGGCTACGAGATCGCGATCGACTGGCGGGGCGGAAGGGGCCAAAGCCTTCAATGGCGCTCGGCGGGCGTGGGCACCCCGGACGTCTTCAGGGGGTTCTTCACGGACCGGGCGGAACGCTGGGTCCACGTTGCCGTGGTATACGACGGCGGACTGGTCCGGGCGTACCGGGACGGCGAGTACTTTGGCGCCTATGAGGTGCCCCCGCTCCGGACGAATTCGGTGCCGCTCATGATCGGCCGGCGGCCGGGGACGCAGTACCAGTTCGCCGGGAAAATCGCCTATGTACGGGTGTGGAACGTCGCCCGGACGCCGGAGCAAATTGCAGCCAACATTTGGAGTCTAGACCCGGACGGCGAAGGGCTTGTGGCCAACTACCGGCTCGACGAAGGGCAGGGAAGCACCGCCCACGACTCGGCCGGGGGGCACCACGGCTCGATCGTCGGCGCCCGTTGGATCGCAGAACCGTAATTCGGAAAGACGTTTCCTTCACGGTTCGATGGGAGGTCAGGAAATGAAGAGCAAGGTGGCAGGCGCACTCGTGTTTTTGGTGCTCTCGTTCGCTTTGGGCGGATGCATCATCGCTTCGACGGTTCCGTCCACGGTCGGCAACCGCGCGCTGGTCGCGGGTGTAGTCGTCGACCCCGACGGGGGCGCCGTGGAAGGCCTCGAAGTGCGGCTCGGCGGCCGGACGACCCAGACGCGGGCGGACGGGACGTTTGAACTTGAGGGCGTGCCGTACGGAACGCACACGCTGTCGGTCCTGCAAAACGGGGCGCAGCTCCATTCGGAGCAGGTCGCCGTCTCCAAACCGCAGGTGGTGCTCGAGATCGTATTGGGCGAACACGTGCTTCGATTCGTTGCGCTGACCGAGTGGGTGCCCGATCCCGTCCGCGGCGACTGGGAAATCTTGACGGAACCGGAATTCCAACTCATCAACCGCGACGCAAACCACGAACTGACGAACGCCTACACGAGCATTCGCCAACAGGGAACGAAACTCGTCTACGAATGGAGCATTCATTTCGCATCCGAAATCACGACCGCAGGGAACCAAAGTGCAGGCTTGTACCTGATGGCCTCCAAGTCGCGGCCGTCCGCCGGCCAGGGGACGGGGGGATACTCGTACCTTTTCCTACAGCGCCGGGGAGGAATCGCCTTCTTCAAGTACGTCGACGGGAACTCGTCGCCCGTCCACAACGAGAACTTCGGCGGCCACCTGGCTGAAGTGGGTGGGACGCACCACTACCGGGTCGTCATCTACCTGCAAAGCGGCCTTATCGAGATCTACCGCGACGGGACGTTTGTCGGCAGCTGGACGGACCCGTCGCCCATCACAAGCGGCGATTATGTGGCCGCGCGGACGACCCGGCTGGAGGCGGTCTTCAGCGGGATCCGCTTCGCCGCCGTGGACTAGGTGGACCCAAGCGCATAATTTTGGAATAATGAGGGCGGGGCGCGGCTTGCTCCGCTCTCTTTGTATTTGCCGCACACGTGCGACATCGTTTGATTTGCCACCTCTTCGGACGCGACAGCAAGCAGTGAAAGGGGCTTTGCGTGCGGGCGATGGAGAATGGTCGGGTGACGATCGATGACATCTACGCCGCCAGAGAGCGGATCCGCTCCAAGATTGTCCAGACGCCGCTCATGGAGTCGATCACGCTGGGCGAGATCTGTGGACGCAGAGTATTCTGCAAGTTTGAGAACCTCCAGATGACCGCCTCCTTCAAAGAGCGCGGGGCCCTCAACAAGCTGCTCAAACTTGAGGAAGCCGATCGGCGGCGCGGCGTGATCGCCGCCTCGGCGGGAAACCACGCGCAGGGGCTCGCCTACCACGGAGGGCGGCTCGGGATTCCCGTAACGATCGTCATGCCCGAGCATACGCCGATCATCAAGGTCCTTCACACGCAGAAGATGGGCGCCCGGGTGATCCAGGCCGGCGAGGATTTTGACGAAGCGCATCAGCGCGCCCTGGAGGTCGCCGAGCGCGAGGGGCTCGTCTTCGTCCATCCCTTCGACGACCCGGACGTAATTGCAGGTCAAGGTACGATCGGGCTCGAGCTTTTGGAACAGAGCGGCGAGTTTGACTCGGTGATCGTGCCGGTGGGCGGCGGGGGACTACTCGCCGGCATCGCGCTCGCGATCAAGAATAGCCGGCCCGATGTCAAATTGATCGGCGTCGAGGCTGAGAACGTGGCCAGCATGGCCGCTGCGCTCAGGGGAGAAGAGCTCCGGACCTGGTCGCGGACGATCGCGGACGGCATCGCCGTGCGCCGCGCCGGCACGCTCACGCGGGAGATCGTCGCCCGGCACGCGGACGCGCTGGTCGCCGTGGGGGAGTCGCGCATCGCCCACGCGGTCCAGCTCTTGCTCGAGATAGAAAAGAGCCTCGTGGAGGGGGCGGGCGCCGTGGGGCTCGCCGCGCTGCTCGAGCGGCCGGACGAGGTGCCCGGGGAGCGCAGCGTCCTCATCCTAAGCGGCGGCAACATGGACATCACGATGCTCGCCCGCATCATTGAGAAGGGCCTCGTCGCCGACGGCCGACTCGCCCGGCTCGTCGTCGACGTGCCCGACGTTCCCGGGGGCCTGGCTGCCGTCACGGCCCGCATTTCCAAGGAGAAGGGGAACATCCGCGAGGTGATCCACCAGCGCGCCTTCTACAACACGCCGATCGGCATCGCCCGGGTGGAGTTCATCGTCGAGACGCGCTCGCGCGACCACGTGCGGCAGATCGTCGACGCGCTGGCCCGGGAGGGCTACAAAGTGGAGGCGCTCTCTTGACGCGCCGGCGGCGCTGAGTTCCGGACCCGCGGGGGAGGCTTGCGCACGATGGGAACGGGTGAAGGACGAAGGAGAGCGAGGCCCGGCGCAGGCATCCGGGTGAGCCGGGAACGGCTCCAGCCCCTCGGCGCTATGGGGGCGTTCTTCGGTGTCGGCTTGCTCGCGTTCGCGGTCATCCCTCTTTGGATCATGTACAGCGCCCGGGAACTCGCTTCGGGGATCCTGGTCCATCCGAAGGTCGTATTGCTCGCGCATCTGTATGCACTGGGATGGGGCGGGTTCGTCGCACTCGGAGCCTTGCGCCAGCTTGCTCCCGTGGTATTCCAAGCGGAGGTCCGGCCCCCTTCCGGCTCGCAACGTGCGGGTTTCGCAGGGCTCGCAGGGGGTTTCGTACTCTTCGCCGCGGGAATCGCAAGCCGCCGCTATGCGATCGCGGCCTTGGGCGGCGCGCTCATGACCGCAGCGTTCGTGCTGAATTTCGCACTCGTGGCGGCGTCCGCCCGGGCGAAGCAGCGCAGGTCGGTCATCGAGTGGTTCGCGGCCCCAGCCGCCTTGTCACTCGTCCTCACCGGCGCGGTCGGGACGCTCGCCGCGCTCGACCGGACCGCCGGGGTCTTGCGCGGGGCGTGGAGCATGGCGCTTGCAAGCCACTTGTACCTGGGGCCGCTGGGTTTTTACGGCCTGCTCGTACTCGGCGTTACCTATGAACTCGCGCCTTTCTTTGGCCTCACCCGGTCGGGGGACGACAAGGGGCTCGGACGGTACGACCGGACGGTGCTCTTATTGCTTCTCGCCGGCCTTGCGGCGGGTTGGGGAACATTTCTAGTCGGAGCGAGCCGTCCGGCCTTCCTGCTTCCCGTCGCGGCCGCCCTCGTGCTCTTCGTCGTCGACTTGCGGGGGATCTTCGGCCGCCGGGATCCGATGCGGCGCACGGCCACGCTCGCCGGTGTCCGGGCGTCCCACTCGTACCTTCTGGTCGTCGCCGCCATGATTGCGGCCGGAGCAATAGCGCCCGGCCTGTGGTCGCGCGCCGCTTGGATCCGCGCCTTCGCCTGGCTGATCACCGCCGGGTGGCTTTCCAACGCGATCACAGGTTACCTGCACCGCATTCTCCCCTTCGTCGCCTGGCACAACCGGTACTGGGGCAAGCCGAAGGAGGAGATCAGGACTCGGTTCCAGGACATGGTAAGCCAGCGCCTGGGAAAGTGGGGCGTCTACATCTACAACGCCGGCGTCATCGCCGTACTCGCGAGCTTCGAGAGCGCGGCGACCCTCGCCTTCGCGAGCGGGCTCCTCGCCGCCGGATCTTGGATCCTGGTCTACAACCTCGCCCGCGTTTTTTTCCGGTAGACGCCGGCGTGCCGTCGCCTCCGGGAAGGCGCTCCTAGCGCCGCATTCTCCGCAAGGACGTACGATGTACGAGGAGAGTGCGGCGTGCGGGAATGCCGCGGCCCCAGGGGGGAGAGGCATGGGAAGGCGAGCGAGGTTCTGCAGGCACTTGAGACTAGCGATCCGGCACATCAACGCCGCCATCCGGCACCTCAAGTGCGCGAGGGAGCTTTCGTGCTCCGGCACGGTGCGTGCGCTGCTCGGCGCCAACATCCACGTGCTTCGGGCGGTGAAGGCCGACAAGCGCCGTCTGGGAAGGAGCCGCTGCAAGACGGGATCGTGCGGTTGCGGCTGCGCGCGGCCCTTGTGAAGTCCATCCACGGGCGGTATATTCTAACTACCTGATGCCAAAAGGGGTAGTGAGGATTGGACAAAGCCCGGACGATCCGCCCGTACTCCCTCGAAACGATCGCCGTTCACGGTGGACAGGCCCCCGATCCGGCGACGGGGAGCAGGGCCGTTCCCATTTACCAGACGACTTCGTACGTGTTCGCCGATACCGGCCATGCGAGGGAGCTCTTCGCCCTCGACGAGGCGGGGAACATCTACTCGCGCATCGAAAACCCCACGGTCGACGTCCTCGAAAAGCGCATCGCCCAGCTCGAGGGCGGGGTGGCCTCCGTCGCGTTCTCGAGCGGCCAGGCCGCGATGACATCGGCCATCCTGGCGCTCGCAGGGGCTGGCGACGAGATCGTCTCGTCCAAGTACCTCTACGGCGGCACGCATACGCTGTTCTCAGCGACGCTGCCGCAGCTTGGGATCAAGGTCCGGTTCGTCGACCCGGGCAATCCCGACGAGATCCGGGCCGCGATCAACGAGCGCACGAAGGCGGTCGTCGGCGAAGTGATCGGAAACCCCACGCTGCACGTCCTCGACATCGAGCGGGTGGCCGAAATCGCCCACGGTGCCGGGGTGCCGCTCATCGTCGACAACACGTTCGCCACGCCGGCGTTGTGCCGGCCGCTCGAATGGGGGGCGGACATCGTGGTCCACTCGGCCACCAAGTGGCTGGGGGGCCATGGGACGTCGATCGCCGGGATCGTCGTCGACGGCGGGCGGTTTGACTTCAGCAGCGGTCGTTTCCCGCAGTATACGGAGCCCGATCCGACGTATCACGGTATCCGCTTCTTCCAGGAGTTCGGCACGCTCGCCTTCAGCACGAGGCTGCGGGCCCGCTACCTGAGGGACGTCGGGGCATGCCTCAGCCCCTTCAACGCCTATTTGATCCTGCTCGGCGTCGAGACCCTGTGCCTGCGCATGGAGCGCCATTGCAGTAACGCGCTGGAGGTGGCCCGTCACCTCGAGCTCCATCCGGCCGTGAACTGGGTATCGTATCCCGGCCTTCCGAGTCACCCGTCGCACGAGCTTGCACGCAAGTACCTCGAAGGCGGCTTCGGCGCGATCGTGGTCTTCGGCATCAAGGGCGGCGCCGAAGCTGGAGCCCGCCTCATCGACCGTTCGGTCTTGTGGTCGCACCTTGCGAACGTGGGCGATGCGAAGAGCCTGATCATCCACCCGGCGAGCACCACGCACCAGCAGCTTTCCGCCGACGAGCGCGCGGCGGCCGGCGTCACGGACGACCTCGTGCGCCTTTCGGTCGGCATCGAGGGCGTGGGCGACCTCATCGCCGAGCTGGACGACTCGCTCAAGGCTGCAACGGGTGTCGGCGAATCGGCTGTCGCGATCATCAATAGTGAGAGCGTGATTCGCCGGGTCGCAGGCTCGGCGCGCGTGCTCGAGTACACGGCCGACGGCCCGCGCCGGCGGGCGCAGCGGGTCGCCGTCGTGGGGCTTTCGTCCAACCCTGGGCGGCCGAGTCACCGGGTCGCCCGCAAGCTTAAGCGGCAAGGCTATCGCATCATCCCGGTCAACCCCTCGGGCGGCGAGATCCTGGGCGAGCCGGTACGGGCCAGCCTTTCGGAGCTCGACGTTGACGTCGACGTCGTCCTCGTTTTCCGCGCGCCGGAACACGCTCCGGAGGTCGCCCGCGAGGCGGCGTCGCTTCCGGGCCGCCCCGTCTTTTGGATGCAGGAGGGCATCATCAGCGACGAGGCGGCAAAGATCGCGGCCGATGCCGGCATGGACGTCGTCATGAACCGCTGCATGTGGAAAGAGGTGCAGCGGCTGCAGGGCACCATCGCGACCTACCTGGGGGTCGACTGACATAGGCGGCGAGAAGCGCTTTTTCGATCGGGTCGGAGAGCTATTGGGCTCTCGGGTCGCAGCGACGCGGCGGCTGGGCCCCCAGGTTGTCTACTTCAGGCTTGAGGACGGGCGGGAAATGATCCACAAAGAAGTGCCCCGCCAGGATCTCCCGTCATGGCGGCCCGGCGCGCCTTGGACCGAGCTTGTCTGGATTGACTACCTTTCTACCGAGGGGCTGCCGGTCCCCCCTCTCGTCGCCGCGGACGTCGACCATGGCTGGCTCGTGGAGGGATTCGTGCGCGGCAGCCTCTACAGCGGAACGCTCACCCCCGGGGCGGTATTGAGGCTGGTCGACAGCGTCGTCCGGATCGAGGCGGCGTGCGAGGCGGCGCCGGCGGACGTGCGGGCGTTTTCCGCGGGGAAGGTGGAAGTCGACCCTCGGCGCGAGCGGTGGATCATCGCGCGCTGGCTCCGGGACGAAGCCCTGCCCGCGCTGGACGGGCTGGTCGACGCGGCGTTCGGCGGCGCGCGGCCCCTGCTCGGACCCGTCGACATCCGCGCCGAAAACGCGATCGACACGGGCGATCGGGCAGTGTTGATCGATTTCGCCGCAATGGGGGAGGACTATCGAGAGCGGCGGATCGCAGGTTACGCCTGGACCGCTCGCCCGGAGCCCCGCTGCATCCTGGGAGAGGAGGATTACCGCACGGTCGAGCGCACGCTCGGCCCCCAGGCGGCCCTCCGGCTCGCGTTTTTCGACTTTGCTCACTGTGCTTGGGCGCTCGCCCGCACCGCGGCCGGCGGCCATGCCTCGACCCGGGTCCGTACAGCGCGGGCGGGCCGCAAGGCGGGTGCCGAACGTGCGGCGGTCGCAGGCGGTGAGGCGGGGGCGGACGGGGACGACGACTTCAGCGTGCGCTTGCTCGAGCGCGAGTGGCTGCGGCCGCGGATCGACGACGAGCGTGTCGAGGCCGTGCGATTCGGTCTACGCATCTTGTGAGGCCGGACCCGTCCGCCGGCCCGCCGGTCCGCTACCCGATCTTGTCCAACACATGGTATTATGGCGATATAAGGAGGCGATTGCATATGGAGTGGAAACCTCGCGGACGCGACGTCGTCATCGGCGGCATTCCGTGGCTTGCCCGGGTGACCGACAAGGCGCGGGCGAAGGCCGACGGGACGATCGGCGACTACATCTACCCCTGCCCGATTGACCGCCGGTTCTTGAACGAAGCCGGCATCACGCCCGAGGAGTTCATGGAGCTCGCGACCTCGGCGAAGAACGACGACGAGCTCGTCGCGGCGTTCAAGCAAAGGAGCAAGAAGCAGGATTGGTCCGATTTCCGGGTGTGACGCGTAATTCCCCTTTCGCCGGACAAGGATATGCACCGGGAGCTTCGTTTCGTGCAACCCGAGTCTGACGAAATGGGGTGTTAGCGTGAGCAATCCCTTCCGGCGCCTCAAGCAGTCCCTGGGATTCGGCCGGGAGGAGATGGCCGGGGAGTTTGCCGCCGGGAGCCTTCTTGGGAGGACCCGGGCGGGGAACGCCGGCGACTTCCAGCTCGGTCCCGACGACGGCGTGCGCGTCTCTCCCTTGCCGGTCACGGCGCTCTCGCAGGTGACCATCCGGTACAACGGGCTGCTCGCCAAGGGCGGCGCAAAGCAGGTGTACCTCCACTGCGGCGAGGGCCCGGGCGAGTGGCGCAATGTGAGGGACGTCCCGATGAAGCCCGGTGAAACCGGTGACTGGTACGCCCAGGTCGAGGTCGGAGATTCTCCCGCCTTCGAGTTTTGCTTCCACGACGGGAGCGGCAATTGGGACAACAACAACGGCGCCGATTGGAGCGTCACCGTACATTCGGGCCGCAATCCGCACTGACCGCGGGGAGAGCGCAGGGGCGCGGGCGGGATGCGCCCGGCCGGTCCCGGAGCGGCGGCCGCCCCGCGCCGCGCACCCCGCGTCGCCGCACGTGTGACCTTCATCACGTTCACCCGACACTTGCAGGTGATCGGGGGACTCCTAGTAAATTACATTGCCACGCGCCGAATGAGAGTTTGGGCGCCGGACCCGCCGGGCGATCGGGCGCTTTAAGGGGAGATTGCTTGTGCCGACACCACACGAACAGACGCGGCTCTTCGGCGTCGGCGAACTCGGCGCGAAGCCGAGCGCCAAAGAAGTGCTGCTCAGAGTGCGCGAGGCGCTCGACGAGAAGGGGTACCGGGCGGTGGATCAGATCGTCGGCTACCTGGTCTCGGGGGATCCAGCGTATATCACGAGCCACCGGGACGCTCGCCTTTGGATTCGCAAAATCGAAAAGGACGAGCTCCTAGAGGAGATCGTCAGGTTTTACCTGGAGAACGCGTGAGCGGCGCGCCCCGCTTGCTACGCGGGCGGGATACCGGACTGGAGGTAGTCGACGAACCATGGCAAAACTGGTCGTGCGCGGCGGCAACACGCTCCGCGGCCGCGTCGCGGTGAGCGGATCCAAGAACAGCGCTTTGGGAATTCTCGCGGCCGCCGCGCTCGCCGACGGCGAGAGCGTTCTCGACAACGTCCCACCACACACCGACATTTTCACCATGTGCCGGATCTTGAGAGAACTCGGCGCGCGCGTGTACGTCGACGAGAAAGACCGGTTCCACGTCGACGGCAGCGGCATTTCAAACACCAAGCCCTCGTACGATCTCGTGCGCAAGATGCGAGCCTCGTTCTACGCCGCAGGTCTTTTGCTCGCCCGCCTCGGGGAAGCGGAGGTGCCGCTGCCGGGCGGTTGCGCCATCGGCTCGCGCCCCGTCGACTATCACATCCGCGGGTTCGAGCAACTGGGCGCGGAAGTTTCGATCGAACACGGCTACATGAAGGCAAGGGCGAAAAAGCTCTCGGGCGCCAAGATCTACGTGAACCGTGCGAGCGTCGGCACGACGGTCAACCTCATCCTCGCGGCAGCCCTTTCAGAAGGGACGACGGTGCTCGAAAACGCGGCCAAAGAACCGGAGATCGTGGACCTTTGCATCTATTTGAACGCCATGGGCGCAAACATCCGCGGGGCCGGGACGGAAGTGATCAAGATCCAGGGCGTAAAGAGTCTCCGCCCGGCGGAGTACGGGATCATCGCCGACCGGATCGAATGCACGACGTACATGATCGCCGTCGGCGCGGCCGGTGGGGAAGTGACGCTCCACAACGTCGTCCCGGAGCACTTGCGCACGCCGATCGCCAAGCTCACCGAGGCGGGGCTCCACATCGAGGAGGGCGACAGCGAAATCCTGGTCCGGTCCCACAAGCGCCCCCGGGCCGTCGACGTGGAGACGGCCGTGTACCCCGGGTTCCCGACCGACTTGCAGCAGCCGTTCGTCGCGATGATGAGCGTCGCGGAAGGAACGAGCATCGTGCGGGAGACGATCTTCTCCGACCGCTTCCGCTACGTCGACGAACTCCGGCGGATGGGCGCGGACATCAAAGTGGAGCAGGATTCCGCGATCGTCCGGGGCGTCGCCACGCTCACCGGGGCGCCCGTCGAAGTGCCTGACCTCAGGGCCGGAGCGGCGCTCGTCGTCGCGGCCCTGGCCGCCGACGGGGAGACGGAGATTCACAACTCCGAGATCCTCGAACGGGGTTACGAGCGGCTCGGCGAAAAGCTCGCAGCGCTCGGAGCCGAGGTGATCAGCGAGGAGACCGGGAAAGACCGGGAATTGCGCTTTGCGGAGTTCCGCAGGCCCGCCGAGCAGCCGGTCGAGGCGAAGCGCTCCTAGCGCTGCCGCTTCACGGGCTCACTTCGACCCTCCCCTCGCGAACGGCGATGCGGACGAACACCTTAGGGCCGATCACGATCAGGGTCGGCGCCAGCGTGTAGTCCTGCTTGTCGACGGACACTGTCCGGGCAAGGGCCCTTTCGATCAGCGGCGCGCTGATGCCGCTCACTTCCTGTCCCACCAAGTGCTTCAGTAGGTCGTGCGCCTGCTGTTCGATGAAAAGCCGGGCGTGCTCGCCGGAAACGCCCGTGATCTCCACCTCGACGGTGTGCACCGGCGTGCGGACGTGTTCCAGGAGCGCCCGCTCCCGGCTTTCGAGCGTGCCGGCGAGGCGTTCGACCTCGTCCATCAAGATCGCGTTGTCAAGCGTCAGACGGTCCACCTTGGCGCCGAGCCGGAAGGCGCACGTAACCGCGCCGCCCACCGCCCCGAGGAGGAGGAAGGCTAGCGCACGCAGCCACCCGCGCCCTTGGGCCACCGGTCATTCTCCTCCTGCGACGGCGACAACCACCTGGTAGCCGAGGGTCGCCCCCAAGAAGCCGCACACCACCATGGCGAGTTGGCGGACCAAAAGCCGCGCCTCGCCGCCAAGGATTCCGGAGTCGATCGCCTCCATGGTGGGAAAAGTCCCGCCGAGCGCGACGAGAATCGCCCACAACTTGATGGGTTTCGCCAGCACGACCATCGTGTGGAACGGCGACCCCTCGAAGGCGACCGAAGCGAGCGCCCCGACGATCGAGCCACCGAGGACGACTCCCAGGGCCGTGAAGAACGTGAGCGCAAGGTCGTGCGCGAAACCCATGGCGTTCCCTCCGCTTCTAAAGGTATTTGTGAAAACGTGATATTATTACGGTGGGACGCCGGAGCGCCGGCGCCACCCCGCGGAAAAAGGAGCGAGGCGAGCGGTGGCCGCGGACTTTGTGCACCTGCACGTTCACTCGGACTACAGCCTGCTCGACGGCTGCGCGGCGCCGCGCGCGCTCGTCGGGCGTGCGGCCGAGGCGGGCATGAGAGCGCTCGCCCTGACGGACCACGGCGTCTTGCACGGAGCCGTTCAGTTCGCCGTCGCCGCCCAAGAGTGCGGCATAAAGCCCATCATCGGGTGTGAGCTCTACGTTGCACGGAACAGCCGCCGTGACCGGTCCGAGGCCGACGGCCGGGGTATCTTTCACCTGACCGTCCTAGCTGAGAATCAAGAAGGGTACCGGAACCTGTGCCGGCTATCGTCGAAAGGCTTCCTCGAAGGCTACTACTACCGGCCCCGGGTCGACAAAGAACTGCTTAGGGAGCACAGCGAGGGGCTCATCGTGCTGTCCGGGTGTCTTGCGGGCGAGATCCCGTCGTTGCTGCTCGCAGGCGATTTCGAGGCGGCGCGGGCGGCTTGCGAGTGGTACCTCGAGACGTTTGGACGGGACCGGTTTTTTCTTGAGCTCATCGACCACGGCCTCGCGGATCAAAAAGCCGTGAACCGGGGGCTCCTAGAGCTCCACCGCAGGCTCGGAATCCCGATCGTGGCGACGAACGACGCGCATTACCTGGCTCGCACCGACGCAGCGGTTCAGGATGCGCTCTTGTGCATCCAAACGGGAAAGCAGCTTGACGATCCCGGGCGCCTTCGCATGGAGACGGACCAGCTGTACTTGAAAGATCCGGCCGAGATGGAGCGGACCTTTCATGACGTACCGGAGGCGCTGGCCAACACGGTCGCCATTGCCGAGCGCTGCGACGTGCGCCTGCTCTCCGAAAGCGTGCGGCTCCCGGAGTTTCGAGCCGAATGGGGAGCGCCCGAGCAGGGCGGAACGGCGCTGCTCAGGCAGCTTGCTACCTCGGGCGCCGAGTCGATCTACGGGCGGCCGCTGCCGGGCGCGGCGAAGGAGCGGCTCGAGCACGAGCTCGCCGTCATCGAGAAGACCGGCTTCGCCGACTACTTTCTGATCGTGTGGGACTTGGTCCGGTTCGCTAAGAGCCGGGGGATCGCCGTCGGCCCCGGCAGGGGTTCGTCGGCTTCGAGCATCGTGGCTTATTCGCTCGGGATCACCGCCGTCGACCCGCTCGCGCACGGGCTCATGTTCGAGCGGTTCCTCAATCCCGAGCGGGTGACCATGCCCGACATCGACATCGACTTCTGCTTCGAAAGGCGCGCGGAGGTGATCGAGTACGCCGTGCGCCGCTTTGGAGAGGACCGGGTCGCACAGATCGGGACGTTCGGCACGCTGGCGGCGCGGGCGGCCGTGCGTGACGTCGGCCGGGCGCTCGGGCTCGCCTACGGGGAGGTCGACAAGGTCGCCAAAGCGATTCCCGCAGGCCTCGCGCTCGCCGAAGCCGTCGAACGCAGCCCCGAGCTAAAAGCCGAAGTCGAGCGGGACGAGCGCCTGCGGCGGCTCATCGACGTAAGCCTCAAGGTGGAGGGAAAGCCTAGGCATCTTTCCGTGCATGCCGCCGGTATCGTGATCGCCCCGGGGCCCCTCGTCGATCATGTCCCCCTGTGCACCACGTCCGAAGGCGCAGTAGTCACCCAGTTCTCGGGCGAGGACCTCGAGCGCCTCCGCTTTTTGAAGATGGACCTGCTCGGCCTGAGGACGCTCACCGTGCTCGACAAGGCACGGCGGCTGGTGGAAGAGCACCGGGGCGAGGTCCTTGACTTGGGCGCGGTGTCGCTCGACGACCCCAAAGTGTACGAGCTGTTGCAGCGCGGTGAAGCGAGCGGCGTCTTCCAGCTGGAGACGCAGATGTTCCACGGACTGCTGCGCGAGGTGCGGCCTCAGAGCTTTCGCGACCTCGTGGCCATCCTCGCCCTCGGGCGGCCCGGGCCGATGACGCACCTTGACGAATTCCTTCGGCGAAGGCGCGGGGAAGTCGCCGTCGCGTACCCTCATCCTGCGATGGCGGACATCCTGGAGGAGACCTACGGCATCATGCTCTACCAGGAGCAGGTGATGCAGGTCGCCATGCGCCTTGCCGGGTTTACGCCGGGAGAGGCGGACCTGCTCCGCAGGGCGATGGGAAAGAAGATGCCGGAGATCATGGCAGCCGAGGGGGGGCGGTTCGTCTCCGCCGCAATGCGGCGGGGGGTGGACCAGGCGGTGGCCGAGGCGGTGTTCGACGACATCGCGAAGTTCGCAGAGTACGGGTTTCCCAAGTCGCACTCCGTAGCGTACGCCCTCGTCGCGTACTGGTGCGCGTACCTCAAGGCGCACTACCCCGTGGAATTCATGGCGGCCCGGCTCTCCAGCGCCATGAGCGATTCGGGGCAAGTGAGCCGCTACATCGCAGAGTGCCGCCGGATCGGGATCCGCCTCGACGGTCCCGACGTGAACCAAAGCGGCGTCGAGTTCACGGCGCGCGGCGGGGCGATCCGCTTCGGCCTTGCGGGCATCAAGAACGTGGGCGAGATGCTCGCTCGTGCGATCGTCGAAACCCGAGCGGGCCGGCCGTACGCCTCAATCGAAGAGTTCTGCGATCGTCTCGCCCACGCGCACATGAGCAGGAAGGCGCTCGAAAGCCTGATCCGGGCGGGCGCGTTCGACCGCCTGATCGCTCGCGAGGAAGCGCTCGCACGCCTCGACCAGCTTGCAAGGCGCGGTGCCCACTTTCGTTCCTCCGCCGGGCAGGAAGCGCTCTTCAGCGAGGCTCCCGCGCCGCCCGCCGCAACCGCTGCCGTTCCTCTCGCGGAGCGGCTT
>NICF_comb_assmDRAFT_10002097_pt1 | contig 15359 bp, 13 predicted proteins | sample NewIslPassag4_SG_FD_11279 | JGI IMG/M metagenome (IMG submission 11279) | reverse complement strand
GTCAAGGACCACGCCGAGATCGAGTACGTGAAGGACAACATCGGCCGCATCCCCGACGTCACGCGCGTCTACCGCTCGAAGCCGGGCCTGAAGGCCTGAGCAGCTAGCGCTAGGCGAGACGACTGACCGGCGCGCGGCGCCCCTGGGGAACGCCGCGCGCCGACTCCGTAGCCGGACTCGCTACTGCCGCTGGAAGATGACCGTCAGCGCGTCGCCGAGCTGCGACGCGATGATGAAGTCGCCGCTGATGTCGACGTCCCACCCGAACTGCGAGTCGGCCGAGGGCTGCGGGGAGGTGAGCTTGACGAGCTCGTGCCAGGTGTCCCCGTCGTGCCTGAAGACGTACACGGCGCCGGCGTTGTTGCCCGCCTCGTCGTCGAGCTTGGCCGCCACGACGGCGTACGGGTAGCTGAGCGCCACGCCCGACCCGAAGCCGGAGAAGGCGGAGGCGTCGCTGGCGAAGAGCTTGTCCACCTGCACCCAGGCCGACCCGGTCTTCCGGTAGACGTACACCGCGTCGTCGTCGTTCCAGGCGCCCACGAGCACCCAGGCGCCGTCGCCGGCGACCGAGATACCGAACTGGTCGCCAGCCTCCAGCTCATCCGGCACGAGCCTGGCCGTCTGCTGCCAGAAGCCGCTGATGACCTCGAACACGTAGGCGGCGCCAGCGTCGGCCCCGCGCTTCACGTCGCCGTAGTCGCCCACGACCACCAGGTCGCCCGACACGTCCAGGGCGTCGCCGAACACGCGCGCGTCGTTGACGTCGCCGTTCGCGTCCTTCTCGGCCTTCTGATCGTCATCCGACTCGTCGAGCTCGCGCGGCGTGAGCTTGGCGAAGAGGCTCCAGCCCTCCACGTCGTCGGGCCCGAAGAGCACCACCGAGCCGCTGTCGTAGCCGGCCTCGCTGGCGCCCGGCGCGCCCGCGAACAGGTACTCGCCGCTCAGCCCGACGCTGTCGCCCATTTGGTCGCCCATCTCGGGCGCCTGGTCGTAGACCTGCAGGCGGCGCACGTAGGTGCCGCCGTCCCGCTCGAAGACCGTCGCGGACCCCTGCTCGTCGTAGGTGTCGTTGGCCGCGGGCGCGCCCACCAGGACGTAGCCGCCGGCGATGGCCACGGCCTCGCCGAAGCCGATGGCCGGGCCCACGCCGTTCTCAGACGGCCTGAGGAGCTTCGCCAGCTCCTGCCATGCGCCGCCCGTGTACTCGAAGACGTAAGCGTAGTCGATGCCGGTCGACACGGCCAGGCTGCCGTCTATCGCCACCGCCACGCCGATCGCGTCGGCCTCAGACGTCTCCAGGACCTGGTCCTTGCCGGCGAAGGGCACCTCGACGACGAGGTTGAACTCCTCCGTCGCCGCACGGCTCTGCGAGTCGACGGCCACCACGGTGATGCGGGCCGTACCGGCGGTCGTGTTGCTGGGCGTGATCGTGATCGTCCGGTTCGCGCCGGCGCCCGCGATGGCGATGGCGGAGTCGGGGACCACGGCCCCGTCCGAACTGCTGGCGGCCACGACCACCTCGGCGGGGTTCGCATGGGTCACCGTGAGCGGCACGGTCACCTGCTCGCCCAACGTGGTGACCTGGTCGGGGATCTCGGCCAGGCTGGGCCCCTGGTCGACGGCGCCGCCGTCGCAGGCGGCCAGGACGAGCGCGGCGAGGGCCAGGTACAGGAACGGCCCCCTACGACTGGCGCGGTACAGCGTCATCGTGCACACCACCCTTCGCTCCGTGGAGCGTGGTCCTCTGCTCAGGACTGAGCAATGCTACTCGCCGCCAGGTGGCGCCGTTCAGACGCCCAGGCGAGCCTTCACGTACTCCGGCGGCTCCTCGCCGGCGCGGGCGACCAGCTCGAGCAGCCTCTCGCCCAAGTCGCTGCGCAGGCCGACCTCGCGCCAGTAGAGGTTCTTGAGCTCGTACGGGTCGTCCTGCCTGTCGAAGAGCAGGCAGAAGGCGTCGTCGCGGCCGACCACGAGCGTGTGGCGGGGCGTGCGCAGGGCGCGGTAGGGGTGGTCGCCGAAGCCGTAGCGCGTGTCCTCCCACTGCACCAGCACGGCGTCCTGGGGGGCCGGCGCCTCCCCGGCGAGCGCCGCCGAGTGGTCCACGCCATCGAGGCCCGCCGGCACGGGCAGGCCGCAGAGGCCGAGCGTGGTGGGGAACACGTCGAGCCCGGCCACGGAGCCCTCGTAGACCCCGCCCGGAGCGAGCCGGCCGGGCAGCCTGAACGCCAGCGGCAGGTGCAGCGACTCCTCGAACGGCACCTGCTTGTTCCTCAGCCCGTGGCTGCCGCCCATCTCGCCGTGGTCGGAGAGGAACACGACGAGCGTGCGCTCCGAGAGGCCGGACTCGTGGAGGAACTTCAGGAGCCGGCCGACGTTGTCGTCCAGGTTGGCGATGAGCCTGTGGTAGCCGGCGAGCTGCACCCGCGCCGCGGGTTGATGGCCGGCCGGCACGTTGGGGCGCAGCACGATGTCCTCGGGCTCGTACAGCGACTCGTACGGCTCCGGCACGGGGTAGCCGGGGCTGCGCGGGCTGCCGCCGCCGCCCGGGTGCGGGCTCTCGTAGCTGACGACGTGGAACCACGGCTCTCCCGGCGCCTCGCGCTCACGGCCCGCCAGGTACTCGATGGTCAGGTCGGTGAGCGCGTCGGTCTGGTAGCCCTCGAGGCGCACCGGCACGACCTTCTCGCCGGGGCAGATGTACGTCTCCAGGTAGTTGTTGGAGATGTTGAAGGCCAGCCAGTCGTCGAGGCCGCCGCGGAACCGCGGGTGCACCCAGAAGTCCTGGCCGATCCAGCCCTGAGGCGTCACGTAGGCGGCGCCTGACTCGGGCGCCAGGTGCCACTTGCCGACCCACGACGTCCTGTAGCCGTGCTCCTTGAAGGCGTGCGCCACCGTGCGCGCCGAGGGGTCGAGGAAGTCCCCGTGCCGCAGCACGCCGTTGCGCGCCGGCCTCAGGCCCGTCACGAGGCCGGCGCGGTAGGGCATGCAGACCGGGTAGTGGCTCACCGCGTTCGTGCACCACACGCCCTGTCGCGTGAACGCGTCCAGGTGCGGCGTCCTGGCGTTGGGGTCGCCGGCGCGGCCCATGGAGACGTAGCGGAACTGGTCCGCCATCACCCACAGGACGTTCGGCGGCGTCACGGCGCCCCTCGCTCAGCAAGCGGCTCGCGGGTCCTCAAGCAGCCATCTGCTCCAGCTTCTCCATGTCGAGCTCGCAGCCCAGGCCCGGCTCGTCGGAGATGTGCGCCTTGCCGCCAGAGAGCTCCAGGCCGCCGCGGATGGGCGTGTCGGCGAACCAGAGGTGCCCCTCGGCGTCCACGGGGTAGTGGTCGCGCAGCGCGGCCGCCAGGTGGCAGTGCGCCGTGTCGCCGAGCTTCGTGAACGGCATCGTGTCCAGCGAGATGCCCACGCCCTCGGCCTCGCAGATGGCCGCGATGCGCATGGCGTTCAGGTAGCCGCCCACGCGGTTCATCTTGAGGACTATGCGATCGGCCGCCCGGTGCTTGACGACCTGCAGCATGGCCTCGGGGGAGACGATCGTCTCGTCGAGGATCAGCGGCACGGGGATGGCGTCACGCACGTAGCCCAGGCCCACGAAGTCCAGGTGGTGCAGCGGCTGCTCGATGGAGAGGTTCGGGTAGAACCGGTCCTTGGTGAGCTGCTCCACGGCGCGCACCGCGAACTTGGCCGTCTGCCACGACTGGTTCGCGTCGGCGTCGATGTAGATGTGGCTGGGCACCGCCTCCAGCACGGCCTGGAGCATCCCCAGCTCGTGCTCCATGTTCGCCACGCTGTAGCCGTTGAGGATGAAAGAGTCGCCCACCTTCACCTTCAGGCCCTTGAAGCCCCGCTCCACGAAGTCGAGCGCCGCCTCCACCTTGGCCTCGGCCGTCTCCTCGTAGAGGTTCGTGAGCATCTCGAACTCGGTGCGGTAGGCGCCGCCGAGGAGCTTGTAGACCGGCACGCCGTAAGCGCGGCCGGCCAGGTCGTGGATGGCCATGTCGATGGCGGCGCGCGCGGGGTGCGTGCCCGGCGGCTTCTCGCCGATGACCGGGTGCAGGCGCCTGTGCACCTGCGCGAAGTCGAGCGGGTCCACGCCCACGAGCGCCTCGGCGGAGGCCTCGAGCCAGTCCATGAGCGTGCCGCGGGTCTGGTTGAAGTACGAGCGGATGGTCGCCGCCTCGCCCAGGCCGTAGACGTCGGTGTCGGTGTTGATGCGGATGAGGACCGTGTCCACCCGCGCGATCTTCGAGAGCTCGTCCTCCTGCCGGTACCCGGTCTTCACCGGCTGCAGACGGATGGGGAACAGGTCGATCCCGGTGACCTTCATGCGCTATCTCCAGTCGGGCGGCAGGATGCCCGCCGCGTGCTGCGGGAACTTGGCGAGGAGCTGGACCGTGGCCTCCACGTCAGAGAGGTGGCAGAGCTGCACGGTGGAGTGCATGTAGCGGGTGGGCGCGCCGATGGTCGTGGCCCAGGCGCCCAGGTTGCGGCGCTGGATCTCGGAGGCGTCGGTGGCGCCGCCCAGGTTGCGCTGGTAGGGGATGCCGTGGGCCTCGCAGGTGGCGAAGAGGCCCTTCAGCAGCCCCTGGTTGCCGATGGTCCTGTTGTCGATTAGGTAGATGCCCGTGCCCTTGCCCAGCTCGCACTGGCGCTCGAAGGGCTTGGCGTACGGCGTGTCGCTGGGCAGGCTGCCGTCGATGGCCAGGGCGATGTCGGGCTGGATGGCATGGGCGGCGGTGGGGATGCCGCGCACGCCCACCTCCTCCTGCACCGTGCTCACGGCGTAGACGTCCACGTCGGAGTCCTCGAGGCGGCGCATGGCCTCCAGCAGGCAGAAGGTGCCGATGCGGTCGTCGAAGTTGCGGCCCACCACCACGTCATCGTTGAGGACGTCGAAGGTGGACGCGAAGGTTATGGCGTCGCCCACGTGCACCTGCCGCCTGACGACGCTGCCCGGCAGGCCGACGTCGATGTACAGCTCCTTGACGGGGAAGACGCGCTGGCGGTCCTCGTCCTCACCGAGCCAGCCGGACTGCGCGGCGATGACGCCCTTGACCTGCCGCTCGCCGTCCTTGGTGGCGTGGATGACCACACGCTGGCTGGGGAGGGTGCGGGGGTCCAGGCCGCCGACGGCTCTGAACCTGATGAACCCCTCCTCGTCCACGTGGCTCACCACGGCGCCGATCTCGTCCGCGTGGGCGGCGTAGAGGACCTTGCGGGTCGGCCCCGAGCCCTTCTTGCGCGCCTTGCGCAGGGCGATGACGTTGCCCATGCGGTCGCGCCATACCTCGTCGGCGTGCTTGGCGAGCTCCTCGGCGACCAGGGCTTGCACCGCGTCCTCGAAGCCCGACAGCCCGGGAACGTCGGCGACGCGCCTAAGCAGGTCGAGGTCGAGGGCCGAGTGGTCGATGGGCCTGAAGTCTCCTGACATCTGCACTCCTAGCTCAGCGGGAGTAAGGGTCCAGGGCGTCGCGCAGTCCGTCACCCAGGAAGTTGAAGGCGAGCATGACGAGGGCCAGCGCCAGCCCGGGGAAGATCGCGAGGTGGGGATGAGAGCGCATCGAGTTGACGCCCTCGGCGATCATCGAGCCCCAGCTGGGCGTGGGCGGCGTGGCGCCTATGCCTATGAAAGAGAGGAACGCCTCGGTGGCGATGAAAGAGGGTATGGCGAAGGTGACCTGCACCAGCAGCGGGCCCACGAGCCCCGGCACCACGTGCTTGAGGATCACGCGCCAGTCGCTGGCTCCCAGCGCCACGGCGGCCTGCACGAAGTCGGCCTGCCTTAGCGATAGCGCCATCCCGCGCGTCAGGCGCGCCATGCCCACCCAGGAGGTGAGGCTGATGCCGGCGATGATCAAGAGCACGCCGCCCACCTGCGCGTCGAAGCGGTTCACGGCCTGCACGAACGGGCTGGTGGACATGCCGCCGCCGAAGCCCGTCCGGAACGAGACCATCAGCAGGATGATCAGGAGCAGGCTGGGGAAGCCGTAGAGGATGTCTACGGTGCGCATGAGGACGGCGTCGATGCGCCCGCCCTTGTAGCCGGACAGCACGCCGTAGGCCAGGCCGATGACGAACGCCAGGGTGGCGGACACGACGGCCACCGCCAGCGAGATGCGCGTGCCGTAGATGATGCGCGAGAGCAGGTCGCGGCCGAGGAAGTCGGCGCCCAGCGGGAAGCCGGGCCCGGGCCGGGCGAAGGTGTTGAGGAAGTCTGCGGTGGCGAAGTGCTTGGGCGCCACCCAGGGCGCGAACACGGCCACCAGCGTCACGAGGACGAGGAACACGCCGCTGCCCAGTGCCAGGCGGTTCTTCCTGAGCCTCCGCCAGGCGCGCCGGCTCGGGGTGTCGATGGCCGCGGCCTTGGCCGCCTTCGTGGGTGCGGCCGCCTGCACACCCATCAGGCGTCACCCAGGCGGATGCGCGGGTCTATGAACGTGTAGGCGATGTCCACCACCAGGTTGGCGATCACCAGGACGAGCGAGTAGAGGAGCGTGGTGCCCATGATCACCGGGTAGTCGCGCGAGCTGACGCTGTCCACGAAGTAGCTGCCCAGCCCGGGGATGGCGAAGATCTTCTCCACCACCATCGAGCCGGTCACGAGCGCCGCGAACAGCGGCCCGATCACCGTGACCACCGGGATGAGGGCGTTGCGCAGGGCGTGCTTGGCGACGACCTTGCGCTCGGCCAGGCCCTTGGAGCGGGCGGTGCGAATGAAGTCCGCGTGCACCACCTGCAGCATGCTGGCGCGGGTGAGGCGGGCCAGGATGGCCGCGTGGCTGAGGCCCAGCGTGATGGCGGGCAGCACGGCGTGCTGCCACGTGCCCCAGCGCGCAACGGGCAACAGGTCCGCCTTGAGCGCCACGGCCCAGATGAGCAGCGGGCCCAGGGTCATGGCCGGCACAGACACGCCGCCGACCGCCAGGAGCATCCCCAGGTGGTCCACCCAGCTGTTCTGGCGGACCGCCGAGATGACCCCGAGGGGCACGCCTATGAGGATGGCGACGCCGAGGCCCAGGACGCCCAACAGCGCCGAGGTGGGCAGGTGCCTGGCGATGATGTCGTTCACCGTGCGGGAGCGATCGAGGTAGGAGGGGCCGAGGTCGCCGCGCAGGGCGTTGCCCATGTAGCGCAGGTACTGCGTCACAAGCGACTCGTCGAGGCCGTAGAACGCTTCGAGGTTCGCCTTGATCTGGGGCGGGAGCGGCTTGTCCTCGGCTTGGAACGGGCTGCCTGGCACCGAGTGCATGAGCAGGAACGTCACCACCGAGATGACGAACAGCACGGGCACCAGCGCCAGCACCCGGCGGACTATCGAGACGAACACTGGCTACCTGAACCCCTTCCGCGAGCCCACGCTAAGCGAGCGGGCGGCCACGCCAACGTGACCGCCCGCCCCCTGTCAGCCGATCAGTCGTTCCAGGACCAGGTCCAGAAGTCCCGGTTGTAGGCCGGCGAGTTGGGCCGGTTCAGGTCGGGGTGCACGAGCAGGTTCTCGGCCGACCAGTAGATGGGCATGACGGCGGCGTCCTCCTGGACGAGGAGACGCTCGGCCTCCATGTACAGCTGGGCGCGGCGCTCGGTGTCCTGCTCCACGGCGGCCTCCGCGATGAGCCTGTCGTACTCGGGGTTGTGGTACAGGGCGGCGGCGCCGACGGCCGTGGTGAACAGCTCGGCGTGGACGTTGTTGGCGTCCGGGTAGTCCATGCCCCAGCCCATGCGCCAGACGTCGTAGGCGCCGGCGGCGGCCGTCTGCGAGTAGGCGGCGCCTTCCACGGACTGCAGCTGCACCGTCACGCCGAGGTTCTGCTGCCACATCTGCTGGATGGCCTGCGCGATGCGGCTGTGCGTCTCGGAGGCGTTGAAGGCCAGGGTGATGGTGGGGAAGCCAGCGCCGCCCGGGTAGCCCGCGTCGGCGAGGAGCTGCCTGGCGCGCTCGGGGTCGTAGGGGATGCCGATGCCGGCCTCGTTGGGCACGTGGCCGAACGAGCCGGGAGGCGTGATCGTGTTGGCCACCATCTCGCCGCCGCGGGTGACCGCGTTGACGATGGTCTGCTTGTCGGTAGCGGCAGCGAAGGCCTGGCGGACGCGCACGTCGTCGAACGGCGGGCGCATGGCGTTGAAGGCGTAGTAGTAGAGGACCGTGCCGGGCGCGCTGCGGAACTGGGCGCTGAGCTGCGGGTCGGTCTTGATGCGGTCAAGGTCGGTGGCAGGGACGCTCACCGTGTGCAGGAGGCCGTCCTCGTAGAGGGCCAGCGCCGTCGACTCCTGCGGGATGTCGTACAGCTTGACCTCCTTGATGGCCACCTCGTCGGCGTCGTAGTAGCTCGGGTTCGCCTGCAGCACGGCCACGTCGCCGATGTCGAGGCGGACGAGCTTGTAGGGCCCGTTCACGACGACGTTCTCGGGGGCCGTCCAGGCGTCGCCGTGCGCCTCGATCGTCCAGCGCGGCACCGCGTGGCCGATGGAGGCCAGCGCCGAGAGGAACCACGCCGACGGCGCGATGAGGCGCACCTCGAGGGTCCTGTCGTCGAGCGCCCGCACGCCGAGCTTGGAGACGTCGGGCTCCTGGCCCTGGTTGATGGCCTCGGCGTTCTCGATGACGTAGATGCGGTACGCCATCGGGGCGGCCGTCGCCGGGTCGGCGATGCGCTGGAAGGCGTACTCGTAGTCGCCGGCGGTGACCGGGGTGCCGTCCGACCAGGTCCAGCCGTCGCGGATGGTGAAGGTGTAGACGAGCCCGTCTTCGGAGACGGTCCACGACTCGGCGCCGGCGGGGGTCACCTCGGCGGTGGCGAAGTCGAAGCGCACCAGCGGCACGAACTGGTTGGCGGCGAGGTCGTAGAGCCAGTTCGCGGTGGGGTCGATGACCGCCACGTTCTGGTCCAGGGTGACGTTCAGTTCCTGCGCGGTAGCCTGTGCGCCGACGATCAACGCGACGAGCGCGGCGAGCAGGGCCGGGGCCCGCTTGGTGGGTGGTGGCCTGTGGGTCATACCTACACCTCCAAACGTGGGCACGACCTGGAGGCGCGCCCGCGCTTCGCCGCCCGACACCCCCTGCGCGCGGCGCTGCGAACTGGTGTGTTGTAACGTTATACGGCGATAGGGGAGGTGTCAACAGCGCGCCGTGGCTAGCGAACGCGAGGATCAGAGGACCGCTGCTGCCGGCGGGGACGGCGCCGCCAGGCGCGTGACGCTGCGCGAGGTGGCGGCGCTGGCGGGCGTGTCACTGGGCATGGCCAGCCGCGTCCTCGGCGGCTACGGCTACTACTCCGCCGAGACCAAGGAGCGCGTGCAGCAGGCCGCCCGCGAACTCGGCTACAGGCCGAACCACGCGGCCAGGGCGCTGCGCTCCGGCCGGTCGAAGGCCATAGGCGTGGTGGTCTCGAACATCCTCTCGTACCACTGGACGACCTTCATCAACGCCATCGAGGCCGCGGCCGCCGCCGCCGGCTACCAGGTGCTGCTGGGCTCCACGGGCGACGACCCCACGGCCGAGCGCAACTACCTGCGCGTGCTGCAGGAGCGCAACGTGGACGGCATCATCGTCTCGCCCTCGGCGGCGAACGAGGAGCTGGTGAACGAGCTCGTCTCCGACGGCGTGCCCGTCGTGCTCGTGGAGCACTACGGCGACGCCCTGCCGGCGCCGCGCCTGAACATCGACGACAGGGCCGCCGCCCGACGCGCCGTTGAGCACCTAATCGAGCTGGGGCACGAGCGCATCGGGATCGTGGCCGGCAACCTGGCGCTGCCCTCGGGCCAGGCCCGCCTGGCCGGCTACTGGGAGGCGCTGGAGGCCGCCGGCCTGCGCACCGAGCAGGAGCTGGTGCGCTACGGCGAGTACCGCTACCAGCCCGCCTACGACGGCGTGGCGGCGCTCCTCGACCTGCCCGACCCGCCCACGGCCCTCCTGGTGTGCAACGAGAGGATGACCGGCGCCGCGCTCGCCTGCCTGAAGGACAGGGACGTGAGCCTGCCAGGCGAGCTCTCGTTGGTGGCGTTCGACGACCCGCCCTGGACGGCCTTCTACCGGCCCGGCATCACGACGGTGCGCACGCCCCGCGAGCGCGTGGCCGAGCTGGCCTTCGCGACGCTCAAGGCCGAGATGTCCGGCAGCCCCCAGGGCGCCTCGACGCGCGTGGTGGAGACGGAGTTCGTGGTCAGGGAGTCGACCGCCCCGCCGCGAAGGCGGTAGCCGTTCGGCCCGCTGCCGCCGCGATCCTGGGCCTCAGTCCTCCCAAGCCCTCCGGTAGGCACCGAGCGGAGTGCCAGGCGCCTCGCGCATGACAGCCTCCATCTCGTCCATGTCGTACGGCGCTGAGGCGGTGAGGTTCTCGATCCCGTCCGCCGTGATGACCACCGTGTCCTCCACGCGCAGGTAGAGCCGCTCCTCGGGCACCCGCATCTGCGGGTCCACCGTGAGCACGACGCCCTCCCTCAGCTCTCCTCCGCGGTAGTGGCCGACGTCGTGCACGGCCATGCCCACGGGGTGGGAGAGGTGCCAGGGGAAGTCGAGCGACCAGCGCGCCGCCTTGGCGTAGGCGGGCTTGAGCCAGTCGGTGCGCGCCGCCACCTGCTCCATCTCCTCCTTGGCGAGCTCCGTGACCTTCTCACCGGTGATGCCCGGCCGCAGGTGCTTCAGCAGCGCGAAGTGGTAGGCGAGCACGAAGCCGTAGAGCTGCCTCTGCTCGTCGGTGTAGCGCCCGTTGACGGGCCACATGCGCGTGATGTCGGAGGCGTAGTAGCGGTAGTCCGGCCCGCAGTCGAAGAGGACGAGGTCGCCGTCCTGCAGCTTGGCGTCGTTGGCGTTGTAGTGCCCGTACCAGGCGTTGGTGCCGCCGCCCACGATGGCCCTGTAGCTCTCGCCGAAGGCGCCGTGGTCGAGGTAGACGAAGCGGCTGGCGGCGTCCAGCTGGTACTCGTAGGCGCCCGGCCTGGTGACGCGCATCGCCTCTATGAGGCCCCTGGCGCTGAGCTCCCCGGCGCGCCTGAGCAGCTCGATCTCGGCTGGCGACTTGACGAGCCGCAGGGCGTCGAGGTGAGCGGAGACGTCGAGCACACGGGCCGAGGGGTAGCGCTCCCTGAGGAGCTGGACGAACCTGGCGGCGCGGTCCAGCCGGCCGTCCCACGGGTCGGAGAAGACGCCGGCCCGCGCCCTCTGCAGCGTGTCCCAGCTCTCGCGCGAGCCCTCGCCCGGCCGGAAGGCCGTGAAGATGACCTTCACGCGCTCCAGCGCCGCGCCCATCTCGGAGAGGTCCTTGACCCTGTCCACGCCCGTGACCGCCAGCGCGGTGTCGACGTCGGACGAGCTGAGGTGCGGCCCGTCGGTGTCGGCGCTCTCCTTCGACTGCGACGCCAGGTAGAGGGTCGTGACCACCTGGCCGCCGCGGCCGTCCACGAGGAGGTAGGCGTGCGGCGCCTCGGCCGGCGCCAGGTACATGAGGTCGTTGTACTGGCGGAAGCGGTCGTGCGCCGCCGGCGCCGGGGCGCCCTGCAGGACCACCACGGGGTCGGGCTCGCCCGCCTCCCTGAGCCTCTGGATGAGCCTCTCGCGCCGCGAACGGTACTCCTCGAGCGTGATCAAGACGTCCCTCCCGTGCCTTCCTCGCTGCGGTCGACGAGACCGTAGAACGCTACGCAGTTGCCGGCCAGCACGGCCCGCTGCTCGTCCTCCGAAAACCTGCCGACGAACCGCCGGGCTATGCCCATAGTCTCGCCGTAGCCTGCCACCACGGTGCAGACGGGCCAGTCGGAGCCGACCATCAACCGGCCCGCGCCGAAGGCCTCCAGGCAGGCCTCCAGGTACGGCTCCACGCGGGCGTAGAGCTCGTCCACGGTGAGGCTCTCGCCCGGCTTCACGGCCTCGGTCACGAGGCCGGAGAGCTTGCACCACACGTTGGGGCGCCGCGCCAGCTCGCGGACGCCGCTGGCCCATGGCTCCAGCTCGCCGGTCGCCATGGGCGGCTTGGCGATGTGGTCGACCACGAAGCGCTGGTCGGGGAGCAGGTCCACGAGCCGCGTGGCGGCCGGCAGGTGCGGCGGCTTGAGCAGGAGGTCGTAGGTCAGGCCGTACCGCGCCGCCGCCCGCACGCCCCGCACGTGGTCTCGGCTCACGGCGTAGTCGGGGTCGGGCATGTCGTGGATCAGCTCGCGCGCGCCCACCAGCAGCGGGTCGTCGGCGAGGCGCTCCATGCGGGCCTCCACGTCGGGCGCGGTGAAGTCGAACCAGCCCACCACGCCGCGGACGAACCGGTGCTGGCGGGCGAGGCCCAGGAGCCACTCGGTCTCGACCTCCATCTGCCTGGCCTGCACGGCCACGGTGCCCGCCACGCCCGCCTGGGCCATGAGCATCTGTAGCTCCTCTGGCAGGTGGTCGCGCCTAAGCCCGTCCTGGCCGGGGCCCATCCACGGGTAGTGGTCAGGGCGGTAGGCCCAGAAGTGCTGGTGGGCGTCGATGACGTCCACGGTCAGCACCCCTCCAACGCGAACGGGTTGGCCGGGTCGGTGCCCCCGTAGCCCCACTGGACGTTCATCAGCGGTTCCAGCTCGGCCTGCACCTCGGCCACCACGTCCGGGTCAAACGGCTCCGCGACCCAGGAGAGAGCCTGGGCCAGCTCGTCGCGCGTCCGGACGCTGAAGACCGTCACGGGCAGGCGCGGCTCGCTGACGCCGAACTGCAGGGCGAGGCGGGGGAGGCTCGTGCCGAGCTCCTCGGCCCGGATGGTGGCGCGGGCCAGGAACCGGCGTGCGTCCGCGGGCACGGGGTGCCAGGCGGGAGGCGGCCCGCCCGTGAGGAGCCCGCTGGCCAACGGGGCGGCGTTGATGACGCCCACGCCCTTGGCCTCGAAGAGCGGCAGCAGCTCGTAGGCCCGCACGTCGAGGAGCGTGTGGTGGTTGTGCAGCAGGGCCACGTCTATCTCGGCCCGCGTGAGGAGCCGCTTCCACGCCGCCATGAAGTAGATGCCGGCGCCCACGGCACCGACCACGCCCTCGGCCTGCAGGGCCCGCAGCGTGGGGAGCCCCTCCGCGAGCGCCTGCTCGAGGTGCCGGCCGTCCTCGTAGTCGAAGTCGTGCAGGTGGACGACGTCCAGGCGCTCCAGGCCGAGCCGCTCGCGGCTCTCGTCGACGGAGCGCCTGATGGCCGCCTCGGAGTAGTCGAAGCTGTCGCGTCCGTCCTCAGAGGTGAGCTTGCCGGCCTTGGTGGAGACGACGAAGGCGTCGCGTGGTAGGCCCCTCAGCGCTTTGCCGAGCACGCGCTCGGAGCGGGTGGAACCGTACGCCGGCGCCGTGTCGAAGAGGTTGATGCCGGCTTCCAGCGCCGCGTGCACCGTGGCGATCGCCTCGTCCTCGGCGACGGCGCCGTACACGCCGCCTAGGGCCGAGCAGCCGAGGCCTACGCGCGAGACGGCGAGGCCCGTGCGGCCGAGCGGGACGCGCTGCCGCAGGAGGTGGCCGCTCACGCGACCTCCACGACGGCCTTCACGAGGCCGGCGGGGCGCTGCACCCAGGCCGGGAGCGCGGCCGGCACGTCCTCGAGGGGCGCGCGGTGGGTCACCCAGCCGGTGACGTCGACGGATCCGTCCCGCAGGCCGGCCAGCACGTTGGCGAAGTCGCTTGGCGTGGCGTTGCGGCTCGCCAGCACGGTGAGCTCGCGGCGGTGGAGCGTCTGGTTGTCGAAGGGGAGGGCCCCGCCCGTGTGGCCGACGAGCACGAGGCGACCGCCGGGCGCCAGCAGCGCCGGCGCGGCGACCATCGAGCCGGCGTGGCCCGTGGCCTCGACCACCAGCCGCGGCAGCTCGCCGCCGAACGCCTCCGCCACGCGGCCCTCGAGGTCCTCGTCGCCAGCCTTGACCGGCGTGCCGAGGCCCCTGGCGGCGGCGAAGGCCACCCTCTCCTGGCTGACGTCATGAAGGGCCAGGCGGACGCCACGGCGCTTAAGGGCAGCCGCGGCCGCCAGCCCGATGGGCCCGACGCCGACGACCAGCACGGGCTCGCCGGGCTCCGGCGCCGCCCTCATGGCGGCGTGCTCGCCCACGGCGAGCATCTCGACTAGAGCGACTTGCTCGGGCGGCAGGTCGCCAGCGGGGACGAGCAGGTTGGCGGGGAGGTTCAGGAACTCGGTGAGCCCGCCGTCCACGTGGACGCCGAGCACCTTGAGCTGGACGCAGGCGTTGGTGAGGCCGCGCCGGCAGGCGACGCAGTCGCCGCAGCTCAAGTAGGGAACTACGGTGCAGAGGGTGCCGGGCAGGGGAGCGTTCGGCGGGGCGTCGGGGCCGAGCTCGACGACCTCGACGGCTAGCTCGTGGCCTAGGACCAGTGGGTAGCGGATCATCGGCTGGCGGCCGGCGAAGGCGTGTAGGTCGGTACCGCACACGCCCACGCGCAGCACGCGTACCCGGGCCGTCCCGGGGCCGGGAGGCGGGGGAGGAGCCTGATTCACCAGCTTGAGGTCCTGGGGTGCCTCTAGTAGGACGGCGTTCAGGGGTTACCGCCTCCCTTAGGGACCGGCCCGCTGGGGGGTAGGCGGACCGGTCGGTGGAACGATATACCACGGCCTCTCTCGCGCGCTAGACGGTGGAGGCCTCGCGGGCACCGCTTCGGCGACCTGGGCGTCGCTGCCTGGTGGCCTAACATTAGGGCGTGGACGGCACGCAGTCACCCCGAGATCGCAGCCAGTCGCGCCGAACGAGCCTAACATTAGGGCGTGGACGGCACGCAGTCACCCTCGGTCAGCGTTCTCTTCGTCTGCATGGGCAACATCTGCCGCTCACCCACGGCGGAGGGCGTGTTCAAGCGCCTGGTCGAGGAGGCCGGCCTGGACGGCAAGGTCTTCGTGGACTCGGCGGGCACGCACGACTACCACGTGGGCTCGCCGCCCGACCGCCGCGCCCAGGCCGCCGCCGCGCGCCGCGGCTACGACCTCTCGCTGCTGCGCGCCCGCAAGTTCGGCCTGGACGACTGCCGCACGTTCGACTACGTGCTGGTGATGGACCGCGGCAACCTGAACCGCGCCCGCTCCATCTGCGGCGGCTTCGCCGAGAACGTCCGCCTGCTCATGGACTTCGCCCCCGGCCGCCGCGAGCGCGAGGTCCCCGACCCCTACGCCGGCGGCCCCGAGGGCTTCGAGTACGTCCTCGACCTCATCGAGGACGCTTGTCGGGGGTTGTTGGAGGACGTGAGACGGAGGTTGGCGGGGGAGAGCGCCGAAGCGGTCTAGCCTCCCCGCTCCTCCTCTGGTTCGTCGGTCACCGAGCCCGCGCCGGCGTCGTCCTTGCGCCGCCTGAGCCTCCGTACAGGGGCCGTGACAACGGAACCGGCCTGCGTGGCAGCCGACCCGACCGTGCCGGCGACGTTGA
>NICF_comb_assmDRAFT_10002094_pt1 | contig 15364 bp, 15 predicted proteins | sample NewIslPassag4_SG_FD_11279 | JGI IMG/M metagenome (IMG submission 11279) | reverse complement strand
ATAAGCTTCTGGATGAACTCGCTTTCGATGTCCTGCTCCCTGACGACCAGCGGTCGCGAATCAGGCGGCTGAGGATAGGTGGTGTCTGACGACATGGGCTCACCCACGAGAGCAAATTGGGGCTTATCGGAATCGGTTGATACGGATAGGGTCGGTTGGAAGCAAGTGGGTGTACTGGCGCCGGGTCGAAAATGATGGGGGCTCAGTACCCCCTCCCTATCCCGGTTGCGATCGTTCGCTTTCTGGAAACAGTTTGGCGAGTGCGCTTTCGCTTGTTGATAGGGGCCGTTGCTGCAACACGTGTCAGCAGCGTCAAGCCGCATCCTTCGACTGAACTGTCAACAGACAATCGCGCAAATCCACGGAGGACTACCTCGGTCTTGCCTGGCCAGGTTCTGGCCATCGGCTTTTGCTACAGTTTGCTGGATGCTGCGCGGTGGAAAAAGTCGCCGGCCACGCGATGACGCTGAGGTCTCATCCCGATCAAGGATAAGTCACTGGGAAGTTTGCACTACACATCATGGCAGTCGTCACTGCATTCGAGCGATCCTTGATCCTTCGAAAGAACTAGAGCAGACCTGGCCTCGGCCCGCGCTCGGGGAAAAGTTTTGGGGCGGCCACGTCGTACGACGCCGGCAGGCGTGGTGCGTCCTCGCAAACTGTTTGAAACAGGCGAGCTCAATTCCCGTGAGATTGCCGCTATGCTCAAAGTAAGCCGCGCAACAACGTTCCGTGAACTCAAGAAGGCGCGCGAACGCGAGACATTGTTAAACGGGCATGAGTGGCAACTTTCGTTTTCTAAAAACTGAAGGGCTAACGAATTACCTATTGAGCGACATTGGCGTTCGGGCAGTTGTCTAGCCCGCGAGGATGAGCAGAAATCTTTACCAAAAACGTCCAACGGCTTTCGCTGACCTGCGGCCGGATCTGTCTCGAATGCTGCACCTGATCTCAGGCAGCTGACGAAGTGCGCGATTACTGCGTCGAAACTCTCCTGATAGCCCTCATCATGATCGGAGCGCAAGCTGCGTGGCCTCGTCCATGCCATCGGCCAGTAACACCAAATCGGCTTCCAGGGGGGCAGTTCCCATCGATCGCAGGGTACTCAAACTCGCGAGCTGTACAGACTGACTGCCTTCATGCTGTGCATTCCCTTGCCGGCCGATGAGCATCTTGCACGATCACCTAGCAATCAAGCTAATCGTCACTCGAATGTTATGGTGAGCCGGAAACTCAATCAATCGCCGTTTACCCCTTTCCAAGTGCAATATCGAAGAACGCCTTAATAGGCCAGCGCCGCACTTCTTCTTTCGGGCAGGCGATAAAATCGGTGCTTTCGATACTGCTTTCCATCAAACGGATCACATGAAGATCAGTTGCGCCACGGGCCTCACACTCCCAGACTATCCCAAAACCCAGATTTGCTGCTACCGCCTCCTTCACTGCTTCGCGGCTTCCAAGCCGCAAGACGATATCTGGCTTGATCCCCAGGCGGTTCAAACCTTCGTCAACACAGCGTTGCGTGTTTGATCCCGCTTCTCGCGCGACCATTGGCTGCCCGTCCAAATCGAATATTGACATGCGGCGGCGCCCGCTCCAGCGGTGCCCCTTACCAACGAGTACAACGGCTTGATGTCGGTGGAGAGGTAGGGAATAGAACCGCGGATCATCCGACATGCGTGGCAGGATGGCGATGTCCACTTGCTGGTCAAGAAGCAACTGTCGTACGGCGCGAGTGTTCCCCATGGTCACCGCCACTTGGACTCCCGGGTAACGCTCGCGAAACCGCGCCAGAATAGGCATCGTGATATGAGGTCCGTCGAAGGCGAGCTTTAATCGACTGTCGTCTAAGCGGCAACCAGTCTGAAGCATGGCCGAGATCTCCTCCTCAAGCCGCATGAATTGACGGGACAGCTCAAAAAGTTCCCTGCCAGCTCGCGTGAGGCGTATCGACCGCCCTCGTCGCTGAAACAATACAACGCCATAAGCAGCTTCCAGCGCACGCACCTGAATGGACAAGGCTGGTTGAGAGAGCCCTAGCGCATCAGCGGCGCCAACAAAGCTTCCGATCCTGGCTACTGCCTCGAACGCGCGAATTTGAGTGTATAGCACTGGTACAATGCATCCATAACCCCATCTTATAATGAAATATAAAAACTAATTTGTAGTCAAGGGAAGTGCTGCGAATACTCCACGTATGCAGGCATTTAGGGGAGGAACATGCCGACAACACCATCGTTCGACGGAAAAGCGGATCGCGATGGGGCTGACGTTCAAGCCGCGCTCACCGCAGCCCGCGCAGGAGAATCCGAAAGCATTGAAAGCTTGGCCAAGATTGTACGAATCAAGTCTCTAACAGGCGAGGAAGGCCCGGCTCAGGAGTTTATAGCGGAGCGGCTGCGGGAACTCGGTGCGGATGTCACCATCGCCGAGCCCAACATCGAGCTACTTTTCAGACGGTTCCCACACGTCGCGCAGTACCCAACTCATTGGCAGCACGATCTCGTACTGCCCTATGATGAACTACCGACGCTCAGCGCTTTGCAGGCCAGCGGACTCGCCGATGTCCTAAATTACAGTGGACGTCCGAACGTGCTGGGTGTCATTCGCGGGACTGGTGGTGGTCGCTCGCTCATCCTAAACGGACACGTCGACACTGTTACGATCGAACCGGCTGCAAGTTGGACCAAAGCTCCATTTGGGGCAGAAATCATCAACGGCTGCATGTACGGTCGCGGTACGTCCGACATGAAAGGTGGACTAATGGCTGCATTGATGGCCTTAACCTATCTGCATCGCGCCGGTGTTCGCCTCAAAGGTGATGTCTTCTTTCACAGCGTCGTCAATGAAGAGCACGCAGGTAACGGTACGCTGGACCTTGTCCGCTGGGGCCCTTCCGCAGATGCCGCGATTGTACTCGAGCCAACGCGCAACACAATCAGCGTCAGCCATCCAGGTGGGCTCTACTGGCAAGTTGAGACCCCGGGCATACCAAGGTCGCCAGGTGCGCGCTGGAAGAACGGATCAATCGAAGGTATAAGCGCCATCGAAAAAGTGCCTGCAGTGGTGGAAGCGCTGCTGGCCGTGGAAAAGCAATATTGCAGACACCAGCGAAACGCCTCCCTTGACTGGCAAGGTGCACCATTCTCTATGGTCATCGGCAAAATTGAAGGCGGGTTTTATGAAACCGTCACCGCGGAGTCAGTCATTCTCAAGGGGAGTGCCTACTTCGCGCCTCATGTCGGCAGCGTCATCGACGTAATGCAACGGCTCCGCGAGGCAATCTCTTCCGTAAATGAACGCGATGACTTTCTTAGGCGGCCCCCCGCGCGACTAAGCTTTCTCCATCATGATGATAGCACATCGCAGTCGGTAGATCTTCCTCCGGCACGTACAATGGCAGCCATTTTGCGTGAGCGTGGAGGGGATCCTGAAATAAAACCTGGCTCATTCTGCTGCGATATGCGTCACCTGGCAAATCAAGCGGGAATCCCTTCGATAATTTTCGGTCCGGGCACAATCGAACAAGCCCATAAACCTGATGAGCATATTATTCTTTCCGAGTATCTTGCAGCGATTGAGCATTTGATCGTATTCATTTGCAGATGGTGCAATGGCTCCAAGGCGGAAATGGAAGTTGGCAAAATGGGAGCGTCCAATGGCTAGAAGCGCAATATGGTCATATCTCTCGGATTGGCACTGCTGTGTTTCTATACCTTTGATACTTCAGCCAAGACTCCTGTTAAGGGTGGCACTTTAATTTACAGCTTTCACCCGGAACCATCAGCATTATCAACGATATCGACGACCGCGGTGCCTGTTGCGATCATCTCGACAAAAATCTACGAGAGTCTCTTGAGCTGGAAAGGTGCAGAGATGACTCCGGAGCCCGGCTTGGCGGAGTCGTGGAGCGTTTCCGAGGATGGCCTGACATACACTTTTAAGTTGCACGAGGGTGTTAAATGGCATAACGGTCATCCCTTCACCTCTGCGGATGTGAAGTTCTCAATTGAAAACATCGTCCGCCCTTACCACTCGCGAGGGCAGGCTCATTTCGGCGATGTGGAGTCCATTGAAACGCCCGACAATAATACCGTTATCTTTAGACTGAAAGCGCCGGTACCGTACTTTTTAAAAGCCTTCCAACCTTCGGAGGCCCCTATCCTCCCTAAACATAAGTTTGAAGGTATTGATCTCACCAAAGCAGCCGAAGTGCGTCAAGCGACCGTTCTGACGAAAGAACCCATAGGCACCGGTCCGTTCAGGCTGAAGGAATGGGAACGCGGCAGCCATATCATCCTTGAACGCAATCCGCACTACTAGAAGGCCGGCTTGCCTTATCTCGATCAAGTCGTTCTAAAGGTGCTGCCAGACGGAGCCGCTCGGGCAATTGCTCTCGAAAAGGGCGAGATCGATCTGGTTCCACAAAACGGGCTTCCGGAAGCAGAAATACAGCGGCTCGCCCAATTGCCAACGCTTCAGGTCTCGTCTGCCGGCGCGGAAGCACTCGGGCCCAACCTTTGGCTTGAAGTAAATCTGAGAGAAGGTCCTCTAGCCGACGTGAGAGTGCGCAAGGCCATAAGTATGGCACTTGATCGCTCCCGTATCATCGACGTGATTTGGTATGGATACGGGAAACCCGGGATCGGTCCGATCGTTAGTGACAACGCAAACTTTTTCAACAAATCTCTTAAACCTCTAGCCTTCGATATCGAGAAGGCAAATACCCTTCTCGACGAAGCAGGGCACAAAAAGGGTGCGGATGGTGTTCGTTTCAAGCTAACTCAACATTATCTACCGTACGGGGAGAACTATGTTCGCCTTGCCGAATACATAAAGCAACAACTTAATAAGCTTGGAATCGTCGTCGAGACAAAGAGTCTGGATCTCGCCAGCTGGCTAAAAACCGTCTACACTGACTGGGATTTCGACATCACCACCACATTCTCCCACAACTACTCGGACCCCAGCATTGGGATAGAGCGTACCTTCACATCGCATTATATTAAGCGAGGCGCTTCGTTCACAAATTCGATGGGTTACAGAAACCCCAGAGTGGATGAACTGTTCACGGCTGCGCGTCGGGAAATGGATCCCGTAAAACGCAAGTCTCAGTTCAGTGAAATTCAAACTATTCTCAACGATGAGCTCCCGGTCATCTTTCTGATGGAGATGCAGTATGTTCACGTCTGGAACAAGAAGGTGAATGGCCTCATAGCCAATGGTATTTCCATGTACTCAAACTGGGACAGTGTTTGGAAGTCTGAGTGAAGACCTCTGCCACTTACTGAGTTTGGGAACTAGAGGAATGGCCGCGATGGCTTGGTTCTTGCTGGTACGACTGCTACAGACCATTCCGGTGATTCTTGCCATCGCCTCCCTAAACTTCTTGCTGCTGCACATGGCCCCCGGCGATGCGGCTGACATCATCGTCGGGACCTCGGGACATGGTTCAGCCGAAGCTGCGGAAGAACTGCGCCGCAGTTACGGTCTCGACAAGCCGTTATTTCAGCAGTTTTTTGTTTATATTGGTCACTTGCTGCGCTTTGATCTTGGCGTCTCAATCATCCAAGGACGGCCTGTTGCAGAGCTGATTGCGGAACGGATCGGTGCTACGCTTATTCTGATGCTCAGCTCCATTACGATTGCGGTCGTGGTGGGCGTCCCGTTGGGCATTTTTGCGTCGCTTCGGTATCGGACCGTCACCGACACAGTTTTGACGGTCCTTGCGCTTGTCGTGTACGCGACTCCTCAGTTCTGGCTTGGACTGATGCTGATCGTCTTCTTCTCTATAACTCTTGGTATATTACCCTCCGGCGGTATGCGCTCGATCGGAGTCGAGCTGGATGGGCTGAGGTCAGTTATCGATGTCGCAAAGCACTTAATTCTGCCGGCGCTAACACTTGGTCTCTTTTACGTGGCGGTCTACACGCGTCTGATGCGAGCGAGCATGTTGGATGTAATGACACTGGATTACATCACAACAGCTCGGGCTAAGGGCGCTTCTGAGCTTCGCGCCGCCTTTGTGCACGCTGCGAGAAACGCCCTTCTACCCGTGGTGACGGTAATTGGAGTACAAGTCGGCCACCTACTTGGTGGTTCCATTTTGGTTGAAACAGTGTTCGGGTGGCCTGGCCTTGGACGACTGGTGCTCGATGCCTTATTGCAGCGCGATTTGAATCTTTTGCTTGGCATCTTGTTCGTGTCGTCGATCGTGGTCGTTGCAACGAATTTGCTTGTGGACGTGATCTACGGTTTCTTGGACCCGAGGCTCGTTCAAGAATGACAAATGTGCTCGAATTCTGGCGACGGTTCCGTAGCAATAGGGGAGCAGTAGTTGGATTCGGCGTGCTGCTGCTCATTATCATGGCGGCTGTGATCGGACCCTTTGTTTATCCCGTAGATCCATTTGAAATGGTGGGCCGCCCAAATCAGCTACCATCCTCACGATTTCTGTTGGGCACAGATGTTTCCGGACGCGATATACTTGCCGGCTTGCTGCATGGAGCACGTGTCTCCCTAGCGATAGGCCTAACCGCCAGTGTAGCCGCCATGGTGATCGGTCTCGTCGTCGGCGGGATCGCTGGATACTACGGCGGCTGGCTTGACGTAGCGCTCATGCGCAGTGTCGACTTTTTCCTCACCATCCCTTCATTTGTTCTGGCGGTCGTCATCGTCGCGATTTTTCAACCTCCGATCGTCACCATCATCGCAGCGATCGCTATCGTATCATGGCCTTCGGTGGCACGACTTGCTCGCGCTGAATTCGCTACCCAGAAGGTTCGCGACTACGTTGAAGCCTGTCGCGCTATGGGTATGAAAAACAGAGAAATCATGTTACGCCAAATCTTGCCCAATGCACTACCGCCAATTGTGGTCGTCTCATCGCTGATGGTAGCCACAGCAATTCTCACGGAGGCCGGATTATCTTTTTTGGGGCTTGGTGATCCGAATATCATTTCCTGGGGCTATATGATCGGCGTTGGACGCACTGTGCTAAGAAGCGCATGGTGGGTCTCCGCCATTCCGGGCGTCACGATCTTGATCACTGTACTCGCCGTCAATCTCGTCGGAGAAGGATTGAATGAGGCGCTCAACCCGCGGATGAGGCAGAGATGAGCGCCCTGCTGGATGTTCGTGGTCTCACAATAGAATACATGACCACTCGTGGCGCGGTTCGCGCTGTGGATGACGTAAGTTTCACGCTCCAACGAGGCGAGACGCTCGCACTGGTTGGCGAATCCGGCTCTGGCAAGAGCACGGTCGCACTCGGGCTGTTGCGCCTCATCAGCCCATCGAGTGGCCGCATAGCAGCAGGCTCAGTAATCTACAATGGCCGCGACCTGGCAAAATTGCCGGAACGTGAAATGCGGCTGGTCCGCGGTGCCGAAATCGGCACGATCTTCCAGGATCCTGCCATGGCGCTCAACCCAGTCCATACGATTGGCCGCCAAATCGCTGAGACTATGCTTCTGCATAACAAGGCAACAGCACAAGATGCTATGGACCGCGCCATCGAGCTATTGAGGCTTGTTGGCGTTCCAGCACCGGCCGACCGCATCCGGCAGTACCCCACAACCTGTCTGGTGGCATGCGGCAACGGGTTATGATTGCCATGGCTTTAGCATGCGGGCCAAGCTTACTCATTGCCGACGAGCCGACGACGGCCCTTGACGTTACCGTCCAGGCTCAAGTTTTGGCCCTGATTGCCGACTTGAAGCAAAAACTCGACATGGCGGTATTTCTAATTACTCATGACCTGGCAGTAGTTTCCAGCGTAGCCGATCGGGTGGTGGTACTCTATGGGGGTAGGATTGTGGAGCAAGGACCGGTACCGCAAGTTTTCGCAGACCCGCGCCATCCCTACACAAAGGGCCTACTCGATGCATCTGACTGGTCCGATGATGACGGGCGGGAGAGGCTTCGTGATATTCCCGGCGCGATTCCCTCGCTAGGTAATATGCCAACTGGTTGCGCGTTTAGCCCGCGTTGCCCTGTGGCCATTGAGCCCTGTCGAACTGTCCGTCCTCGTCATGTCGAGGTGGGGCGTGATCGCACCGCGGCCTGCCTGTTGTCGGCTGGAGGTCTTGAATGAATCCCATATTAACACAATCGCAGAGCGATGGCGTAATATTGGAAGCGAAGCAAGTCACCAAGCAATTTACCATCGGTGGCTTGCTGACGCGCAACCGCCGTATTGTTCACGCCCTGAGTAATGTCTCCTTTTCCATTGCAGCAGGAGAAACAGTAGCGATTGTTGGGGAATCGGGTTGCGGGAAGTCAACCTTGGCACGTTGCTTGTTGCATCTTATTGAACCCACCTCCGGTTCAGTGATGCTCGATGGTATGGACGCATTTTATATACTCTCACAAGACCCGTCGACATTTCGGCGCGCCGTACAAATTGTCTTTCAGGACCCCTATGCAAGCCTTAATCCGCGACGCACGATCGGTCAAAGTCTGGATGATCCACTGCGTATATTCGGAATGAAGGATCGGGCACGTAGGTGGGCGCGCATCATCGAGCTCCTGCGGTTAGTTGGTCTTCCTGGCGAATTCGCGCACCGTTATCCACACGAACTATCCGGAGGTCAGAGGCAGCGCGTTGCTATTGCACGCGCGCTAGCACCCAACCCGCGGGTGATTGTCTGTGATGAGGCAGTTTCGGCGCTCGATGTCTCCGTTCAGGCGCAAATCATCAACCTGCTACGCGACATTCAAGACAAAATTAACGTCGCGTACGTCTTCATCACGCACAATCTTCATTTGGTGCGCCGTATCGCCGATCGTGTGGCGATTATGTATTTGGGCGAAATTGTCGAAATGGTTTCCAGAAACGGGCTTCTCAAGGGCGTCGCACATCCCTATTCCCGAGCCCTTTTCAGTTCGGCACCTGTACTCAATCGCGATCCCCATGCGAAGCGCCAAGTGCCTGCGCCAGCCCTGAAAGGCGAAGTACCGAGCCCTATCGATCTGCCATCAGGCTGCCGTTTCCATCCCCGCTGCCCGTATCGGCAGCCATTGTGCTCCACGACAGCCCCGCAACTTCAATCCATTCAGGGCAGATATATTCGCTGTCATTTCGCAGTTCAGATGCTCGAATCAGGAGTTTCTCTGCCTAAGCCAAAGGAATACACATCATAGAGAGGACAAAGGCTCACGCTCGGATTGCCTCAAGAGACGTTGGTGCGTCGCATCGTTTTTGCCATCGACTCCTTATCCGAGTATCAGAATCTTTCATCGCTGCTTGCAGCAAAACTTACAAGCAAACGCGAGTCACCCAAGGTTATGCATGTGCAGAAAACCTGTGAGTTGATTTTAGGGTACTCGTTCGGGCGCGCCCTGTCCCGTACGGCAGGCTCGCTCTGCAGCCTCAAGGAAATGGGCGCTAGCCCGGGAAACCCGACCTCGCATAATGTCCGCCACTTTTCGCCTGTGTGAGCCTTCACCTTTCACGCGACGATGAAGCATCGCCGCCGAACGCTGAAAGCTCCTGCCACTCCCTCAGTCGCTGACGCATTGCCCTCAACCAGGATCGCATCTTCATCTTTTGAGCGCGTGTCCTGAGTTTGGTGAGCTTCTTTTGCATTCGCCCGCACTCTTGTGGCTCGCCAACGCGCAAGGCCTTCCTGCATGGCCTTCAACGCGCGCGCCTTACCTGCCGGCGTACGCGGTCCAGTGGACATTCCGCCGTGATTGGGGCACTTGCCACCACGGCCAAGCCCTGTCCGCTGACACGGCGTCCCCTTCCTGGTCACGGCGCCACACTTAGACCTCTTCTCCTGGCGAAGCCGCACAAGTCCTTCCACGCCATTAGCTAACTGATAACGGCTAGTTTCAGTAAACACGCCGGTCGCCTTGCTTTGTTTCGCCGGATGGCGGTTTTCCTGATTGTGCAACCTGCGGATTGTTGCCTCCAGCTTCGTACCCCATGACGCGCGCACGCGCACACGCGTATATCGCGGGAAAAATGATCGTTGCAATCCGTCACTGGCGACGTCGCTTAGGCGACGTCGCGCAAAAACCTTTGTTCCGCCCGTGGAATCGATTCCACTGATCTGAACCGACTCTATCATCGATTCCGAGGCCGAACGGAACACACGGAATCGATTCCAATAGTGAGGCCGGTGGTTTGGAATCGATTCCATCAACTTGACAAAAGTCTAGCAGCGATCGAGCGAACTCGTAAGACCAGTTCTGAGAAGTGCTGACAGTTCGCTATTTGAGCTGCATAAGCACGAGTGCTCACTGATAATGTTTCCGGTCACACATTTCGTGAGCTCGACATTTGCATTGATGAGTGGGATAGTCGGACGTCCCTTAGACGGGCGTCCGAGTGTCCCGCTCCTATGTTCGGGACATGTCTGAGCGGTGTCCCAAGGTTGTCCCGATTATCTCACTGTCTTTGGGCGATATCTGGGAGCGCATGTACCGCCCCGCACTTTGATCTGGTGTGTTGAGCCATACAAAAGAATTATGTTCGCCAACGATTTTGGCATCCAACAACGTCTGTCGAGCACGCTGAATTGCCTTCCGCTCCGCATCTTCTCGTCCCGTGGATAGCGGCGCTCGACGGCCGGCGGCTCGCCATTCGTCAACGCTGATGGCGGTTGCGGCCGGTGGAACGCCGCTTCCGCTCTCTAACCGACGACCGATCCCATTATTGATAAGGCTCTCCAGTTCATACAGCGCCCTTCTAGTGCTTTTCGGCAGTTGGGAGCGTTGCAACTGCCGCGGCGGTTCCTCAATCCAATCGACAACGCAGCTTGTGACGGGATTGCCTTCCGGATCTACACCGACATCAACGGAGCTAATCCGGAAATGCCCAACTCTCCAATGGCATCGTCTCTGCTTTTCTCGAGGCGTACCGTACTGCATCCAGTATCCCGCTGCTCAATGGCAATGACAACATCCAGTGCCGCGAATAACGCCGATGAACCGCGCAGTCCTCGTTGTCGATCCTTTCCCGGGTGGTGTACGAAGAGGACAGTTGCTTCAAGTTCTTCGGCAATTCGCCTCGCGTGCCCAGCGGTAGCCGACATTACCGATGCGTCGTTTTCGCCAGCAAGTGCTTGGGCCAATGTGTCGATAATGACGAGACGCACACTCGTTCCTGTCACTCGCGATTGTTCTTGTGCCGCTGCGATAATCTTGTTCGCGAGTATTGCCCCATCGGTTAATAAACCGAGCCCGCCTGAGGCGTTGAGCCGAGCGACCATTCGGCCGGGATTTCCGTGCTGCTGTCGCGCTGCCAAAAAACGCCTCGCGACAGTCGACTGCCCCTCAAGCGCAACGTACAGTACGGCCCCCTGACATACCGGGTGGCCGCCAAATGGCTTACCAAGTGAGATGCTATGTGCTAGGTCCAGTGCTAAGAACGTTTTCCCTATCCCGCTAGGACCATAAAGGCAGGCAGTGGCTGCCGCAGGCAGAACCCCTTTCACCAGGTCTGGCACGGTAACGTCAATCGACATTTCATCAGCAAATTGTGGATCATTCCCTACATTGAAAAGACAGGATTCACGAATATCTCTCAGTCGAGCCTCAAAGTGACCAGCAAGTTCCTGCGAAGAGCATTCGTAAGACGAATCCTGCGCAAGCACGCTTACATCGGCCGCGATCGCGAGTATCGCACGCCGCAAAGCTAGCTCATAGACGGTTCGAGCGTATTCAGCAGCATGAGGCCACTCGACTGGAGACGGTGGCAAGCCGCCTAAGGTATTGCCCCACAGTCAATTCGCTGGTGAATTGATCAACGGCGCCAATATAAGGATGTACCGTAAACAGATCAGCGCGGTGGCCCGATCGAATGAGATTCTGCACAATAGAATAGAGTCTTTGATGGAATGGATCGAAAAAGTGATGCGGTTCCAAGAAGGGCGCGACTGAACTGTAAAGCTCATTTCGCAAGAGAATGCCACCAAGCACTGCCTGCTCTGCATGGATGCAATGAGGCGGTTCGCGGCAGGATTTGGCTTAGGCCTGGGGCGTTTCCCTCTATCTTCTGTAAGCCAGCAATCACATCTATATCTTTGAAGCTAGATTCGTTCACGAACTTCATGATCGCCACCGTCCCGCGCACTACTTCGGGCGCGACGTCTATTGGGTTAGCCGCCGAAAAAATGATGAGCCACCTCAACGATTGGATGCGGAGATGACGCCGGCGCCCGCCTAGGTTAGACGAACTGGAAGGATGTCATCGTTGACCTGAGCTCGCCGCCGGCTTGCCAGCCATTCGGCAAGGACGCTTTCCGGCCAACCGACGGCTTTGGCGGTTAGCTTCATCGGACGGGGAAATAACCCTCGGGCCATGAGGGCATAGATCGTGCTGCTCTCCCTCTTGTTAGATCGTGGAGAAAGCATCGCCAGCTACGGGTGAGTGTGAAGACAAAAAATAAGCTGCCCAGGCGGACTAGTGATTGTGAAGGTAACCGCTTGGCCGGTTTAGAAGATTTGGAAAACCGCTCGAGCGGTTTGGGGTACCTGTAGTTACCGCTTAGGCGGTTCTGGAAAGATTGCACGGAAGCGCTGCTGCAAGTCTTGGCCGGCCTTGCCCCAACGAATTTCATTTATATATTCGTGCGCCTGGCCCAACCCTTGCTTCCACAAGCCAGGGTCCGCAGCCTTACATTCCTCAAGTGCCAACTCCATGATCGCCGGAGTCATCCCCAACCTAACCAAATCCGGGTTCCTGCCTGCCACAATTTCCAGCGCGTCCATCAAAGACACCCTGCGCCGCGCGCGGGCCCCCTGCGAGCTCTTTCCTCCAGCCTCACCAGCTCGCTTTTCCTTTTCGATGGCCTTCAGAGCCTTGGACTCAATATCACGAACTAGACCTTCCAAATCTCGCAGTAGATAGCCTGCAGCGAAGTCTCATTGCCTATAAAGTAGCAATATCTGAAAGCAGCTGCTATGTAGGCTAGTGATGAGCGGTCTAATGCCAATTCGCAATATTGATACCCCGCTGCTATTTCCCAATTTTTGCCGAAATGTTGCTTGATCGCCTGAACCCAGGGCTCTCCTAGGTAATTCACAACCTCACTGCTGACACTGATACCATCGCTAATGCCGGCTCTTTTAAGTACCTCCCGAGCCATCCATTCCCCCGTTTCTGGATTCACATGAAACGGCGCGTCGAACCGGATAGTGTTGACTATCCGAGCGATAGTTTTGCGCAATGATTCTTCGACCAATGATAGGTTCATTTCCCCGATATCCGCGCCCACTCGAAAACATGCGGCAATCCTTCTTGCCAACTCTTCTGAATGGAAAAACTCACCGTAAAATTGTTCCGACTTCAGACCACACTGGAACCCAAGACAAACCTCCCACTCCCAGATGGAACTTTCGGCATTAAGTGCCGACCGGGCATAACTGACATCAACCGATGTCACCAAGGTCTTTCGCTTGGGTCGCGTGTGATCTGTTACACTCGCAGTACGCTGGGATCGTTTAGGACCACTCATCCCATCTTCACCGTCTTCGTAGAAGTAGCATCCAAGCAGAGCGCCCAAGCCTCCATCATCTTGCGCCGCTTCTCAAACAGATCAGAACGTGCATACGCTCGCTCCACAGCATCACCAGTCATGTGTGCAAGCGCAGCCTCCGCAACTTCCCGAGGAAAATTGGTGCGTTCCTGCGCCCAAGTGCGAAACGACGTACGGAAGCCGTGAATGTCGGCGTTGAAGCCCAACTCCTTCATTAATTTGGACAGCGTCATATCCGACAATGGATACCCCTGCTTGGCACCGGGGAAGATCAGTCCGGATCCATCGTCCAGCGCCTTGGCAGAATTGAGAATGGTAAGCGCGTGGGATGACAGCGGGACGCGATGCGAGCGATTTGTCTTCATTCGTTCCGCCAGCACCTCCCACACCTTCGCAGGCAAGTTGATTTCTTCCCAGCGCGCACCTCGGACCTCACCAGAACGAGCCGCTGTCAGTACCAAATACTCAAAGGCCAACTTGGTCGATGGTCTCGCCAGCGAAGCCCTGACGGCTTGGAGGCAGGCTGTAACCTCAGTATAGGGCAGGGCTCTCCGGTGCATTGGCGCCTTGTTCACTTTCGGTAAGGCTTGGCTGATGTTCTCGGCGGGATTGTCCTGCCGCCACCCTTGGGCAATCACCCATTTCATCACCGTGCCAATGCGCTGCCGTATACGGCGGGCGGTCTCCGGCTTCTTAGTCCAGACCGGCGTGAGCACCGCCAGAACATCTGCTGTCGTTACGTCCTGAACCTTCTTCAAATAAAGCGCACTCCGACCTTTTGCGCCCGTAGCCGCGGATCCGGCGAACGCACAGTTACCGGCCGCCCCTCAAGCACTTCGAAGCAACGCGCCAGCGTGTCTTCTTCCAAGCGCCGCATCGCTTCAGCAGTGAAAAAAGTGAGATGGGGGAAAAGAATTACGTTGTCGCGGCCAAAAAGCGGACTGAGCGGATGGCCTGAGCGACTTAACGGCTCCCGTTCGTAGACATCCAGCCCAACGCCCCCAAGGTGGCCCGAAAGCACCGCCTCGACCAGTGCTCCTTCGTCGATCAATGCACCCCGCGCAGTGTTAATCAATATTGCGCCCGGCTTCATCACCGCGAGCTCAGGTGCCCCGATGAGATGCCGGGTCTCCTTGTTGAGCACAGCATGGAGCGAGACGAAGTCCGATGCGGCCAGCAGGGCGTGCAAATCCTTCACGACTTCGATCCCGAGTGCCGCGAGCTCGGCCGCATTGGCTCCAGGATCGAACGCCAGCACGCGAGCTCGAAATCCCTGCGCCATGCGCGCCATTGCGCGGCCAATGCGGCCGCAGCCGACTAGCCCCAGGGTAGCATCCGCAATATCCCGGCCTAACCAGCGGCTTTCCGGCCAGATCCAGCTTTCCGCTTGGACTGCTTTGGTGATAGCGGGCAAACGCCGCGTCAGCGCCAAGAGCAGCGCGAAGGCGCCCTCGGCCACGGTTTGCTCGGCATACTCCGGAATATTAACCACAGGGATCTCGCGCGCGATCGCCGCCGGAATATCTATGGCATCGATCCCCACGCCGTACTTGACGATTCCCTTCAGCCGCTTGGCGGCGTTGATCACCGCAGCGGTGATCGGTGTGTAGCACGTGAGAAGCAAATCCGCTTCGCTGACGTGACGCGCAAGTTCAGCCTCGTCGATGCCGTCGGCAGTAACACCAGATCAACTCCCCGCGCACGCAACCCCGCGTCGATCCCGGGGCACTCGAGTTCGCAATCCGTACGAACGGCCTTCATATCTCCGTATTCCTTTATGGACTGATGCGGGTTTTGCGCCTTCACGACCAAGCGACACAGGCAAGCCAACGAATCGTACGGTGGAGGCAAAAACGCAGTCAACTGCAATTCTTTCG
>NICF_comb_assmDRAFT_10002090_pt1 | contig 15380 bp, 12 predicted proteins | sample NewIslPassag4_SG_FD_11279 | JGI IMG/M metagenome (IMG submission 11279) | reverse complement strand
GGCGGAACGCTCAGTTGGAGCGTGACGGCCGGAAGCTACCGAGTCTTCAGCCAAGCGCCCGACCCGCACTGGTTAATCGACATTGAAGGCGTCGCGACCGGGGAGGACGCCGTTGTCGAGGTCACAAGCGGTCAGACGACGAACGTTGTCATAAAGCTAAATCGTGTTGTCCCGGCGTCCCTGGTGGTGAAAAAGGTCGTCACCAACGTCGAAAACGACGCGAGCAGTTTCCAGGTGCAACTCAGGAAGGCCTCAGAGGACCCGGGCAACGAAGCGGTCCGCATGATGTCGGAAACTCAAGCCGCCACCTTCACCAACCTGGACCCCGGCGACTATGTCCTGGCCGAGCAGCCGTCCGCGGGATATCGCGCCCTTGGTTGGGCGTTCGCTGCCGGCGATGGGGCATGTCCCGCCGAGCCGGCGAACCCGGGTTCGAGCGCCAGCATTACCCTGCACGCCGGCGAAACCACGATTTGCTACTACAACGCTGCCCTCGGCGACCTGGTCATCCAGGCGGTCCACGATCTCGACGGCGATGGCGTTCGCGGTCCCGATGAGCCGCTCATCGACGCAACCGGGGCAGTCAGTGGCCCGGATTCCTCCAGCCCGGCGCCGTACACACTCGCCGGGAACACGCTCACGCTTGAACGCGTCGCCGGGGAGCACCTTGTGAACGCCGATGCGCCGAACGGCTACCGCATCCTCGCACGGGTGGACAACGGCCCCCTCACAAACGGCAGCTCCGTGACCGTCACCGTGCCGCCCCACGGCGCGGCTGCCGTGACGTTCTACTACCAGCCCATCTTCGATATCCGCGTCGAAGTGACCGAGGAGGTCGACGGCACTGCTCAGCCCGCAGAGGGGGTCACGCTCACGCTGAGCGGGTGTGGCATCCAGCCCCGCACCGAAAGCAGCGACGCCGCCGGTGTTGCTCTCTTCGCGGGGGTCCTCGTTCCCTCCAGCTGCTCGTACACCGTGTCCGCGCCGGTTCGGGACGGTTGGATCCTGGCCGGGAACAGTGTGCGCGAGGTGGACAGCGCAACCGCGGGCGACGTGGTCGTCGTGTCGTTCACATATTTGCCCGAGCAAGCGCCTTCGCCGACGGCAACCACTACGTCGACGCCTCCGGCGCCGTCCTCGACGGTGGCCCCCACCACACCGACGCCGTCTCCCACGAGCACGCCCTCGCCAACGTCAACGGTGGACCCGACAGAACTTGAGCCAACCACCACACCTGCCGTTCCAGGAACGCCGGCGCCACCGGGCACACCTGACGCAGACGACACCCCGGATCCAACCGGGACCACCGAACCTGCGGACACTCCTCCCGTGACCGCAACGCCGGGCCCCGACGGCTCGCCCGTCCCGACCGGGACACCAACAGATACCCCCGCTGCGCCGACCGGGCATCCGGCGGACACCCAGGCGCCGGCCGGCTCGCCCACCGCAACGGCAACGCCGACCCAGCCGGCGCCCTCTGCGACGGCGGACACCGGAAGCACCGGCTCGCCTTCGGCGACGCCGCGCCCGCCCGCGACGGGCAAGGGTTCGCTTGCCGACGACCATGGCGCACAGTTCGCCCTGGCCCTCGTGGCCCTCGCGGTCGTCGCCACCCTGGCGGGCGGACTCGCCGCACTGCGGGCCCGGACCCGGTAGGCCTCGCCCCGGCGATGCATGGCGGTCACCCTCGAGTAGCCGCCACGTGCAGGTCATGGCGGAGCGCCCNGGCCCTGCCGTACGCTCTCGCGCGTGTCGCTTCGTCGCGTGCTCCACAGCGATTCGCCATACGAGGCGAACATCGGAAAGTTCTACCTCTTCCGCTTCCTGGTGAACTTCCAGCTCTGGGTGCCCACCTGGGTGCTCTACCTCACCGACTTCCGCGGCCTCTCCCTCACCGAAGTCACCACGCTGGAGGCCGCCTTCTGGCTGGTCCTGTTCGCCGCCGAGGTCCCAACCGGCCTCGTCGCGGACCGCTGGGGCCGAAAGGTGTCCCTCACGCTTGGCACGGTCGCGAACGGCATCGCCGTCATCGTGTTCGCGTTCGCTCCCAGCTACCCCATCATCCTTGTGTCATACCTGGTCTGGGCGATTGGCCTCACCCTCTTCTCTGGCGCCGACTCGGCGTTCTTCTTCGACTCACTGAAGGCGCTCGGCCGCGAGCACGAATACCAGAAGCTGTACGGGCGCTCCTGGGCGATNTACTCGTTCGGGGGGCTGGCGGGCCTTCTCCTCGGTGCGCCGTTCGCCGCTGTCACGAACCTCCAGGTTCCCATCATCGTGAGCGGGGCATTGATGCTCGCGGCGTGGCTCATCTCCCTTACGTTCACCGAGCCCCCGCGCTACCACGACGCCGGGCACCTCTCCTATTACGGTGGCGCGAAGGAAGCAGTCCGGATCGTCCGCGCGGCGCCTTCGCTGCACTGGTTCATGGTCCTTGCCGCGGTGATGCTCGCGACCAACGTGTGCGTCAACATCTTCGCCCAGCCCTTCCTCGATTCCCACGGCGTCCCGATCGCGGCATTCGGCTGGTTTCGGCTGCCCGGTAGCCTGCTCGCCATCTTCGGCGCGGTCTCGCTCCATCGCATCACCGGCCGCCTCGGCACGAACCGGACGTTCGTGCTGCTCGGCGTCCTGGGGGCCCTCCCGCCGATCGGGCTCGCCCTGTTCGACAGTCTTTGGGCATGGGTGTTCTATCCGCTGAACTCGCTCTGCTACGCGCTGGTCCAACCGTTAGTTTCCGACTACCTGAACCAGCGCATCCCGAGTGCTCAGCGCGCGACCATCCTCTCGATTCACCAGCTCCTCTATAGCCTGACGCTGGTCCCGCTCGAACCGCTCGCCGGCATGGCCGCCGACACCTGGGGGCTCCCGGCAGCGTATGCCATTGCAGCGCTGGCGCTCGTAGTGCCCGCCGGGCCGCTGTTGCTGCTCTGGCGTCGTGCCCTTCACGAAGAGCCGGAACTCGCACCCGCATCCACCTCCGCCACCGCCACCACGTAACACCGTCACGGTCCCGTGAAGCGAGAATCGCAACCTGCCGCTCTCGTGGTTCACTCCTTCGAAATCCGCTGGCGCTACAGTCGCTACACAACCTTTCCCGGACCTTACGGCCGGCTCGCGCTCGAGCGTTGACCGTCCTGTATGACGGTTCAAGATTGAACGTGAAGCGCATCCACACGGGTCATGCGCTTCGTGGAGGAACGGAATGACGTGCGCCCCACGGCTCCCCCGGCGAGCCGGCGTCTTGTTGCATCCCTCGTCGTTGCCCGGTCGCTATGGCATCGGAGACTTCGGCTGGCAGGCGAAGCGCTTCGTCGACGTTATTGCGGAAGCCGGCCAGGGAGTCTGGCAGATCATGCCCCTGGGCCCCGCTGGCCCGGGGAACAGTCCCTACGCCGCCCGTTCCTCCTTCGCGTTCAATCCGCTTCTCGTCTCCCCGGATTCGCTCGCCGAACAGGGCCTCCTCGTCGGCGACGACCTTGCAGATGTCCCCTCTGGCGACCCCACCCGCGTCGACTATGAAGCGGTCAAGGCCTGGAAGCGCGACCGGCTACGGCGCGCCTTCCGCCGCTTCAGCGAACGCCCGGAGCCTCCCGAACTCGCCGAGTTTCGCGCGCTGGCGGCCTCATGGCTGCCGGATTTCTGCCTGTTCATGGCGCTTCGCGAACGGCACGGCTGGTGGGCGAACTGGCCCGAACCCCTTCGCCGCCGCGAGCCCCAGGCCCTCGCTGAAGCGCGCGAATGGTTCGCCGATGAGATTCGCTTTCACGAGTTCGTGCAGTGGTCCGCGCATACCCAATGGGCATCGCTGCGGCGGTACGCAAACGAACGCGGCGTCGAAATCATCGGCGACATCCCCATCTTCGTGGACCACGACAGCGCCGATGTCTGGGCGCACCAGGAGAACTTCAAGCTCGACGAACGCGGCCTCCCAACGGTCGTTGCCGGTGTTCCCCCCGATGCCTTCAGCGCCACCGGGCAGCGCTGGGGCAATCCGCTCTACGACTGGGACCGCCTCCGCGAGCGAAGCTACGACTGGTGGATTGAGCGGTTTCGCTGGACGCTGCAGCAGGTCGACATCATCCGCATCGACCACTTCCGTGGCTTCCAGGCCGCATGGGAAGTGCCTGCAGATGCCGAAACTGCACAGGCCGGCCAGTGGGTTCACGGCCCCGGGCGCGACCTGTTCGATACCGCCCGGCACACACTTGGGAACCTGCCCATCGTCGTTGAAGACCTTGGCCTCATCACCGACGAAGTCCGTGCCCTGCGCGATGAACTCGGTTTCCCGGGCATGGACGTCCTGCAGTTCGCCTTCGGCGACGACGCGCGCAGCCCCTACCTGCCGCATAACGTCCGCGCCGCGTCCGTCATCTACACCGGCACACACGACAACGACACGACGGCAGGCTGGCTCGCCTCGCTCGACGGCGAAACCCGGGCCCGCCTGAACCGCTACCTCGGCCGCGAAGACTGCGACGTTCGCGACATTGTGCGGCTCGCGTACGCCTCGGTCGCCTACATGGCCATCGTGCCGATGCAGGACATCCTGGGCCTCGGCAGCGAAGCCCGTATGAACGTTCCCGGCCACGCCGAGGGCAACTGGGCCTGGCGCATGACCGAGGAGCAGCTCAACAGTTGCGACATGTCCTGGCTCCTCGAGCTCGGCCAGACCTACGGCCGCCTGCCCGGTATCAACGTCAGCTGGTAGCCCCTCCGGTAGACGGTGGTTCGGCGGAATGCGAGACTCGCCGGGCAACTTCTTCCCGGAGGCTCACATGTACGAGTCCACCGACGAACTGCTCGTCGACCTCTCCGACCATATCCTCACCATCACGCTGAACCGGCCCGATCGGCTCAACGCGATTAGCGGGCCCATGCTCAGCGCGCTCTCCTCGACCCTGCAGAAGGCGAACATCGACCCCGAGGTTCGCGTGGTCATCCTCACCGGCGCTGGCCGCGGGTTCTGCTCCGGCCTCGACCTCAAGGACCAGATGCAGGGCAACGGCGTCGGCAGCCGCGGCTACCAGCTCTTCGACCTCCACAACTCGCCGCCGCTTGTCATCAACCGCATGGACAAGCCGATGATCGCGGCCCTCAACGGTGCGGCTGCCGGCTACGGCATGGACATGGCCCTCGGCTGTGACATCCGCATCGCCAGCGAGCACGCCAAGCTGGGCGCGGTCTTTGCGAAGCGCGGCGTGCTGCCCGAGTCGGGCGGCTGCTGGTACCTCCCGCGGCTCATCGGCTGGGCCCGTGCGGCGGAAGTCGCCTTCCTCGGCGATGTGCTCGATGCGCAGCGCAGCCTCGAACTCGGCCTGGTCAACCGCGTTGTGCCGCACGACCAGCTCATGCCCGAGACGATGAAAATCGCGCGCCAGATCGCGAACAACGCCCCGCTCAGCGTCCAGGCCACCAAGCGCATGATGCGCCTCGGCATGGAAGAGACCTTCGAGGCCGCCGTGGACCACATCTTCCTGCAGCTCCTTCCCCTCTTCCAGAGCGAGGACTTCAAGGAAGGCCTCGCGGCCTTTGCCGAGCGCCGCGAACCAAACTTCAAGGGCCGCTAGCCACAGTCAACCGAATCCGCGGATGTTCCCTCTCCCCGACCGGGAGAGGGAACATTGTTTGTACCGATGATTCGCCCGATCACCGAGGAAGACGCTGAAGCCGTTCGCGCCATCGCGGAAACGTGCCGCCCGCCCGGCTACGAACCCGGCACCGACCCCTGGCTCCTTGCCCAGACCGGGCACCGCATCCTCGTCGCCACCCGCGATGACAAACCGGTCGGCTTTGTTCGCTGGTGGGACGAAGAGGGTGTCGCATGGTTCGATCTGCTCGCGTCGGTTGCGCCCGGCGCCGGCCGCGAACTGGTGCGCGCTGTTGGCCGGGCGGCGCAGGACGCGGGCATCCGGCTGGCACGGACGGTCATTCCCGATGACTCCCTCATCGAAGAGTATTTCGGCCGCCTCGGCTACCTGCCCATCGCGCGCCAACCGCTCCCCGACGGCTCACCGGGCCTTGTGGTCGAACGGCGCCTCCCGCTGCTCACCGTGCGCGAGCAGCGCCGCAGCGACGCCGAAGCCATCGCGGCACTCACCGGCGAGGACCCGTGGATCTTCGAACAGGGCGCCCGGCCCGGCTGGTTCGTCGCCGCCGACGGCGACCGGGTGATCGGCGTGATCGCCGTGCGCGATGCCGGGCGCGGTGTCGCGCACCTGCGGCCGCCCGTACTCGTATCCGGGTACGAAGGCCGCGGAATCGAGGTCTGGATGATCGAACGCGCCGGGCTCTACGCCGAGACAAACGGCTTCCATACCGCTCGCCTGCCCGCCACTCCGGAACTCGAACGGCTACACCGTGACCTCGAAGATCACCCCTGGTTCCTCGAAGACACGCCGGATGGGCCAGCCTACGTTCGCCGGTTCACCGGTGACCGCCTGGACCTGACAGCCTTCCCCGGCGACTAGAGCCCGAACTGCGCGAACAGTTCGATGTCGCGCACGCGTTCGATGTTCTTTCGCTCCGTCTCGTCGACCGGTTCCTCGCTGAACCACGCGTCGAGGATTGCCGGGATTTCTTCGACCTTCGTGTTCTGGATCGAAAGACAGAGTACGTTCGCGTCGTTCCAGAGCCGTGCTCCACGCGTTGTCGCCGCGTCGATGCAGAGCGCCGCTCGCACGCCCCGTACCTTGTTCGCGGCAATCGAAACGCCCGTGCCCGTGTAGCAACACGCGATCCCCGTCTGCGCGCGCCCCTCGATCACGTCCAGCGCAACCCGCTCGCCGATCTCGGCCCACTCCTCGTTGCCGCCCACAGCCTTCCCGTACCCGCGCACCGCGAAACCGCGCCGCTCCAGTTCCTTGAGCAGCGTGTCCGTGAACTCGTTACGGTCATCTGCGCCAAACGAAATCGTCGCCATGTCCCGATCCTACCAACCGCGCACATCAGCGGCCCCGGGGCTAGACTTGCCCTACCTCATTTCGGAGCACGCGATGAACTACGAACAGATCGCCTACGAGGTCGAAGACCGCATCCTTACCATCACGCTCGACCGCCCGGAGAAGCTCAACGCCTTCACCGGGCAGATGATGAGCGAGCTCATCGATGCCTTCGACCGCGCTGACGAAGACGACGACATTCGCGCCATCATCATCACCGGCCGCGGCCGTGGCTTCTGCGCCGGCGCCGACCTCTCCGCTGGCCCCGGTACCTTCGACAACCGCGAGCGCGGCGGCTCCCTCGACCCGACACAGCATCGCGACGGCGGCGGCCTCCTCACCCTCCGGATCTTTGAATCGAAGAAGCCCGTAATTGCGGCGATCAACGGTCCCGCGGTGGGCGTAGGCGCAACCATGACTCTCGCGATGGACATCCGCCTCGCGTCGACCGAGGCGCGCATGGGCTTCGTGTTCGCCCGCCGCGGCCTTGTGCCCGAAGCCGCCAGCTCCTGGTTCATCACCCGCGCCGTGCCCATCCAGCAGGCGCTCGAGTGGGTCTATACCGGCCGGGTGTTCTCCGCGCAGGAGGCGCTCGAAGGCGGCCTTGTCCGCAGCCTCCACGAGCCCGACGAACTCATCCCCGCTGCGCGCGCGCTCGCGAAGGAAATCGCTGACAACACCTCGGCCGTCTCGGTTGCGCTGTCGCGTCACATGCTCTGGAAGATGCTCGGCGCCGACCACCCGATGGAGGCCCACAAGATCGACTCCCGGGCCATCCTCGCGCTCGGCCAGGGCGCCGATGCCCACGAAGGCGTCGCCTCATTCCTCGAGAAGCGCCCGCCGCAGTTCAAGCTCAAGGTCAGCAAGGACATGCCCGACTTCTTCCCGTGGTGGAAGGAGCGCCAGTTCGAGTAGGCTTCCCTCCCACAGGAGGGACCGATGGCGAAATACGTCTCGCTCGAGTGGCCACGCGAAGGCGTGGCCCTCGTCACCATGACCAACCCCGCAATCAACAACAACTGCTCCTGGGAGGCGGTCGGCGAACTCGCCGACGCCCTCCAGGAGGCCCGTGAGCAGGGCGCCCGCGTAAGCGTCCTTGCTTCGGGTGTCCCGGGTCACTGGCTCGAACACGCCTGGCTCACCGACCTCGTCGCCGCGATGACCGGCGAGCCCACAACCGGGCCGGGCACGAACTGGTACCGCGCCATCAACGAACTGAGTAAGACGCATGTCGTCACGATCGCCGCGATTTCGGGCGACACCTCCGGTGGCGGCGCCGAACTCGGCTGGGCCTGCGACCTGCGAATCGCGGAGGAGCAGGTGCTCTTCGCGCAACTCGAGGTGTTGCTCGGGCTCAGCACCGGGCTCGGCGGGACCAGCCGGCTCGCGCGGCTCATCGGCCGCACCGCAACTGCCGAACTGGTCCTCGACGGCGCACCGATGACCGCCCGCCGCATGTACGAACTTGGTGGCGTGAACCGCGTCGTTCCGCAGGGGGAGGCGCTGAATGTTGCGCTCGAATGGGCTGCCCGCCTGGCCAGCCGCCCGCCGCAGGCGCTCGCCACCCTCAAGCAGGTCCTCATCGACAACGACCGGCTCCCGCTCGAAGAAGCGCTGCGCAACGAACAGCGCCTCTTTCAGGAAGTCGCGCGCACACCCGAAGCCATCGAACTCATGCGCAGCACGCAGGCGAAGTACGACGCCGGCACCTCGTTCCGCGAACTCTACGGCCCCCCGCTCGCGTGAGGCTCGGCCGGCGCCGGCGGCCGAACCAGCTCGTCCATCAGCCGCTCCAGCTCCCTATCCAGGTCGTCACCAGTCCCCGAGTGCACCGGCGAAACCTGGATAATGGTGCTCCTCGGCGCCGTGAGCCAGTGGAACCGCTCCGCCTGCGAGAGCGCGGCGATCGGCCCTGCGCCTGGCTCGCCCGCGGCGATGCGTGGAATGGCTTCCAGGCTTCGCCGTACAAGCCCGAGGTCGATAAATGGGTCGAGCGCCAGCACCCGCGACTCGTCCAGCTCAACCTTCGCGGCCAGGTACCGGCGAACGCGGCTGAACAGGATCACCCCCGCGTTGACGCACTCGCCGCGCTCAACGCGGGGAACCACCCGCACGATCGCGTAGTCATACGAGGCGTTCGTGGGCACGTATCGCCTCCTCAGTGAACACGTCGGCCGCGTCCCGTCGCGCGATGAGGTACTCGGCGTACGCGGCCCGGTGCGCCGTGGGGTTGTCGAACTCGCCAGTGAGCCACTCGTCCGGGATGAGTCCCAGCACCGCCCGGATCGCGTCATCGGTGAGCTTTGGAGCTAGCCGTTCACACGCCTCGCGCAGTTCCGCCGCCCACGGCAACAGCACATGCTCCCGGATGGCGGGAAAGGGGCTCCGCGCCCGCTCCAGGTACCCCTCCCACTGGTGATGAAAGTACAGCGAGGCACCGTGGTCGATGAGCCACAGTTTGCGGTGCCAGACCAGCAGGTTCGTGTTTCGCACAGTCCGGTCGACGTTTGTCACATACGCGTCGAACCAGGTGATGTCCGACGCCAATCGGGCAGACGGCGGAGGTGAGCTCGCAGGATCGAACGCCAGCGCACCGGGGAGATAGTCCAGCCCGAGGTTCAGCCCGGCACTCGAAACGATGAGGTCGCGGATCTCCGGGTCCGGCTCCGAGCGGCCCAACACCGGGTCGAGGTCGATGAACACGATCTCGGGCACCGGCAGGCCAAGCAGCCTCCCGATCTCGCCCGCGACCAGTTCGGCGATAAGCGCCTTCGTGCCCTGCCCAGCGCCGCGGAACTTGAGGACATACATTCCGTCGTCGTCCGCCTCTACGATCGCGGGGAGTGAGCCGCCTTCGCGGAGCGGTGTGACGTACCGCGNCGCCGTCACCCGCCGGACCTTCGGTTCCGTAGTCATAACCGGAGTCTGCGGGAGAACCTCCACACGCGAAAGCGGTTGCCCACCGGCCATCCTGCCGGGAGAATCGTGCCCATGGCCGATAGTTCGCCCCTTGCCGGGCTCCGTGTGCTCGAATGTGCCGGCTGGAATGCCGTGTTCGCCGGCCGTCTCCTTGCCGACGGCGGCGCCGACGTCGTTCGTGTCGTCCCGCCCTCGGGCGATCTCCTCGATAGCGAGCCGCCCTTCTTCGGCGCCTCCGGGGTCTCCATCCAGGCCGCGTACTACAACAGCGGCAAGCGTATCCTCGCCCTCGACCTGGAAACCGAAGAGGGCCGGAATCAGTTCCTCGAACTCGCCGCGGGAGCTGACATCCTGCTCGAAGATTGGCCGGCGAACGCACCGCTGGTCGACCCTGCTGCGCTCCGGTCCGCCGCGCCGCATCTCGTTCGGGTGTCGGTGACCCCAGTCGGGCACGGCACATCGGCTTCGCTCGAAACCACCGACCTTATCGCGAACGCGCTTAGCGGCGCCGCGTCCGTCACAGGAACGCCCGAAACGCCGCCCATGACCGGCTGGGGCAACCAGACACACCACACCGTGGGGTTCTACGCGGCCATTTGCGCGCTCGCCGGCCTTCGCGCCCGGAATATCACCGGCCAGGGCCAGCACATCGACCTCTCCGCCCACGAGGCGCTCATCTCCTGTACCGAACAACTCCTGATGCAGTGGTTCCTGCCGGGCATCTGGGGTTCGGCGCGCACGAAGTCCCCGCGCCAGGGGGCGCTCCACTGGACCGGCGCCTACGATGTCTTCCCCGCGAAGAACGGCCAGGGCGTCATGGTTTCGCTGGTCCTGCGCTTCATGGAGGAGATCCTCCCCTGGCTCGAATCCGAAGGGGCCGCGCAGGACCTCTCCAACAAGGAGCTCTTCCCGGACATCATCGCGGTCGTAAAGAACTACCCCTACGCGATGAAGGTCACGCGCGAATGGGTCGCGACGAAGGACCCCTGGGAGCTCTTCTTCCAGGCCCAGGAGCGCCACCTGAGCTGGGGCGTCGTTCTCGACGTGCCCGACGCGGTAAACACGCCGCAGGTAAAGGCGCGGAACTGGTTCCAGGAAGTCGAGATTCCCGGGTACGGCCCGGCGCCGATGCCCGGCCGGACCGTTCGCACCGACGTCGACGAAGGCCACCCGCAGGCTCCCGTTCGCGTCGAAGTGCGTGATCTCGGCTGGGACCCGCGGCCAGCGCCGGCCCCGACCGGCGAAACGCCCCCCGGCCTGCCGCTTGCGGGCGTTCGCGTCGCCGATTTCACGCATGTGCTCGCTGGCCCGTTCGGGACCCGTGTCCTCGCCGACCTCGGCGCCGACGTCATCAAGATTGGTACGTCGCTTCGCGCAGGCGGCGCCAACTCGCCGTCGCACCCCTACTTCGTTTCCTGGAACCGCAACAAGCGCAACGTGACCATCAACATGTCGTCCGAGCGCGGGCGCGAAATCGCCCGGAAGCTCGCCGGCGCCAGCGACGTCATCATCGAGAACTTCAGCGCGGGTGTGCTCGAGCGCTGGGGCCTCGACCGCGCGTCGCTCGCACCCGACTATCCCGGCATCTCCGTCATCTCGATGAATGGCATGGGCAAGTCCGGCCCCTGGAAGAACTTCGTGACCTACGCGCCGACGATCCACGCGCTGGTCGGCCTCACCTACCTCACGAACCCGCCCGGGCGCCACGACCTTGGCTACGGCTTCTCGCTCACCGACCACCTGAGCGGCCTCGCCGGGGCGCTCGCCACGCTCGAAGCCGTCGAATACCGCCGCCGGACCGGCCGCGGGCTCGATATCGACCTCTCCCAGTACGAGCTCGGGCTCGCCATCATGGGCCCGACGCACATCGACCACCTGGTCAATGGCACGCGCCACGAACCAGTCGGCAACCACCACCCGTTCGGCGCCTTCGCGCCCCACAACATCTACCGCGCGGCCGGCGACGATCGGTGGGTCGCAATCGCGGTTCGCGGCGACGAGCAGTTCCGCAGACTCTGTGAGGTCATGGAGCGCCCGGAGCTCGCCACCGACTCGCGGTTCGACACGCATGGCAAGCGGCTGGCCAACCAGGACGAACTCGACCGCATCATCGAAGACTGGACGCGAACGCTCGACCGCTACGAGGTCATGCGCCGCTGCCAGGCAGCCGGCATCCCGGCCGGTGCCGTCCAGGACGCGGAAGACCTCACCACCCGCGACCCCTTCCTCGCCGAGCGGAAGTTCTTCGGGCGCGCGACCGCGGCGGAAGGGTTCGGCGAGTACGAGGTCGACCGCTTCCCGGCGCGGTTCAACGGCCTGCGCCCACCGCGCTACGAGGGCGTCCATCAGCTCGGAGAGGACACCTTCGACGTCATGTCCAACGTCCTTGGCCTCTCCGACGAGGAGATCGCCGAACTCGTGGCCGAAGGCATCCTTTCGTAAAGCGGCGGACCACCCCCGCCTTTGCTACCCTGTCGCACAGCGCTTCGGAGGACCACGTGACCCTTCGCCTGTATAGCTCGCTCGGGAACGAAGTTCGTGAGTTCAAACCGCTCGTCCCGGGCGAAGTCCGCATGTACGTCTGTGGCGTGACGCCCTACGACGTGACCCACCTCGGGCACGCCTTCTCCTACGTGCAGTTCGACGCGCTGCGCCGTTACCTCCACGCGAAGGGCTACAACGTCCGCTACGTCCAGAACGTCACCGACATCGACGACGACATGATCATGGTCTCGAAGCGCGAAGGCGGCCGTCCCATCGCCGAGATCCGCGACGAGAACGACGCCATCTTTCGCGAAGACCTGGATCGCCTGAACGTCCTCCGGCCGACTGTCTACCCCCGCGCGACCGAGCACATCGAGCAGATCATCGACATCACGCGCCAGATCATGGCTAACGGCTGCGCCTACGAGGTCGACGGCGACGTCTTCTTCGAAGCCGCGGCGTTCCCGGGCTACGGGAAGCTCAACGGCGTCACCATCGAAGAGCTCGCCCGGCGCGAGAACCCCGAGTCGAAGCGCGAGTGGAAAAAGCGCGGGCCGCTCGACTTCCTCCTCTGGCAGCGCACCGAACCCGATGAGCCGAGCTGGGATAGCCCATGGGGCCCCGGCAGGCCCGGCTGGAGCATCGAGTGCACGGCGATGTCGGTCACGCACCTCGGCCCGCAGATCGACATCCACGGTGGTGGCCGGGACCTCATCTTCCCGCACCACGAAAACGAGATCGCCCAGGCCGAGTGCGCTACCGGGCTCGCACCCTTCGCCGGCTGGTGGATGCACAATGGCATGCTCCAGCTCGAAGGCGTCAAGATGAGCAAGTCACTGGGCAACCTCGTGCTGGCGCGCAACCTCATGGCCGAGGTCGACCCCGACCACCTTCGGCTCTACCTGCTGAACCACCACTACCGCACCGACGCCGACTACCGCAGTTACGCCCTCCCCGCGCTTGGCGCCATGTACCAGCGGCTCCTGACCGCGACGCAGCGTGCGGAAGGTACGGCCCCGGCCGATTCGCCGCTTCGCCGCGCGTTCGAAGAGGCGATGGACAACGACCTCGACATCCCGACGGCGCTCTCCATCCTCGATCAGGCCGCTGAGCGGGTGCTCCAGGGCACCGCCGAACCGGGTGAGGCCACGGCCATGCGCGAATGCCTCGCCATCCTCGGGTTCGCGTTTGCAGGCGCGAAAGGCCCCGCGACCGGGTACTTCGAAACGTCACTGTGAGGCGGCGCCGACTCTGCGCCGCCCCACATCCCTTGCCCTAGGCGATGCTCCCGCCGTCGAGCACCAGCGTCTGCCCCGTCACGAACGACGACGCCGGGGACGCGAAGTAGATCACCGCGCCCACCATCTCGTCCGGCATCCCGATGCGCTTCAGGGCGCTCGACGTCGTGGAGTTGCTCAGGATGGTCTCGTTCTCCCAGAGCGCCCGCGAGAACTCGGTCTTGATGAGCCCGGGCGCAATGCAGTTCACACGAATGCCGTCCGTGCCCCACTCCTTCGCGCAGACCTTGGTCAACATAATCACGGCCGCCTTCGAAACGGAGTAGGCGCCCAGCCCGGTCGATACCCGAAGGCCGCCGGTCGAACTCACGTTGATGATGCTGCCGCCTTCCCCGTGCTCCAGCATCGCCTCACGCGCGAACTTGCTGAGGAAGAACATCGACTTCACGTTCGTGTTCATCACCGTGTCCCACGCCCGCTCGTCGAGGTTCTTCACGGGGCCGAACACCGGGTTGGTCGCCGCGTTGTTCACCAGGATGTCGACGCGACCGAGCTGCGCCTTCGTCTGATCCACGAGGTTCTTCAGCGCGTCCATGTCGCGGACGTTCGTCGGCACCGCGATCGCCCGCCGGCCCGTCGCCTTGATTGCGGCCACGGTCTCCTCGAGCGCTTCCGGTTTACGCGCCGCCACGCACACATCGGCGCCGGCCTCCGCCAGCCCGATGGCGATCGACCGGCCGATACCCCGGCTCCCGCCGGTCACAATGGCGACTTTTCCCGCCAGCGAAAAATCAGCGATTGGCAATGTATCCCTCCGCGTCGGCCGAAGCCGTGATGTGGAGCGAATTCTACCGGCGGTTCGCTTGTGCGCCCGGCAGNCGCGCTGGGCCCGCCGTAAAGCGCGCACNGGTGCTAGGCTGACGCCGTGATTCTTCGCCCTTCGGAGGTACCGACATGCCCGAAGCTCCGCGTGTGTACGCTCGCATCCCCGCCTGGGACATTCGGATTGGCACCACGGGCGAGATGACGCTCGATGCCGCGCGCCGCGCCGAGGCCGCCGGGCTGGATGGCGTCATCGCCGGCGACCACGTGAGCTTCTACGGCTTCGGGAACGACGGGCTGATTACCCTGACTGCCATCGCCGCGGTCACTTCCCGGATCGAACTCAAGACCAGCGTCTATCTCGTGCCTCTGCGCCACCCGGTGCCCGTGGCGCTCCAGGTCGCGCAGCTCGACCAGCTGAGCGGCGGCAGGTTCATCTTCGGCGTCGGCATCGGCGGTGAAGACCCGCACGAGTTCGAAGCCTGCGGCGTCGACCCGCGAACCCGTGGCGCCCGCGCGAACGAAGCCCTGCAAATCATGCGGCGCCTGTGGGTCGAAGATGGGGTTACGTTCGACGGCAAGCACTTCCAGCTCCGCGACGTCACCGTGTACCCGAAACCGCTGCGCCCGGTTCCGATCTTCGTCGGCGGCCGCAGCGACGCTGCCCTCCGCCGCGCCGCGCGCTACGGCGACGGCTACACGGGGATCTGGCAGTCGGTCGACCGCTTCCGCGCCGCCCGCGAGATCATCGACGCCACCGCAAGCGAAGCAGGCCGCGACGGCGCGGAGATCGAGATGGGCATCCAGTTCTGGACGAGCGTGGCCCCCGCCCGCGAGGAGGCGCGCGCAACGGTGGCCCGCAGCATGGAGGCCATGTATCGCCTCCCGTTCGAACGCTTCGAACGCTACACGCCGTTCGGGACGGCGCACGAGGTCGCGGAGTTCATCGCGCCCTACGTCGAAGCGGGCGCCCGCC
>NICF_comb_assmDRAFT_10002082_pt1 | contig 15412 bp, 23 predicted proteins | sample NewIslPassag4_SG_FD_11279 | JGI IMG/M metagenome (IMG submission 11279) | reverse complement strand
ACCCCCAGCATTTCACACGCATCAGTTATGTATATAGACCTTCTTGATATTATATATTTAGGGGCTGTTTATTAATTAATATTCTTGTAGATGTTTTATTATTAATTTAAATTAATAATTAATTATTAATTAATTATTAATTAATAAATAATAAATAATATAAATTCTTAAATAGATATGGGGAGGGGGAAATTAGATTTTTTATTTCATAAAAAATCTAATTTCCCCCTCCCCTAATATATATAAGCCTATAGAGATATATAATATATAGCGTGAATGATATTAAATGGCATTAGCTAGTTGTGGTAATAATATAGGCTCATCATCATTAACAATTTGCAGGAATACATTACCTTCTTCGTCAATGATTAATTCATTGATGGCTTCACAGTGTAATGCACCAATTTCATTAACAGGCATAATATGTGTTAGGTGATATTTCCGCATATTCTTGATAAGCTCCACCACCACATCAAGGCTAATTAAGCCTTTCTCAATCATCAAAGCTGTCATACTCAATCATCCTCCCTTTGTTGTTGTTTAGTACATTATATGCGCTAATCTGGGTAATATGCTTAAAAAATTGCAAAAAAATTAGGCGAGTGATTAAAATTCATTCGCCTTTTGCAAAATTTTGATTTGAGTGGTCATGTCCAAAGACTTGATTAGCTCGACTAATTGTTCTTTGGACATTGACTCAATTTTGCTGTAATCGACTTTAGCATCCACATCAACGATGACCATTTCTTCAAGATCAACTTCTTTGGCGTAGTTGTCCATTGTTGTTTTTGCAGATGCATGATTGCCATGTCTTTGCATTGCTTTGATGTCGCCGTTTGTTAAAACGCCTACTCGGTTAATGCTTGCTTTTCTGATGGAGTGAAAAACGATTGTGCGATTGCCGAAATCCATGTTTTCACGAATGTACTTCATCATCTTGTCGATAGTCTTTTTGTTGAATGTGAAGATGTATTCACTGTCGTTTTTACGAGATTCTTTGAATTTTATCAAGTCATTGTAAAGTTCGTCACTGATTTTCTTGATGTCGATTTTTTTGCCTTTACCAACTGTTTTCAGTGTCCAAACGCCCTTAATTTGCTGTAAATCCGACCATTTCAAGTTCATGACTTCCTGTAAACGAAACGCTGTTGCATATGCAACTCGGATGAGTAATTGCTTTTCAAAGCCTTTTCGAGTTTTACCGACCAGTTCGATGATTTTAATGATTTCTTCGTGTGATAAAGAATCATATGGGTCTTTGTCATACTCTTTATATCTTTCTACAGCAAACCAATCTGGATCGACATTGAATCCGTAGTCTTTGAGTTTGCGATATAGACTTTTTAATGCCGACATTGTGTTATTGACTGTATTGGCTTTGTATCGTTTGCGTAGTTCGACTTGGTATGATTCAATTTGCGGTTTTGAGAAAATCAAATCTTCTTCGGTTAATTCTTCAAGCTCTTTACCTCTCATCGTTCGGAAAAAGTCACGATAGTGGCGGAGATAAGTATTTGCCGTATTTTCTGATTCTTGATCTTTACGCATTAAGAATGTTCTGATCGCCGCATAAACGTTTTTACCAGTAGATTCGCTGTTTAAGAAAACCACATTGCTGGATAACGCTGTCATAATATCAACCTCCAATTTCGTTTTTGTTTCGGTTAACTACCCTGTAATTGCATTATAGGGTACTTTTCACATTTTGTCAATGCATTTTTTTAATAATTTTTTGCGGCTGTCGGTAATGTGACAATCGGATATGCCCTTAAAACGCACAGAATTGGCTCATATTGCGTTTTAAATGCTAGGGTAATATGTTTATATCCCCCTTACCTAAAAACGCAAATTTGGGGCATTTCTGGGGCTTATAGCGTGTTCTTGTTTAGCTTGTCCATTAAATTTGACAAAATCTGTTTTTCGTGTTATAATATACGCAAAATAAGCCAGTAATTATTAAATTTGACAAACGCAAAAGTTTATGATATAATATATATGACCACACCACCACCACACCGCTTTCGCTTAAATTAAAAGCTATCTTCAACAAACTATGTTGAAGATAGCTTCGCAAGAAAATTCTTGTAATTTTTAAATATTACGCCTAAGCCAGCCATATTCTGCTGTTCAACAGTTTTGTTAAAGAACTTGATTCTTTTCAAGTCATGTGCGACAAATAGCAAGATCGGGAATACTTTTCTTGGGAAATAAGTTTGCCATTCTTCATTTTGCCAAAGCATTGACAAATAGTATTTCTTGTACTTAATGATTTTGTCTTGGATTGTTTTTGGTTGTAGATGTCTTTCGTTTTCTGTACCAGAATCGTATTCGATAAACAATGCCAGCGTTTTGTTTTGGAATTTTAATATCGTGAAAACGTCTGGAATCAGTGTAATATTTTCGTTGTTGAATTTAAAGTTTTTAGTGTTATTATCCTCGATTTGCCAGCAAATTAATTTATAGTTATTCTGTTCGCAAAACGTTATTGTTTCTGCTTCTAGCAAGTGAATGTGATGTAAATGCTTGTAATTGCTTGGTAGTTTGCGAAATACATATTCTTTGCCGCTGATATTTTTGATGACTGTTTTGATTCTTTGTCGAAATGGTTTGTTTAAGAGAATCGCTCCAGCTTTATCAATTGCGATAAATGCAGGTGTATTACCTTTCTGAAAAACTTGTTTTTCGTGCATTTTGTCAATACACATTTGCTCAAAAAGTTTTCTGATGGATCGATTAAGGATTTTTGTTCGGTTTTCGCCGAGATTTCTGTAAGAAGGAGAAATGATTTCTAAAACATCACGCCTAATAATTTTTCGGTCATAAATGACCTGTAATAATTCTAGTTCTCGTTGAGTTAAACGGCAATTCGCTTCTACCCAATTACGATTAATGCGTTTAATTAATTCTCGTTCATACCAACGTCTTTTAGTTCTTGCCAATTTGTATCACCTACTTGCTCGTTAAGTGAGTTTTTTATAGCCGATTCGATCATTTCATAACTGCGGTTTAAAATATCTTCACGTACTTCTTGTTTTAGTCTGCCGAAAGGAGATTGATAGGTTGTCAAGAAGTTAGCATCATTGTCACTATGACGTTTAAAATCTGGATTGTTGTTTACATCTGGTATCATCTTTGCTTGGAATACATGGTTTTTGTTATTCCAACGAATTGCAAAAATGCCACAGAAGTCCATATTCATGAGATTGTTAAAGTCGGCAATGGTCATTGGTTGTAAAAAATCACTTAAACTACTAAATGCTTCACCACCACCTTTTAGCATGATTAAGTTACAACCATTGTCCATGATAGATTGTTTAATATCACCTTCAAGACCTCGACCTGCTTTAGCTAAAGACGACCAACCATGCAATGTTAACCAGAGTCGCAGAGAATATTTTCGAGGTTCTTTGAATAGATCAATAAACAGTTTGGCGATTAGTGGAATATCGATTATCTGATGAATTTCATCGATGATAACAAGTGTTTCTGGTCTGTACTCACGCCCTGCAAATCCTACTTCTCGTGATAATGCAACATTCCATATTTTCGTAAAGTAATGGGCGAATAAGAATTTTCGATAAAGTTGAGATACACCAGATTTTGGTATATGCACTAAAACCATGTAAGCACCGTCTTCATCACCATCCATAAGTTTTCTAAAGTTGAGTTTTACTTTGCCATTTTCGTCACGTAATGGTTTTTGTGCAATACAATCCCATAGTTTTTGATCGCGTTCTAATTGAGAAAATCTGTTTTCAATTGTCTGAATGATTTTACTTGTTTCACCATTCATGGACATTTGGTGATAGGTATTTAGTTCTAATTGCAATCTTCTGTTAGTTAATTTTGGGATGATTTCGTTGATCCGAAAAGAATCATCTGTTAGAGTTCTCATTGCTTCGATGTATCCATAATCTTTGTTAACCATGTGTACAGCTTGCAATGCTGTTGTAAACCATCGATCCATTGCCAATGTTTTCTCGGATTTTAAAATTTCTAGTACGAGTTTTGCTTCCATTTCAGCTAATGTATATGCATAATCTTCGTCTTTCATGACTTCTGTATTAAACTCATCTAAATCAGCATTGTTTACTGCAATTGGATTGTTGAAGTTGGCATGGTTTAAAATAATTACTCGATGTCTTAACCATTCTGGTACATGGTTATAAATGTTTGTAATCATTGCACCATCAGCTACATCGAAAACAATGACTGACTTTGATTCTTCACGCCATCTTTCTTTAGGTAGATGCGCTCCGAAAGTGTAAAGTGCTTGATTTTCTGATAATGAAGTTTTGCCGCTACCCATTGTTCCGAATACCATTGTTGCGGTACTTCGATCATCAAGTTTTGTTTTTTCTTTGACGTATCGACCTTTTTCAGTCCACCATTCACGCTTATATCCAGCAAAATATATCTTTTTCGGCTTTTTATCAAGTGTAAAACCAAATGGAATTGCGCCGTCTTTATCTTCAAAAAATGCAGAGTCAATTTCTGTGCGAGTAAAATTGTCTTGTGTGATGACTTTATACTCTTTAAGTGTTTTCTTGTTTGGAAGTTTGACCAGCTCATTCATTTCCTTTTCAAAGTAAATGTCGGTTGGTTTCGTGAGAATTGGTTTATTTTTCTTAACCGCTTCGATCATTTTTTGTGTATTTTTCTTGGTTTTTGATATAGAAACTGTAAATTTGTTGTCACCATTAAGCAAACTGAATGAATTTTCAATATTTTTCAAGATATATTTTGCTCTTTTGTCATCTTTAGATTCGGCCAACACTCGGATTTGTACTTTATACCCTTTTGAGTTAGCATGTACTTTTGGTTCACTATATTTTAGATCATAATTGTTTGATTTTTCAGTATTCTTATCATTTTGTTCGTCATTGACACCAACAAGTGTTTCAATTAATTTGATAAACTCATCCATTATCACGTTAAACAGGTCTAAAATTTTACCAAGTAATCCATTAGTCGTATGAATTTCATCTCGTGCTGGAATTTTACCTTGCTTAAATTGTTTAATTTTCTTGACGGCAACATCTTTCCATTGATTATTGACAGGTTCAATATTGTAATCGATGACAAATTTTTCATCTACATTGATTGTTTCGGCTAACGATGCGACAGAAGCATAAAACGAATCATTATTCATTTTATCGTGTTTGATTGCCAAAGCGTAATGATTTTTTAAAAATACATTCATTGCTTTCGTATAATTTGGATTAAAATCAACGATTTCTTCTTTGATTGGCGTTATATCGACCTCACCCCAATCTTTTTTGATTGCGGTAACAAAACTGTCAGACCATTTTTTGGGTACGGTCAAATAGAATTTCATTTGTTTGTTAGATACTACAATTTTATAGCTGACTAGATCATTTAGTTTAATTTTGATACCATTTTTAAATATCCTAATTCTTTCTGGCAAATAGAATTTGGAGTATAGTGATGAGATTGTGTTCAATATCATGTTGGAGTTTAATTGCTGTAATTCTTCAAAGTCATCATGTATAAGAGTCGTCTTTTTAGAATATCGGCCACGTTCTATTTCAACATATTTTGGGGCATTATTTGGAGTAATGCAAAATGTGACAAGTGGTTCTCGGTACATTTCAAGAAAAAATTTGAATGGGATGGTTTCGATTTTCTTTCTAGGAAGTGTAAAGTCCATATCATCACCTCCTAATTATTGTTTTCAATACTTTCTTTCAAAACAGACTCCTTATAGTCTTTTACATAACGAATAATAGTTTTTAGCATGTAGCCGCCAGCGATTAAATAACCAGAATTTACAATGTAATTGATGGCCGTAGTCACTTTAATAAGCAAAGCATATTCCATATCTATCAACCTCCTAAATGATTGTAAAATACAATATTCTCGAAACAAAATAAGCAGACCACAAAGGTATAATGTATTTTGTATATTTATTGCGACCAATAATGAATGTGATAAACATGATGAGTATTGCAGGGAATAGAAAGAAGAAGTCGGAGTTTTGGAGGACAAATTTTGATAGTTCATTGAAGAAGTTGATTACAAAATCTTTGCATACTTGGAAGAATGATTTCCCATATATTGCGTAGAAAATTCCATGTTCTCTGGCTGTTTCAATGAAATCTACAAATGAGTTAATTTGGTCTATGAAACTTTCATTTGGTGGCTCGTTCAAAGTAATTAATTCATTGTTTTGTAGGTCATTTGTTGGGTCTATAAATTTTCCGTTCGCATCCTTTAATCCTATATGAAGATGTGCACCTGTACTATGTCCTGTGTTTCCAGATAACCCTAACAAATCGCCTTCAGCGATCATTTCACCTTTTTTCACTTTTATTTCTGATAAGTGACCAAGAATTAATGTTTCATTATCGTCTGTTTTAATAATTATGCCTTTGCCTATGTTTTCATTACCATAATCAACAATTTTTTGCACAATCCCATCTGTTGCACTATATATTTCTGTTCCTTCTGGTATAGCTAAATCAACGCCTGTATGTGGTTTTTTGTGTATAGAATCGATAACACCAAATGGACTTGAAATTTCAAAAACATGATTGCCATTAATTTTAATTTTCATAGGACATCACATCCTTTATTTGCTAATAGAGGATGGCATGTTTTTGATGTCCATATACATTTTATGGCCAATTTCATCAACTAATTCTACGAAGAAAGGTAATAAGCAAAAAAGAATATACCATTTACCATAAGATACTAAAGCACCGATACCTGTTCCTTCTTCACGCCCACCTCGTCTTTCTTGGTAAAACGCTTGAGCTACTTTGATAGCACAAAATACTTTAGCAATGTCCATTAAAATAGGGAAGATATATGTTAGAAATATTTTCCAAAATAAGCCTTGACTGGCTACTGCTCCTGTTTCAGCGAATCCAATGGCCGGACACATTAACATTGATGCTGTTATTAATACTGTTTTTGTGTTGATAACATTTTTCACTTTTTTAAATTCAATTTTCTTTAGCTTTTCTTTATTTGTTTGAATTTTCTCAATTTTACTTTCAACTTTCACATCATCTACCAACACCAAAACGCCGCTTTCATTCAATCGAAATTTCATTTCGACCACCCCGTTTATAAATAATAAAGTTCGCAAACAAAAATTTTCACCAAACCGCTTAACAACAATGAAAATTGACGGTGAAAGTGTTTAAATTTATTATTTAAACACACATTTAAACACTTAAATAAATGTCATTGAGAGGTAATTTTCTTTAACGAGAGTTCCGAAAAACATAGCTGAAAGAATGATTGAAAGATATTTATAAGATTCATAAACAGCACGTTCTTTTACTGTTATTGACTCCACTTTATAAGCTCCACTCATGAAATCGTGGAATTTGATAACTTCCATTTTACTCTCTCCTTTAAAATTGTTTTAAATTTTCGATTTTGTTAATGATTTTATTTAAAATTTCTTAAAATATTCCTAAATTTTATAAAAAATTACCGATATTTATCTTTTTTTGCGGTGTTTGCGGCTGTTTTTGGTGAATTTGAGCAGTTTCTTCACTAAATTTCACTGCTAATAGCTCTTTAATCAATCCACTAAATGATGATGATGACATTAATGCTTTTTTCAATAACTCCATTTGTCTTGGTGAATCCTTATTAAAGGAAACGCCCTGTGTTATATATTTCCCTTTTGATCGTTGAATCATTTTTTCAATCATTTGTTCTACTTCTTCTTCTGTTCTAATCCATGCCATATGCAACCCTCCCTAAAAGGTACATGCCTAAAGCATTTGCTGTCTGTGGTTTATCCATTACTTCCGCTTTCGGAAAGTAATTTTGTATATTTTTCACTAATTCCTCGTCTAATGCCCCACCGCCTAATAAGTAAACTGTATCATTCTTATTCCACATTGACATTAATCTTCCGCAGATATAATCCGCTAAAGCCTGTTGATCGTAATCTTCATTTAATGCTTCCAGCCCCTTCCCTTTGAAAGTACCACTTTCGGTGTCAATAAATCTCACAACATCATCCTCATAAATTGTGGTAGCATATCCTATTGTTCTTGATCCCAAATCAATGAATCTAGTTTTCCCTTGTGGTTCTTTAATCCAAAAAGCAACGGCTGTTTCTGGAGCAACCTTTACATCCATAATGGTAAATGTTTTCTTTACGTCATTGACTGTAATCGTATGCTCACCTAATAATCTCTGGATTCTGTTCATTTTTTCTGTCTCATTGTGCATGGAAATTGGTACAGAAACGATTACATAGTTCATTGTGTATCCAAATTGATGAATGGAAACTAATACTGATAAGTCAAAAAACAGATGACATTTTGTGTCTGTATGCATTTGTAATGGATATTTGCAATCATATTTTGCTAACGTTCCCATTACGTATTTTTCACCTTCATATTCAACAATGTAGTCGTATTTCCCGTATATATCTACCAATGTTCTCTTCCCAAACAAACCTTTTACCGAAGGAAATTTTTCCATTTTATCTCTTGTTACAACACATGTGCTATGACCGCCATCATCAATTGCAATTACGCCGCTAGTCAACATGTTTTTAACCTCCTTAAAATGGTTTTTAATCGATTTGTGTTAATATGTATATAACTTTTAAATCTGTTTTATGACATTTAAAATAAAAAAAAATAAAAATAAAATCTCTATTGACAAGTATGAATAATAATGATATAATGACCATGTAAAATCTGGTACGAAAGGAAGTGTTGGTGTTGTTACAAGTTGATGTGATTCCTGTAAGGGAACTTCATTATAACGATGATGATTATTATGGTATCTATGCCTGTGATTTTTGCCAAAAAGATGATTTTTACCGTATTATTAAAGAAGGTTACGAAGTTTCTAAATATGGAAACATTACAATTAAGGGAACGATCCCAAAATTAGAATTAAATAAGGCTTACACTGTCGTATTGCTTCCCGACATAAAATCAAAATACAAAGGGAGCTATGATATTGCGGAAATTATCATCGATGTAGAAATTCCGCCGCATGAACAGAAGAATTTTCTTAAAACAATCTTGACCGAAAATCAAGTAAAAAACATTTATGAAGTTTATACAGAAGAAGATGACATTATTCAGTTGATTAAGGAAGATAAATTTGATTATGAAAAAGTTAAACATATGAATAAAAATCGATATGAAAACATGAAGAAAAAAGTATTAGAAAGTGTTAATTTTGGTGAGTTATATGCGTTTTTAGGGAAATATGACATTAAAATTAGCTCGGTTATCAAAACATTGATTAATGAATATAAGTATCCGAAAATTATTATCGAAAAAATCAAAGAAAATCCATATATGTTAACAAAAATCAAAGGAATTGGTTTTGAACGTGCTGATAAAATCGCACAATCTATTGGGTATGACTTGACAAGCCCGAATCGGATCGTTGCAGGAATCCATTATGCTATTGAAGAAGAAAATAATGCAGGTCATGTATGGGTAGACTATAAAAAACTTTTAAACAAAGCCATTGATTTGTTGAAAATTAATAACAAAATCATTGAAGATTTTTTAAATAATTTTGAATTTGAGGAAGTTCTTCGTATTGGTGACAGATTTACTTTTAAATATCTTTATGAAATTGAAAAGAACATTGCAACGAAATTAAAGGAAATGGCTTCAAAATCAAACAAAATCTTCACTGATGAAGAACTTGAACAATTATTGGATGACTATTGTGAAAGACATGGAGTACAATTAGAAGAAAATCAGCGTAAATTTTTCTTTGAATGGAATAATCATAATGTAGTCCTTTTAATCGGTTATGGTGGTACAGGTAAAAGTTGGTTGCAACAAATTTTACTTGAATTTCTTAAAAATAAAGGAATCAACAATATTTGTTTATTATCTCCAACTGGAAAAGCCAGTAAGGTTATGACTAACTATACTGGAATGGAAGCATATACAATACACCGCAGACTTGGAATTAGAAGTGACGATAGTGAAGATATTACTCCAATTGTAGAAGATGTGGTTATTGTTGATGAAACATCGATGTGTGACATTTTTATCATCAACAAGTTGTTAAATGCAATTGAAAATAAAAACACTAAATTATTGTTTGTTGGTGATGATTTCCAATTGCCGTCTGTACGAGTGGGAAACTTCTTATACGATATTATTCATAGTGGTATTATCCCTGTTGTAAGATTAAATAAAGTATTCCGTCAAAAAGATGGTGGCATATTGGAAGTAGCAACAAATGTACGTGAACAAAAATACTTCTTAAAGAATACTGATTCTGGGAGAAAAGTGTTTGGGAAAGATTGTTTATTCCATCTTGTAGTCAGTGATTATATGGAAGATGGATATATTCATTACTATAAAAAATTGTTGACAATGTATAATCCAGAAGATATTGTTGTTTTGTCTCCAACCAAAAAAGGTAAATTGGGAACTATTGAGATAAATAAAAAAATTCAAGAAATTGTAAATCCTCCGAGTGAGTACAAAAAAGAGAAAGCATTTGGTAAAAAAAATCAGATTACATTTCGTGTCGGCGATCTGGTGATGAATACAGAAAACACATACAACATTAAAACAATTGATGATGGTGTCGCAGATGTGTTTAATGGTGATACAGGAATTATTCTTGATATTGATGAAGAAGAAAAAGTGATGATAATTGATTTTGATGGTATTGTTGTTAAAATGAATTTTGAGGGTGTTACCAACAACATAATTCATGCATGGGCGACAACAATCCATAAATCGCAAGGATCACAATACAAAGCAGTTATTGTTATAATTGATAAATCGATGAAATTCCAATTGAACGCTAACTTGATTTATACGGCTTTTAGTCGTGCAAAAGATTATATGATTGTTTTAGGTCAAGCAAACTCGATTAATTATGGTATGACTAAATTTGCAAATATGGAGCGAAGAAGTTTCTTGCAAGAATTTCTGGTTGAAGTATAAAGAGGATAAGTATCCTCTTTATACAAAAAATTTAAATTACCTGTTGACAGACACAAAAAATAATGATATTTTTAAATTGTAAAAATATTGAAAGGGGTTTTGATTATGGATTTGTTGAAAGAATTTAAAGATTGTTTAGTTTATGTTAAAAATAATTCAGAAATTGCAAATTTATGTGCCATTCATAGTGTTTATTTGCAAGCTAACAAAGCTGTTGTTATTGATTCTCATGGCGAGTTATTTACAGTAAATTTTGACGACATGATAATCTTGAAACGTATCATCGAAGTTGATGATGCTGAATTTTATGAGAATGATATTGTTGATTGTGATGGTGAGTGGTATTTAATTACAAGAGATGGAAAGGAAATTGATTTTTATCATTTTAATGAAAATTTTGAGCGGGAAAGTTATGGCTTTAGCATGTATGATGATTCATTTCATTATCGCTACAACAAAGGAGAAATTAAATATATTGGAAACTCATTCATTTTAAGAGAAAAACAGCAAGATTTTAATATTAAAGTTGTTAAATATAATGACGAAATGTATTATGCTTGTAACAATAAAGAAACAAACGAAGTTGATTTAATCAAAGCTGTTGTTGTGTATGCTTATGGAAAGTTAAATGATGTTGAATATAAACGAGTGACGTTAACTCATGAACAATTTGTTAAATTGTTGAGCAATAATGTCATTGTAGAAGTGACTCCTAATGAGTTGTATGAATATTTTAAGGAAAAGGGTTATTTTTAAGGAGGATTGATGATGTCTGATTTCCAAGAAGATATTAGGAAATTGAATGAGTTGATTGTGGCGTTGATTAACCAAAAACGAAAATTAATACCTAAATATATAAAAGTAAATAAAAATTATTTAGATGAGTTGTTAAATAGTGGAAAAGTGATAGAATTTAGTTTCAATTCAAATGGTGATATGTGGATTGATTATGATGCACAAGGTTATTATGGAACTTTTACAGGTATCCCATTAATCATTGACAATACAATTGAAGCATTTGCATTTGTATATGAGGATGGGAAGAATCGTTAATGGAACACTATAAATTTGAATTGGAGGGGATAGAATGAATGATAAAGAGCGGTTACAAACAATAAAAGACCAGTTTGAATGGGGTGAGGAAAATTTAGAAAGTGGTATTTACAACCTTGAATCTGATGATGTTAAATGGCTTATCGAACAAGTGAAACAGTTAAATAAAGATAAACTTTATTATAAAAATTTACATATGAAAACAACTAAAGAATTGGTAAAATTTATGTTAAAATATCTTGAATTGCAAAAAATAATAGAACGCTATGAAAAAGCACTTTGGAAAATTATAGATGAATCAATTTGTAAAGGTGTTGATTGTGATTTTGGTGATAATTGTTATGCAGTAATAGCAAGAAAAGCATTGGATGGTGAGGAATTATGATTATTTATGGCAATACAAGATTAATGGAGGTGATGAAATATGGAGTTTGATAAATTAATAAATTATGTTGAAGATAACAAAAAGGAGCATTTTGAAAAAGTCGTCAAAAGCAAACCGACACATTGGGTAGATGCTTATCCTCATGAAGTTTATGCTAGTGTTTTGTTGCTTGATAATAAAATTCTTCAATGGAAAGTTGGAGGAACGTATTGGGAGTCGCCGCTTTCCATATATATTTCGCCCGATATGTGGTCTTATATTGATGATTTAGAAACTAAATATACATCATGGACTGTACATAATCCAGAGGAACATAATAGGGTGTTTCAAGAATATGCCCCAGAATGGTTTAAGCAATGGGAGGTACATGAAAAATTTAAAGGATTTAAACCTTATTGAGAGGTGGTTATAATGGGAATCGATGAAACTATTTGTCCTGCATGTGGAAGTGAGGAAACCGCAACTGTTGAAGAATCATTTAGAATAGTTACTCGAACATGTTATGATTGTGGTGTTTTATATGATGTTGTTTATGAAGTAACAATTAAAGAAATAAAAGTACAGGAAAGTCATTTAAAATGTCCAGAGTGTGGAACAAAATTAGTTAAAGCATTATCTCCTGTCAAACAGGTTGAAATTTTAACATGTCCGAACAGTTGTAAATGTCATTGATGTTGGTGATAATATGAAGTGTCCATATTGTGGCGAGGAAATGATTGAACAAGAATTATATGATTTAGGCTATGGTCAAAGAGGTGTAGAATACGAGTGTCCTAATTTATGTGATTGGCTTTTATGTAATTGTGTAGAAGGTGATTTAGATGTTAAGACCGAGTAAAGTGGAAAAGTTTGGTATCAAAGGTAATCCAAAAACACATAGACCACCAAAACCATTTTCTCAAAAATTGATTGAAAGGAAGATGACAATGAAGTTTTTTGAAGTGAATTATCCGTATTATGCACTAATTAAAGCAAAAGACGAAGATGAAGCGTTAGATATGTATGTGGCCTTTGTTGCTGATGATGACGGTACATTACGTGAAGAAATTAAAGAAGTAGATCGTGATTATGCACTTATTATGTATGGCAGATACTCCACAGAAGACATGTCAATTTCAACGCTTGTTGATGATATTCAAGATGATTTACCTATGGTTTTGTTGATTGGTGATACATCAGTATAATGGGGGATGATAAAATGAGTCGTAGAACGTTGCCAATAGGAAAATGTGAATTAAACACACCTATCTTAAATATCTTTTTTAAAAGCGTGAAAGTCGATTATCGATTCTATTTTAGAATTAATCGAGCAAGAATGAAAATGTTACAATATATTAGATAAAGGGGAGGATTTAATATGAATATCCAATTATCTGATTTCCATCAAAAATTGTATGATGAATATGTGCGCTATGTTTGGTATCTTCGTGTAGGCTTGAAAACAACGATTGCTGTCATTCAGTTACATAACGGTTTTGAAATTGTGGGATCATCGGCTTGTTTGAAGCTAGAGGAATATGATTTTGAGAAAGGTGCGAAGTTGGCGTTAGAGAGAGCTTTAGATGAATTAGCGAAATACTTAGCATTTGACCAAGCTCAATATGCGGCGACAAGTGTAACAAATAATTATTTTAACATTAATCATAATATCAAGGCAGATTATGTTGATTCACAAAAAATTGTAGAAGATATAATCAAAACTTTAAAGAAAAGTGAGTGGAAGGTTGATTTCTGATGAGTGAAGTTATATTAATCGTTAAAGAGGATGCTGATAAAGTAATTGTTGAAATTATTGAATTGACTAGTGGATATTATTTTGATGAAGTTAAACAAACAGGGTATGCATATCAAAAAGCAGAATGTTTGTGTAACTTAATCTTACAATATCGACCTAAAAAAGTAATTTTTAATAAAGAAAAAGTAAGTGTGTCTTTCATGGAATCGTTTTTGGATATGTCGTCTTATCGTGGTTTCAGTGTTAATCAAGATGGTACGGTAGAGTATTCTGAATGAGTGGTGGTATTAAAAATGGATAGATATATGTTTTTAGTCAAAGAAGAAAATAATATTTTAGTTATTGATGTGCTTGGTTTAGATAGAGGCTACTGTTTATGTGAAATTAAACGTGATGGAGATACAAATAGTCAAGCACATACTCTATGTCAACTTATTATGATTTTCCGACCAGAGCAAGTAATTTTTGATTATTTTGGAATGGGTATTCGGATTTTGGAATCTATAAAAAAAGTTACGAATGTTTATGATTTTATGATTGAAAAAGGTGGCAAAGTCATATATTTTGATAGAGATTAAGGAGGAATTGAAATGAATGATCTTTTAATGATTGTGCAGTTTGATAGTTTGAGTGATGAAAATGAGTGATAATAATGGGATACGCACTCTCGATTGAGAGTGTTATTTTTTATGCTTTATAGAGATATTTATGAGGTAGAGGATGAAATTATGAATGTAGAGGGAAATTTTTGCATGATTAAGAGAGGCTTTATAGAGGATAGTTTGAAAGAAAAGGATTTTGAGAATGGATTAATTTTGGGAAATTTTTGGGAAATAATGTGGGGCGTCTACAGAGGGGGTTTTATTGTGTGCTATTCTGTTGTAAAAATGAGGGTTTTGCGGCAAGGTGAGGTAGGGGAGAGGGGTGGGGTGCTAAGGGGGAGGGGAGAGGGGGTGTTTGAAAATGTGAATAGGGTGTGAGGTTGGAACAGCTCCAGCCGCTCTGGGAAATGCGCTGGTAAAAAATGGTAAAAACTATCCCCCCTAAATGGTGTTATAATCGTCATTATAGACCCTTTTCCGCCGCCGCCCTCCTTCTCCTCTCATCGGTCTGTTTGATCCATTCCAGCAGTCCAAATTGTCAGACAATTTCCAATTTTTGGCAAAATCATGGATCGTGAACATATGTTCGCATTTTAGGTCTGTAAAAAAATCCCATGCAAACAGGAAGATTTTCCCATATGCAAGGGATCAAAGCAAACTACCTACATTTTAGAAAAGTAACATTTTCTGGCGGCGGATC
>NICF_comb_assmDRAFT_10002073_pt1 | contig 15457 bp, 15 predicted proteins | sample NewIslPassag4_SG_FD_11279 | JGI IMG/M metagenome (IMG submission 11279) | reverse complement strand
GAGCCGGTACTCGGAGAGGATCGCCTCGAGCACCTTCGTCCGCGACGGCGGGTCGATTCCCGACAGCGGCTCGTCGAGGAGGACCACCTCGGCATTCCGCGCCATCGCGGCGACGATCTTAAGGCGCGCCCGCATGCCCTTGGAAAGCCGCCCCACCTTGGCGTCCGGGTCGAGCCCCATGAAACGCACGAGCTCCTCTTCCCTGGCGTGATCCCAATCCCGGTAAAACGCGGCAAGGTACCTGAGCGTCTCCTTCACGGTCATCCAGCCGTAAAGGTGGTCGATTTCGGGCAGGTACGCCACCTTCGCTTTGGTCTTGTACGATGGCGCAACGCCGTCGATCATCACCTTGCCCGAATCGGGCCGGTAAAGGCCGGCGATCAACTTGAGCAACGTCGACTTGCCGCTTCCGTTCGGCCCGAGCAGGCCGAGGAAGACACCCTCCGGGATGGTCGCGGAGAGATCCGCGATCGCGATGCGGCTTCCGAACCGCTTGGAGACGTGTTCAAAGGCTACCGTCGCCACGGCCGCCACCCCCTCCTGCGCCCCCGACGGGTACCCGGTCGTACGCCTTGGCCACCAAGTCCAATACGTTCTCCCGGCTGTACCCGAGGGCCCGCATCTCCTCGACGAACGAGACGAGCGCCCGTTCGGCCATCTCCTCCCGGATCCTCGCGACGAGATCCGGATCGCTGCAGATAAACGTTCCCTGTCCGCGCAATGTCTCAGCAATCCTTTCCTGTTCCATCTCCCGGTAGGCGCGCTGAACGGTGTTCGGGTTCACCTGCGCCATGGCCGCGAACTCCCTTTGGGAGGGGATCCGGTCCCCCGGGCCGAGCTCCCCCCGGGCGATGCGGCGCTTGAACTCGTCGATGATCTGCTGGTAGATCGGGCGTCCTTGATCAAGCTTGAGCTGCATCGGCATCCTTTACCTTTCGCAGTGCCAACCGGACCGGCCGCACGCGCGTGGCGACGTGCACGGCGTACCAAAAAATCACGAGGGCGTTCACCGGGTGCAGGGCGGCGACGACGGTCTTTCCCGCATCGGCGAACGCGTATTGGAGCGAAATCAAAAACCACAGGAGCACCGGACCCAAGTAGAGCCCCTGACCTCTTGACGCCCTCGCGACGACGGCGAGGATCAGCATGAGGACGGGAATCAGCTCGAACACGTGGACGAACGCCACGTGGCGGACCCAGTTGAGCGGGTCGACGAACACCGCCATCCCGGCGAGAAGCACCTGGACGGCCACGCATACCACGAGGGCCCACGCCAGCGCGGCGTACGCCGCCCCTGCGCCGCGCCGGAGGCTTTCACGCTCGCGTTCTCCGGCGGCTTCCCCCGGCCCGCTCGCTCCCGCACCGCGCTCGCCTCGGTCCAACTTGACCGGCATCTTCATTGCGTTGCGTCCCTCCTTCGAACCCCATCGACCTAGTGCACTAGTAAAGTAGTGCACTAAGACAATATCACGCACCAAGCATTTCGTCAACGCTCATTTGGTACTGCAACAGGAATCTGGCGCCCGGCGGCAAAGAAGGGAAGTGCAGGCTCGGAATTATCACACCAAGTCACAGTCCACAGGAGGAAAACAACAAGTGCGAAAACTCTCTCTACTCGCCGCGGCGACGCTCCTGCTCGTGATGGCGGCAAGCGGCGGAGCGCTCGGCGTTACTGTTCACGTGTGGCATTCGCTCAGCCCGACGAATGCCTCCGGAACCCTTGAGGCGATCGTCGAGGAGTTCAACCGGTTGAACCCGGACATCCACGTCGAGCTCACCTATGCAGGCGGATACGTCGAAGCGATGGAGAAGGCGCTCGCCGCCCACGCCGGCGGCGCCGGCCCGCACATCATGCAGTTCGAGCAGACCCGGAGCGCCGCGTTCTATTACGCCGGAGCCCTGCGCTCCATCGATGAGTTCGTGTACGGGCCCGACGGCATCGACCTCAGCGACTTCTCGCAAACGATGCTCGGCGCCGTCACGTACGACGGAAAGCTCTACGGGCTTCCGTTCAACGTGAGCACGCCGCTGCTCTACTACAACCGCGGGATGTTCCTCCAGGCCGGCCTCGGCGACGCGGCGCCCAGAACGACGCAGGAGCTCTTCGAGTACTCCCGCAAGCTCGCCCGCGACACGAACGGCGACGGCCAGACCGACGTCTTCGGCTTCGACTTCTACGAGTGGGGCTGGCTCTTTGAAGCGTGGATCGGCCGCGTCGGCGCCCGCGTCCATGACGAAGAGTTGACCCAGTTCACGTTTAACTCGCCGGAAGCGATCGCCATTATGGAGTTCGCCCAGGCCATGGTGCACGAGCACGGCGTGGCGCGGGCGCCGGGCAACTACAACCAGTTCTGGGCCGGCACGCTCGCCATGCGGGAGCTTTCGACGGCGTCGCTTGCGAACAACATCCGCAGCGCCCAGGAGAACAACATGGACATGGGCGTCGCCCCGCTCGTGTGCGACACGGAGTGCTACGCCCCGATCGGCGGCGGCAACTTCTTCATGCTCAACACCGGCACGCCGGAGGAGCAGCAGGCGGCCTGGAAGTTCTTGAAGTTCCTCACGAACACGGAGAACCTCGCGCGGTTCGCCCGCGACTCCGGGTACATGGTCGGGCGGCGCTCGTCCTTTGAGTCGCCGATCCTGCTCGACGTCTTCGCCGAGCAGCCGGAGTTTAGGATCACGTACGAGCAGATGGACTACGCCTACCCGAGGCCCAAGGTGCCCTTCTGGCAGTCCGACGTCGCTCCGATCCTGACTGGATTCTTCAACAACGCGTTCAGGCAGAAGGGCAACGTCCGGCAGATCCTCGACGAGGCCGTGCGCACCGCCAACGGCCGCCTCGCCGAGTGGCGCGCCTCGCTCGGGCGATAGCTCGATCTGGCGGCGGGCTGCATTCCAAGTAGACGCGAAAGGTAGACCAAATGGTGTTCAAAGGGCCGTGGACATTGCCCACGGCCCTTCGTCGTGTCGTTGCGGCACTTCCCATCGCAGCTCGGCTTCCGTCTTATTCAAACTTCGATCCGGTCCACGTGATTTTATCGCCCCATCTGACCGGACGGCCGAAGTACCCGTAATACAAGTCGAGCTCTCGCTGCTGGTCCCTTACGATCAAGAACAACCACAGCTCATCATAGTCCCCGCATGGCCTTCTCGTATCGTCGAGCTGGGAGTCAAACGTAATCTGCAGAGTACTACCGTTGCCGCTGACTGCATGGCACGCGCGGCCGCCTATCGTGGGGTACGCCGAAACCGAGATCCAGTGAACGCCGGCGCTCTTGTTTTCGATTGTGATCGGATCCTTCATGTCCGACTTGAAGCCATCGATCCCGCCGAACTCAATACCGCCGAACTCGATTCCCCCGAAATCGAATCCTCCGAAGTCGAATGACTGCGCCGACGCCTGAGTTGCTGCCGCCGATATCGCGATTGCGATCGCAAGGAACAGCCTGACCCTTCGCATATGAGCTCCTCCCGAGTTGGTCGTTGGCGCTCCGGGCGACGCAGACGGACGAACACAGGTCCGCCGGCCGCCGGAGCCTCACGAGACTTCCGGCTGGAATTGTACACGGGAGGAGTTACTCGGGAATTACGTCGCAATTACAACCCGATTACGCGCGCCGGCGGGTCATCTCGGCCGCGCTAGATACTACGGCGACAGGTTCACGGGAGTCCGCCCCACCGCCCTCGCCTCTCCCTCCAGGACCCGAACCAGTGCGTTCAGCGTCACGCTGCGATACCCGTACGTCGCGATCACTGTGTCGACGAAAGGAAGCTCGTTCACGTCGTAGGGCGTGCCGACCGCCACGACGATCACGGCGGCGCCCGAGTCGACAAGCTCCCTTGCGAGTTCCTGCTGCGCCGGGTTTTGGGCCACATTCATCGTCGTCAGCAGTACAAGGTCGCTTTCGCGAGCGGCCTCGACGGTCCGGCGGATCGCCGCCCGATCGGGATTCGCACCGGTTGCAATCGACTGGACGACGGCCCCACGCCGGCGCAAGACGGCTGCCAGCTCTTGGGTCGTACTCTCGCCCCAGCCGGCGACAAGGATCCTGGGCGCCCCGGTGAAGTCGACCGGCAGCCGGCCTCCGTCATCCACGAGCAGCGTGATGCTGCGGCCCGCCACAGCCTCGGCGATCGCCACGTGCTCGCTCTCGCCGACCACGCGCAGCGCTCGATCGACGTCGACCAAGGGCGATTCAAAGAGCCCGAGCCGCTCTTTGAGAGCCAGAATGCGTCGAACCGACTCGTCGATGCGGGCCTCCGCAATTTCGCCGCCTCGCACGGCCTGCATGACGGCGTCATAGGCAACCGTCATGTCCGGCGGCATCAGGAGCAGGTCTGCCCCGGCCTTGAGCGCCTCGACCGGCACGCGCTCGGCGTCGAAGGTCTGATGCGCGCCCGCCATGGTGAGTGCATCGGTCACGATGACGCCGTCAAAGCCAAGTTCACCCCGGAGCAAATCACTCAAGATGAGCCGCGACATGGTCGCCGGAGCGCCGGAAGCGTCGAGCGCGGGCACCACGATGTGGGCCGTCATGATCATGTCGACCCCGGAGGCGATCGCCCGCCGGAAGGGCACGAGGTCGACGCTCCAGACCTCGTCCCGGGAATGAGCGATGAGCGGCAGGCCGGAGTGGCTGTCCACGTCCGTGTCGCCGTGGCCCGGAAAGTGCTTGGCGGCCGACCCTATGCCGGCGGCGGCGAACCCTTCCACCTGGGCGGCGACGAACGCTGCGACCTTTTCCGGGTCGTCGCCGAACGACCGGACGCCGATCACCGGGTTGAGGGGATTGACGTTGACGTCGGCCACGGGTGCGAAGTTGACGTTGATTCCCAGGGCGCGCAGTTCGACGCCGGTCACCGCGGCCGCCCTCCGGGCAAGGCCCACGTCGCCCGTTGCCGCCAGCGCCATGCTGCCGGGGAACTCCGTCGCAGGGGCCCCGATCCGCTGCACGACGCCGTGCTCTTGGTCGATCGCGATCAGGGCCGGGATGCCTGCGCCTGCATCGTGTGCGGCCTGCTGGATTTCGTTTGACAAGCGGGCGATCTGTTCGAGGTCTTGCAAGTTTTGCGTCCAGTTGAAGTAGATGACGCCGCCCGGCCGGAATCGCTCGATCGCTTCCCTGATCGTGGGAACGCCGTGAATCGCTTCGTTCTCGGAAGCGTAGCGCAAATCGTCCACGCTCGCACCGTAGGCGTGGATCATGAACAACTGGCCGACTTTTTCCTCGAGGGACATTGCGCGCAAGCGCTCCTCGATGCTTGATTCCGCCGGAGCGGATGCGGCATGCTCCGGAGCCGGCCGGACAAGCGCTTCCACAGCAAGCGCCGCCCCGCAAAGTCCGAGCACAGCCCAGATCACAAACGCTGAGCCAAGGTCACGCACGATAAGGATGGCTCCTTCCGATCCACACCCCACGCCGTCACGATACCGTACGGGCTCCGCCGATCCTGCATCGAGGCACATAAGTCACGCAGAAAGTAGGCGTGGCAGAAAGGTGAGGCATAAGGATGCGAAAGGGCTGTGGACGATCGCCCACAGCCCTCTCTCACGCACGGCAAATCGGCGCGTGCGCGCCGTTCGGGAAGTTAATGTAACAGCTTCAGCGCGAGCCGCGGGGGAAGCAGCCGACGCATTCCCATCGCCGCCCTGTCCACGTAATCACCGCGCCCCAGTCGACCTTGTTCTTGAAGAACTCCACCTCCTCCGTTACGTATTCGCGTGTATCCTTGTTCCAGGCGCTCACCCAAAGCGTCACCCTATCATGGCGCCCGCACCCCGGTCCCTCCGGGTAGCTCGGTATTGTCGGTTCGATTCTTCGATCGCGTTCGTGGGACCACCCTAGCGCATCACAAGCACCGGTCCAGGACCAGGTTTCGTGATCTTCGGGATAGACCCACACGGTGGTCTGCCACACGTGGTCCTGCAGGTTCACGATCCGGATTGGAATCTTGTTGCCCTCCGCCCACACATGGGATGCCGCCGCCAGCGTTGCGAGTACGGCCAAGAACAGCCCGACTGCCCTCACTTGCATTCTTCCTCCTTGGGGAAATCGTACGATGCCTCCGGCTGGAATTGTACCAGCGGGGAATTACATAACGATTACATGCCGATCACACGGGCGCCGGTTCGGCCTTGATGAGTGGCCGCGCACGCAGGTAGGTATCGCGCCGTTCCCGTCGAACTTTTCAAACTGGTACGTTAGTTCCCGATGATGAGAGGGGGGACAAAAGGATGAAATATCGCCAGCTCGCGATCGTGTTTGCGATTCTCGCCGTGTTGCTCTACCTGGGGTATGCGTTCTGGGGCCTTTCGAACGGCATCGTCCTTGCACTCGCGATCATCTCGGCGATAGCGGCGGTCGCGTGCATCGTCATGATGTTCACCGGTAAGAAAGGATCCGACCGCGGGGCTTCATCCAAAGCGTAAACGATTCTCCCAACGCCAAATACTACTTGCTTGTAGACTTCGCCCGACGTCTTGGGACAAAGACGTTCCTTTCCATGGGAACGTCTTTGTCTTGGAAAGAGGTGTGCCCGATGCACGTGCTCGTGACAGGGGCGACAGGATTTATCGGCAGCCGCTTATGCCGGGCGCTGAAAGCGGGCGGAGCCCGCATCTCGGCGCTCTCAAGGCGACCTGAGACTCTCAACGGCAAACGCTGGGTCGACCGGGCGTTCCCATGGAACCCGCCGGAAACCCCACCTCCCCCCGCGGCATTCGACGGGGTCGATTGGGTGGTTCACCTTGCGGGCGAAAACGTGGCGGGCCGCTGGACCAATCGAAAAAAGCGAGCAATCCGGGAGAGCCGGACGATGAGCACCCGCTCGCTCGTCGACGCCATGAAACGGCTCAACGCGCCTCCCCGAGCCATGGTGAGCGCAAGCGGCATCGGCTACTTCGGCGATCGGGGCGGCGAGACGCTCACCGAGGCAAGCGCCCCGGGATTGGATTTCCTGGCGGAAGTATGCATCGCGTGGGAACATGAGGCAGCCGCCGCCCGTTCGCTGGGCGTCCGCGTGGCCCCGATCCGCTTGGGGCTCGTGCTCGGCGAAGGCGGGGGCGTGCTTGGGAAGCTTGCGCCCGTCTTTCGCATGGGGCTCGGCGGACCGCTCGGTTCGGGGCGACAGTGGTGGTCGTGGATTCACATCGACGATGTGATCGGTTTGGTCCGCTTCGCGTTGGAGCACGGGGTCGACGAACCTCTCTGCGCCGCCGCGCCGAATCCCGTGACGCAGGCGGAGTTTGCAAGGACGCTCGCAAGGCGCCTTCGTCGCCCGGCCGTATTCCCTGTGCCCGCGGCCGTGCTGAAACTCGCGCTTGGAGAGTTCTCCGTCGAGCTGCTCTCGAGCAAGCGCGTGCTCCCGCACCGGGCCGTGGAGCTCGGCTTTAACTTCGCCTTTCCCCGGCTCGATGATGCTCTCGGCGATCTCCTGCGGCGGAAGAGCTAGGCAAATCGGGACGGAAGCTCAGGGCGAATACTCGCGCCGGCGAAGCTCCGACCGACCGTACACCGCCTCGATCACCTCGAGCACCCGCAGATTGTCGAGGGCGGTGACGCTCGGCGGCCGGTCGTGAGCGACGGATTCGACGAAGTCCGCGACCACCGACCTGCCGAGCCACCCCTCATACCCCGGCACGAGCGGCAGCGGATACGCGTCGTGCGCCTCGACGAGCGGCGCCCCGTCTTCGGGCGCGAACCGGCGCAGCTCGATGCGATCGCCGAACGGCTCGTAAGCGACCATCGCCCGCCCGCCCCACGCGGCGATCCTGGAATCCTTGGGGGACTCTTTGTAGGGCGAATCGCTGGCAAAGGGAATCGCGTAGCCCACCGTGATCGAACCGGCGGCTCCGTTTTCGAGCCGGAAGGCGACCGAGGCCACCTCCTCGACGTCGACCGGGGCGCCGCTCACCCGCCCTACCGTTCCCACCACATCCGCAAACTCGCACCCGGCAAGATCCCGCACGAGGTCGATCACGTGGCACCCGAGCCAGTGCAAGATGCCGCCGCCGCTGCGTTCTTTCTTGAAAAGGTAGTGCCCGGGCCCGCGGGACGGGATGTCGGTCGTGATCAGGTGCGCTTGCACGTTGAACAGTGCACCGAGCCCGCCGCCTCGCGCCATGCGCCGCGCTCGTCGATGGGCGGGGTGAAAGCGGCGCTGGTACGCCACAGCGAACTTGACGTTGGCCTTTCGAACCGCCTCCACGACCTCGTACATCTCTTTCGCACTGCGGCAGACCGGCTTGTCCGCAAGGATGTGCTTGCCTGCGCCGGCGAGCGCGCAGGCGGCCTCGGCCCCCTTGTCGTTCGGCACCGTCAGCAAAGCGGCGTCGAAGACCTCCTTGCTCAGCAGGTCCTCGAGCCGGTCGTAGGCCGGGAGGCGGCGCATCCCGGAGGCGATGGTTCCGCCGTCGTGCACGATCGCGACGACCTCGATGCCCGGGACGTGAGGCAGGAGCTCTTGAAACAGTGCACTGTGCGGGTGCAGCGTTCCGACGACGGCAAGGCGAAGCGGTGGATTCACCGGGGGTTCCCTCCCTTGTCTTGCTCAACGAGGGCCGCGTACGGGTTGCGGCGCACGTCGAGCGGTAAGTAGGCGCGCGCCTTCCTCAGATGGGACACATGCACGGCATGGATCATCTCCAATGCCGCCCGGGCGTCGGCGGCCGTAGAAACGCCCTCTAGCGGCCGGTCCTCGTCGATGGCACGCACAATCTCCGCTGCGATCATCCGGTTGCTTTCGTCCGTCCAATCCTTGCCCGACCTCGGCAAGCCGTCGGGATGATTCTCCCAATCGGGGAGGATCACCCGCTCCCACGAACCGTCCTCCATCGACGGCATCCACGTGCCCGAGGGGTAAAGGTACATTTCCCCCCGCGGCGAGTCGCGCAAGGCGATGATCCCGCACTCGCCGACGATGTCGAGGCCGAATCTCCGGGCGCCGGGCCGGTCCGCCGGGAACGACTCGTACGTGCCCGTCACGCCGCTTGCGAAGGCGAAGTGCGCGAACAACCCGTTGCCGGCCACAAGACCGATCGCCTCCGGGCCCTCCCGGGCGTCGTGCACCGTTACGTCCCGGCCGTCCTGCGTCACGTGGCCGTGCACCCAAACGGCGTCGGAACCCGCAAAGTAGCGCATGCTGTCCACGATGTGCGTCCCCAGAATGAAGAAATCCTCGCCGCCCGCCCGGTGGTCACCCTTGCCGTACCCACGGAGCAGCCGCACCGGCCCGATCTTTCCCTCGTCGACGAGGCGCTTCGCGTAAATCTCGTAGCCGCTAACCCGCCTGTGGGCGACGGCCATGCGCACCCCGCGCCGCTCGCACGCCTCGACGATGCGGTCGGCCTGCTCGAGTTCGGCCGCCATCGGCTTTTCGCAAAGGATGCCTTTGGCGCCTGCGTCGATCGCCGCGAGCACCATGTCGAGCCGCTGGTCGCACCAGCGCGGGCAGATCGCGACGATGTCCGGCTTCTCTTTCTCAAGCATTTCGACGTAACTGCGGTAGACGGCCCTCGCCCCGGTGCGCTGCGCGCACTTCTTCGCGCCGTCTTCGTCCATGTCGGCCACCGCGACGATCCGGGCCTTTTCGACGCGCCGGAACGCGAGGTCGATCTGGTGGCCGTAGTTACCCCTTCCTGTGGCCCCGATCACCGCGACGCGGTATTCCATGGATCAACCTCCGTCCCACCCAAGAGGTTTGTCGCACAGCTTTCCCGTCCCCGGCCGTTCCCAGCGCCGCACAAGCCGCAAGGCAGGCCGGCGCAACCGGCGCGCCAGCCTGCCTGCTTGTTCCCGGCCCGCTCTCCTTCACCTAGTTCGCCAGGATCCCGTTTACCTTGTCGGCGAGCGCCTCGAGATACACCCGGGGATCCTGCCCGCTCGTGAGAATCTCCCGGCCGACCTTGTCCCAGACCGGATCGACGATCTGGCCCTCCTTGAGGTGCACAGGAACCCAGAAGGGGTTCGCCATCTGGAGCGGCATGGAATGCGCGAGATTGGAGAGGTCGGCGCCGACCATCTCGCCCCAGGCATCGTAGAATGCCGGATCAGAGTACGCCGCGCGGTGCGACGGAAGCGCCCGGCCGAGGAGGGCGAACATCTTGGCCGCGTCAGCCGAAGCGAGGTACTTGACGAGCCGCCAGGCTTCCTCGGGGTGCTTGGAGTTCGTCGTAACGCCGGTGATGAGCGTGTTCATGCTGGCCGCCCGCACCTTTCCCATCGGCGCGATCTCGATGCCCCACTCCCAATCAACGGGATCCCGGGCGAACGCCGACATCGGACCCGACGGGTGGCGCAGGTCCATCGCGATGCCCCAGTTGGAGAAGTTGATTCCGGACGCGTTGTACGGCGTGACGACCTCGCGGTTGTTGAGATCGATGAGGAACTCCATCGCCTCGACGGCTTCGGGCGAGTTGATCAAGGTGCGCGTGAAGTCGTCGTTGTAGAACCGCCCGCCGGCTTGGCCGATGAAGCTGCGCCAGCCGAACTCGTAGTCCGAAAACGGGTTATTCATGCCCCAGCGGGAGACCTTGCCGTCCGAGCCCCGGCGGGTGAGCGCCGTCGCGGCGGCGTTGAGGTCGCTCCAATCCCAGTTGTGGTCGGGGTACGCGAGGCCCGACTCGTCGAACATACCCTTGTTGTAGAACAAGAGCGGCGTGAACGTACCCCACGGCAGGCCGATGATCTTTCCTTGATAGGTGGCAAGGTTCGTCTGCAGCACGTAGTCGGAGAGGTCGATGCCATCCCGCACGACGTACGGGGTGAGGTCGATGAAGTGCCCCTGGTCGACCAGGCCGAGGGTGCCCCAGTTGAGAATGGTCACGTCCGGGAGGAGCCCGGTGGCGGCCCGCACGACCATCTCGTCAACGAAACGGCTCACGATGTCGAACTCGACCCGGATGTCGGGGTTTTGCTCGTGGAAGGGCTCGAGCACTTGCTCGAAGAGCGCCTTGTTTCCGTACATCAGCCACCGGATCACGACCGGTTCTTTTTCTTGCGCCGCGGCGCCGGCGCTCACCGCCGCGAACACGGCACAAGCCGCGAGCAGTGCCGACCAACGTTTAGCCATTGCTTTCCATCCTCCCTTGGGTTCTTCCCGAAATTCCCTATAGGATCGTCTGTGGGTCAATAAAGACCACCCCTTTTTACCTCGACATTTCGAGCGTGACTAGCGATCCAAACCGCACGATTCCACAATTTCCTATATTTAATCCTATAGTTTTCGGAACACCCGCCCCTATGCAGGCCGGGGGCAGGTTACGAGGCTACCGCGAGCCACAGGCCGCCGTGGGGCGTCCGGCCAGGCTCCGGGGAGAACCGGGCGGCCGTGCCGGCCCGGCGAGCGGCAAACCGGCCCGCCCCGGAACCATGCGCTCCATCAGGCGCTTCAGGCGCTCACGATCCTGTTGCGGAGGATTCCGATACCCTCAACCTCGCACTCCACGATGTCCCCGGGGAACATGAACCGGGGCGGATTCATCGCTCCGCCCACGCCCGACGGCGTGCCGGTGCTGATGATATCCCCCGGCTCGAGGGTCATCAGGCGGGAGAGGTAGGCGATAAGCTCGGGCACGGAGAAGATCAGGTCGGACGTCGAGGAGTCCTGCCGGAGTTCCCCGTTCACCCACGTGCTCAGGCGCAAATTGCCCGGGTCGATCGCATCTTTCGTGACGACGCACGGGCCGAGCGGCGCGTACGTGTCGAGTGCCTTCCCCTTCACCCACTGCCCGTCCCGCCGCTGCAAGTCGCGGGCGCTGATGTCGTTGACGACCGTGTACCCGAAAATGTACTCCTCGGCCCGCTCGACCGGCACGTTCTTGGCGGGCTTCGCGATAATCACGCCGAGTTCGACCTCGTAGTCGAGCTTTTCGGTGACCGGCGGCCCCTGGTGCACCACGTCGTCGTACGGCCCGACGATGGACGTCGCAAACTTGTTGAAAAAGAGAGGCTCGCCGGGAATCTCCTGGTTCGACTCCCTGGCGTGCTCGCGGTAGTTCAACCCGATGCAAATGAACTTCCTCGGCGTGGTGAGCGGCGCCCCGAGAGTTACCTCAAGGTTTTCGATGCGCCACGGGGCGTCCGACGATCCGTCCCGCTTTGCGAATTCGATCGCGGCTTGACACGCGTCGGCGCCGGCCGTTCCCGACTCGATCAAGCTGACGAGGTTGTCCGGGACGACGGCCGAGGCGATCCGTTTGGCGCCTTCCCGCGTCGGGCACGTGCCGCTTTCGAGGAGCCACTCTTCGTACGCCCGCTGCAGGAGAATGTACCCCCCGCCCGCTTCTTTCACGGCAAGGTGCGACGTCTCTCCAATTCGAACCGAGTAGATGCGCAAACCGTCATTCCTCCAGTACCGATGCTTGTTGCCCGCGCCGCGCCCGCCGCAACCCCGGGGCGCCGGCAAAGCGATGCTACACGTACTGCCCGTGGAAGGCGCGCAGGCGCTCATCCTCCGCTGCGAGCCACTCAGCGTAACCGACGGGCCCCTGCTCGGGCGCCCCGAGGCCCGCCTCCCTGCGCCAGCGCAGGAGCGGGTGATCCCTCCGCTCCTGCGGCAAGGCCACCGGCCTGCGGTAGGCGGCGGACTCGAAAATGCCCATCATCACTTCGAGGACGTGCCGTCCCTCAAGCCAGCTCGAGGTGTGTTCCCGGCCTTCGTCGAGCGCCGCGACAAACTCGTCGACGAAGCAGTAGTCGTCCTTTACGGACGTTCGGGGCTCGCCCGCGATGCGCGCAGGGTCGTAGTGCTCCGGCATTTGCGTCGGCAGCTCGATCCAGTCCGCTTTCCCGCCCCGGGGGATGTAATGCGGTGCGGGAAGCCAGAAAGCAGTACCGTTCTCGTGCCAGAAGAGCCGGCCCTCTTCGCCGTGGAACTCGATCGCGTCCCCGTCGGCGTCGATCGTATCCCGTCGGTGCTGCCTGAGCGTCCCCGTGACGTTGTTGTCGAAGCGCAAGGTGGCCGTGATATGCTCGCCTGCGATCGTCCCCATCCCGAGAGGCGCGTGGCGCACGTCTTCAGGGGTGATGGCCCGGCCGCCCGCGAGCGCGACCGCTGTCACCTCGCGGCAGGGGCCGGTCAGCTCAAGCATGGCGTTGATCAGGTGCGTGCCGATGTTCATCAGCCCGAACCCGCCGTAGTATCCCTTGTCGCTTGCGGTCACGTACCGCAGCGCGCCGATCCGCCCCTCCTCAAAGGCCGCCTTCACCGCCCGCATCGCTGGGCCGGTGCGACCCTGCTGGTGTACGGCCGTGATCACGCCCTTCTCCCTCGCCTTGGCCACCATGCGGTCGGCCTGCTCGAGGTCGATACAGATCGGCTTTTCCACCTCGACGTGAACCCCGTGCTCGAGAACCTGCATGCAGAGGTCGTAGTGGAACGCCGTGCCCGTCGCCACGGCCACGATGTCCGGGGCGACGGTTTTGATCATCTCGTCGATGTCCGAAAACCGGGCCGACACGCCGAGCAGCTCCCCGAGGGAGTTGCGGCGCTCCTCCACCAGGTCGCAGAGCCCGACCACTTCGGTGCGCGGGTGCGCATGGTAAGCGACGGCCGCCGCCCTGCCCCGCGAGCGGCACCCCACTATGGCCACCCGGTACGTCTTCGTCCCGCCCATGCCCGATCAAACCCCTTCCGGCCTCAACCGGTCTCGCCGGCTATTCGCCGTGGTTCCACATCGAAAGCCACTTCAACATCGAGCGGTTGGCGGCGCGCTTGTGGTTGCGGACGAGGATCTCGATCGCGTCCGGGTCGTTTTCGCGCAAGACCTCGACGATTTGCGCGTGGTCCCGGTACGACCGCTTCGCGTGCTCCTTGTCCTCAAAAAGGAGCTGGCGCTTGGGCTCGCCCGCCCACAGCCGCTCGCTTTGCTCGTAAAGGCGCCGTATCGTCTTCACCAGCACCCGGTTCGGCGTCGCTTCGTAGATCGTCGCGTGAAACTCGTCGTTCAGCGACTTGTACTTCGCGCTGTCGCCCGCTTCGAGCGACTGCTCCATCTCCCGGACCAGCCGGTCGAGCCGGTTGAAGTGCTCTTCCGTGAGAAACGGCGCCGCTAGCCTAGTGGCGAGGCCTTCGAGGTAGGCGAGGAGATCGAGGACGTCGGAGACTTCTTTGGTGCTCGGGGCGGCGACGACCGGCCCGACGTACGGGTCGTGCATGACGAACCCGTCGGACTCGAGCCTTTTTACCGCCTCTCTGACGGGGATCTCGCTCATCTGGAGCTCGGCCGCGACCCGGGCGAGGACGATCCGCTGCCCCGGACGGAGACTGCCCTTGACAATCTTTTCCCGGAGCATGTTGTACGCCTGCTGGTACTTGGGAAGCGGCTTTTTGCCCGGAGCGTTCGCCACCGGCGATCCCTCCATGGACGTTCCAGGTTCGCGAGGGAAATTCTCGCGCAGCCGCGGCAGCTCCTTCTAAATCCTATAGGATTTTCTATATGACATTATTTGCGAGGAATCACGGTCGGAGGAATCCCGGCGGAATCTGCGAAGGGAAGCGGGCCGTAGGGAACGGCGGCGGGGCCGGCTGCTAGGCGCCGGCTTCCGCCTCGCGCAGCCTCCCGTTCCTCGCCTCGCCCAGGGCGCGGTAGATCACTTCCGCGACGCCGGCGCCGTAGGCGCCCTCGGCGATGTACCCGCCGCGCTCCTCGAGGAGCCTGCGGATCGCCTCGTCCGCGTTGCTCACCGTGGCGGCTTGGAACCCGTACCGCCCGTCGAGCATCGTACGGTCGTTTTCGCTGTCGCCGACGGCCAGCACCTGCTCCGGGGGAATGCCCGCCGTATCGGCGTAATGCCGCAGCACAGTGCCTTTGGCCGCACGCACGTGGCGCAAGGCGATCCCTCTGCCGTTCCGCACCGGGACGATCTCCGGCGCCGCGCCCTCGAGCGCCCGGGCGAGCACCTTGCCGCACTCGATCGCCGCATCGCGGCTATGAAACACCATTTCGACAAACCCGCGCCTTTCTTCGACCTCGGCGATCCGGCGGACCGTCGGGTCGATGTGGCGCAGCTCCGTCTCGATCAGGCGGGCCACGATCCCCGACACGAGCTCATAGTAGCTGCGCTCTGTAGTCACGAGCGGGTCGTTCCACGCCGAATCGGGCCGGTACTCCCCGCCCTCGAGGGTGAAGATGCGCCGCTCCTCCGCGATGATGACGCTCGGAAAACCGGCGGTGGCCGGTTGGATTCCGTGCCGCTCTAATAAGTTGAGGATGAACTCAAGCTCCCTGCCGGTGACGATTCCGAGTTGGACACCGCGGCCGTGCGCGGTGTGCAAGGCGGCGAGCGCTTCCTCCCGGATCCCGTAATACCCCTCGGTCCCGCCCAGGAGCGTGCCGTCCAGATCCATTGCGACTAAAAGCGTTGTGAAAAACCCCTCAATCTGTAAAGGGGAAACACCGCGCAGTATCGTATATGCTCCGCAGGAGGTGGCAGGTCATGCTCGGTCAGCAAAG
>NICF_comb_assmDRAFT_10002071_pt1 | contig 15459 bp, 8 predicted proteins | sample NewIslPassag4_SG_FD_11279 | JGI IMG/M metagenome (IMG submission 11279) | reverse complement strand
CATGACCTGACCCCGTTCGCCCGCGATTGCGGCTACAATGGCCCGCCGTTCATCTGGGACGAGGAGCGGCGGGCGCGGCTCCGGGCGGAGCTCGACGGGATCTACGCGCACCTCTACGGCCTAAGCCGAGACGACTTTGCCTACATCATCGGAACATTCAGCGCGCTCCGGAATAACGAGATGAGGACTTATGGGGAGTTTCGCACGGAGCGGCTCTGCCTGGAGGCTTACGATCGATTCGTGGGGCTCATCGAGCCGTGGAGCGTTTCGGTCGGATCGTGATCCTTGCGGGGGCAGAGTCGATGGGAAGTCTCGAAACAACCATGATTCAAGTTGGCGAGCTGGTACAAATGGTCGCCAATCACACGCTCCAGCTGCCAGAGATCCAACGCGACTATGTCTGGACCCGGCCGCAAGTGCGGGATCTCTTGGACTCACTCTACCGGGGCTACCCGATTGGCACGATGCTCATATGGCAGACGGACGATTCTCCCCTGGCTAGGCCAATCGGATCGAAAACGGGTCACGGTGGGCTGCAGCCGGTGCGCTTTCTTCTTGACGGCCAGCAACGCCTGACTTCGCTGAGACGTGTCTTCCACGATCGCGACCCCGACATCCGCTTCAATATCGAGACCGAGGAATTTCAGGTGGCCAACGCCGCCATCAGCAAGGATCCCCGCTGGGTCTCGGTTACCGATGTCTTCCAACATAGCGCGGTCTCTGTCCTCACCGCAGGCGAGCTGATGGACAGGCCAGACAAGAATCTCATCCTCGATCGTCTCAACCGGTTAGAGCACATCCGTCGGCACCTCGTCCCGGTCAACGTGCTGCACGGTTTCAACTACGAGGAAGTCACCGAGATCTTCGTTCGTGTCAACTCGAAGGGGACGCGGCTGCGCGTTGCTGAGCTGGCGATTGCTCAGTTGGCTTTCCGGCTGCCCGGACTCGTCACCTATGAGCTGAAGGCCTTCGAGGACGAGTTGGATGAGGCTGGTTGGGACATCGACATGCGGTTCCTGCTTCGGTGCCTCACCGCCGTCACGACCGGTCAGAGTAAGTTCGCCGCGCTGACCGGCGTGGGGGAAGAGCCGCTAAAGGAGGGATGGAAGCAGACGAAAGCAGCACTCCTCACATTCCTCAATCTGCTGGACAAGAACCTTGGCATTGAGTCGGCAGCCTGGCTCCCCTCGATCTCAGCCCTCGTCGTGCCGGTCGCTTACCTAGCCCGTTGCACGCCGAAGGAGGTAGACGTCAACGGCCTGCTTCGTTGGTTCTTGCTTGCCTCCACATGGGGGCGCTACGCGCAAGCCACCGAGACCGCGCTCGACCAAGACCTGCGTGTCCTCGCTTCCGACGATGCTTATCCATTTGCGACTCTAATCGAAAGAATTCGCCAGTCTGTTGGGCGTCTCGAGGTCACAGCGTCAGATCTCGATGATGCTGGCGTGGGCAGTCCTTTCTTCCTCATGGCCTATCTCGCCTGTCGGCATCAGGGAGCGACGGACTGGTGGACAGGAGTCAAGCTCAGTTCGACGAATTTGGGCGTTTCGCATCTGCTGGAGCTGCACCACATTTTCCCCAAGGCGATCGTTGCACAGCAGTATCCGAAGACCGATGTCAACGAGATCGCTAACATCGCGTTCCTGTCGCAGCAGGCGAATCGCCAAATAGGAAAGCAGGAGCCGAAGGCGTACCTGCCGTCGATTGACCCAGAGCGGCTGCGTCGCCAATTCATCCCGATGGACGAAGATCTCTGGGTGAAGGAGCGATTCCAGGACTTCCTTGCGGCGCGTCGGGCGCTTCTTGCCGAGGGGATGAATGCCGTTTTTCGGAGTCTTTCTGGAGCATAAAAGATTGCACGTCGGCCTTGGTCGAGGAGACGAAGATGGGATTCGACGTCTTTGAGCTACGGGAAAAGGTTGTCGGCGAGTATCGCGACTACGTTGAGAGTTTCGTCAACATCCTAGACGAACGTATCAACGAGTTCGTACGGTCGAAGCTCAATGAGGGCGAGCTCTGGCCCGACGCCGTGCTCCAGCTCAATCCCGCCTACGAGGAAGGGGAGCGTCTCAGCGTTCTGGCTAATCGCGGTGTCATCACGCGTGAGACTGCCCGCTTCTTCGGCGATCTCCTCCTCCACAAGCACCAGGAAGAGGCGCTCGATATCGCCCATCGTGGTGAGTCCTATGTCGTCAGCACCGGCACCGGCTCCGGTAAAAGCCTGACGTATCTTCTCCCAATTGTCGATCACATCTTCCGCAATCTGGACGCTAAGCCCGGCGTTTGCGCCCTCATCGTCTACCCGATGAATGCGCTCATCAACAGCCAATTGGAAGCGTTGGAGCGCTACAAGCAGAAGAACTGGCCGGACTGCCCGCTGCGGTTTGCTCGCTACACGGGCCAAGAAGATGATCAGGTCCGCCAATCGATCGTTGATAACCCGCCGCACATCCTTCTCACGAACTACGTCATGCTGGAGTACCTGCTCGTTAGGGCCTACGAGCGCACGCTGGTCGAGCAAATGACGAGGGCGCTGCGCTTCCTCGTCCTCGACGAACTCCATGTCTATCGAGGTCGCCAGGGCGCTGACGTGGCGATGCTCCTCCGCCGCGTTCGTCAGAGAGTCGGCCATAATCTTCAAGTCATCGGCACGAGTGCCACGATCGCTAGCGAAGGAGATCGCGACGCTCGTCGTGAGCGCATTGCCAAAGTCGGCTCAACGCTCTTCGGCGTCGAAATCAAGAAGGAAAACGTTGTTGACGAAACGCTCCGTCGTGTCGCGACCGTTCCCGTCCCGAGGCCTGGTGCGGAGCTGCGTGGCGCCGTCGAGCTTCCTCCGCCGAAGCCGACCTTCGAGGCCGTTCGCTCTCACCCTCTTGCCGCCTGGGTGGAAGAAGCGTTCGGTCTGGCGAGTGAGGGTGACCGGCTCATTCGTCGTTCACCAGTAACATTCACCGATGGCCTCAAGCGCCTCGTTGATGAATCTGGCTTGCCGGAAGAGCTCTGTCGTGAGCGCCTGAAAGCTGTGCTCGACGCCGGTAATCAGGCCCAGATGCCAAGCACCGGAGAGCCCGTCTTCGCCTTCCGTCTCCATCAATTCCTCGCCTCAGGCAGTAGCGTGTTCGCCACAATCGAGCATCCGGATGTCCGCGAGCTGACGACAGAGGGACAATACAGCCTACCCGCCCGTACCAACGATGGTGCGGGCACGAATCGGGTTCTTTATCCGCTCGCATTTTGTCGTGATTGCGGCCAGGAATACTATCTCGTCTCACGCTACGAAGATGGGAGCGTCTCAAGCTTCATTCCCCGGTCGCCTCTCCTAAACGATTGGAATGACGACACTCCGGGTATGCTTGGCTTCCTCGCTCTCGATCCAGAGCCTCTTGATGAAGAAGGGGAAGCGGAGCGTAACGACGAGCTCTGGTCAGGTAACGTTGAGGACCTTCCGGAATTCTGGTTGGAAGAGCGGCGTGGTGAGCTGCGCCCGAAAGGGAAGTATGCCCAACACGTCCCTGTCCAATACTGGGTTTACCCAGATGGCCGGATTAGTACTGAGCGGGCAGAAGGAGCCCTCCGCTCCTGGTTCCAACCCCGCCCGCTCATGCTCTGTCTCCGCTGCCGAGCTGCCTACGACCTCCGGGAGAAGAGTGACTTCCGCAAGCTCGCCACACTGAGCCAGACTGGCCGTTCAACCGCGACCACGATCATCGCTAACGCGACCATCGCTGGTCTCCGGGAAATGAATCCGGATGAGGTGGTATCGAGCGAGACGAGCTCGGAGAAGCAGAGCCCCAACAAGATTCTGAGCTTCACGGACAATCGACAGGACGCCTCCCTCCAGGCCGGTCATCTCAACGACTTTGCCCAGGTTGCTCTCTTCCGTGGTGCGCTCACCCGTGCCCTGTCCTCGAAAGGGGGCCTCAAATTCGATCGCATCGGTGAGGCAATCTTCACCACCCTCGCTCTCCGTCCCGAGGACTTCATGAGAGATCCGGTTTCAAGCGGCCCCGGTTATGACCGTGCCCGCGGAGTCATGATCGATCTTCTCACGTATCGCGCCTTCGAGGATCTTCGCCGGGCTTGGCGTGTCGCCCAACCAAATCTCGAGCAGGTCGGGTTGCTCCGGATCAGCTATGAAGGGCTGGACGATTTGGTGTGCGACGATTTGCTTTGGACCACCGCTCCAGTTATGGCCGACGCTAGTCCTGAGCGTCGTCGCACGGTCCTGCTCGCACTTCTCGACCACATGCGGGGGCTCCTCGCGATCAAAGCCGACTGTCTCGAGAGCAGCTATACGCAGGAGCTAACAAAGCGCGCTAATGCCGCGTTGTGCCCGCCTTGGTCGATCGACCCCACCGAGCGGCTACGCACCAGCGTTATCGTGCGATTCCCCGATGTCCCGGCCCCGTCTGACGAGAAGGATCGCACCGTTGGCACGAGTGCGCGTTCCATCATTGGCCGTTATCTGCGCTCGTCGCACACCTGGGGATACGAGCGCAGTCACGACCTTAGTGTCGAAGAAGTTGATGAGCTTATCCGTACTATCGTTGCGGCGCTGCGCGGGCATATCCTCACCGTCGTCAACCGCGACGGGAAAGATTTTGGTTTCCAGATTCGCTCTGACGCCCTCCGATGGGAGCCTGGAGACGGCCGCCCAGCCGGGCTGGATCCCGTCCGCGCTCGAGCGCTCCATAAACGTAAAACTACGTTCTTGTCGGATAAGCCGAATGCCTATTTCTACCGGTTATACAAGGAGCAATCCCGGTATCTCGCGGGTATCAAAGGCGCGGAGCACACGGGCCAGGTGGGTAAGGAGAATCGTCTATCTCGGGAGACGGAGTTTCGGGCAGGGCGCCTTCCCGCGCTTTTCTGTTCGCCGACTATGGAACTCGGCGTCGACATCGCTGATCTGAGCGCTGTCCACATGCGCAACATCCCGCCAACTCCCGCGAATTATGCCCAGCGTAGCGGTCGCGCTGGTCGCGGTGGCCGTCCGGCTCTCGTAATCACCTTTGCAAGCCAGGGAAATGCCCACGACACCTACTTCTTCCGCCACCGCGATCAAATGATCGCTGGCGCCGTCGCCCCTGCTCGGATGGACCTCGGTAACCGCGAGCTTGTTCAGGCCCACCTACACGCCGTTTGGCTGGCCGAAACCGGCGTCTCTCTTGGCAAGTCGATGCATGATATCCTCAACCTTGAGGATCCCTCGTTCCCAGTTTGGCCTGAAAAGCTGGCGCAACTGAGACTCTCCGCGGCTAGCCAAAAGGACGTCATCGACGCCTTCCGCACTATCACATCTGCCGATCGGGCGATTATCAGCGCCGACTGGTTCACCGATTCCTGGCTGGAAGAGACTGTCCGCAAGGCCCCGGACGCGTTTGACCGGGCGTTCGAACGCTGGCGCGAGCTCTACCGCTCCGCGATCGCCCAGCGCAATGCCGCCCGTGAAAAGATAGATCGCCCGCGCCTCTCCCGCGAAGAGCGGCAAGAGGCAGAGCAGCGCGAGCGTGAGGCGAAGCGCGAAATTGCCCTTCTCCTGAATGAGGGGGATATCACTGAATCTGACTTCTATCCCTATCGCTATCTAGCTACCGAAGGCTTCCTTCCTGGTTACAACTTCCCCCGCCTTCCTCTGCGTGCCCTTGTCCCCGTCAGTGACTCCGCCCAGGCAATCGATCGCCCGCGATTCCTCGGCCTCTCCGAGTTTGGGCCTGGCAATATCATTTATCATGAAGGCCGCAAGCACATTGTAACGTCATGTGTTCTTCCAGCTGGTGGGCTTGAGTCGCGAATCTCGCGGGCAAAACTCTGCAAGCTTTGCGGTTATGTTCACCCGAAGTCCGTCGAGCCGGTCGATACTTGCTTAGGCTGCGGCACGCGTCTGGACGGCGATACCTCCGACTACCCGCAGGCGCTCTTGGAGCAGTCGACTGTCCGCGCCCGGCAGCGCGATCGGATTTCTTCCGATGAGGAAGAGCGCTCGCTCCGTGGCTATCGGATCACGACGCACTATTGCTACGCTCCGAATGCCCCGACTCGCCGAGCCACCGCCATTACCTCGAAGGGAGACGATCCGCTCTTGGAGATCGAATACGCTCCACGTGCCGAGCTCTGGCGAATCAATCACGGCTGGCGTCGGTCGGGATCGCATGAAGGATTCAAGATCGACCCTGAGATGGGCCGGTGGCAATCGCGGGAGGATGATGACAGCGAAGACAGCCTGGAAGACAAGCCAGGTAATCGTGCTCCCCTGCGCAGCGTCAAGCCCTATGTCACAGATAACCGTAACCTCCTGTTCCTGCGACCAGTTTCGGCGTGCGTTGGAGATGAGGCGTTTCTTAACTCGCTAGCCGTCGCGCTCCAACGTGGGATTCAGGTCGTTTACCAAGTCGAGGAAAGCGAGATCGCTGTCGAGTTGATCGGCTTGGGTGATAAGCAGCGTCTCCTCCTTTGGGAAGCTGCCGAGGGAGGTACTGGCGTCTGGGAGCGCATGATGAGCGCCCAGCAATCCTTCGCGGAGGTTGCCGCAGCCGCTCTCAAAGTCTGTCACTTCACCGTCGATGGTGAACCGGATTCCGCGTGGTCAGGCTCGTGTAATGTTGCCTGTTACGATTGTCTCCTCAGCTACAGTAACCAGCGCATTCATCGCCTCCTCAATCGCCATCTCGTCAAGGACTACCTCGTTGATCTCACTCGCTCGACAGTCGTCTCCTCTACCACTTCTCGCTCATACGACGAGCACTACGAATGGCTTCTCGACCGCATTGATCCAGCGTCGACGCTAGAGCGCGAATTCCTTTCCCTTCTTCGCGAGAAGAAGCTGCGCTTGCCTGATAAGACTCAGTACCGGCCTGTAGCCGACATTCCTGTCCAAGTGGATTTCTTTTATGAGCGTGACGGGAGTAAGGGGATCTGCGTTTTCGTCGATGGCCCCGCTCACGACCAGCCAGAACAGGCTGGCCGAGACCGGAGGATCCGGGAATCATTATCCGATGAAGGGTTCCGGGTGATCAGCATCCGGCATGACCGCGACTTTGACGAACAACTAGCAAGATACCGAGATGTCTTTTCGGGCGCGTAACTATGACTCTTGATCGGTTAACCAGAAGACGAATGCTCGGGGTCCCGTCGCAGCGGACCGTCTGCCACACGGGGGTCTGGGAGCTCTAATCGCCCCGGTGACATTGGAATAGCGGGCTAATAGTTTGTTCAGGCGATCATTACATGTGACCCTGCCTGACTACGTGGCACGGATAAGCGTCGAATGTGAACAGGTCTGCCAGTTTGCAACTCTGGTCAGCGAGGTTGGGAGACTTCGCTGCCCGATATGCTAGGTGAGTCTTGTCGCGTCCAATAGCTTGGCCGTCGATAAGGTGTTGCTAGATGGTAACCCGTGTGACATGGGGTTGGCGCGTCGCAAACGAAAAAACGGCGCCTTTCGGCGCCACCTCTCGGGGTCTTATCTGGCGGAAGCGACGGGATTCGAACCCGCGATCTCAGCCTTGACAGGGCTGCATGTTAGGCCACTACACCACGCCTCCGTGCTGGTTAGGATGCTACCACGACCCCAAAATCTGTGTCAAGGGCAGCGATTCTGACACTTGCTGATCTCCCCCGTGACCCCGCCGAGCCGCCTCGCTCCTCGCCCAGCACACGTTTGCCAAGCTTGTCAACGTGGCACTGGAAGTTCGCAACGTGTAGGCAAGTTCGGTCATGAACGTACAATTGACAGGGTGTTCGGCCGTCCTCTAGTCTCTATTCTGGTTCCGGAAGTTGCTATTCGGTAGGCGAATGGCGCAGTTCTCTTGCTGCGCATCACCTCTTGTCTTCGCCGTTCCAGGGATGGTGCGCTTTGGTAGGAGATCAGACGACACCCGTGGCCAGCGTCATCGTCGTGGCCACGAATGAGCTGCATCATCTGCGCGACTGCTTGCCCACGCTCGCCGCTCTCGATGGCCCGCCAACGGAGGTGATCGTCATCGACAACGCCTCCGATGATGGCACCGGAGCCGCGCTCGCCGCTGACTATCCTTGGGTACGCGTCGTCCGCTCCGATGAGCGGCTCGGCTATGCCCCAGCGAACAACCTCGGCTTCCGCCACGCCCGCGGGCAGTACTTGATCGTGCTCAATCCGGACACCCGGGTGGACCCCGGATTCGTCCGCGCGCTCGTCGAGACGAGCCAGACCCACGGCGATCAGGCGCTCGTCACGTCGCGCATCTGCATGTACGACGATCCGGACACGATCAACGCGGTCGGCAACACGATCCACTTCAGCCTGCTCGCTGCTTGCCGCGGCCTCGGGGAGCCGCGCGACCGCTGGCAAACCGCTGAGTGGGTGCCCGCGATCTCCGGCTGCGCGTTTCTCATTCCGCGTCGCGTGCTCGAGCAGCTCGGGCCGTTCGATGAATCAATCTACCCCTATCTCGAAGATACCGAGCTGTCGCTCCGGGCCTGGCTCGGTGGATTCGCGTGCGTTGCCTGCCCCGATTCGCTCGTCTTCCACAAATACGACATCCGCATGAAGCCGCAGAAGTTCTTCTACATCGAACGCAATCGCTGGCTGGTCATGCTGCGCACGTTCCGCCTGCCGACCCTGGCGCTCCTGACGCCACCGCTGTTGGTCATCGAGCTGTGCTCCTGGATCTACGCGGGACGGCGCAGCCCGGCCTATCTCGCGGCGAAGGCTCGCTCGTACGCCGACATCATCCGCCTGTGGCCGGTCGTTCGCGCCGGTCGCCGGCACCTGCGAACGTTGCGCCGTCTCGACGACCGGGCGTTGCTCGAGCGATTCACGGTCGCGCTTCCGGTTCGCCAGCTCGCCGGCGATATCAACGCGCCCTCGGCGGCCATCACCGTGATCAATCAGTTCTTGGCGCTCTACTACGCGCTCATCAAGCGAGTTGTCTTGTGGTAATCCGGAGCCTCTCGGCAGAGTCTTGCCGACAGAAAGGGAGACCATTGATCCAGGGTGTTCAGCTGATTCCGCTCGTCGCTCACGTTGATGACCGAGGCTTTCTGATCGAGATTCTGCGCTGCAACGATCCCCACTTCACGAAGTTTGGCCAGGTCTACCTGGTCGGCAACCCCGCTCGCGGAACGATTCGGGCGTTCCACAAACACGAAAAACTCTGGGACTGGTTTTTCATCGCGAAGGGCTCCGCTAAGTTCATCCTGCGCGATGACCGGCCGGATAGCCCCACCTACGAAGAGCTTGCGACGTTCGTCATTGGCGAGCGCAACCCCTCCCTCCTGGTGGTCCCCCCGGGCGTCTACCACGGTTGGATGTCGCTGGAGGACGAAACGCTGCTGATTTCAACTGGTTCCGAGGTCTACAACCGGCAGAACCCCGACGAGGTGCGAGTGCCTCCCGATTCGTTTGGCGTCGATTGGCACGTGAAGGGACGGTAAGACGTGAGCAAGACGATCCTCGTCACGGGCGGCGGAGGGTACATCGGAAGCGTCCTGACCGCGAAGCTGTTGGAGCGGGGCTACCGTGTGAAGGTGCTGGATCGCTTCTTCTGGGGCTACGAACCCCTCGCCTCGCTGTCCGGCGATCTCGAGCTGATCCGCGATGACGTTCGCACCTTTCCCGGCGAGCTGCTCGAGGGCGTCGACGCCGTCGTGCACCTGGCTGGGCTCTCCAACGATCCCACGGCCGAATACAACCCCCACGCCAACTGGGAGATGAACGCCGTCTCCACGCAGCGGCTCGGGTGGCTGTGCAAGGAGTATGGCGTTCGCCGTCTGACCTACGGCTCGAGCTGCTCGATCTACGACGGCTCGGATCACTCAGCGCCGCTCGACGAGTCGGCCGATGTCCGGCCGATCGGCGCCTATGCCACGTCGAAGCACTGGGGAGAGCTGCGGCTCCAGGAGCTGGCAGACGAGAACTTCTGCCCCATCATCCTCCGGCAAGGCACCGTCTATGGCTACAGCCCGCGGATGCGCTTCGACCTCGTCGTCAATACGTTCGTCAAAGACGCGATCCTGCACGGCAAGCTCTTCCTGCATGGCGGCGGCTGGATGTGGCGGCCGCTGGTTGACGTCAACGATGTCGCTGAGGCGCACATCCGGGCGATCGACGCGACCGATGAGGACAAGCTGCGCGGGCAGGTCTTCAATGTCATCGAGGGGAACTACCAGATTCGCCAGCTCGCGATGCTCGTCGCCGGCTCCCTGAAGCTGCGCGGGATCGACGTCGCGCTCGAGTCGGCGCCGCCCCCGAACGGCCTGGTTCGCAACTACCGCTGCAGCGGCCGCAAGTTCGCGGAGACGTTCGGGTTCGAGCCGAGCATCGGTCCTCTGCAGTCAATCGAGACGATGCTCGAGTGCCTGAACCTCGAGGACCGTGCGCGGCTCTCGCACCCCCGCCACTACAACATCCAGTGGATGACGATCCTGGAAGAGGCCAGCGGGATCCTCGGGACCAGCGGCCCCTACGACCTGCCGCAGCGGACCGTTCCCGATCCGGCCCTGGCGTTGGCGAGTTGAGCATGCAACGGATTGCCATCATCGGAGCGAACGGCCAGCTTGGCCGGGACCTCGTCATGCGGCTCCTCGGCAGCGCGGAGGTGTTGCCGCTGACGCGCCGCGATGCCGACGTGCGGGACTTGTTGGCGGTGCGGACGGCCCTGGCGCCGTTCCGGCCCGACATCGTGATCAACACCGCTGCCTTCCACAAGGTCGATCTCTGCGAGGACGATCCCTGGTCGGCGACTTCGGTGAACGTGCTGGGCACGCATAACGTCGCGCGCGTCTGCCGGGAGCTGGATGCGCAGCTAGTCTATATCAGTACGGATTATGTCTTCTCCGGGCAGACAGATCGGCCGTACCGTGAGGACGACGTCGCGGAGCCGATCAATGTCTACGGCGCGACGAAGCTCGCCGGCGAGCGGGTGGCGCTCGAGACCTGGCCGCGCACCCTCGTTGTGCGGACGTCAGGGTTGTTCGGCGCGGCCGGCGCCAGCGGCAAGGGCGGCAACTTCGTCGAGACGATGCTGCGTCTCGGTCACGAGCGGGGCAAAGTCCGGGTGGTGACCGATCAGGTCCTCAGCCCGACCTCGACGAGCGATCTCGCGGGGATGATTGCCCAGGCCGTGCAGACCGGTGTCTGCGGCACGCTTCATCTCACCAACAGCGATTACTGCTCATGGTTCGAGTTCGCCCGCGCCATCTTCGAGATCGCCGGCGTTGACGCCGTCGTCGAGCCGACGACGACTGCCGAGTTTGGCGCGCGTGCCCGGCGGCCGGCGTTCTCCGTCCTCGGGCATGAGCGGCTCCGATCGCTCGGCTTGCCAGAGCCGCGGCCATGGCGCCAGGCGCTGACCGACTACCTGGTCGTGCGCCGAGCCGCCGTGGTCGGTGACTAGCGCACCGCGAATCTCACGACGACTTCGACAACGACCTCGCTGCTGGGAGACGGTGGCGGGACGCTGGGATCAGCGACCGCAACCGCCAGCGGGGACGGCGGCAGCGGGGATGTGAGCTCTTCCGCTACGTCCGCGTGCAGGATGGTGACGCCGAGGGACGACGCGAGGTGCTCCGCGCGAGCGCGAGCGTCCGCGACGGCCCGTTCGCGGGCTTCATTCAGTACGGGCTGGAAATCCTCAACGCCGATTCCGACACCGAAGACGCTCACCCCGGCCTGTGCGGCGCTGGCGAGCACGGCGTCGAGCCGGTTGAGGTCGCGCAAGGTCACGGCGACCCGGTAGTTGACTTGAACCGGTTGCGGTGACGTCGGCACGCCCTCGGTCCCGGCTGCCGGATTGGTGGTGACCCGGTACGCGACGACGCGCGCCGAGCTCGGGTCCGCGCCGGCCGCACCGATCGCATCGATGGCCGTCTCGACGCGCCCGATTGCTTCGGTGATGGTTGGCCAAGTGCCCTCGACGCCGACGACAATCACGGCCGCGTTGGGAACGATTTCCGCCGTCCCTCGGCCGATGACGCCAATCGTCGGGACCGATGCGGTGGTGCCATCGCCCGTCGTGGGAGTGGTCTCGTCGTGGCCGTCGGCGACTTGCAGGCCGACGAGGACGGCGCTCGCGAGCAGGGCCAGGCTCGCGAGGACGAGCGCTCCGCTGGCCAGGCGAGACACCCGATCGAGCGTGCGAAGGATCGCCTGGTCAACGGGAGCGGGCGGGGCCATTTCTCCTCCAGATGGGGCCGGTTGGCGCTGTTCCCGGCGGCGTTGCCGGGCGCCACTAATGAAGATCGCCACCCCGCCGCAGAAGACGAGGACGAGGACCGCAAGTAGGAGATCGGAGCCTGACCATGTCATACGCGCGAGACCAATTCCTGACTAAACGTCTTCGGCCGTGAAGAGCGTGACGAGTACCGCGGTGGCGCGGGCGGTCCCGTCGTTGCGGGCGACGAGCGTTGTTTCTGGCTCCAGGCGCGCGGCTGTGCCGGCGCTGTGCGTCTGCACTCCGTCGGCGCCGCCATCGGGCGCCACGGTTACGGTTCCCTCCTCGACGACGATCAGGCCGTAGCCGTCAGCCTGTGACACCGTCGGCAGTTGATGCGTCTCGCCTGGATCGAGCGCCATTCGCTCGACTCTGAGTCCGGCTGACGCGGTCGGCCACGAGGTGCCGGTGTCGGCAAGGTCAGAGGCGATGGGCTGGAGCGTGACGCCAGCGGGGCCCTGGCCATCGCCGAGCCACGAAGGAATCGCGGCAGATGACGGATAGATGACGGTGCTCAGCGCCACGGCGAGTTCCGATCCGTCATTGCGTACGAGATGCTGAGTGCCACTCGGCACGAGCATGGAGTCGCCGGGGCGCAAAGTGTAATCGATTCCTTCAGCAGCTGGCTCGGCGGGCTGCGGTGAGCCGTCAGGGCCACTACGTGTGATGAGCGCGGGGCCCATGACGCGAATGCCAAGCGCGCCGTCAGTCACGCCGTAGAGCGCCGGTCCGGGCGCGATGACTTCCCACGTGGCCTCGGGAGCCACTTGGACCCAGTTGAGCTCGACAATCGCCGGAGGAGCGGGCAAGTTATCGACCGCTGCCTCGATCGTCCACTCTGCCAGTGGCTCTGCCTCGTCTGCCGCTGGGGATGCGGCGCTGTCCATGGCGGGCGATCCGGCGGGCGTGGCGATCTGATTCGCGTTGGCGGCCGCCGGCACCGCCGAATTGTCCGAGCGGGAATGAGGCAAGAGGCCAAGGCCGTTCAGGACGAGGAGAGCCAGGCCAGTCAAAGCCAACACCTTTACGAACTTGGAGCGCATGCCTGAATACTCCTCGCGATCTACCGGCGCGTCCGCGCCATGTCTTTATGGTGATTCGAGGCGGCGACGAGCTGTTCGCCGCGTCGCCGCGCTCATTCAACTACCGCTCAGCGCTGGTCATTGCCGCTCCGTCTATCAAGACGGGCGCAGCAACGTGATCCGGCCCGAAGCGCCACCGCTGCTGAAGGTGACGAGCTCGGCCACGTACACGCGGCCGTTCCGCGTGTCCTCGATGAGGTCGAGCGGGTTAGCCAAGCTGGACGTCAAGACCTGCGCGTCGATGATGCTGCCGTCGGGCCCTGGCGTGAGAACCAGAATGCGGTCGCCAGCGCTGTACTCGACGACGAGGAGCTTGCCCTGGAGCACGCCGTTGAACGTCGCGCTCTTGTACTCGATGACCCCATTCGGCGAGCGGTTCCGCCCGAAGTCCCAGGCGAAGAATCGGTAGTTGGGATCGGGGGCGACGCCCACCGGGTAGCCGTTGTGGATCAATTGTCCGGTGCTATCCGTGACATCCACCACCTCGGCCGGGTCAACGCCCGATGTCGGATTGGCGCCGTTGAGGGCGTAGTGACCAAGGAGAGGATTCGGATGGCCGTAGTAACCGCCCTCCTCGACCAGGAAGAGGAAGTCGTTCTGGGTCGCCACATTGCTCAACGGAGGTACCGCTGGAGTGACGCCTGCCGGCGAGCCGGGTGTGTTGCCACCGGCGGCGCTGCCGTTCGTCGGTACGTAGAGTCTCCCGTTGCTATGCCAGACGAGGTCGTAGGCGTTGCGCACGCCCGCGCCGAAGACCTTGACCGGCGCGCCCGGTGCGTCGGGATCGTAGTTGTTCGAGAGGCCCTCGGTTTGGACGTTGATGGGCAGCGGCCCGGTGTATCGCGGATTGATCTGCAGCACGGCGCCGCTCAGCTTGTGCTCGGACCGGTTGTACCAGGCGCCGTCAGGCGCGCCCATGGCGCTCATGCTCCCCTGCGTCATGTAGAGCATGCCGTCAGGCCCGAACACCAAGCTGTTGCTGAGGTGATCCTTCCCCGAACGCGGCAGGCCGACGACGTAATCTTGGATCGTCGGATTGAAGCCGGATCCGTTGAGGATCAGCTTCGAGATCTTGCCCGACCAGTCTGGCGCCGGCTGCGGGAAGATCGGCGCGTTGTGCGATACCCAGATCACGTTGGGATCGGTCGGATCGAAGACGATGCCGATGACAGCGCGGCCCGCCAGACCCGAGAACGTCTCCTCGTTCGTCAGTGTGCCGTCAGCGGCAATCGTCCAACGCTTGATGTCGCCGCTCAGGAACGTGGCATAGAGGTGGGTGCCGTCCGGACTCATCTCGAGACTGGAGATGGGGCCGCCTTGGTAGACCGTCGAGCGTTGGAAGGTCACCGGCGGCGTAATCGATGACGGCTCCGTTCCGGTGGTGAACGTTATCGTGTATGGGACGAAGCTCGCGCCGGACTGATCCGTCACGCCGCTCGTGACGGTAAAGGTGTAGCTGGTGTTGGGCTCGAGAAGCGAGTTCGGCTGGTAGACGATCGCGTCTCCGCCGCCCGTCGTGTTGATGGTGCCGGGGACCAAGGCCCCGTCACTCGTCCGGCGCAGGAAGACGTTATCGAGGGTCAACGTTGCCGCTTCGACGCCCATTCCGACGTTCGGCAGGTACACGTCGGCATTGATCGACGTGTCGCGGCGGACGCCGGTAGCGCCGTTGAACGGCGCGCTGCCGGTCACGCACGGGTTAGCGCAGACCTGCGGGTTCAAATGCGTTTCAGGGATAACCTGCTTCGTGCCGCCGGGCGGGAGATACGAGAGGCGAACGGTCGCCGATCCGGTTCCCTCGTAGTAGTCGAGGCGGATCGGGTACCAGTTGCCGGCCGTCAGCACGATATTCCCGCTGCGCTCGGTCGCGCTTTGGTTCTGCCATTGATCGATCAGCAGCTGCCCATTGACCCACAGTCGCGAGCCGTCGTTGGAGAGGACGTAGAAGGTGTAGGTACCCGTCTGCTCAGCGAGGACGAGCCCCGACCAGCGGACGGAGAAGCTATCCGGCCCGACTGATGGATCGGGCGAGCCGGAGCCCCAGTCGAAGTCGACGCTTGAATCGATCCTGGTCAGCTTGTGGGACGTAAAGTCTTGGTTGTCGTAGTAGGCGCCAGTCAGGCCGCCTTCGCCCGCCGGTAGCGGCGTCGACGTCCCCTGCGGCGGGGTCGTCGGCGTGGCTG
>NICF_comb_assmDRAFT_10002055_pt1 | contig 15528 bp, 18 predicted proteins | sample NewIslPassag4_SG_FD_11279 | JGI IMG/M metagenome (IMG submission 11279) | reverse complement strand
CCGCGCTCTTTCGAGCGCGGAGACAGCGCGTACAGGCGAAGCCTGTGCGCGGCAAGTTCCGCCTTCAATGGGGCCGCGCTCTTTCGAGCGCGGAGACCCGGCGAAAACGTGTCACAGAAGACACGTTTTTCGTCCAGCTTCAATGGGGCCGCGCTCTTTCGAGCGCGGAGACGAATCGAGGATAACGCGGGGGTGATGGGGTTAATCGCTTCAATGGGGCCGCGCTCTTTCGAGCGCGGAGACGACCGGGACGGTGGTCCTGGTTGGAATGGAATCCTCCGGCTTCAATGGGGCCGCGCTCTTTCGAGCGCGGAGACCCGGGTCCCGACTCGAGCCCGCCAGGCAGGCCCGCGCTTCAATGGGGCCGCGCTCTTTCGAGCGCGGAGACTGGGGTATCGCCCAGGAGCTCCTCATCGATTTCGATCCTTCAATGGGGCCGCGCTCTTTCGAGCGCGGAGACAAGCGCGGATTCTTGACAAAGTCGTCGCGTCATGTTCCCCTTCAATGGGGCCGCGCTCTTTCGAGCGCGGAGACTACAGCGTTTTGTGCACGTTTGGAAGAATTTTTTCTCGTCCTTCAATGGGGCCGCGCTCTTTCGAGCGCGGAGACCTTGAGCGTGCAACACCTTGGCACACCCGGTTCTCGCCCTTCAATGGGGCCGCGCTCTTTCGAGCGCGGAGACTCTCCACCTGATGGCGGGCCACCCCGTGCTGCCTGCCCTTCAATGGGGCCGCGCTCTTTCGAGCGCGGAGACCATTGTAGACCGCCCGGGCGGTGGGCCGAATGTTAGCCCTTCAATGGGGCCGCGCTCTTTCGAGCGCGGAGACGAATCTTCTCCACCTCAAACATACCCCCACCCATGGCCTTCAATGGGGCCGCGCTCTTTCGAGCGCGGAGACGTGCCCTGGCGGGTGTTTATCGGTTCAGAGGCAGCTCCTTCAATGGGGCCGCGCTCTTTCGAGCGCGGAGACCCCATTGGTTTCCTTCGTCTTGTAGCACCTCGATGCCACCTTCAATGGGGCCGCGCTCTTTCGAGCGCGGAGACCGCCTGGTGGGGGGTGGGGGGTGGGTAGCAACCAGCGCCTTCAATGGGGCCGCGCTCTTTCGAGCGCGGAGACGGGTGGTATGGTACCCCTCCGCCCTGTACCTCCCGCCACCTTCAATGGGGCCGCGCTCTTTCGAGCGCGGAGACGGGTGAGAGGCCCGCATGGTGGACATGAGACTGGTCTGCCTTCAATGGGGCCGCGCTCTTTCGAGCGCGGAGACTCCTTCCAGAACGGCATCTCCACCAGCTTCCCGGGCCGCCTTCAATGGGGCCGCGCTCTTTCGAGCGCGGAGACGTGTTGGCTGCGCTGGATGCGGAGTCGGGTGACCCCCTTCAATGGGGCCGCGCTCTTTCGAGCGCGGAGACCGGCGATCGTCAGGTCATCTCTGACACTGGCGCAATCGCCTTCAATGGGGCCGCGCTCTTTCGAGCGCGGAGACCCCTTGATCGTTGCAAGGTGCCCCGATGGTGTCTGTTCCTTCAATGGGGCCGCGCTCTTTCGAGCGCGGAGACGTGCGTGCGTGATGACGGAACGGAGGTGACCGGTCTCCTTCAATGGGGCCGCGCTCTTTCGAGCGCGGAGACTTAAGTATGCTGTACACTTTTTGGACACCCCACCTGGCCTTCAATGGGGCCGCGCTCTTTCGAGCGCGGAGACGCCCGGAGTACCTGGCCAGCCTCCAGGCAGCCCTCAGCCTTCAATGGGGCCGCGCTCTTTCGAGCGCGGAGACAGTGCTGCAGTCAGATTCTGCATTGCTGGAGTGTAAACCTTCAATGGGGCCGCGCTCTTTCGAGCGCGGAGACCATGTACGCAAAATCAATGCAAGAAAAAACCGGCATGCCTTCAATGGGGCCGCGCTCTTTCGAGCGCGGAGACGGACACGCCCGGCACAGGAAATGAGCGTGAATAATCCTTCAATGGGGCCGCGCTCTTTCGAGCGCGGAGACGTGACGTCCGTGGGGACGCGAAGCCCGTCAAGCGGGCCTTCAATGGGGCCGCGCTCTTTCGAGCGCGGAGACGCGCTGTCCGCCGCCTGGCCGGTCTGTGACGCAAAAACCTTCAATGGGGCCGCGCTCTTTCGAGCGCGGAGACCTGGGCATGGCTCAGCCGCCCGCCCGGGCGCTTCACCTCGACCTTCAATGGGGCCGCGCTCTTTCGAGCGCGGAGACGAAAGCATCGGGCCAGGAAATTCCGAATTTCGCCAACCTTCAATGGGGCCGCGCTCTTTCGAGCGCGGAGACAGGAAAGCAGCCCTGCTGCATTTGTCCCAACAACACCTTCAATGGGGCCGCGCTCTTTCGAGCGCGGAGACAGGCCATCCGCAGCACCAGAGCCTGGGGCACCTGGGGCCTTCAATGGGGCCGCGCTCTTTCGAGCGCGGAGACCACCAATGGAGCCGCTGCCCGGGTTACGCCCGCCCTGCCTTCAATGGGGCCGCGCTCTTTCGAGCGCGGAGACAAATGTAACTGCCTGCGGCTGGCGCGGGATTACTCCCTTCAATGGGGCCGCGCTCTTTCGAGCGCGGAGACTGGGCGGCCAGTTTACCGGAAACGGCGCGGGCCTTACCCTTCAATGGGGCCGCGCTCTTTCGAGCGCGGAGACCTGGTCGTCAAATACCTGATATCAAGGGCTGACCCGCCTTCAATGGGGCCGCGCTCTTTCGAGCGCGGAGACGAAGAGATCGACAGGAAAGAGCAGGAGCTCCGCGCCCCCTTCAATGGGGCCGCGCTCTTTCGAGCGCGGAGACTCCGTTGCCGATGCCGGCCCATGCGTCGCCGCTGGAGGCCTTCAATGGGGCCGCGCTCTTTCGAGCGCGGAGACGAGCTATGCCAACTGAGAAGGTTGGCAGAAATATCTCCTTCAATGGGGCCGCGCTCTTTCGAGCGCGGAGACACACCGACCGAACACCAAGATACGGACCCGAGGTTGCCTTCAATGGGGCCGCGCTCTTTCGAGCGCGGAGACAGGCGTCAATCAACGAACGGCATCGCCCGCTGAGCCCTTCAATGGGGCCGCGCTCTTTCGAGCGCGGAGACGCGCGTCCGCGTCATCGCCCAGGCCTTGCGCGCGCGCCTTCAATGGGGCCGCGCTCTTTCGAGCGCGGAGACCGAGGGACCGGTCGACAAGGCCGTTCTCCACGTGGACCTTCAATGGGGCCGCGCTCTTTCGAGCGCGGAGACTGGGCGTGGCGGCCGCGCCGAGATCCACCTCGACCTGCCTTCAATGGGGCCGCGCTCTTTCGAGCGCGGAGACCTCGTACTCATCCCATTGCATCCAAGGGATCAAATGGCCTTCAATGGGGCCGCGCTCTTTCGAGCGCGGAGACAAAATTGCCGCTGTGAAGGCAATCTCGAAGGCGAAGGCCTTCAATGGGGCCGCGCTCTTTCGAGCGCGGAGACCGGCAGGGAGGGCCGGGGCTCCCAAAACGGCTCCCACCTTCAATGGGGCCGCGCTCTTTCGAGCGCGGAGACGCAACTCCGCGCCGCACTCAGCACGCCGGAGCAGCCCCCTTCAATGGGGCCGCGCTCTTTCGAGCGCGGAGACTCCGCATGCCGGCGGGGACATCAACGACGGCACCACCCTTCAATGGGGCCGCGCTCTTTCGAGCGCGGAGACTGAACGGTTACGAGGGCGTTTTTCTGCGGTCTGTCACCCTTCAATGGGGCCGCGCTCTTTCGAGCGCGGAGACGGTCCGGGTAAACCGCCGGCGCATGTCATGATCATGTTCCTTCAATGGGGCCGCGCTCTTTCGAGCGCGGAGACTCAGAGCGGTTCGGCATTGACTGGAGCCAAGACCCGCCCTTCAATGGGGCCGCGCTCTTTCGAGCGCGGAGACAACGTCGAGGTTGTCGCGTGGATTGACGAGATTGACCTTCAATGGGGCCGCGCTCTTTCGAGCGCGGAGACGGATACCGCACTATTCGAGCGGGCCAAGGCCATGCTTCCTTCAATGGGGCCGCGCTCTTTCGAGCGCGGAGACCCATTGACCGGATCCCATACCACGGAAGGGAAACTTCCTTCAATGGGGCCGCGCTCTTTCAAGCGCGGAGACGTCCGGCATTCAAGGAATGGCTGGCCCGTTTCGGCGTCCTTCAATGGGGCCGCGCTCTTTCGAGCGCGGAGACCGGCCCAAGTGTCGGCCGGCTTTACACTCTGCGTCAGCCCTTCAATGGGGCCGCGCTCTTTCGAGCGCGGAGACGACACCCAGCAATATTCGCCGGTTCAGAATCTCACACCTTCAATGGGGCCGCGCTCTTTCGAGCGCGGAGACACATTCGCGTCTTCGTGACGCTCATGAACGAGGACGACCCCTTCAATGGGGCCGCGCTCTTTCGAGCGCGGAGACTTTGACATTGAAGATGACCGGCGTGGCGCCGACATCCTTCAATGGGGCCGCGCTCTTTCGAGCGCGGAGACGAGTCGATTCCGAGAAGCATCTCTTCCCCCTCTTGTGCCTTCAATGGGGCCGCGCTCTTTCGAGCGCGGAGACGGGATGACGCTAGTGACGGGTTCCTCTATTTTAATTTACCTTCAATGGGGCCGCGCTCTTTCGAGCGCGGAGACCTCCGGTCGCGCGAATCGGCTCGCCGCGCGGCCGGCAGCCTTCAATGGGGCCGCGCTCTTTCGAGCGCGGAGACGACTGGGCTTGAGCCCTGCGGGCCGGCCGCCGCGAGCCCCTTCAATGGGGCCGCGCTCTTTCGAGCGCGGAGACCCCGACATCGGGCACGCCTAAGCTACGGTCGCACTATGCCTTCAATGGGGCCGCGCTCTTTCGAGCGCGGAGACGGCCTTCTGCGGTCGTCAAGAAAGACAGCAAAAACACCTTCAATGGGGCCGCGCTCTTTCGAGCGCGGAGACTGCGCCCGCACAAGTGTCTCGTTGTCAAAGAGCTGGTCAAGCGTTTACGAGACCTGCCGCCGAGGAAAGCCCAGAACGGCGCTCGACGTGCAACCCGCAATGCAAGTGGCTGCGCCGCAGGTCATTCTGCGCCGCGAGCGCCTCCCGGGGTTCCGACGCCACCTCGCCGCTCGCATCTTGAACACATTGTGAGCAAGGTGCTCCGGGGGTCAAGGTTGTGAGGTCATCGAGTGACGAAGGCTGTGTACTGCGGGATCTCGCCGTTGATGTAGCGGGCAAGGAGGCGGGTTTGAATCTCGAGCATGCGACGGTAGCTGACCCGGTAATCGAAGCGGGGGTGGGGTGGCCAGCGTGTCCATTCGCTGCTCGTAGGCGCGCAAGAAGCGTTTGCGTCCCTCGGGCTTCAGGGCAACGGAGGGTCCCACCTGTATGAAATCGTCGGGCGTGATCATGCGGTTGTTGATTGCGATCAGGACGGCGCTGTCTGCGATAATGGGGCGAAACGGTTCCATGAGGTCAAGGGCAAGGGCCGCGCGACCGAAGCGCGGCTGGTGATAAAAGCCGATGTACGGATCAAACCCCACGGCCCACGCGGTGATGGTGAGGTCTTTTGCAAGCAGGGAGTAAGCCAGCGACAGGAGCGCATTAACGGGGTCTCGAGGGGGACGGCGGTTGCGGTGAGTGAAGTGAAAGGTAAAGGGGAGGGAGCCCTTTCCGGCATTTTCCCACAGCTCGTCGGTCTTGAGCATCCCGGAAAAGTGGGCGAAGTAGAGGTGGCCTGCCATACCCTCGATGCCCCGCAGGGTCTCCAGGGAATCGGCGGTTCGCGCCTGTTGGGCCAGGCTTTTGAGTGCGGACAGCACGTGCCGGGGAGGCTCGATGTGATTGCGCTGGAGCAGGGTTCGCTGGTTTTGGATTTTACCGGAGACGAGTGCGCGGGCGATTTTCAGACAGGCCCACGGTACGTCCGCGAGTCGAAACTGGTTGCGGCGCAGGAAGACGTTCTTCAGGCTGTGGCCCCGGGTCAGACCGTAAAACCATCCGCCCATGGAAAACCAGGCTATGGGGATGTCTTCCTGGCAGAGGGACTGGATGGCTTGTGTGGTGATCTGAATGTTTCCGAAGATGTTGACCTGATTCACGTCCATGAGCCGGATCTCTTCGACGACCTGGTCCTTGTCGCGAACCTGCAGGACACCGCCGGAGATACCGACGCGGAGCCCCTGGGTGTTGAGGTAGAGCGGTTTTTCGTCGTCGCGAGCGGGGACGAGTCGGCGGACCGGCGGTAGCGGTGTGTCGTCGGTCTGTTCCGGGAAGAGCGTAAGTTGGACGGCTGCCGGCGGTTCGGGCAGTGCGGACAGATCCAAACGAGCCGTGATCCAGGTTTCGTCCGGGAGGCAGATGCCGACCAGTGAACAGCGGGGGCATTTGGGGCTGTTGAAGAGGGGCGGGGGGATCTGGCGCCGTGCAGCGAGGGCACGAGCGCGGCGGGCAAGCTCGAGAGTTTGGCGGACGAGGTCTTCCGTGATGGGGAGGCGAACCCGCTGGCGGGTGCTGCAGTAGTAGACAATGCCTTCGTCACAACGGTAGCCGTTCTCCCGGAGGATAATGGCCTGGGCGGCGAGTTGGACCCGATCCGTATCCCACAGTTCGGGTGCTCCGTCGCCCTGACGCGGAGCTCCGCGCTTGTAGTCCACCGGGCAGACGGCTCCGTTTTCGACTTCGACAAGATCGATCCGGGCGATGAGGCCGTGTTGTTCACTGCTGAGGGTGACGGAGCGCGCGTGAATGGTTTCGGCGGTCTGATCGGCGGTGGCCTCGGGTGCCGGCAGGGCGCCTGGACCCTTGTCCACGCGTCGGTGCAGGTGGGAGCCGTGGACCGTGTCGGCGTTGTCCGCCCACAATGCCTCGACCCATTCGTAGTAGAAGAGACGGGGGCAGTAAACGAACTCGTTGAGCATCCGGGCCGGCAGGAGATCGGGCGCTTCACTTGCCGGGGCATCGGCGCCGGATGGCCCCTGGGAACCGGCGTGGAGCGGCGCCGGCGGCTGGCTCTGCGGCTGCTGGCTGCTGTCCGGTGCGTTGGTCATATGTCTCAAAATAGGACCGGGCAGGTCGCTGCCGTGCGTCCCGATGTCACTTATCGGCAGAAAGCGGGAGCAGATTAAGTGTTGGTGTCAGACAATGTAGCAGGGTGCGTCCATGCGGACATAGGGCAGGCCCAGGGCGGTGATGACACGTTCTCCGCGGCCTTCGGCGGGTCCGAGGCAGACGAAAAGGACCTGGTCTTCTGAATGGTTGATGATCGCAGACAGCGCGGCTTCCAGCTCGGCTTTTTCCACCGGGTTGAGGTCGCACTCAAATACGGAATACTGCAAATGGTTCCCGTAGTCCTTGCAGGTTTTGAAGACCTGCCGGAGCCGCTTGTCATCGCAGATGTCGTAGCAAACGAGATAGGTCGTGCGCATCGTATCCCCTCCGCCGCACTGATGGTGCAGCGGTGCCTGTTGGCAAGCAGCAGCTGCAGTGCCAGAGCGTGAATCAGAGTGAAGATTCGTTTGCAGCAGTTGTACTGCCCGTTTGCATGCAAGTGGCCCAACGGCCGGGACTCGCAAGCAGATGCACTGGATGCTTGTGGTCGTGGTTCACAGGGCGACAGGGCTCTGTGGACCGGACAGAGTGTGACCCCTGTGGCACAGTGTTTGCCGGTGAGAACGACCGGACTTGGCAGGGCAAAACAGCTCAGGGGTCGCTGGTCGCCCGCTTTTCACGCGGCCGGGGAGGCACGGTGCGGGGGCAAGCCTGCCGGAGTCTCCCAGAAGCCGCCAAGCATCCCAGGGGGGCCCTGCGTGAGAGGCCCTTCCTCTGCTCGGGACGGCCCGTTCGCTACGGAGGTACTGTGGGGGCAGGTGGGATGCGGCCGGTGCTGCCGATGCCCTGGCCAGCCGGGCGCCACGAGGCGGATGCCTCGAGGGCGCGATAGAGCCGTGCGAGGGTGTCCTCCCGGCTTTCTTCACCGATGCGACGGCGGGCCTTGGCTAATAGGTCGAGGGCCAGGGCCTTGGTCACGAGGGGGGTCCGCTCAGGGACCTGTTCCATGAAGGGGCCGCAGGATGGACTTCCAGCCGGGAGGAGGATGCCACCGAGGCGGGGGCAACGGAGTGGCCCAGGGTGGATTCGAGGTTGCAAGCATGGTTCCCCGGTCCGCGCAGGGCGTTCAGGGTCCGTTCATACTGAAACCGGTCCCGGTGGGCGAGGGCGTGAGCCACCAGTCCGGCCGAGAAGGGTTCGCGTTCCGGGCCGGATCGGTTGAGCGCTTCAAGGCGGTTTCAAGGACATCGGCCGCGGTGCTAAAGCGCGGGAGCGGAGCAACCTCAGGGTGGTCCCCGAGACGGGCAATTCGGAAGCATCGGCGCGATTCTGCCAATGGACGACCTTACCGGTGCCGGAAACGACGATGTTCACGCCGTACTTGGTGCGTTTGGTGCCGGCGCCGTGGGCGCAAGGCAGGGTGAACGGGCCGCCACGAGGGCGGGAGCTGCGCTCATGGCCTTGGTGCCGCCGGTGAAGTCGGCGACGACCTCGGGGTCCGGGTGATTGCGGCGCCGGGAGGCGACACGATCGTCGAGGGAGCGTGGTGGCGAAGCCGGTGTCGTTCCGAACATCGGGCACAAGATGGAGATCGTGGTGGCCGGCGTCGAACTCGGGCCGGCCGTTGGTCTGGACGTTGGGGACGATGGCGCCGGGAACAGAGTCGCGGGTTTGAGGGGTGACGATGAAGACGACGCGGGCCGGGCGCCAGTGAAACAGGCTGGCACCGAGCGGCTCTGGTGAGCCGCCAACGGCGGCGGCCAAAGAGGCTGGAAGGGTTCATGCCGGTGGGAAGGGAACGGCAAGTCCGAACGCCAAGTGAAACCACCCGGCGTCATTGGGAGCGGAGGGCCTGGGAGGTGTCCTGTGCAAGCAGTTCCTCCATGGGCAAGGCGCGGCCCGGGGCACCGCGGCCCGGCACACCGTTGGGCTTGTCGATGGGGTTGAGCTCAGCCAGTTCCCGGCCGAGTCGCTGCAGGATTCCGAGCAGGCGGGGCGGGACGAGGCGTAGCAGGGGGTGCGGCCTGGCTTTCATGGGTGACAGTGCTCTCAAGCGTGCGAAACCGGCACAAACAAACCCAGTCCAAAATGGGCGGCGTAGCCGAAGGCGAGAGGGCCGGTGATGGGCTCNGGAAACGTGAGTTCGAAGGCGACCGGGATCGCATGNACGGCGCGGCGTCCGNCGCCGTGGTAGCGGCGGGTNTGGAATTGAATGGGCCGCAGGCGCCGGGANTGGATCGCGATGTGGGACAATCGTNCGATCCGCGTTGGAAGGGGCAAACCAGNCTCTGCGATGAGCCGGCGGAGGTCGTGCTCGGGCGAGCCAATCCACCAGCCGTCGGCATCGAGTTTGGGCCGGCCGTCCCGGTGGGTCTTGGGATGGCGCGTGGGCACAAAGGGCGTAACGGACCGCCACACTGCCGCGGGGCCGAAGAGGCGGCAATCCACAAAGGTATTTTCATCACCGAGACCCAGCAGAACCAGTTGAAGGTCGTGGCCGCCATGGCCCCAAACCTTTTGAAGGGATTCGATGGCCCGACGTGAAGGGACATCGAAGCCCTGGCGGGCGTACAAGGTGACATGCGTGATCGCGTCGCGCGGGCCGTTGGACTCACAGAAGATATGGACGTGACGATGCCCTTCCATCGGTTGTCCGGCCGGGTCGCGCCCGGAAAGAACCGGCGGTGGCGGACCGTTGTCTTTGAACCGGGCGAGCAAGGCCTGGTGGATGCGTTCGGCCACGGAGACCGCATCCGTGATTCTTGGCAGCACGACACTGGAGACAGCGAACCGAGCCACCGTGAGCTTCGAGCCCCGGCGGGGCAAGCGGCTGCGGGGAGCCACCGCGAAGCAGTTCGAGGGTCGAACGTAGTCCACCCATTGGGCGCCGGGCGGCACGGTCCAGCCGGCCTTTTGCAGGTCGGCGGTTTCGAGATGCAGCGCATCGAACAGGTCTTGCGGCATCGCCGGGGACGCGGCCTTTTTCCCTCGGCCTCGCTTGCGAGGCCTGGCGTCGTCCGAGGCCGAAGTGGCTTGCTGCTGGGAGCGCCATGCAAGGTAGGCGTCCGGCGTTTGAGGGCAGAGCAGGCGGATGAGCTCATGGCCCTCGGGGATTTGTTCATTGGCGGGCAACGGCCGGGCGTTCGGAACGTCTGCCGCTTGCTCCGCGTTCACGCGCACCTCGACCAGAGTCTCGGCGCGGCCGAAATAGCCCAGGTCACGGCAGAGCCGACTGAGCGCATGGTTCAGTTCGTCATCCAAGTCCAGTTGCCAGGCCACGACCAACGGGCCGTCAACGTGGACAAAGGTGTCGAACACCTTGGTCGTCTTTTCCTTGCGGCCCTCGATGATCGGCATGTAGTGGCGGGTGTGTCCGGTGGAAGCGCGGGGCAGTGCGAACTCCGGCAAGGATGACGCCAGGCGGTCGATAAGCCGGCGCATGACCGGCTCGGGAATGGCGGCCTTGGCCTTCAGGTGCCAGGTTGCCACCAGTGCGCGCAGGATGCGCCAGGGCGAGGGCGGCCATTCGACGGCGCCTTCATTGACATGGCGGCCCCATGGCGTTGCATGGAGGCGGCCTGCCGGGAATCGGATTTCGAGCGCAACCATGTTCGCGACTCATTCGGTTTCGGCTTCTGCGTTCGCTTTCTAGGCTTTGCCGGCCGATTCGTAGACCACGGTGGTCTTGGGAGGATTGGCAAAGCGATTGGCGACCTTTTTGATCAGGCCGGGCAGTTCCTTCTCGACCTCATCGAGGGCCGGCAGCGCGAAGCCTTCCGGCCGCTTGACGACGAGGTCGCCGTCGAGCTCGAGGTCACAGGCGGTGCGCAAGCGGAGGCCGTCGCGCAGGAAACGGAGGATTTTGAACAGCGCGAGGGCGATCAGGAGCTGTTCCACGTCCCGGCCGAGCCCGTAGCCGCGGATCAGTGCCAGATCGAGCGAGAAGTAGGCGGTAATGTCGCCACAGAATTCTTCGCGGTGGAAGGGCACATTACCGAAGCCCCTGGAGGTGTCGCCCGTGGGATCGACGATGTCGTTCTTGACCCCACCGCTGGGTGCGGTGGTGACGTGGCGCGCCTCGATGAACGCTGTGAGGGCGCGCGGCAGCCGCATGCGACCTCCCGCGATGTCGGACTTCGCAAGGAACACACCATGAAGCAGGGCGTTGACGTCGTATTTGAGCAACACCTCGGCCAGCAAGCGGATGTTGACGGGCCCCAAATCGTCCACGGCCAGCTCACGCTTGAGCTTTTCGAGAAAGGACTTGTCTTTGCCTTCGAGAATGTAAGGGCTGTTGAGCCGGTGGGCTTCCAGCACGGAGTTGGTGATGGGTTTGCCGTTCTTGTCGGTGACCATCACGCAAGGCAATCCCCGGAGGGGCTCGACCCAGTCATTGGCCACCGTGTCCCAGCAAACCGTTTCGAGACGGTTGGCCATGCTCTGGGCGGACTCGACCAGAAGCATGTCGGTGCCATCGGGCAGTTTGTACAGGGCCGGCCCCAGGTCGGGAAAGCCGGTGGGCTGGAAGCGTGTGCCGGCGATGGGCTTGAGTCTGGCTTCGATCAGGAGACGCGGTGAGTTGTTGAGCGCTTCAAGGTTCATGTTTGTTCCACGGTTGAAGGTTCGGTTTTCAGGACGAGCTTGCGCAGCCGGGCGAAATCGCCCGGGGCAAGCGGAAAGAGCAGAGCGGCCGCGCAGCGCCGAGCCACGGAGCCGCCGATCGGAACGAGATCCAGGGCGGGATGCTGTTCGGAGGCACGGAGACGGCGGGCGGCGAGTTGGGAAGCTTGGAGACCGTCACCATGGGCGGCATGACGGTGGATCATCGGGGTCAGCGGAATCACGCCGTGGGCGGCGGCTTCCAACTCGCGAGGAAAAGCCAACCGCATCAAGCTGAACAGCGCCGAGGGCGTGACGCTCTCCTCCTCGTCGCTGAAAGGCTCCTGGTACCATGGGGCATCGTCAGTCCAGCTGATCGAGGGCCAATCGAGCAGGGCCAAAGCCCACACGAGCTCGGCCAGCAAGCTGTCGTCCACGTCGCCCTCAATGAAGGCCACGACATCGGCCAGACGGGCGTGCAAGCCGCGGTCGGGAAGGCATGGCAGAGCGGCCTGAACGGCGCGGGTCAACCGGCGGGCCAGGACAGCGTTGAGTGCCCGGATGAATTCGCCTTCACGCCAGACCAGATCGGGTGAAGAGGGATCATCCCAGTCGGTCCAATGCCGCTGGGAGCTTCCTTTCATAGCGACGGGTTCAAGATGCCGACGGAAAGGAACCGGAAGCGGCCGGCCTTCCCGGTCCTTGTAACGGCCGGTGATGGATGCCAGGGAGGCTGCGAGGCGGAACTCGACCGAGCCATCGTAGGTCTCGCGGAGCCACCGCCCTGAAAGGCCGGACAAGGGCCGAATCTTCGGGAAGGAGCGGCCTTCCGTGCGGTTGGTGGTCCATGAATGGCTTTGGGCCAGGGCGGCTTCCGCGCGGGCCAGACCAATCAGCACAGCTTGCAAGCGGGACGGGCTGCCTTCCTGGCATAGGTCGAAAATGCGGTCCTCGAGCTGTCTCAGAGCCGATGCAACCGACGCGGGGACTTGTTTGGCATTCGGACCCGCGATCTGGCGCAGCGTATCCAGCCAACCGTCCACTTCACTGAGCAGGTCGGCGCGGGCGTTGCGTCGCACTGCAAAGCGTCCCAAAGGCGTGGCGAAGTAAGCCAAACCGTTGCGAACCTGAAACCCAAAGCGCTGGAACTCGCTCAAACCCCGGTCCACTCCGAGACTGACGATGGCCCGGGCGAAGTCCACGCCGTTCCGAGCCCGCCGATAACCAACTTGGGCACGCCCCTCCGACAGGATGGTTGCGAGTTCGCCCAGCGTCGTGGGGCGGTTCCAAAGAGGCATCCACATTTCGGCGCGGGACTGGAGCTCATCTCCGGCCGCTGCGCTGGCGTAGCCCGATCCGATCTGCCTGACGCAGAACGGATATGCCAGCGCGCCCGGTTCGGCGGTTTCCAGGCGCCGCACTGCCGCCGCCGCGAACAAGAGCGCGCCTTCGAGCATGAGAATGAAGTCCCACGGGTTGATGAGGGATTCCGCATCGAAACCCGGTGGTGGCGTTGGCGCCTCCGGCGTTTCCGGGTGCGAACTGCCCGATCGGGGCCCGACTCAGCGGCAGTGGCTTGGGGGCACCGAACAAGGCCGCTTCCAGCAGGGGGCCGGCGGAGGCCCGAGGCTGCCCTGTGGAGGGATCGATGACTTCGGTCAGCCGCTGCATGAAGTTGTTGGTGAACTCGAGCCGCCCGTCATTGCCGCCGGTGCCAAGCAGGGGAGGATACTTGGCTCCGTCAGCCGTCAAGACAAAGGCGGCATCCAGCCATTCCAGGGCGCGTTCCGGTAGTTGATTGCGACAACGTTGCAGCAGTGCCTCCTTGCTGCTGCTATCGGGCTTGTCGGCAAGGTCAGCCGCCTGCAACACGGCACGGGCAGCGGAGATAGCTTCTCGGTAAGGCCCCAGCCGCGGCGTCTGACTCTTCTCGATCAACTCGAGGGCCGCCGAATTATCCTTGGGATGGAACCCGCTCCCCCCATTCCACGGAGCGAGGATTGGCGTGGGCCGATAGTCGTTGAGGAGAAAGTCCATCAGGCCCTGTTGGTCGAGGCTGCTGTGGAGGATGAAAGAGTCCTTTTCCCAGCAGCCGGCGGCGTCGGGATCACGCTGTTCGGCCACCAGGCGCAGGATGCCGAGCGCCTTGAGGTAGTGTGCCAAGGGCACGGGAGCGCAGCCTGAAAGAGTCAGTGGGATAGTATTGCACATGGTCAATGATGGGTCGTGGTTGCCATCGCGAGTCTGTGAAAGGTCCTCGCCTCCACGAAAGTTTGCACGTTGCAAGAGCCGATCGGCCCTTGGTTCGAAGCCCGGAGCGGATGGGCCCGCGTGCCGCGGCAGCGTTCGAGTGCCGGACCGCCTGACGATTCGCGTTGCAAGCGACGGCCTGCGGAGTAGCTTGGGAGCGTGAACGAGCGCATCGTTATCGATCCCAAGATCATGGGGGGCAAACCGACCATCCGCGGCACGCGGGTGACGGTCGCTGCGGTCTTGCAGGCGTTGCGGGAAGTGGCGTCCAAGAGCGAAGTGCTGGCGCTGTATCCGTATTTGACTGAGGAGGACATTGACGCCGCCCTGGAGTATGCGGCCTGGCGCGCCTCTGAGCAGGAAGCCGAGCTACCGAGCGTGCCTTGAAGATCGTGGTCGATATGAACCTCAGCCCGGCTTGGGTCACTGTCTTTCAGGCCGCGGGCTGGGAGGCTGAACACTGGCGCGATGTGGGACCGGCGGACGCGCCCGACACAGAGGTCTTCCGGTATGTTTCCGAGCGCAAGGCTGTCTTGTTCACGCACGATCTGGATTTTCCGGCCATCCTGGCCGCCAATCGGGGGCGAGGCCCCAGCGTGGTGCAGTTGCGGGGCAATTCGCTCCTGCCTCACCGCAGCGGTCCCCGCGTCATCGCCATTCTGCGGTCGCTCTGCGCCGAACTTGAAGCCGGCGCGATCGTAACGATCGACGTGACCCGGCATCGGGTTCGGTTGCTGCCTCTCCGATGACAGTTTCCGGCTCGTCTGGATGGGGGTGCGTCGCCGCAGTCGCCACCATCCGAGCGGGTTGCCATGGCATTCGCCTGCCCACTGCGACATGCCGGGAACTCCGGCCGTCAGGCTCAAGCGATTCGTCGTTCTTGCCTTTGGCGGCAGGAACGGGGCGCCGGAGCCTTCCATCCACGGCCAAGGCCGCCGGAGCGATTGCATACAGGTGTTGCCAAAGCGCTTCATAGCTGGATCTGCGCTGGAGCTTCCTTGATCGAGGCTCGGATATCGGCCACACGCAGCAGCGTCTCAAGCCAGGCAAGGCGGAAAGGTCCGAGCCGTTCGCGGAGGGCAACCATTCGGGCCAGCCAGGATGGCTCGCCGTTCGAGCCACGGCCCATTTCCATGAGCTCGAGGCTGAGCCTGACCGGCCCCGGCGGAGGATTGACGCCGATGGCAACAAAGCCTTCGGCAGGCAGCTCGTCGCCGTCAATGATGCCGCGAGCGATCCGGGCCTGGGGCTGATCGTCCGGCGGCTCTTCGCCGGGCAGTGAGCGGATGGAAAGCCGCACTTTGCCGTGGTGCGCGGCAATGAGATAAGCCACGAGATTACGCTCGGGATCTCTTGAGGAGCCAGCCTCAAGCCAGGCCAGAGCCGAGGCGAGTTCGTGGCGGAAATAACGGCGCGGGCAGGAGCGGCCGCGCTCGGCTGATTTGGCCCAAAGCTGACGTGCGCGTGTCTCATCCTCACCGCAGAGCATTCGCTGGAAGGCTTCATGCGCCTTGCCGAGGTCGTGCCACCGAGCCGCTGTCTCGAGGACTGTGGCGGGTGGGGACTGGAGGTTCAATTGAGCGAGCTCAGTGGCCAGAGCACGCGCTAGGACGTTGGTTTCATCCACGACATGCCGGGTGTGATCAGCGAGAGTCACCCAAACGCCCGTTTGACTCGCAGGGTC